>JADMIO011403815.1_pt1 | contig 109553 bp, 113 predicted proteins | sample 8958161 | NCBI WGS metagenome assembly JADMIO01 (sample SAMN16585339, study PRJNA669376) | soil metagenome | isolation source: Crop rotation soil | place: USA: Cullars Rotation, Alabama | collected 2011
AAAGTCCCTTCACGGCTGCGTTGCAGCCGCTTCGGGTTGCCGGTCGCTCCTTTTTTTGGTCGCGCCGGCAGGCCCTTCACGGCTGCGTTGCAGCCGTTCCGGGTTGCCGGTCGCTCCTTTTTTTGGTCGCGCCGCCCCGGACCGCGTAGACGGCCCAATCCAAAAAGTCCCTTCACGGCTGCGTTGCAGCCGCTTCGGGTTGCCGGTCGCTCCTTTTTTTGGTCGCGCCGGCAGGCCCTTCACGGCTGCGTTGCAGCCGTTCCGGGTTGCCGGTCGCTCCTTTTTTTGGTCGCGCCGCCCCGGACCGCGTAGACGGCCCAATCCAAAAAGTCCCTTCACGGCTGCGTTGCAGCCGCTTCGGGTTGCCGGTCGCTCCCGGACTTGCTGCACTAGCGAAGTGCCGTAGCCCCGCGTTGCGGCTGTCACGCAGTTACGCCATCATCCTCCCCAACCAATCTCAAGGGGAGACGCTCATGCACACCGCCATCAAATATGTCCTTACCGCCGCCGTCGCGGCCGGTGTCGGCGCCGCCGGTTTCGCCGCCATCGCCCAGACCGATCCCAAGGTCGGCGTCACCGTCAATGATCCGATCGGCCCCGCGCCCGATCCCACGCGCGTCACCGCGACCTTGCCCAAGGACCAAGTGTGCACGGGCCAAGTCGGCAAGATGCAGATGTGCAAGCTCTATGGCGATCCCGACAAGCCCGGTCCCTACATGGTGAAATACATCTGGTATCCGGGCAATTTCTCCAAGCCGCACTATCACAACAATGAACGCTTCGCCTATGTCGTATCCGGCACCTGGTGGACATCCACCAGCACTGTCTATGACGAGCGCACCACCTATCCAGTGCATGCCGGCACGGTGGCGGTCGACAAGCTGAGGGGGATTCACTGGGACGGCGCGCGCACCGGCGAGAAGGAGCCTGCCGTGCTGATCCTGGCGGGTACCGGTCCCAACACCACCCAACCCGTGGATGAGAACGGCAAGGACATAGTTCCGAAGCGCTGACCGAAAGGATGCCCATGCGTCACGCAATTGTTTTTGGGGCGGCCGCGCTGCTGCTCGCCGCGCCGGCTTATGCGGAAACACAGGAACAATTGCTGACCCAGGGGCCGCCCAAGACTTCGCAGCCGCTCCCCGACCCCAGCCATGTCCCGATCGTTTTCGGCAAGGATATTCCCTGGAAGGGCAATGAGGGCGAAAAGAGCGCCAATCTGTTCGGCGATCCCAGCAAGCCGGGCATCTATGGCGTCTTGATCAAATGGGAGCCGGGTCATAATTCCCGGCCCCATTTCCATTCTACCGATCGATACGCCTATGTCGTGTCGGGAAGCTGGTGGGTATCGAGCAGCACCCATTACGACCCCAACAAGATGTATCCCATTCCGGCGGGCAGCTTCGTCACCGATATCAAGAACACGATCCATTGGGATGGCGCCAAGTCCGAGACGGGACCCGCCATTCTTTTGCTGGTGGGCGAGGGTCCGGTGGCGAGCACCCGTTATGAGCCAAAGGACGCCTCCAAGGCGCCCGAGGGCCAGGATTTCGTGCCGCCGAAGAAGTAATGGAAACGATCTGAATTGCGCCGCGCGAGAAACACATCGCGCGGCGCAATGCTGCCGGAGATAATCAGATGCACCAAGACAAACCGCCCCGGAAATTCCATCCGGTCTATCTTTTCTTGGGCGTTCCTTTCGCCTGTCTTTTGTGGGTGCCTTTATACAACCGCATCGAACCGACCCTGCTCGGCATTCCCTTTTTCTACTGGTACCAGATGCTGTGGACGATCCTGGGTGCCTTTTGCATCGTCCCGGTCTATCTCCATGAAGAGCGCCGCCGCAAATGAACGCCAATCCTGTTTCCCTGACCGTCTTTCTGATCCTGTTCGCGCTGGTGGCTTGCCTTGGTTTTGTCGCCACGCGCTGGCGCAAGGCCGATCTCCACAGCCTGCATGAATGGGGATTGGGCGGGCGCAGCTTCGGCACCTTGATCACCTGGTTCCTCTTGGGCGGCGATCTCTATACCGCCTACACCTTCATCGCCGTTCCGGCGTTGATGTTTGGGGCGGGCGCCACCGGATTTTTCGCGGTGCCCTACACCATCCTGATGTATCCGGTGCTGTTTGTCTGTTTCCCTCGCCTATGGTCGGTGGCCCGCAAGCATGGCTATGTCACCGCCGCCGATTTTGTGCGCGGCCGTTTCGGCAACCAGCCCTTGGCGCTGGCCGTGGCATTGACCGGTATTGTCGCCACCATCCCCTATGTCGCGCTGCAGCTCGCGGGCATGCAGGTGGTGATCGCGGCCCTGGGCATTCCCACCACATTGGGCGGGATTCCAAACCTGCCCTTGATCACCGCCTTCCTGGTGCTGGCGGCCTACACCTATGCCAGCGGCTTGCGCGGCACTGCGCTGACCGCGGTGGTCAAGGACGTGCTGATCTATGTCACGGTGCTGACCGCGATCATCCTGATCCCGGCGCAATTGGGCGGCTATGAAAAAGTCTTTTCCAGCATCGACCCCAAAGTGCTGCTGCTGACCCCAGGCGGGGACGGCAATCTGGGACAGGGCTTTGCCTATGCCAGCCTGGCGGTGGGCTCATTGCTGGCGCTGTTTCTCTATCCCCATTCCCTGACCGGCCTGCTGTCTTCGGCCAGCAGCATGGCGATCAGGCGCAATGCCATCCTGCTTCCGATCTATTCCTTGGCGCTGGCGCTGCTGGCGCTGCTGGGCTACACCGCGGTCGCTGCCGGGATCAAAGGCATGCCGGACTATGCCCCCGGCTTTGCCGCCTTCGGCAACAATTTCGCGATTCCGGCGCTGTTCCTGCACATGTTCCCCTCCTGGTTCGCCGGCGTCGCCTTCGCGGCCATTGCCATCGGCGCGCTGGTGCCGGCCTCGATCATGGCGATCGCCAGCGGCAATCTGTTCACCCGCAATATCTATAAGGAATTCATCGCGCCCAATTGCACGCCCGCGCAGGAGGCTCTTGCCGCCAAGCTGGCATCTTTCGCGCTGAAGCTGGGAGCGCTGTTTTTCGTGCTTTTGTTCCAGACCTCCTATGCCATCCAGTTGCAGCTTCTGGGCGGCATCTGGATTTGCCAGACCTTGCCGGCGGTGCTGATCGCGCTTTACACCCGCTTCTTCAATCCCTGGGGATTGCTGGCGGGATGGGCCGCCGGCATCGCCGCGGGCACCGCCATGGTGGTGGAATTGGGTCTTAAAAGCTCGATCTATCCGCTGCACATCTTCGGACTGACGATCCCCTGCTATGCCGCCTTGATCGCCCTGGTGCTGAACATCGTGGTGGGCTTTGTGATCAGCGTGATCTTGAATGCGACATCCAACGCCCCGCGGCGGGATGAAACCGTGGCGTCGGACTATATCGGCTAGACCGCCACAAGCGAGCGCGAGGTATTTCGGCCGTCCGAGCAGGAGCGCGCGCGGAGCGTACCCAGCGTAGGTGAGCACGCGCGACGCACTCGGCGGCCAAAAGACCCGCGCCTATCCGAATCTGCCCGTGATGTATTGCTCGGTTCTCTTATTATCCGGCGCGGTGAAAATCTTCTCCGTCGCGCCATATTCCACCAACTCGCCGAGATACATGAAGGCGGTATAGTCGCTGGACCGCGAGGCCTGCTGCATATTGTGCGTGACGATCACGATGGTGTAGTCGGCCGCCAGTTCCTCGATCAGTTCCTCGATCTTGGCGGTGGAGATGGGATCCAGCGCCGAGCAGGGCTCGTCCATCAGGATCACTTCGGGCCGCGTCGCAACGCTGCGCGCGATGCACAGCCGTTGCTGCTGGCCGCCCGACAGCGACAGGCCGCTGGCGTTCAGCTTGTCCTTGACTTCGTTCCACAACGCGGCGCGTGACAGCGCATGTTCGACACGGCCGTCCATCTCCGAGCGCGGGATACGCTCATAGAGTTTGATGCCGAAAGCGATATTGTCGTAGATCGACATGGGGAAAGGCGTGGGTTTCTGGAACACCATGCCGATGCGGGCGCGAAGCAGATTGAGGTCCTTGGTCTTCAGCAGATTCTCGCCGTCCATCAGGATTTCGCCTTCGGCCCGCTGATTGGGATAAAGCTCGAAGATGCGATTGATGGCGCGCAGCAAGGTGGATTTGCCGCAGCCGGAAGGTCCGATAAAGGCGGTCACTTTGCGGTCCAACAGCGGCAGGCTGATGTTTTTCAACGATTTGTTGGCGCCGTAATAGAAGCTCAAATCCTTGATCTCGACCTTGACCTTTTCCGCAACGAGAGGCGCGGTGTGATGCTCCGGGGTCAAGTGAACAGCGGTATCCATGAATCAAGTCCGTTTCTGATTTTCGAGAAGGCGGGCAAAGATGGAGAGCACCAGCACGGTCGCGGTGATCAGCAACGCGCCGGCCCAGGCCAGGGCATGCTGGTCTTCATAGGGACCGGTTGCGAAGGAGTAGATCACGGCCGGCAGGCTGGCCATGGGCTCGTTCATGGCGCCGGGGCTCCAGCTCCATCCGCTGTTGCCCAAGGCGGTGAAGAGAAGCGGCGCGGTCTCGCCGGAGATGCGCGCCACCGCCAGCAGCACACCGGTAATGATGCCGGCGCGGGCCGCCTTCCAGGTGACGGACTTGATAACGAAATTTTGCGGCGCGCCCAATGCGCTGGCGGCTTCGCGCAAGCCATTGGGTACCAGCAGCAGCATGTTCTCGGTGGTGCGCACCACCACCGGGATCACGATAACCGTCAAGGCGGCGGCGCCGGCCCAGGCCGAGAAATGGCCCATCCGCACGACCAACAGTTCGTAGATGAACAAGCCGATGACGATGGAAGGCGCCGACAACAGAATGTCGTTGACAAAGCGCACCACGAAGGCGAGCCGCCCATGCCGGGCATATTCGGCCAGATAGGTGCCGGCAAAAAGTCCGATGGGCGTGCCTGCCGCGACCGCGATCACGCTCATCAAAATGCTGCCGCCTATGGCATTGGCAAGCCCGCCCTTGCTGCCCGGCGGCGGGGTGATTTCAGTGAACAGAGTGGGTGACAAGGCCGAAACGCCATCCACCAGCAACCCGCCCAGAATGAAGGTCAGCCAGATCAGGCCGAACAAGGCAGCGCCGGTGGACAGGACGATGAACAGGCTATTGGCAAGACGGCGGCGGAAATAGAGCGCGGGATTTGTCAGCATCTAATGCCCCTTGCCCCGTTCCATCCGCAGCAGCATCAATTGCGCGCAGGCCAGAACGATGAAGGTGATGACGAACAAGAGCAGGCCGAGCTCGATCAGCGCCGAACGGTACAAGTCTCCCGTGGCTTCGGTGAATTCATTGGCGATCGCCGCTGAGATTGAGGTGCCTGGCGCGAACAAAGAGGGCGCGATCTTGTGCGCATTTCCGATCACAAAGGTGACCGCCATGGTTTCGCCCAGGGCGCGGCCCAGGGCGAGCATGGCGCCGCCCACCACTCCGGTCTGGCAGAAGGGCAGACAGACTTTCCACATTACTTCCCAGCTGGTCGCGCCCAATCCATAGGAGGCCTCCTTCAACACACTGGGCACGGTCTCCAGCACGTCACGGGTCACCGCCGAGATGAAGGGCAGGATCATGATGGAAAGGATCAGGCCGGCGGTGAACGTGCCGATGCCGAAAGTGACGCCGCCGAACAGGGTGCCCAGCACTGGAAGATCGCCGACGGCACTGGCCACCGGTTCCTGGACATGAAGTTGGAACCAGGGCGCGAAGACGAAGAATCCCCAAATGCCATAGATGATGGAGGGAATGCCGGCCAGCAGCTCGACGGCAATCCCGATGGGGCGGCGCAGCGGACGGGGACAAAGTTCGGTGAGGAAGATGGCAATGCCGATGCCGACAGGAACCGCGATCAGCATGGCAATGGCGCTGGTGACCAGGGTGCCATAGATGGGGGCCAGCGCGCCGAAGCGTTCGCGGGTGGGGCTCCAGGCCTCCGTGGTGATGAAACCGAAGCCAAAAGCCTTGAAGGCCGGCGTGGCGCCAATAATCAGCGAGGTGATCACGCCCGCGAAAATCGCCAAGACCGCCAGCGCGGCTGCGAGCGCAATCAACCGGAAACGCACATCGCCCGCCCCGGCGCGGCGGGCAGTCTCGACGCGGGCAGAAAGGGCAGCAGGTTCGCTCAAGCTGATATCGGTCAAAGACGGCCCCGGAAAGTCGTGGATGAGGGCAATTCACACCCCGTCCGCGCCACGAACATCACAGTCTTGCAAAGCTTTTGTGACACGCCCCCTGCCATCCGCCTAAGCATTTGATATAGCGTCATATTTTATACGGCTTGGCCGCTTTGGCGGGGCATTCGGGTTAACGGTTTGGGTCAGGCTTTAAGCGTTTCTGAACGCCGATACGCGACACTGCGACCGGCAAAAACCCGGCAAAAGGCTGACATTTTTTGATGTTGCGGATTGTTCGCATCGTCCTTGGCAGCGTGGCGGGCGCGATCGTGATCGCGGCGCTGGCCGAAATTCTGTTGTTCGGCCGCTTGAGCCTGATCCCGCCGGTCTTTTTTGGCGTGCTGCTGGCGCTGGGCCTGGGCTATCTGTTCAAGACCCTGAAAGCCGCACGCGGGCGCGGCGAGGCGCTGTCGCGCCAAGCGGCCGAACTCAAGACCGTTGCCGGACGCCTGGAAGCGTCCTTGAAAAATGCCGCCGCGATCAATGCGCGGCTCAATCAAAGCGAAGCGCGTTACAAAGGCCTGGTCGATGCGCAAGGCGACGCCATCCTGCGCCGCGACGCGGCCAGCCGCCTCACCTATGGCAATGACGCCTTTTTCCGCCTGTTCGGTCTCAACCCGACCCAGGCCCTGGGCTATCCCTTTGCGCCCCAGCCGCATCCGCAAAGCCGCGCACCGGTGTTCGGCAGTTTCCTGGAATCGGGGCAAAGCCGCGCCCGCTATGACCAGCATGTGAAAACCGCGCATGGCTATCGCTGGATCGCCTGGGAAGATTTCGCGGTGCGCGATTCCCATGGCCGGCTGGTGGAAGTGCAAAGTGTGGGGCGCGACATCACCGACCGCAAAAGCCTGGAAGAGGCGTTGACCGAGGCGCGCGACAATGCCGAGGAGGCCAGCCGCGCCAAATCCGGTTTCCTGGCCACCATGAGCCACGAAATCCGCACCCCGATGAACGGTGTTTTGGGCATGGGCCGCCTGTTGTTGGAAACCGAACTTCGTCCCGAACAGCGCACCTATGCCCAGGCCATAACCCAATCGGGCGAGGCCTTGCTGGCGCTGATCGGCGACATATTGGACTTCTCCAAAATCGAAGCCGGCATGCTGCAGCTGGATGAAGACGAGGTCGACCTTCGCGCCATGCTGCCCAGCATCGCCGAACTCTTGTGCGAGCGCGCCTATGTCAAGAATGTGGAAGTAACCACCATCATTGCGCCCGATGTGCCGCCAGCATTCCGCGCCGACGAGCTGAGGCTGCGCCAGGTCATCACCAACCTGATGGGCAATGCGGTCAAGTTCACCGAACGCGGCGCGGTCTGTGTCGAGGCGGTGATGGAAAATGGCATGCTGCGCATCGAAGTACGCGATACCGGCGTGGGCGTCGCCGCCGCCAAGCGCCAGGAGATTTTCCAGGAATTCGTGCAGGCCGATTCCAGCCACGCCCGCAAGTTCGGCGGCACCGGGCTGGGACTGGCGATTTCCCGCCGCCTGGTCAACACCATGGGCGGGGAGATCGGCATCGATCCCGTGGCCGAAGGCGGTTCCTGTTTCTGGTTCACCTTGCCGGCGGCAGGGGCCTCGGCACCCGGGGACGTCGCTTCCCTGGGCGGGATGCGGGTGGCGCTGATCACCAAAAATCCGGCGTTCCGCGACAGCTTGCGCCGCCAGATCGCGGCTTGCGGTGGCATCGCGGTGGAGGCAAAAGACGATGCGGATGCGGTGCTGGTCGATGCCGGAACCGGTGCGGTTCCCGAACTGACGATGCAGCCGAAACCCGGCACCCCGGCGCTGGTGATGCTGACCCCCGATGCCAGGGGAAGCCTGCCGCAGATCCGCGCCATGGGTTTTGCCAGCTATCTGGTCAAGCCGGTGCGCCAATCCTCGCTGGTGCGCCAGTTGAACATGTGCCGCAACGGTCTGGTGCCGGTGATGTCGGAAGAAGCCGCACCGGAAAACGGGCCGCAAGACACCGCGCCTGATTATGGCGTCGCGCGTATACAAGACAACCCGGATGCGCGATCGGGCCTGCAAATTCTCCTGGCCGAAGACAATCCCATCAACATGCTTTTGATCCGGGAACTGCTGCGCCGGCGCGGCCATAAGGTCACCGAGGTCACCAACGGCAATGAAGCGGTCCAGGCGATGATGGAAGGCCGCTTCGACCTGCTTTTGACCGACATCCACATGCCGGGGATGGACGGGATCGAGGCAGCGCGCGCCATTCGCGCCGCCGAAGCGCGCAGCGCAAGCCCGCGCACGCCCATCGTGGCGCTAACCGCCGATGTGCTGGAATCGGGCAAGCATTCCTGCCTGGAAGCGGGCATGGACGGCTTCCTGACCAAGCCCGTGGACCCCGCCGATCTGGAAGAAATGTTCGCCAGATTGTTTCCTGGAGAAGATGCTTCGCATATCGTCGCCGCATGACGGATTCGGCGCGGCGGCGCTACACCTTCCGCGACTATCTAAGCCCGCGTATTCTCACCATGGCGGCGTTGGGCTTTTCCTCGGGGCTGCCCTTCAATCTGGTCGGCAATACGCTGGGTTATTGGCTGCGGGACGAACACACGACCCTGATGGCCATCGGTTTCATCTCCTGGGTCGGCATCGCCTACTCCCTGAAATTCCTTTGGGCGCCATTGCTGGACAGGACGCGGGTGCCGGTGCTGGGCCTGTTGGGACGGCGGCGCGGCTGGATTTTGCTGACGCAGATCTTTGTCGGCGCCGGCCTGATCGCCATGGCAATCCTGGGTACCGCCCACGGCTTGGGCATCCTGGGCGCCGTGGCGCTGGTGGTGGCCTTCTCTGCCTCCACCCAGGACACCGCCAACGACGCCTGGCGAATTGAAAGCTCCAAGAACAGCGACGATCTGGGCCTTCTCACCTCCGCCTATACTTTCGGCTTTCGCACCGCGCTGCTGGGAACCGAAGCCATCATTCTGCCTATCGCCCAGCGCATCGGCTGGAATGCGTCTTATGCCGTCTACGGTTTGCTGATCTTCGTCGGTATCATCGCCTGTCTTTGCGCGACCGAGCCGGCGCAGGCCGACGAGGTGATGGCGCGCAAACAGGCGTCCGCACCGCTTTCGACAACGCGCGGCGTCTTCGACGCGATCGCCGGACCCTTCATCGCCTTTTTCAAGGCGCATGGCGCCAACGCGGTTCTGATGCTGCTGGCGATCAGCCTTTTCCAACTGCCCAATTTTGTCAGCGGGCCCATGTACAATCCCATGTATGTCGATATGGGCCTCACCAAGGACATGGTTGGAGCGGTGCGCGGCAGTTTCGGGCTGGTGGGCGTGTTTATCGGCGTGGCCGCGGGCGGCTATCTCTCCCTGCGGCTGGGATTGATGCGGGCCGTGATGGTGGGTTGCTTCGGTCAGATGTTCGGTACCGCGCTTTATGCGGTGCTGCCCTATGCCCACGATCCGGTCACGTTCGCGGTGATCATGGCGGTCGACAATTTCGCCATCGCCATGGCGGGCGTCACCCTGGTGGCCTACATGTCCAGCCTGACCAGCCTGGGCTACACCGCGACGCAATATGCGCTGCTGTCTTCGACCTACGCCTGGGCCGGCAAAATCTTGAAGGGATTTTCGGGCGCGGCAGTGGAAAGCATGGCCGCCCAGATTGGCCTGATGAACGCCTATGCCGCTTTTTTCATCGGCTGTGGGGTAATCGGGGTTCCCGCCCTGATCCTGTTTGCGATCCTGGCAAGGCGGCAGCCGCGGTTAAGGGTTAACCCCGCGTAATTTCACAAAAATTCACCAAGCTCTTGGATTGTGACAGCGGCTTGGGCTAAAATTGCCAAACTGTCGCACAAGGGGTTTAAGCCCTGGCGGCAACCGAGGCCGGTGAGTCGTGGGGACTGTCACCGGACGAACAGGAAGCGATCGTGGTCAATATCTACGAAGCCGGACCTTTCGAGGGACGCTTGGAGCAATGGCCTGTATTGGCCGTGTCCGGCGCGCTGGAAGTTCGTCTCGCCGAAACCGAATATGAGGTCGAGCAGGCCCAGCGCCTGCGCTACACCGTCTTCTATGAAGAGATGAGCGCGATCGCCTCGCCCCAGATGCGCGAGAGCGGCCGCGACTTCGATAAATTCGACGATGTCTGCGATCACCTTTTGGTGGTGGACCGCGATGCCCATGACGAGGACGGCCAGCCCCTGGTGGTGGGCACCTACCGCCTGACGCGCAAGAAGGACGCCGACAAGGTCGGGGGCTTCTATACCTCCAGCGAGTACGACCTGGCCCCCATGCTCAAGGGCCTGCCCGCTGACACCAAATATCTGGAGCTGGGCCGCTCCTGCATTCTTAAAAGTTATCGCGCCCGCCCCGGCACCATGCAGCTTCTCTGGAAAGGCCTGATGGCCTATGTCGCGCGCTTCGATATCGATCTGATGTTCGGCTGCGCCAGCCTGCCGGGCATCGATGTGGCGGAGATGGCGCTGCCGCTGGCCTATCTGCATCACTTCCATCCCATGCCCGAACATCTCAGAGTCCGGGCACAGCCGGGCCTGTTCGTGGACATGAACCGCATGCCCAGGGAGATGATCGACGAGCGCGAAGGCATTCGCAGCCTGCCGGCCATGCTCAAGGGCTATGTCCGCGCGGGTTGCTGCATCGGCGATGGCGCGGTGATCGACCGGCAGTTCAGCACCACCGACGTTTTCATCTATTTCCCGCTGTCGGGGATCGATGCGCGGTATAAAAGCCGCTTTGGGCTGGCAAAATAATTCCTTTTTCTTTTGGGGGACCGGGACATGCGCAAATTGCTCTTGGCGCTTGTGTTGACGCTCGCATGCACGCCGGCCTTTGCCGAGAAGAAACTGATCGAATCCCCCGATGCGCCCAAGGCCATCGGGCCCTATTCCCAGGCCATCCAAAGCGGCAAGCTGGTTTTTGTTTCGGGCTCGCTGCCCTTCGATCCCGCCGGTAAGATCGATTACAGCAAACAGGATGTCACGGCGCAGACCAAGCGGGTGATCGACAATATCGCCCTCGAGCTGAAAGCGGCGAACCTCACCCTGGACGATGTGGTGTCGGCCACGGTCTATGTCACCGATGTCGAAGACTTTCCGGCGGTGAACACAGTCTATGCCAGTTACTTCCACCCGCCTTTTCCGGCCCGCGCCTTTGTCCAGGTCGCCAAGCTGCTGCGCGGCGCCAAGGTGGAAATTTCGGTGATTGCGGCCCAAAAATAGCCCAGGTCCGCCTCCCCTTCGTGCGCGAAGCGCACAGGAAGGGGAGGTGGTTTCAGCGATCGAGGCGAAGCGCAGCGAGCCGAGAGGAAGCTGAAACCGCCGGAGGGGTTAAGCCAAATCGAACAGCAGCACTTCGCTCGGCTCATTCGACTTGACCGCGATCTCGGCCTGATCGCTGATGGCGGCGGCGTCGCCGGCCTTCAACACTTCCCCGTCCAGCTTGACCTCGCCTTTGGCAATCTGAAGCCAGGCGCGGCGGCCCTGCGCCAAGGGATGAATCGCTTCCACGCCTGCATCCAATTTGGCGGCCCAGATTTCGGCATCCTGCACCAGCCGCACTTCATTCTCGCGCGGATCGGGCGCGGCGATGCGGGCGAAATGATTGCGCACCGCCTCGGGATCGATGCGCTTCTGTTCATAACCGGGCTGGATGCCGCGCTTGGACGGCATGATCCAGATTTGCAGCAAATGACAGGTCTCGGTGGCGCTGGCATTGAATTCGGCATGGACGATGCCGGAACCGGCGCTCATGCGTTGGATTTCGCCGGGCCGGATGGTGCCGCCGCCGCCGGTGGAATCGCGATGGGCGATGGCGCCTTCCAGGATGTAGGTGACGATCTCCATGTCGCGATGGGGATGGGGCGGGAAACCCGCGCCGCCCTTGATCCAATCTTCATTGATAACCCGCAAAGCCCCGAAGTTTTCGTGGGCGGGATCGTAATAGTCGCCAAAAGAAAAACTGAAGCGTGAATCCAGCCAGTCGATCTTGCCCTTGCCGCGATCCTCTGATTTACGGATGGTTATCATTTGCGCCTTTTCTCAATGGCATCCCAGACCAGAGCCGCGATGTCGGCGCCGCCAAAGCGCTTGACCTCGTGAATGCCGGTCGGGGAGGTAACGTTGATCTCGGTCATATAGTCGCCGATCACGTCGATGCCAGTGAAGATGAGCCCGCGTTTTTTCAACTCTGGTCCGATGGCGGCGCATATCGCTTTTTCGCGCGCCGACAATTGGGTGGCCTCGGGCCTGCCGCCCACATGCATGTTGGAGCGGGCCTCGCCTTGGGCGGGCACGCGGTTGATGGCGCCGGCAAATTCTCCGTCCACCAGGATGATGCGCTTGTCGCCCTTGCGGACCTCGGGAATATAGCGCTGCACAATCACCGGTTCACGATAGAACAAGGTGAACATCTCCATCAGCGAACCGAAATTCTCGTCGTCGGGCTTGAGCCGGAACACACCGGCGCCGCCATTGCCGTAAAGCGGCTTGATGATGATGTCCTTATGCTCGCCCCGGAAGGCGCGGATCTCGCGCAAGTCCGAGGTGATCAGGGTGGGCGGAATAAATTCGGCGAATTCGGTGACGAACAGTTTTTCCGGCGCGTTGCGGACATGCCTGGGGTCGTTCACCACCAAGGTCTTGGGATGGATGCGCTCCAGGATGTGGGTGGCGGTGATATAGGCCATGTCAAAAGGCGGGTCCTGGCGCATCAAGACCACGTCCGCCGATGACAGGTCATAGACAAAACCTTCGCCCAGCGCGAAGTGATCGCCTTTCACGGCGCGCACATTCAAGGGCCGCACATGGGCCGTCACTTTGCCGTCGCGGAAGGAAAGATCGCGCGGCCCGTAGTAGAGCAGGCCATGGCCGCGGTTTTGCGCTTCCAGCGCCAGGGCGAAATCGGAATTGCCGCCGATATCGACTTTCTCGATCGGGTCCATCTGGATCGCGACGGTCAATGCCATGAAAGCCTCTTCTTCGAATGGGCGGTCCGGCTCTCACCTAACGCCTTTTTTAATGGGCGGTCCGGCTCTTGCCTAACGCCTTTTTTAATGGGCGGTCCGGCTCTCGCCTAACGCCCTTGGAAATCGGGCCGCCACACATCCCGGTGATGCACCGGCAAGGCATGGGGCGCGATGGCGACAATATCAAACCGGCTGCCGCGCCGGGCCAGGCCCGGACGGCTGGCGAGATATAAGGAGGCGGCGCGGGCAATGCGAGTCTGCTGGGCGGGCCCCACCGATTCCGCCGCGGTCCGCGCCAATCCGCGCGCCTTGACCTCGACAAAACAGACCGGGCCGAAAGGGGCGGCGGCAACCAGATCGATTTCCCCGGCCCGGGTTTTCAGCCGCCGCGCCAGGATGCGGTAGCCCTTGAGCCTCAACCATAGCGCGGCCATGGTTTCACTGCGGTGGCCACGCCGTTCGGCGGCCTGATAATCTTTTTGCCGATCAGCCATCCTTCAACTCCAGCGCACGGGCGTACAAAGCCTTGCGCGAGCCATCGGTGAGATCGGCGATCATTTCCGCCGCCGCCTTTACCGGCATGAAGGCCAAGGCCGCTTTCAACGCCGCATCGATCCGGGCGCTGTCAGGCGCTCCGGCCGCATCGGGCGGCGCCACCAGCAAGGTCACCTCGCCTTTGGGGGCGCCCGCCTTGGCATAATGCACCGCCAGCTCGCCCAGACTGCCGCGCCGTATCTCCTCATGCAGCTTGGTCAGCTCGCGCGCCACTACCGCCTGGCGGTCGCCCAACATCTCGGCCAGGGCGGGAAGAGATTCATCAAGCCGCTGGGCAGATTCAAAAAAGATCAGGGTGGCGCGTATCCCGCTCACCTCGTCCAGCATGGCTTTGCGTTCGCCCGCCTTGGAGGGAAGAAAGCCCGCGAACAGAAAACGGTCGGACGGCAGCCCGCTCAAGGTCAGCCCCGCCAGCACCGCCGACGGTCCCGGCAAGGCCATAACACTGATGCCCGCCCCTATCACCTCCCGCACCAGCTTGTATCCCGGATCCGACACCAGCGGCGTGCCGGCATCGGAGACCAGAACAACGGCCTGGCCCTGCTCCAGCCGGGCCAAAATCTTGGGCCGCATCTGCGGGCCATTATGGTCGTTATAGGGGATCAACGGTTTGGCGATGCCGTGAATGGCCAATAGCTTGGCGGTGACGCGGGTATCTTCAGCGGCGATGACATCGCAACCTTTCAAGACCTCCAACGCTCTTAAGGAGATATCACGGGCATTGCCGATGGGGGTGGCAAGGATGTAAAGCCCTGCCGCCAAATCGCCCCTTTCCGGTGATTTACCGCTCACGTCCAAAGGCTTAGGTTTGCGCGTCAAAGGATTTCCGATGCCTGCTTCTGTCACCTCCCGCTTTTGTGCCATTGCCTTGGGCCTTGCGATAGCCGCCTGCACCCCAAAGCCGCAGGGGCCCGCGCCCGCAACCCAGGCGCCCGCACCCAAAGAGCCCCTGGCCGCCAATCCTTTGGACCGCGATCTGCCCAGCTATCTGCGCCTGCCCGGCACGGCCGATGGCGTGACCCCTGTGCGGGTGGGGATCATCCTGCCTTTCACCAGCAGCTCGGCCCCGACCCGCGCCTTGGCCGCGTCCATGATGAAGGCGGCACAACTGGCGATGTTTGATTCCGGCAACCGCAACATCCTTTTGATTACCGCCGATGAAGGCAATGGCGGCGCCGGCGCGGCGGCGGCCGCGCAACAGCTTTTGTCGCAAGGCGCGGAGGTCATCGTCGGGCCCCTGTTCGGGCCGTCAGTGTCGGCGGTCGCCCCCATCGCGCGCGACCGCGCCGTGCCGGTTCTGGCCTTTTCCACCGAAAAAGATGTCGCGGGCAACGGCGCCTATCTGCTGAGCTTTTTGCCGCAGAATGAAATCACCCGGGTGATCAGCTATGCCGCCAGCAAAGGGCATAAGCAGTTCGCCGCCCTGGCGCCGCAGACCGCCTATGGCGATGTCGCCAAGGATGCCTTCATCCAATCCGTTGCCGCCGCAAAGGGCAATGTGGTGGATGTGGAACGCTATCCGCCCAATGCCGGGGCTGTTGCCACGCCCGCCAGCACCGTGGCCAAAAGCGGAGCCGACGCGGTGCTGATCGCCCAGGGCGGTGTGATCCTGCGCGCCATCGCGCCCACCTTGTCACTCGAGGGTGCCAGCCGCGACAAGGTCAAGCTGCTGGGCACGGGACTGTGGGACGACGATGCCCAAGTGATGCGCGACGGCAGCCTGCAGGGAAGCTGGTATGCCGCACCCGCGCCCAAAGGCGATGCCGAATTCGCCGAGAAATATCGCGCCGCCTTCGGCACGGCGCCTGCGCAACTGGCGAGCCTGGCCTATGACGCGGTATCCTTGGTCGCGCTTCTGTCATCGGGTGCGCCGTATCACCGTTTCACCCGCGGCGCGCTGATGGACCCCAATGGTTTCTCGGGCGTCAACGGCATTTTCCGCTTCAAGGCCGACGGCACATCCGAGCGCGGCTTGGCGGTGCTGGAAGTGAATTCCGCCGGCCCCGTGGTGGTCAGCCCTGCTCCGACGACGTTCTTGGGAAAGAATAGTTGAGGAGCGGTTCGCCATAGGCGAACGAAATGGTCCGGTGGACCATTTCGAGCGACGAAAGCCCGGAGCGTAAGCGACGGGGGCCGTGCCGAGCCCGCCCCGCGACAGCGAAAGGGCGTGCGAGGCGGGGGCAAGCGCCAACAGCGGGTCTCCTAAAGCATCTCCTCAATCACACGATTGAGCAGCAATCGCCCGGAGGCGGTCGCGGTCAGTCGGTCATTTTCGCGCGTCAAGAATCCCTGTTCGGTCATGGCCGCGATCTTTGCCGCGTCCAATTCCACGCCCCACCGCCTTTCATAAGCCGCCAGATCCAGACCTTCCGCCAGCCTGAGATTCATCAAAAGATGCTCGCGCGCCGCTTCTTCGTTCGAGACCGGCGTCAGTTCGGAAAAACCATGGCCCGCCTTGCTCACGGTATCGCGCCAGCGTTCCGGCAATTTGATCGCGGCAGTGGCCATGCGTTGACCACCGAGATTGATCCTGCCATGCGCCCCCGGACCCACGCCGGCATAATCGCCATAGCGCCAATAGATCAGATTGTGGCGGCTTTCCTGCCCGGGCCGGGCGTGATTGGAGATTTCATAGGCCGGGATCCCCCCCGCTTCCGTCAGCTCTTGCGTGATTTCATAAAGCCCCGCCGCCAAGTCTTCGCCGGGAATCTGCAGCTGACCATTTTTGTGCAACAAGGCGTAAGGCGTTTCGGGCTCGATGGTGAGTTGATACAGCGATAGATGATCGGTGCCGAAGGCCAGCGCCTGTTTTAATTCGTCGCGCCAGGCCGCTTCGCTTTGATCCGGGCGGGCATAGATCAAATCCAGTGAAACCCGGCTGAACTGGCGCATCGCCATGGCCAGCGCCGCCTTGGCTTCCGCCACATCATGCAAGCGGCCCAGCTTTTTCAGGTCTGCATCGTTCAGCGCCTGCACGCCCAGGGAAACGCGATTGACCCCGGCGGCACGATAATCGGTAAAGCGGGCGGCATCGGCGCTGGCGGGATTGGCTTCCAACGTGATTTCCGGGTCATTCGCCATCGGCCAAAGCGCGGCGATTTTTGTGAGAATGCGTCCAACGGATTTGCCCGCCATCAGGGACGGCGTGCCGCCGCCGAAGAAGACGGTTTCGACCACCAGCCGGTCGGTCTGATTTTGCGCCGCCCAATCCAATTCCGACAGAATGCCATCCACCCAACTGTCTTCGTCTATCTGGCTGCGGACATGGGAGTTGAAATCGCAATAGGGACACTTCGCGGCGCAGAAAGGCCAGTGGATGTAAACGCCGAAGCTCACTTCAGAGACTCTCGGTGAAAATGCCAGAATGCAGCAGTTTCTCGAATGCCTTGGCGCGGTGGCTCATGGCGTGTTTCTTCGCCGGCTCGATCTCCGCGAAAGTCTGTTCCATGCCATCCGCGATAAAGATTGGATCATAGCCGAAGCCATGATCGCCGCGCGGCGGAAAAGTCAGCCATCCATGCACCTCGCCTTCGAAGGTCTGCATCTCTCCCGAAGGCATGGCGACGCATAAGGCGCAGACAAACTTCGCCGCGCTGGTGGAGAGACCCTTGTGGCGCAGTTCGTCATGAATGCGGTTCATGGCGATGCGGAAATCCTTGCCCGGTCCCGCCCAGCGCGCGGAATAGATTCCCGGCGCGCCATCCAGGGCGTCGACGCAAAGGCCGGAGTCATCCGCCAGGGCCGCATGACGGCTGGCTTGGGCCGAAGCCTGCGCCTTGATTTGCGCATTCGCGGCAAAGGTCGCACCCGTTTCTTCCGGCTCCGGCAGGCCGAGCGATCCCGCACTGACCGGATGAATACCGTGCGGTCCCAGAAGCGCTTTTATCTCGCGCACCTTGCCTTCATTGTGGGAGGCGACGACAAGCTGGCTGCCGCGCGGCAATCTCACGCCAAAGCAGCCTTCTGCAGCTCGACCAGTTCGCCAATGCCTTTGCGCGCCAACTTGAGCAGCGCCGCCAACTGGTCCTCGGTGAAGGGTGCGCCTTCGGCGGTGCCCTGAATCTCCACCAGCCCGCCCGCGCCGGTCAGGACAAAATTGGCGTCGGTCTCGGCGGTGGAATCTTCGTCATAATCCAAATCCAAAACCGGCACGCCTTTGACGATGCCGCAGCTGACCGCGGCGACATGATCCTTGATCACCGGCACGGTGACCATGCCCACCTTCTTCATGAAGGCGACGCATTGGCCCAGCGCCACAAAGCCGCCGGTGATGGCTGCCGTGCGGGTGCCGCCATCGGCCTGCAGCACATCGCAGTCGATGGTGATCTGGCGTTCCCCCAAGGCCGAAAGATCGCACACCGCGCGCAGGGAGCGGCCCACCAGCCGCTGGATTTCCTGGGTGCGGCCGGACTGTTTGCCGGCCGCCGCCTCGCGCCGCATGCGCTCATGGGTGGAACGCGGCAGCATGCCATATTCCGCCGTCACCCAGCCCTTGCCGGAACCCTTGAGAAAGGGCGGCGCTTTCTCCTCAAGGCTGGCGGTGACCAGCACATGGGTGTCGCCGAACTTGACCAGGCAGGAGCCCTCGGCATGGCGGGAAAAGCCCGGCGTGAGGGAAACGGTACGCATCTGGTCGGGGGCGCGAGTTGAAGGGCGCATGGAGCCTCATATATCGGTCTGCTAACGTTGGCGCGTTACCTACAGGCAGCCGCCCGCCGGACGCAAACGAAAGCAGAAATACTAGGAATATCAATATCTTGGCTTTGGAACCGCGTACCCCCTTTGTGATGCCGCAAGGCTTTACCGACCGTCCCCGGGAGGTTTTCCGCCATCTGGTCGAGGCTTTTCTCACCAGCGGGGAGCCAGTGGGCTCGCGCACCCTGTCCCAGCGCCTGCCTCATGCCCTGTCCCCGGCCTCGATCCGCAATGTGATGGCCGACCTGGAAGCCATGGGCCTGCTCTATGCCCCCCATACCAGCGCGGGACGGATTCCCACCGAAAAAGGCCTGCGCTTGTTCGTGGACGGCTTGCTGGAAATCGGCCAGCTGGCGCCGGACGAACGCATCGCCATCGAAGCCCGCATGTCGGGCAGCGGCCAGCGTATCGAGGATGTGCTGACCCAGGCCACCCAAAGCCTGGCAGGCCTGTCGCGCTGCGCCGGGCTGATGCTGACCGCCAAACAGGATAGCGCCCTCAAGCATGTGGAATTCGTCGCTGTGGCGCCCGGCAAGGCATTGGTGATCATGGTCAGCGAAGACGGCCAGGTGGAAAATCGCGTCATCGACACGCCGGCCGGTCTGCCGGTTTCGGCCTTGTCGGAAGCCAGCAATTATCTGGGCGCGCGGTTGCGCGGACGCACCATCGAGGCGGCGCGTGCCGAGATCCTGGCCGAGCTGGACAGCGAAAAGGTGGAGCTGGACACCCTGACCGCCAAGCTGGTGGCCACTGGCTTGGCGACCCTGGCGGGACCGGAAAAGGTGCTGATCGTGCGCGGCACCTCGCATCTGCTGGACAATCAGGCCGACTTGGACCGTATCCGCACCTTGTTCGACGATATCGAACGCAAGGCCGATCTGATCCGGCTGTTGGAACTGGCCCAGGAAGGCGAAGGGGTCCGAATCTTCATCGGCTCGGAAAACAGGCTGTTTTCCCTGTCGGGTTCCTCGATCGTGGCTGCCCCCTATGCCAATGCCCAGGGCAAGATCGTGGGCGTTATCGGGGTCCTGGGCCCGACAAGGCTGAATTACGGCCGGATCATCCCCATGGTCGACCATACCGCCAAAGTCATTGGACGATTGCTTGCATAGAGTTTAAAGACGCGCCCCGAGAAATGAGTGTTTAGCGATATGACTGACGAACCGACCCAGTTGCCCGATTCCGAGAATCCGCATGCCGCGGAATTCGCCGTGCTGCAGGCTTTGCAAGACGAGGTGGCGTCTCTCAAGGACCAGCGCCTGCGCGCCCTGGCGGAAGCGGAAAATATCCGCCGCCGCGCCGAGAAGGAGAAGAGCGAGGCCAGCCAGTATGCCGTGACCAAATTCGCCCGCGACATGCTGGGCATTGCCGACAATTTCGCCCGCGCCCTGGCGGCGGTGCCGGCCGAGGTGCGCGCCGCCGCCGATCCCCAAGTGCAAGCGGTGTTGGATGGGGTGGAGGCCACCGACCGCCAGCTGCTCCAGACCCTGGAGCGCTATGGCGTCAAGGCGGTGGACACCAGCGACGGCAAGTTCGACCCCAATCTGCACCAGGCCATCGCCGAGGTGCCGGGTAACGGCAAACCGGCCGGCACTATCGTGGATGTGGTGCAGTCCGGCTTCATGATCGGGGAGAGGCTGCTCCGTCCCGCGATGGTCACGGTTGCAAAAAAAGACGTGCCCGCGCAGCCTGCCAGCGTGGATACTAAGGCTTGAAGCTGTTTTCTTTTGGGGGCCTGAGAGGGGCGTTCCATGTCTGAGTTGAAGATCGTCGTCACCGGCGCGTCCGGGCGCATGGGCCGCACCTTGATCCGCGAGATCGCGCAAGGCTCCGGTATCACTTTGTGCGGCGCGCTGGAGATGGAAGGCCATCCCAATCTCGGCCTGGATTCCGGGACTTTGGCGGGGATGCAGCCCAACGGCATCAAGCTGACCGCCGATCCTTTGACTTTGCTGGCCCATGCCCAGGCGGTGGTGGATTTCACCACGCCCATGGTTTCCACCATGCTGGCCGAGCTGGCGGCCCAGGCGCGTATCGTCCATGTCATCGGCACCACCGGCTTTGACGAAAAATCCGAGGCGCGGATTTCCGCCGCCGCGCGCCATGCCGTGATCGTGAAGTCCGGCAATATGAGCATGGGGGTCAATCTGCTGGCCGCCCTGGTCGAGCGCGCCGCAAAGTCCCTGCCCGATTACGATGTCGAGGTCTTGGAAATGCACCACCGCAACAAGGTGGATGCGCCGTCGGGCACCGCCATCCTGCTGGGCAAGGCCGCAGCCAAGGGGCGCGGCGTGCCGCTGGACAAGCATTGGGTGAAAGCCCGCGATGGCCACAATCTGGGGCCGCGCGCCGAAGGCAGCATCGGCTTCGCCACATTGCGCGGCGGCTCTGTGGTGGGCGAGCATTCCGTCATCCTGGCCGGTACCGGCGAACGCATCACGCTTTCCCATTCCGCCGAAGACCGTTCCATCTTCGCCCATGGCGCCTTGACTGCGGCTCGCTGGGGCCATGGCAAGAAGCCGGGGCTTTATTCGATGACGGATGTGCTGGGTCTCTGATGCCCAAACCGTTCAGCCGTGCGGAAGCTGAAGAGTTTTTCGCGCGGCTGAAAAAGCTCGATCCCGAACCCAAGACCGAACTTCAATACGTCAATCCTTACACTTTGCTGGTGGCGGTGGTGATGTCGGCCCAGGCCACCGACAAAGGTGTCAACAAGGCGACGGGGCCGCTGTTCAAGACAGTGAAGACGCCGGAGCAGATGGTGGCGCTGGGCGAGGAGAAGCTGGCCGAGGCGATCAAAACCATTGGGCTCTATCGCGGCAAGGCCAGGAATGTCATCGCTTTATCCAGGATTCTGATCGAACAGCATGGCGGCAAAGTGCCGAAGGACCGGGAGGCGTTGGAAGCGCTTCCCGGCGTGGGGCGCAAGACCGCCAATGTGGTGCTCAATGTCGCTTTCGGCGAGCCGACCATCGCGGTGGACACCCATATTTTCCGCGTCTCCAACCGCACCAATCTGGCGCCCGGCAAGGATGTGGTGGAGGTGGAGCAGCGGTTGGAAAAGATCGTGCCTGACCGGTTCAAGCTGCATGCCCATCACTGGCTGATCCTGCACGGCCGCTATACCTGCATCGCGCGCAAGCCGCTATGTCCCACTTGTGTGGTGCGCGATCTTTGCCGCTTCAAGGACAAGACAAAAGAACTTCCGGCGGTGAAACCTAGGACGTCTTTTCCGGTGAAGACTTCAAAGCGTTGAGGCAGGCAATATCCGCGGCGCTGCCGGCGCCATGCGGCAGGGTTTCGACATGGCGCACCGTCAGGGGCGAGCCATAAAGAAAAAAGAAAGCGCGGCAGGCCGCCCCGTCATAGCGCCACATTTCGGTGCTGCCGTCCTTGCGCACAAAGGCGGGGCGCCCGAAGGCCGCCTGCAAGCCAGGCGCCGCCATGTTGAGATACTGGCCGGGTTCACCGCGCGGCGGCTCGGGCGGGATGGCGGAAATGCCCGGTGCCGGGGACGGCGCGGGCGGGGGCGGCGGCGCGTTGGTGGCACAGCCGGCAACGGCCAGCAGCAGCAACAGGGTCAAGCGACGCATCATCTGCTGGCTTCTGCACCAGCAAGCTTGCGACCTCAAGCGAAATGCTTGCATGAAGGCGCCTCGCTTGTGTAAGCGGGTGCGAATTTCAGGGGTTCCGCATGACAGACCAGCAATATGACGTGGCCAGCCTTGGCAATGCCATCGTGGATGTCATCGCCTCGGTGGACGACCACTTCCTCCTCACCCATGGCATCGCCAAAGGCGGCATGACCCTGATTGACGAGTTTCGCGCCAAGGAGCTTCAAAAGGCGCTGGCCGGACAGACCAAATCGTCTTTGCACGAAGTGGCGGGCGGTTCGGCCGCCAACACCATGGCGGGGCTGGCCTCGCTGGGCGGCAAGGGCCTGTTCCTGGGCAAGGTCGCCGACGACCGGCTGGGAAAAGTGTTCGGCGATTCCATGGCGGCGACCGGCGTGCGTTTCCACAATGGCGTGCGCAAGACCAACGCCTCCACAGCCACTTCCATGATCGCGGTGACGCCGGATGGTCAGCGCAGCATGAACACCTTCCTGGGCGCCTGTCGCGAGGTTGTATCCGAGGATGTGGACGAGAAAGAGGTGGCACGGGCGCGCGTCCTTTATATCGAAGGCTATCTTTGGGATGAGGAGAGCGCCAAAGAGGCTTCGCGCAAAGCCATCGCCGCGGTCAAAGGCGCAGGCGGGCGCATTGCGATCACTTTGTCCGATTCCTTCTGCGTCGGCCGGTTCCGCGACGAGTTCCTGCACTTGCTGGACAAGGATGTGAACATCCTGTTCGCCAATGAGGATGAGGCCAAGGCACTGTTCGAGACCGAGCGTTTCGCCGATGTGGTGAAGGCGGCGCAGGCATGGGGGGGCGTTGCCGCCCTGACGCGCTCGGCCAAGGGCTGTGTGGTGGTGGAAGGCGATGCGGTGCATGAAATTGCCGCCGCGCCGGTTGCCAAGGTGATCGACACCACCGGCGCGGGCGATCAGTTCGCCGCCGGATTCCTGTTCGGCCTCACCCATGGCAAGGGGCTGGCGGATTGCGGCCGGCTGGGTGTGCTGGCGGCGGCGGAAGTGATTTCACATTACGGAGCTCGCCCAGAGACCTCGCTACGTGAACTGGCCGTCAAGCAAGGTCTTATTTTTTAATGGTCGCTCCGGCTCTCGCCGACGCCCCCGGCGCGCCGCCGGAAATGTCACTGAAGCAATTGGGGGCTAACTGATTTAGTCCCCGACCAGGTGAAGCGTCACTTCGCGGCGGTGCGGAGCGTCGCGATGCTCGAACAGGTAAATCCCCTGCCAGGTGCCCAGCGCCAGCTTGCCATGGCGCAGCGGAATGCCGATGGAGGTCTGGGTCAGCGCGCTGCGGATATGGGACGGCATATCATCCGGTCCCTCTGTGATGTGGCGAAAGTTGGGCCCGCTTTTGGCCAGATAGGCGAAGAAATCGCGCAGATCCTTTTGCACATCCGGATCGGCATTTTCCTGAATCAGCAAGGACGCCGAAGTGTGGCGGACAAAACAGGTCAGCAGGCCGTCGGCGATCTCCTTGCCGCGCACAAAAGCTTCCACTTCATCGGTGAATTCGTACAGGCCTGGTCCCTTGGTTGGGACCATCAGATCGTGAAAGCTCTGTTTCATGCGCGCTTCCGCAAATAAACATAGAGAGCGCCGCCGCCGCCATGCTTGGCATGGGCGGGGCGCACACTGGCAATCAACGCCGTCAGCTCCGCTTCGTTCAGCCAGCGCGGCACCATCTGTTTCAACACCCCATGCGGCGACATCATCCAAGGCGCATTTTCGTCGTTCTTGGGATTGCCCTTGCCGGTGACCACCAGCACCAGGCGGTGGCCGCTTTTGTGCGCCGATTTCAGCCAGGTGATCAAAGCACGATGCGCCGCCTGCTGGGTCATGCCATGCAGGTCGATGCGGGCATCGGGCTCCATCAAGCCGCGCCGCAAGCGTTCCTGGGTGGCGCCATTGATGCCGCTGGGGCCACGGCTGGTGGATTTTTTAGATGCCGGCTTCTTTGCGGTTGCCGGCTGGATGGGGCGGCCTTCCTTGAACATTTTCTCGAAAAGTTTTCGCTCTTCCTCGCTGGTGCGCCTGCTCATGGCGGGTAATCGCGCTCCATGCCGATCTTTAGTGCCAGCATATTGGGCAACAGCAGATAGAGTTTACCCGGCGCTTTCATCGCCCCGGCCCGGCGTTCGGCCTCCGCGCCAAAGCCGAAGAACATGTCGCCGCGCGCCGCTCCGCGAATGGCGCCGCCGATATCCTGCGCCACCATCACTTGATGCACCGGATCGGGCCCTTCCGCCGCGACATAGAAAGGCGCACCCAAAGCATGGATGCGGCTGTCCACCGCCAGGCTGGCCAGGGGCGTGAGATTTGTTCCCAGCGATCCGGTGCTCCCCAGGCTGGGATCGCCCAGTGGCGTCTCGGCAAAGAAAATATAGCTGCGGTTGGTCTGCATCACCGCCCGCGCCCGCTCGGGATGGGCGATCAGCCAGGCGCGGATGGATTGCAGCGAAACTTCTTCGCGGCTCAGCGAACCATCGGCGATCAAGGTGCGCCCGATTGCCGTATAGGCCTGGCCATTCTCTCCCGCATAGGCGATGCGCGAAGTCATGGCATTTGGGCTGCCATCGCCGAACACCACCCGTCCCGAACCTTGAATCTGCAAAAAGAAAAAAGCGATCGGATCGTCGGTGTAAAACAGGATCGGGGCGCCTGCGATGCCGTCCGTATCGATCTGGGCGCGGTCGGCATAAGGCACAAGGGCATGGCCATCGACCCTGCCCGAAACATGTTCGCCTTTGAATTTTGTGTTGAACAATCCCAGATCGACGCGCACCAGATCGGACGGCAGACCATAGACCGGCGTCTGGAAGGCTCCGCCGCGCATGCGGCTGCCGCGGATTTCCGGTTCGTAATAGCCGGTGAACAAAGCCTCGCCGCCCACCGCATAGGGCGTGAAATTCTTCTCAAAAAAATCCTTTGCTCCGCTTTTCACGGCCTCGCATACACCGTGCCAGTCGGCAACGGTTCCGGCATAGCCGGCGCCCGCCAGCGCCGTCTCGTTGGGTTTGGCCATCAGAACCGCGCAACTGCGCTGGAAGGAGAGTTGCGCCCTGGTCTGATCGGCGCCGCTCCAGAGCGGCAAATCCACGAACCGGACTTTGGAAAGATGCAGACCGGGCTGTTGCGGCGGCGGCGTGGTGCATCCCGCCAGGGCCAGCAAAATTACAACAAACCATGGTCTGGTCGGGGCGGCTGTCTTACCCAGGCAAGTCACCTTCCGGCAGATCGCCCGAGGTCGCCACCAGCACCCAATTGGGATCGGCGGAATCCAGGTTGCGTTCAAAGGTCCAGACATCGACGACCGTGCCGGTGGCGAATTGGGCGGTGAAGGCAACTGTGATTTCCGCGCTGCGCCCATGCAGCGCCGAGCCCGTAATGCGGGCGTCCTGCAGCTTCAGCAGTTGGGCCGCAGGCTCGGTGCGGGTGGCGATCCCGGCATCGAAAGCGGCAAACACCTCCGGCGACAGCAAGGGGCGCAATTCCTCGCGCTTGCCCTGGATGAAGGCGGTGACAATGCGGCTATAGGCTTCGCGCGCCCCGGCCAGGAATTTCGGAGTGTCGAAATTGCGGTCGGCCAATTGAATGTCCAGCAACCCGCTGGAGGTGGGCGCGGCCGGTTGCGCCGGCTGCGGCAGGGAGACCGGCCTGGCCATGGGGGCCGGTTGCGGCGTCGGCTCATGGCCGGTGCGCCGCCCCAGCACGGCATAGAGGCGGAAGCAGACGATCCCTGCCACCATGGCGGCGACCACAAGGCCCAATGTTTGAGAATCCGGCATGATAAACCCTTGAAAATGGCCGCCCCGCCGTACCCGACCCTAATCCCTTCCAGCCATGGCTGAAAAGCGGCTTTTACCTTGTTCGTCCATTACCTTGTCAGCGCTAAGCAATCCATGGTAGCGCCCAGCCCCAATCTCGTTACGGCCTATCAGAGAAAGAGCGATTATGAGCGGCGAAGGAACCCCTGCCAACCAAGGCCAGCCGGCCGTGCCCAACCTTCAGGTGGTGGGTCAGTATATCAAGGACCTTTCCTTCGAAAATCCCGGCGCCACCTCTGGCATCACCGACCGGCCGCAGATCGAGCTGGCGGTGGATCTCAACGCCGCCCGCCTGGGCGACAAGGACATGTTCGAGGTGGAACTCAAAATCCGCGTCGATGCCAAGAATGACGGCCGGCCGCTATTCCTGCTGGAACTGGCTTATGCCGGCGTCTTCCGCCTGACCAATGTTCCCGATACCGGCACCCAGCAATTGATCCTGCTGATCCAGGCGCCGCACATGCTGTTCCCCTTTGTGCGCCGCATTGTCGCGGATGTGGTGCGCGATGGCGGTATGCCGCCTTTGATGATCGAGCCGATCGATTTCATGGCGCTGTATCAGGCAAGGGTGGCGCAAGCCGCCAATCAGCAGCCGCAGGGCAACGCCTAAATCACGCGTTCCAAAGAGTCTTTTCACCCAACTCCTTGGCGACAAAGGCGGCGTGGATTTCCAGTTCCGCCGCCGTGATCAGCGGCGCCAGTTTTTCCGGGCGCTGGCGCGCCGCCCGCACCACCTCGGCCGCGGCGGCGGCGATTTCCACCGGCGCCAGCATCAAGCCGCGTTGCCGCCCGCCGATCAGCTCCAGATAGACTTCGGCGGTCAATTGTGCGTCCAGCAACGCGCCATGCAGGGTGCGGGCCGACAGATCGACGCCGAAGCGCTTGCACAATTCATCCAGCGAATAGCGCGCCCCAGGGATCTTGCGTTTGGCGATTTCGATTGTGTCGACCGCGCGCGACAGCGGGATGGGCCCCCGGCCCACCCGGCTCAATTCGGCATTGATGAATTTGATGTCGAAGCTGGCATTGTGGATCACCAGCGGCGCATCGCCGAGAAATTCCAGGAACTCGTCGACCACATGCGCGAACAGCGCCTTGTCGGCCAGGAACTCCGCCGTCAGCCCATGCACCCGCTGGGACTCGATGGGAATGTCGCGTTCGGGGTTGAGATAGAATTGCAGGGTGCGGCCCGTGGGAAAATGATCCATCAGCTCGACACAGCCGATTTCCACAATGCGATGACCGTCGCCTGGCTCGAACCCGGTCGTTTCTGTGTCGAAGACTATTTCACGCATCTCGCATCGTTTTTTTAATGGCGGCTTTTGCGCAGCAAAAGCCGCGGGGGCGATGGCCATCGCTTGGCTCGAACCCGGTCGTTTCTGTGTCGAAAACGATCTCACGCATGCAACTTCGCCCGGATACCCGCCAGGATCATCTTCACCTGATCGCGGGCGTGATCCAAGCCCTTGTCGGTCATCACCAGATAATGCGCCTGTGCACGCTTTTGCGCATCGGTCATCTGACGCGCCGCCAGGGCGTTGAACTTGGCCTCGGTCATGCCGGGACGGGCCAGGACCCGCTGGCGCTGGACCTGTTCGGGCGCCGTCGCCACCACCACCGCATCCACCTGGGCGCCGGTTTCCAGCAACAGGGGAATATCCAGCACCACAATCGGCGCGGTTGCCTGGGCGAGAAATTCTTCCCGGCGCTGGGCGACCAAGGGGTGCATCAGGCTTTCCAGCCGGGCCAAGGCCGCCGGATCGCCCGTCACCAGCCGGCCCAGCGCGGCACGATCCACCGCGCCATTCCTGGTCGAGCCGGGAAAGGCCGCCTCGATCATGGCTGCCGCTTCGCCCGCATAAAGATCGTGAATGGCGGCATCGGCATCGAACACCGGCACGCCTTCACCGGCAAAAAGCTTGGCAGTTTCGCTTTTGCCCATGCCGATCGCGCCGGTCAGGCCGATCACAAAAGGCTTACTGCCGCTCACGCAGCACCTTCACCAGCGCGGCGCGCAATTCGGGCGTGACCTGGGGCTTTCTGCCGAAGAACGCCTCGAAAGACGGCGCCGCCTGATGCATCAGCATGCCCAGGCCATCGATGGTCCTGTGACCGCGCGCCGACGCATCTTTCAGCAGCTTGGTTTCCAGCGGATTGTAGACAATGTCGCAGACTGCGGCGGATTTGGGCAGCGCCGCCAGGTCGATGGCCAAGGGCGGATTGGTGCCCATGCCCGCGCTGGTGGAATTGACCAGCAGGGCTGCTTCGTTTGCGCACCTTGTCCAATCCTCCAGGCTGCCGGGGCTTATCGCCGCTTTGACATGCGGCGCCAGCGCCGAAGCCAAACTCTTGGCGCGGCCCATATCGCGATTGAGCAGATGGATTTTTCCCACCCCCAAACTCTCAAGCGCCAGTACCGCGCCCCGCGCCGCGCCGCCCGCTCCCAGCAATATCGCGGTTTTGCCGTCCAAGCTGCCGATGGACTCGCGCAAGGATTCCGCCAGGCCGACGCTGTCGGTGTTGCGGGCTTCGATCTCGCCGTTACAGAAGACCAGCAGATTGGCGGCGCCGGCCACCCGCGCGGCATCATCGGTCCGGTGCGCCAAGGCGAAAGCGGCCTCCTTGTGCGGCACGGTGACATTGACGCCCCGAAATCCGGCGCGGCGCACGCCGTCGATGACCGCAGAGAAATCTTCAGTCTTTGCCGCCAAGGGGATCATGGCGCCGTCAATGTCATAAGCCTTGAGCCAATGACCGTGCAGCAACGGCGACAGCGAATGGCTCACCGGCCAGCCGATGATCCCCGCCATCCTGGCTTTTCCCGTCAGAGTCATGACGCCAATAGGCCTTCCTTGCGCAGCTGGGCCAGCACCGGCAACAGCGGCAGCCCCAGCACCGAAAAATAATCGCCATCCACTTTAGCGAACAATTGCGCTCCGCGCCCTTCGAAATGATAGCAGCCCACCGAGGAAAGGATCGCCCTTCCCTCCAAGGCCAGATAATCGTCCAGGAATTGCGGGCTTAAATCGCGCATGGTCATCCGGCAGGGGCTGGCATGCGTCCACAGCAGGTCGCCGTCCCGGGCCAGCGCCGCCGCGGAAACCAGCAGATGGGTTTTGCCGGACAGCCGCGCCAGCAGCAGGCGCGCTTCCTCCAGACCGGCGCATTTGCTGAGATAGTCTCCCTCGAAGGCGATGACGCTGTCGCCGCCCAACACCAGTTTTCCAGGATGGCGGCGCGACACCGCCAAGGCCTTCTGTTCCGCCAGGCGGCTTGCCATGGCTTGCGCACCGGCATCCTTCAGCCCGGCCATCAGGGCGGTTTCATCAAGATCGGCGGGGTCGGCGATGAAAGGCACGCCCGCCGCGCCCAGCAGCATTTTGCGGCTGGTGCTAGCCGAGGCCAGGATCAGGCTCACACTTCGGCTTCCTTGCGCTCGGCCAACAGGTTCATCACCGCTGCCGCGGTCTCTTCGATCGAGCGGCGCGAGACATCGATCATCGGCCATTCCTGGTTTTCAAACAGTTGGCGGGTGGCGGCGATCTCGGCCCGCACCGCATCCAGCTCGACATAATTGCTGTCGCGGTCCTCACCCATGCTGGTCAGCCGGTTGCGCCGCACCTGCACCAGCCGGTCGGGCGAGACCCACAAGCCCACGATCAAGGGCCCCTTGGCATTGAGCAGTTGCGGCGGCGCCGGCACGCCGGGCACCAGCGGGACATTGGCCGCCGGAATGCCGCGAATGGCGAGATAGACACAGGTGGGGGTCTTGGAGGTGCGGCTGGCGCCGGTAAGGATCACTTGCGCCCCTTCAATGGAATCCAGCGATTGGCCGTCATCATGGGCAATGGTGAAGTTGAGCGCCTCGATACGGTCGAGATAGCGCGCGTCCACTTCATGCTGGCGGCCCACCTTATGGGTTTCCGCCCGGCCCAGAAATTGGCGCAAGGCCGTTACCGGACCTTCCAGCACATCGATGCAGCGCACCTGGATGTCGGCGCAGCGGGCCATCAGCTTGTCGCGCAGCCCCTGATTGGCCAGGGTGAAGAACACAATTCCCGGCATGATGGCGATGTGATCCAAAGCCCGGGTCAGCTGCGCCTGTGCCCGCACCAAGGCATAGGGATGGACCATGACATCGACATCATCGAACTGGGCCAGGGCTGCATTGGTCATGGCGTGCAGGGTTTCGCCGGTGGAATCCGAAACCAGGTGAATGTGAAATTTATGATCCACAGAAGTTATCCAATCTGTCCGCCCCGCCTGTGATTCAGCTTGGGGTAAGGGCCGAACCAGCCACAGGCTCCTAACCGGGAAACCTACTTAAGTGCAAATAGGTATGATTTGGGGATGCTTAGGCCCACAAGCCAACATACCATGCCCTCCCGGTCCGGACCCCGCAATTCCTGCAAGTGCTTGAGTCTGTGTCCGCCTTCGCTTAAGCCAAATCCGGTTTCACAGTTTGGCCCACAACCCACAGCCCTAACAACAACGACATCATCCTTAGAGTCTTAGGAGTCTTGTGTTGCCTAGTGATCGAAAGCTTGTGCGAGTCCTGAAGGGAGCCCCGGAAAAGGTACCGCCGGTCTGGCTGATGCGCCAGGCGGGCCGCTATCTGCCGGAATATCGTGAGCTGCGCGCCAAGGCCGGTTCCTTCTGGGCCATGGCACTGACCCCGAAATATGCCGCCGAAGTGACATTGCAGCCCATCCGGCGATTTGGCTTTGATGCCGCCATCCTGTTTTCCGACATTCTGACGGTGCCGGAGGCGCTGGGCCAGAAGGTGACTTTCACCGCGGGCGAAGGTCCCAGTCTGGCGGCTGTCGCGTCGGCGGAAGGTTTCAATTTGGACCGCGCCCAATGGGCGGATTATTTCGAGCCGGTTTACGAAGCGCTGCGACTGACCCGCGCGGGATTGCCGGGCGAAACCAGCCTGCTGGGTTTTGCCGGCGCGCCTTGGACCTTGGCGACCTATCTGGCAGCGGGTGTGGGCGGCGATGAACAGAAGGCGGCCAAGCTGTGGGCTTATCGTGATCCGCAGGGCTTTGGATATCTTTTGGATATCTTGGCCGACTGTGTCGCCTTTCATCTGATCCGCCAGCTTGAGGCGGGCGCCGATGCGGTGCAAATCTTTGACAGTTGGGCGGGCGGAGTGCCGGCATCCCTGTTTGAACGCGTGGTCATAGCGCCGGCCAAAAAGATTGTTGCCGCCGTCCGGGCGGCACGGCCGGATGCGAAAATCATCGGCTTTCCCCGTGCGGTCACCCTGACCGGGTATCAGGATTATTTGCGGGCGACCGGCGTGGATGCCTTGTCCTTGGATACCGCCGCGCCGATATGCTGGGCGGCGGCGAATTTGGCTTGTCCGCTGCAGGGCAATCTGGATCCTATCGCATTGATCGCGGGCGGCGCGGCCCTGGACCGGGCGGTGGACGATATTTTGCAGGCCACCGGCGGCAAGCCGCATATCTTCAACCTGGGCCACGGCATCCTGCCCGAGACCCCCATCGCCCATGTCGAGCAATTGTTGAAGCGCATACGGGGATGAAACTCGCTGTCGTCCTCTTCAACCTGGGTGGGCCGGATTCCCCGGAAGCCGTGGAACCGTTCCTGCGCAACCTGTTTTCCGATCCGGCCATCATTGGCCTGCCCGCGATCATCCGTCTTCCCCTGGCCTGGTGGATCGCCCGGCGGCGCGCGCCCGTAGCACGCAAGATTTATGACCATATCGGCGGGCGGTCGCCGATCTTTGAGGAAACCCGCAAACAGGCCAATGAACTGGAGATTGCGCTGTCGGGGGATGGCGTGGAGGCCAAAGCCTTTGTCGCCATGCGCTGCTGGCATCCGTTCAGCGACGGGGCGGCGCGCGCCGTGAAGGCCTTTGGCCCCGACCGGATCGTTCTGCTGCCGCTTTATCCGCAATACTCCACCACCACCAGCGCGTCATCCTTGAAGGATTGGGCCCGGGCGGCGAAAAAGAATGGCATCAAGGCGCCAACGTCCCGGGTTTGCTGCTATCCCTATGAGCCCGGTTTTGTCGCCGCCATGGCGGCGCGGATTGGGGCGGTTGCCGACCGGCCCAAGCCGGGTGTCGCCTATCGCTTGCTGCTGTCGGCCCATGGCTTGCCCAAGCGCACGATTGCCAAGGGCGACCCCTATCAATGGCAGGTGGAGCAAAGCGCGGTCGCCGTCGTCAAAAGCCTGAACCGGCCTGAGCTGGAGCCGGTCGTCTGTTACCAAAGCCGGGTGGGTCCGCTGGAATGGATAGGCCCGGCCACGGATTCAGAGATTGTCCGCGCCGGCAAGGATGGCAAGGGCGTGATCCTGGCTCCCATCGCTTTTGTCAGCGAACATTCCGAGACCCTGGTGGAATTGGATATCGAGTATCGCAAGCTGGCGGCCGAGGCCGGGGTGCCCGACTATCGCCGCGCCGCCACAGTTGGGACACAGAGCGATTTCATAAACGGGTTGGCCGGTCTTGTGCGCGCCGCTGTGGATGGCAAGACTGTCACTTGCGGCGAAGGGCGGATATGTCCTGCGGCGTACAAACGCTGTAGCTACAAATAGAGGAGCCAAGATGGACGCGCTGCGCAATGAACTGTCCAACTATATTCCCTGGCTGCTGGCGGCCCATCTGATCGCCGTGATCGCCTGGATGTCGGCCATGCTCTATCTGCCGCGTTTGTTCGTCTATCACACCGAAGCCGCGCCCGGCTCGGAGTCCAGCGAGCGTTTCAAAGTCATGGAGCGCCGTCTGCTCAAAGCCATCATGAATCCCTCCATGATCGCGGTGTGGATTCTGGGTCCGCTGCTGGCCTGGCTGACCGGCGCCTATCTGGATACCTGGCTGCAGGTCAAGTTCGTGCTGGTGATCATCATGAGCGCCATGCACGGCCTGTTTGTGCGCTGCTGGCGCGCCTTTGCGGAGGACCGCAACACCCATTCGGCGCGTTTCTACCGCATCGTCAATGAGGTGCCGGCGTTGCTGATGGTGCTGATCGTGATCTTGGTTAAGGTCCAGCCTTTTGGTGAGTGAGGAACGGTGAATGCCCAAGAGAGCGGCCGCGGCCAATTACATGAATTGCCTGAAATATTAATTGCGGTCGCCCGGATAAGGGAAAATACGGGGATATTTGCAAGCGTCACAAATCAGGCTATAAACAGTCCGTCTGATTGACCCGCGCGGGCCCCAGTTGAGGGGACGCGGACCGGAAACGGGTAACGGGTCGGAACCAACCTCTTCGATGATCGCGTCCGGGCGCAACGCCTTTCGTTCATCGATAGCTTTCCCCCTTTCGTTTAGGTGCCCTCCCCATGACAGTCCAAGATGGCTTGCAGGCGATGAAGCTGCAGGACCTTAAGAACAAAAAACCCGCCGATTTGCTGGCTTTTGCCGAGGAACTCGAGATCGAGAACGCATCCTCCATGCGCAAGCAGGACATGCTGTTCGCCATTCTCAAGGAACTTGCCGAGCGCGAAGTCGAGATCACCGGAACCGGGGTGGTGGAAATCCTGCAGGACGGCTTCGGCTTCCTGCGTTCGCCGGAATCCAACTATCTCCCCGGCCCTGACGATATTTATGTTTCTCCCTCCCAGATCCGCCGCTTTGGGCTTCGCACCGGCGATACCGCCGAAGGACCGATCCGGGCGCCCAAGGAAGGCGAACGCTATTTCGCCCTGCTGAAGGTCACCTCGATCAATTTCGAGGACCCCGAGCAGATCAAGCACAAGGTCCATTTCGACAATCTGACGCCGCTCTATCCCACCCGCTGGCTGAAGATGGAACTCGACGATCCCACCATCAAGGATAAGACCGGCCGGGTGATCGACATTGTGGCGCCGCAGGGCATGGGCCAGCGCGCCCTGATCACCGCGCCGCCGCGCACCGGCAAGACGGTGATCCTGCAGAATATCGCCAAGGCGATCGCCGCCAATCACCCCGACGCCTTCCTGATCGTGCTTCTGATCGACGAACGCCCCGAGGAAGTCACCGACATGCAGCGCACCGTGAAGGGCGAGGTGATTTCCTCCACCTTCGACGAACCCGCGACGCGTCACGTCCAGGTGGCGGAAATGGTGATCGAGAAGGCCAAACGCCTGGTCGAGCATAAGCGCGATGTGATCATCCTGCTCGACTCCATCACTCGTCTGGGCCGCGCCTACAACACGGTGGTTCCGTCTTCCGGCAAGGTCTTGACCGGCGGCGTGGACGCCAACGCCCTGCAGCGCCCCAAGCGCTTCTTCGGCGCGGCGCGCAATATCGAGGAAGGCGGCTCCTTGACCATCATCGCCACCGCCTTGATCGATACCGGCTCGCGCATGGACGAAGTGATTTTCGAAGAGTTCAAGGGCACCGGCAACAGCGAAATCATCCTGGACCGCAAAGTCGCCGACAAGCGCGTCTTCCCCGCCATCGACATCATGCGCTCGGGCACCCGCAAGGACGAGCTGTTGGTCGAGAAGGGCACCCTGGCGAAAACTTACGTCCTGCGCCGCATCCTCTCGCCCATGGGCACGGTGGACGCCATCGAGTTCCTGCTCGACAAGCTCAGGTCCGCGAAAAACAACGCAGACTTCTTTGAGTCGATGAACACCTGATGCGCTTAGCCGCCATTGTCATGTTGTTTCTGACAATGGCGGTATCCGCATCGGCTGAGCCGCTCGATTCCACTACAAAGTCATATCTCAAAGGCTATTGGGCCGTGATGGCCGATAAACCTGTTCAGGCAGGCTGCAGAGGGCCGCTCGAGGACGTTCTTCTTTGGGAAAGCTACAGATTTGATTTCCGGAAGAGGGGCTCGGTTCACGTGGCGGACTGGGTGGATATGCACCAGACATTGGCGATCACGAACGCCGAAAAACTCGGCCAAAATATTCGGCTTACACTTGAGAGAAAGCTGAGGATTGTGCTCAGGCCAACCGGACCAAACACAATGCGGGTATTGCGGGCGATAGGTCCGGATGCAACGGAACACAAGCTTTATGCTTTGCGCTGCGGCACTTAATCGAAAACAAAGACCATTATAGTGCCGAGACTAGGGGATCAGAATGGTCGCCCCGGTGGTCTGTTTCCCCGTCAGCGCGTCATGCGCCTTGGCGGCGTCTTTCAACGCAAAGCGCTGGTTGATGGCGACCTTGACCGCACCCGACTGAATCACCGCGAACAGATCGTCGGCGCAGGCCTGCAGTTCGGCGGCCGTGCTGGTATAGGCCGCAAGAGTCGGCCGGGTGACGAACAGAGAACCCTTGGCCGCCAGGATGGACGGTGAGAAAGGATCGACCGGGCCCGAAGCATTGCCATAGGTCACCATGATGCCGCGCGGCTGCAAACAATCCAGCCCGGCCAGGAAGGTGTCCTTGCCGATGGAGTCATAGACCACCGGCACGCCCTTGCCGCCGGTCAGCTCGCGCACCTGCTTCGCCCAGCCCACATCCTTGCTGTTGAGGACATGGGCACAGCCATTGGCCTTGGCCAACTCGACCTTGCCCGGCGAGGTGGTGGTGCCGATCACGGTGGCGCCCAAATGCCTGGCCCATTGGACGCCGATCTGGCCCACCCCGCCGGCAGCGGCGTGAAACACAATGGTCTCCCCCGCCTTCACGACATGGATTTGCCGCAGCAGATATTGCGCCGTCATGCCCTTGAGCAGAATGGCGGCGGCGATCTCGTCGCCGATGCTGTCCGGCAGCTTGACCAGCTTGGTGGCCGGCACGTTGTTGGCTTGCGCATAGGAGCCTATGGCGCCGCTGGAATAGCCGACCCGGTCTCCAATCTTGAAAGCCGTCACGCCCTCGCCCAGCGCCGCCACGGTGCCCGCCGCTTCCGAACCCAGGCCCGAAGGCATGGGCAGGGCATACAGGCCGGTGCGGTGATAGGTGTCGATGAAATTCACCCCGATGGCGGTATGGCGGACCTGCACCTGGCCGGGCCCCGGCGGCGGCAGATCGTAGTCGACATATTGCAGCACATCGCTGCCACCGGTTTTCTCGAAACGGATGGCCTTGATCATGTCTAGACCCTTGCCGGCTGCTGCTGTTGCTGCTGGGCGGCCTGCTGCTGCATCTGGGCGCGCAGCGACACCGGCAAGGTCAAGGCCCAGGCCAGCTCATTGGCGTTGACGATGCCTTCGGAACAATTGCCCGCCTGGCAGATATAGGCGGTGGGATGACCGCCCTGCATGCCGCGCCCCGTGGCGGGATGGCCCGGCGGTAGGGGCTCGCCCGGCTCCATCTGCACCACCATGCCGTTGGGCATCGGTTTGCTCCAATAGGCGCGCAGCAATTCCTGGGTCTTGGCATGGCCCTTATGGCCGATCACCACAATCACCAGACTGTTGAGCAGATATTCCAGGCCCGCCAGATAAGTGCCGGCGCCGTTCAGCATGCGATTGGCTTCATTGCCGAAGGTGTTCGCAAGGGTGGAGGCGCGGCCCATATATTCGGTATTGCCGGTCAACAGCGCCAACCGCGTCAGCACATACAACATGGTGCCGTTCACGCTGGGCGCGGGATTGTCGAACATCATGCGCGGCCGCACGAATAACGGCTGGGCATTGTCGGCATAGAAGCAATAGCCGTTTATCCGGTTGTCCCAGAAATGGCTGTCCAGCACCTGGGTCCAGGCCTTGGCCTGTTCCAGGAAGCGCTGGTCGCCGGTCACTTCGAACAGCTGCAAGGCGGCGCGCGACATGTCGGAATAGTCGTCGGCCACACCCGGCGAGCCCGCGACATGGGACAGCGTATTTCCTTCGCCGCCCAGGTTTTTCACGATGGCATCGAAGGCGGCGATGGCAGCCTGCACCCAGTCGGGGCGTTCCAGCACAATGCCGGCACGGGACAAAGCGGTGATGACCAGGCCATTGCCGTCGGCCATCACGCGCTCATCGCGGAAAGGCCTGACACGCTTGTCGCGTATGGCCAGCAGCATCTCGCGCTGTTTGTTGAGCAAAACTTCGTCGGCCTCGCTGGCGGGGGCGGGATTGCCCAAGCGCCGCGGCAGATTGCGGCCCATCACATTGCCGTCACGGGTGATGCCATAGACCTGCTTGAAGCGGGCCGAAAAAGTGCCCGCCAGGCCGGCATCGATCTCCGCCTCGCTCCAGGTATAATATTTGGCGTCTTCATTCTGGTTGCCGGAGGCGATGGAAGAGGCGAAAGCGTTCCCCACCTTCATATCGCGCATCAGGAAGTTGACGGTCTCGGCCACCCGCTGGCGGCACAATTCATTGCGATTGAGTTGCCAGACCGAGGTGCAGAAATCGATCAACAGCGCCTGGTCGTAGAGCATCTTCTCGAACGAAGGCTCGCCCCAACGCTCGTCCATGGCATGGCGGAAGAAACCGCCGCCGATATGATCATAGGCGCCGCCGAACAGGAGGGCATCCAAGGTGGTGAAGATCAGCTGGCTGAATTGCGGCGTGCCGGTGCGCAGGAAGGCGCGCCACAAGATTTCCAGCAACAGCGCGTTGGGGAATTTCTGCGGGCCTTGCACGCCGCCGAAGAAAATATCGTAACGCTGGGCGATGCGCAGGGCGGAAAGATCCAGGTTCATATTTTCCTGGGGCACGCTCATGTCGCGGTTGTAGAGATTTTCCACGGCCTGGCGCACCTGCGTGGCGGTGGTTTCGGCGCGGGCACGCTCATTCTTCCACAAATGGATATTGTCGCTGATCAGGCGGCGGAAACTGGGCTGTTCCGGCGCCTCCTGCGGCGGGAGATAGCCGGTGACCCAGAAAGGCACTCCCTCGGGGGTGAGAAAGACATTCAGCGGCCAGCCGCCGGGATGGCCCATCAGACCCGCGGCGCCCTGATAGAGCATATCCAGGTCCGGACGCTCGTCACGGTCGGCCAGGATGGGAATGTAATTGTCGTTGATCAGACCGGCGATCTCGGCGTCGTTGAACGCGTCCTGGTTCATCACATGACACCAGTGGCAGCCGATATAACCCAGGCTCAGCAGGATGGGCTTGTCCTGGGCCTTGGCTTCCGCCAGGGCCTCGGGGCCCCAAAGCCGCCAGCGGACGGGATTGTCTTTATGGGAAAGAAGGAAGGGGCTGGTCGCGTCGTTCAGGCTCATTGGTCCATTCCATGGGGTGCACGGAAGGAAGCTTCCCGCCGGCCCGCTTCTGTGATGTTTTTGGGGCGGGGTTACTTACATCGAAACGAAGGCCCCTGAAACCCCTGCCAAAGGTACCGCCATGAAGGTGCATATCGAGATGGACATGACCCCGGAAGAAGCCCGTGCCTTCATGGGCTTGCCCGACGTCGCGCCCATGCAAAAGAAGATGCTGGACGACATGCAGGCCCGGATGAAACAGGCCTTCGACGCCAACGACCCCGAAGGGATGATGCGCGCCTGGATGCCGCTTGGCGGGCCCGAGGCCTTCCAGAAATTCCAGAAGGCAATGTGGGATTCGGCCACCGCCATGGTCAAAAAGGACGGCAAATAGCTTTGCCGTCTTCCAGCATTTTTGCGCTGGCCAGCCATCCTGGCCGGGCCGGGGTGGCGGTGGTCCGGATTTCGGGCCCACGGGCGGGCGATTGTGTCCGGGCGCTGGCCGGGTCCTTGCCCATGCCGCGTCAGGCGGTATTGCGGCGCCTGATCCATCAAGGGTGCGAGATCGACCAGGCCTTGCTCCTCTGGTTCCCCGCCCCTCACAGTTTCACCGGCGAAGATGTGGCCGAATTCCATATCCATGGCGGCCGCGCCGTCCGCGAAGCCCTGTTTTCGGCCTTGGCCGGGTTGGGTCTGCGCCCCGCCGAGCCGGGAGAGTTCAGCCGCCGGGCGGTGGAGAATGGCAAGCTGGACCTGACCCGGGCCGAGGCAATCGCCGATCTGGTCGATGCCGAAACCCCGGCCCAGCTTCGTCAGGCCTTGCGCCAGCATGACGGCGCCCTGGCCGATCTGTATGAGGGCTGGCGGGCTGCATTGATTGCCGCACTGGGCCGGGCGGAAGCGGCGATCGATTTTTCCGATGATGGCGTGGGCGAGACGGAATTTGCCGCTGCGCGAGACGCGACAATTAAAATTACAGAGCAAATACAAGTACATATGGATGATGCAGGCCGGGGTGAGAAGCTGCGCGAAGGCCTGCGCCTGACCATTTTAGGCCCGCCCAATGCCGGCAAATCTTCGCTGATCAATGCCCTGGCCCGGCGGGATATCGCCATTGTCTCCGACATACCGGGCACCACCCGCGATGTGGTGGAAGCGCGGCTGGATATTGGCGGCTATCTGCTGCAGGTCGCCGACACCGCCGGTGTGCGTCAAACCCAGGAGCCCATTGAAGCGGAAGGCGTGCGGCGGGCGCTGTCTCATGCGGCGGGCGGCATGACGCTTTTGCTGCTGGACGGGAGCGCAGCAAATCCGCGCGCGGGATTGCCGGCCGATCTGCCCGAACCCGATCTGATCGTTTGGAACAAGGCCGATCTTGGCTTTGCACGGGATGGGCTTTGCATCTCGCTGAAGAACGGCCAGGGCATGGCCGAGCTGCTGAAAATGCTGCAGCAAAAGGTGCAGCATAAATTGGAAAGCAAGGATGGTGCCCCGCCCCTCACCCGGCCGCGCCATCGCCATGCCTTGCGCGAGGCCGTCGCTCACCTGCAGCATGGGCTCGCCGCCCCGGCTGCCAACCCGGAATTGCTGGCGGAAGATTTGCGGCTGGCGATGCGCGCCATCGGACGGATCACCGGCCAGGTCGATGTCGAAGAGCTGCTGGACTTTGTGTTTCGCGATTTTTGCATCGGGAAATGATGATGATCAAAAAAGCTATATTTTCCGGGTTTTTCTTGCTGCTGGCCAGCAACGCCAATGCCGATCCGCGCGATGACGCGCTGGCCGGCGTGCAACGCTGCGCCCAAGTGGGCGACAAGGCGCAACGCCTGGCCTGTTATGATTCCGCGGCTGTGCGCATTCCCGGGGCATTGCGCGCGCCTCCGGTCGCGACGGTGCCCGCGCCGGCGATGGCCTCTTCCGCCTCCGACATCCCTCCACCCGTGCGGCACACCCAGCGCAGCAATGGATTCCTCGACAAGCTGTTTGGCGACGGACCCAAGCGGGCGCCGCAAACCACGGTGGCGGAATTCGGCAGCGAAAGCATCGCCAATGGCGGCACCCACGCCTATCCGCAGCCCATGGACCAGGACCGGCTGGACGGATTCAGTGCCCGGCTGGCCAGCTATGATCTCAGCAGCGGCTTTCTGGTTGCCACCTTGGACAATGGCCAGGTGTGGAAACAGGTGTCCGGTGAGCCGCTGGGCCATCTGCAATATGCCGCCCCCCAATATGTCGCGACCATCTCGCGCGGCGGCGCGGGCGCCTATGTGATGAAGCTCACCCGGCTGGGCCGCAGCCTGGCGGTGCGCCGTATCCGCTAACTTGTTTGTTTGCCCTGCCGCTTCGCTATTTGAGGGCGGGGCTTGTGGATGGATTTGACGGCGCGTATTGAGCCGCTGATGAAGCCCTATGACGTCATCGTGATTGGCGGAGGCCATGCCGGCTGTGAGGCGGCCGCGGCTTCGGCGCGCTTTGGCGCGCGGACCCTGCTGCTCACCCACACATTCGAAACTTTGGGCGAAATGTCCTGCAATCCCGCCATTGGCGGGGTGGGCAAAGGGCATCTGGTGCGCGAAATCGATGCCCTGGACGGGCTGATGGGGCGGGTGGCAGATGCGGCGGGGATCCAATTCCGGCTGCTCAATCGCCGCAAGGGCCCGGCCGTCCGGGGCCCCCGTGCCCAGGCTGACCGCGAGCTCTACCGCGCAGCAATGCAATCCATGCTGCGCAGCATTTCCAACCTCGATATCCGTGCCGCAAGCGCGGAAGACCTTGTTCTAAAAGACGGAATGGCCGCCGGGGTTCTGACCGCGGATGGCGATGTGATCGGATGTGGCAAGGTGGTGCTCACCACCGGCACCTTCCTCAATGGCCTGATCCATATTGGCGAGACAAAAATTCCCGCCGGGCGGATGAAGATCGCCGACGGGGTCGAAGCCCCCAGCATTGGCCTGTCCAAAACCCTGTACGGTTTCGGCCTCCGCATGGGCCGGCTCAAGACTGGCACCCCGCCGCGCCTGGACCGGGAGACTATCGATTGGGCAAGCCTGGAAATGCAGCAGGGGGACGATCCGCCCTCGCCTTTTTCATTTCTCACCACTGAGATCACTACCCCCCAGATCGCCTGTGGCATCACCCGCACCACCCTTGCCACCCATGCGGTGATCCGGGCCAATCTGCACCGCTCGCCCATGTATTCCGGCCAGATCGCCTCGACGGGACCGCGCTATTGTCCGTCTATCGAGGATAAGATCAGCCGCTTCGCCGATCGCGAGTCGCATCAAATTTTCCTTGAACCAGAAGGACTTAGGTCAAATCTGATCTATCCCAATGGGATTTCGACCTCCCTGCCCCAGGATGTCCAATTGGCCCTGCTGGCGACCATACCCGGTCTGGAAAAGGCCCAGGTTCAGCGCCCCGGCTATGCTATCGAGTATGACTATGTCGATCCGCGCGAGCTTTCCTCCGCCCTGGAGGTGAAAGCAGTGCCCGGCCTTTATCTGGCGGGTCAGATCAATGGTACCACGGGCTATGAGGAAGCAGCCGCCCAGGGGCTGATGGCGGGATGGAATGCGGCTCGGGCAGCCAGCGGATCGGCGCCCATGATACTGGACCGGGCTCAGGCCTATATCGGGGTGATGGTGGATGATTTGGTCACCAAAGGCGTGTCCGAGCCCTACCGCATGTTCACTAGCCGGGCTGAGTATCGCCTGACCCTGCGGTCGGACAATGCCGATCAGCGCCTGACCCCCTTCGGTCAGGCCAATGGGATAGTCGGCGCTGAGCGGGCCCAGACCTTCTCCCGCAAGCTGGAAAAGCTGGCTGTTTCACGTGAAACAATGAGCAATCTGTCCCTCACCCCCAATGAGGCCGCCAAGCAGGGCCTGACAATCCGGCTGGATGGGGTCCGGCGGAACGCTTTGGAACTCTTGTCCCTCACAGATTTTCCGAATTTGGCCCGGATATGGCCGGAGCTGAGTTCCCTTGAACCTCAGATCATCGAGCAGCTGGAGATAGACGCCCAGTATGCCGGTTATCTTGACCGTCAGGATGCCGATATTCTGGCTTTCCGGCGGGATGAAGGTCGCGCCCTGCCCCAGGGGCTGGACTATGGCGCCGTCATCGGCCTCTCCAATGAGGTACGCCAGAAGCTGGAGCGCATCCGCCCGGCAACCCTGGGCCAGGCAGCCCGTATCGAAGGCGTTACGGCGGCAGCCCTGACTCTGGTTTTGGCCTATGTAAAAGCGGCCCAGAAGGCGAAAGCCGCTCGTGCCTGACTTCGGTCCTGAGGAGTTCGCCGCCAGGACCAGCGTTTCACGTGAAACCTTGGCCAGGCTGAAGGCCTATGCCGATATCCTGGTGGACTGGAATGCCCGGCACAATCTGGTGGCCAAAAGCACCCTGCCCGATCTGTGGTGGCGGCATTTCTGGGATAGCGCCCAGCTTGCCCCTTTGGTCCCGCGCACTGCCCACACCCTTGCCGATTTGGGTTCAGGCGCAGGTTTTCCCGGCCTGGTTCTGGCGGCGATGCTGCCCGGCCTTGCTGTGACCCTGCATGAGGCGACCACCAAGAAATGCGCCTTCCTGCGGCTGGCGGCCGAGCGGATGGACGTTTCGGTGACCATCCAAAATGCACGCTTGGAAGACCTGGCCCCCGGCCATTTTGACGTGGTGACGGCTCGGGCGCTGGCGCCCCTGCCCCAACTGTTGGGATATGCCCAGAATTTCGTTGGACCGAACACTGTTTGCTTGTTCTTAAAGGGCCAAAATGTAGGGGCTGAATTGACGGAAGCCCATAAATACTGGAACATAAAGGCCTCTCAAGTCCCAAGCCAAACCGATCCTTCGGCTGCTATAGTGATTATGAGAGAGTTGGGCCCCCGTCATGTCGCACCCCAAAAAACCCCGTATCCTGGTCGTCGCCAACCAAAAAGGCGGCGTCGGTAAGACCACAACCGCCATCAATTTGGGGACTGCCCTGGCCGCGGTCGGCGAGCCCACCCTGGTGATCGATATCGATCCGCAGGGCAATGCCTCCACAGGGCTTGGCATCCACCGCCAGGACCGCAAGCTCACCACCTATGAGGTGCTGACCGGCCAGGCCAAGCTGGCCGACGCGATTGTGAAGACCCGCATCCCGGGCCTGTCCCTGGTGCCGGCCACGGTGGATTTGTCAGGCGCCGAACTGGAATTGGCCGATTTCCCCCGCCGCAATTTCATCTTGAAGGACGCGCTGGAGGAATACTCCGTACACGGAGAAAATGCCTTTTCCTACATTCTTATCGATTGTCCCCCTTCCCTCACCTTGCTGACCTTGAACGCCATGGCGGCGGCGGATGCGGTGATGGTGCCGCTGCAATGCGAGTTCTTCGCCCTGGAAGGCTTGAGCCAACTGATGAAGACCATCGAGCTGGTGCGCAGCAAGCTGAATCCCACGTTAGACATTCAGGGCATTGTGCTGACCATGTTCGACAAGCGGAACAAATTGTCGGACCAGGTCGCCGCCGATGTGCGCGAGACCTTGGGCGAAAAAGTTTACACCACGGTCATCCCGCGAAATGTGCGTATTTCCGAAGCGCCATCGCATGGCGTACCGGCGCTGGTCTATGACCTGCGCTGTCCCGGCAGCCAGGCCTATATCAAGCTTGCGGGGGAATTGATTCAGCGCGAACGGCTCCGGGCCGCGGCATGAATCCCAATCAGGATCGCCCGCGCGGCCTGGGCCGCGGCCTCTCGGCTTTGATCGGCGATGAAGTCGCCGCCGTAAAAGGTGAGCCCGCGCTTAAGAAAGATCTGCGCTCCTTGCCGGTGGCGTTCCTGCAGCCGGGCCGTTTTCAGCCGCGCATGACGTTTGACGAGCAGCCGCTGGCGGAACTGGCGGCCAGCATCAAGGAGAAGGGCGTGCTGTCGCCCATCCTTGTGCGGCCCATCGGCGCGGACCGTTATGAGATCGTGGCGGGCGAGCGCCGCTGGCGCGCCGCTCAACTGGCCAAGCTGCATGACGTGCCGGTGGTGGTCAGGGAGCTGGCGGACGACCAGGCGCTGGAGCTGGCCATCATCGAGAATGTCCAGCGCGCCGATCTGAACGCGATAGAGGAGGGGGCGGCTTACGAAGAGCTGATCACCAAATTCAACCGCACCCAGGACGATGTGGCGCGGGAGGTGGGCAAGAGCCGCTCCCATGTCGCCAACACCATCCGGCTGCTCAGGCTGCCCGATCAGGTCAAAGCCTGGATTCGGGAGGGCAAGCTGACGGCGGGCCATGCCCGAACACTGTTAAGTGAAGCCGATCCGGTGGCCCGGGCGCGGGAGTTGATCGAGGGTGCGCTGACCGTACGCCAGGCCGAACAGCGTTCGGTTCACAAGAAAAAGCCCGGTGGAAAACCCGCCAAGGATGCGAATATCGCCGACCTGGAAGCCAGTATTTCCAATCGTTTAGGTCTGAAAACCCAGATTATCCACAAAGGGGATAAAGGTGGGGAAATGCGGATTTTCTACAAATCCCTGGAGCAATTGGACGAGCTGACTCGCCGGCTCACACGCAGTTAGGGCATCCGATGAAAGCGCGACAGTGGATCGGGTCCTTGCTGATGGCGATCTGCATCGCGGGCCTGCTGGCCTTCAATATTCGCCCGCCGGAGGGCGATGACAGCAATCTGTTGAACAAGGCGGTTGTCACCCTGGTGCTGGGCGGCGGGGCGTTTCTGGCCTGGAAATTTCTGGTGAGAAAGCGCCCAGACCAGGGTTAAGCGGTCTTGCGCAGCGCCTCAGCCACATCGATGCGGCCGTCATACAGCGCCCGGCCTACCACCACGCCTTCGATGCCGGGCTCTTTTGCCGCAAGCAGGGCGTCGATATCGGCGATGGAACCCACCCCGCCCGAGGCGATCACCGGAATGGACAGGCCACGGGCGAGGGCTGCGGTCGCCGCCACATTGACGCCCTTGAGCAGCCCATCGCCGTCAATGTCGGTGAACAGGATGGCGGCCACGCCGGCATCCTCAAAACGCTTGCCCAGATCGAGCGGCGTCAGCTCGCTGACCTCCGCCCAGCCTTGGGTGGCGATCTTGCCGCCCTTGGCGTCGGCGCCCACCACGATGCGTCCGGGGAATTTGCGGGCGGCGTCTTTCACGAATTGCGGATTGGTCAATGCGGCGGTGCCCAGGATCACCCGGTTGATGCCGGCGGCCAGCCAGGCTTCCACCGCCACCATGTCGCGGATGCCGCCGCCCAACTGGATGGGAAGATCGATTGCCGAGCGGATGGCTTTGATCGCTTGGGCATTGGCGCTGTGCCCGGCAAAGGCGCCATTCAAATCCACGCAATGCAGCCATTGAAAGCCTTGCGCCGCGAAGCTTTTGGCCTGGGCGGCAGGATCGGTGTTGAACACGGTGGCGTCTTCCATCACGCCCTTTTTCAGGCGGACGCAGACACCGTCTTTCAGATCGATCGCGGGAAAAATGATCATCACGGATTCCTAGGGCCGCCAGCGCAAAAAATTCTCGAGCAATTTAAGGCCCGTGGCCTGGCTCTTTTCCGGATGGAATTGGGTGCCCGCCAAATTCTCATTGCCCACCATGGCGGTCAGCGCGCCACCATAATCGGTGGTGGCGATCAGATCGTCCGGCAGCACCGGTTTGAGCTGAAAACTATGGACGAAATAGGCGTGCGCCCCCGGCGCGATACCGTCGAGCAAAGGATGCTTCTGTTCGATCCTGAGCTCGTTCCAGCCCATATGCGGAATTTTGAGACCCGGATCGGAGGGCGTGATCTTGACCACTTCACCGGCGATCCAGCCCAGTCCGGCATGGCGGCCGAACTCAACCCCCACCGTGGCCATCAACTGCATGCCGACGCAGATGCCCAGAAAGGGCGCGCCGTCCTTCAGCACTTTTTCCCGCAGCGCCTCGATCATGCCAGGCACGGCCGACAAGCCCTTCATGCAATCGGCAAAGGCCCCAACCCCAGGCAGCACCACCCGTTCGGCATCCAGAACGGCTTGTGGCTCGGCGGTGGTGACGATCTCGAATTTGCTGCCGGCGGCACGCGCCAGGGCCTTCGCCGCGCTGGCGAGGTTGCCGGAGCCATAATCGATCAGAGCCACACTGGACATGGCCGGTCGTATAAAGGCTCAAAAAGGATTTGTCGAAGCGAAGAATGCGGGGCAGGGCAGTGAGCCTTGCAGGTGTCAAACCCGCCCCAATTGTCATCCCCGGCAAGCACGAGCGATAGCGAGCGCGAGGGAAGGGGATCCAGGCGCTTGCCACAGGGTCGGTGTCAAAAGAGCAGCGCTAATCACTCCGCACCGTCCGGATTGAAACCACCTGGGTCCCCTTTCCCCTCGCGCAGCAGTGCTGCGCTCGGCCGGGGATGACAAAGGAGTTTCGGCCCGTCAATTATCATCCATCTTCAGCGCGGCGATGAAGGCTTCCTGGGGAATGTCCACCTTGCCGAACTGGCGCATCTTCTTCTTGCCCTCTTTCTGCTTGTCGAGCAGCTTGCGCTTGCGGGAAATGTCGCCGCCATAGCATTTGGCGGTAACGTCTTTTCGCAAAGCGCTAAGGGTTTCGCGCGCGATCACCTTGCCGCCAATGGCGGCCTGGATCGGAATCTTGAACATGTGGCGCGGGATCAGGTCCTTGAGCTTCTCGCACATCGCACGCCCCCGGCCTTCCGCGCGCTGGCGGTTGACGATCATGGAAAGCGCATCCACCGGATCGTCATTGACCAGGATGGACATCTTGACCAGATCGCCTTCCTCATATTTCTCGATGTGATAGTCGAAGCTGGCATAACCGCGCGACACGCTTTTCAGCCGATCATAGAAATCGAACACCACTTCGTTCAACGGCAGCATATAGATCACCATGGCGCGATTGCCGGCATAGGTGAGTTCGACCTGCCGGCCGCGCCGGTCTTCGCACAGCTTCAGCACACTGCCGAGATATTCGTCCGGCACCAGCACTGTGGCCTTGATCCAGGGTTCTTCGATGTGATCGATATAGGTGACATCCGGCATGTCGGCCGGATTGTGCAATTCCTTCATCGTGCCGTTGTTCATGTAAATGTGATAAATCACCGACGGCGCGGTGGTGATCAAATCGAGATTGAATTCCCGCTCCAGCCGCTCGCGCACGATTTCCAGATGCAGCAGGCCTAGAAAGCCGCAGCGGAAACCAAAACCCAGCGCGGCGCTGGATTCGGTCTCGTAAGTAAAGCTGGCATCGTTGAGATGCAGCTTGGATAGGGCGTCGCGTAAATCCTCGAACTGGGCGGCATCCACCGGGAACAGGCCGCAGAACACCACTTGCTGTGCCGGCTTAAAGCCGGGCAGGGGCTTGTCCGTGCCCTTGCGCTCATCGGTGATGGTGTCGCCCACCTTGGTGTCGGCGACCTGCTTGATCTGGGCGGTGATGTAACCGACCTCGCCGGGACCCAGCCGCTCCACACCGACTTTCTTGGGCCGGAACACACCGATCTGTTCCACCTGATAGACGGCGTCCGCCGCCATCATGCGGATTTTCTGGCCCTTCTTGAGCTCGCCATCGATGATGCGCACCAACACCACCACGCCCAGATAGGCGTCGTAATAGGAATCGATCAGCAGCGCCTTCAGCGGTGCGTCCAGGGTGCCCTTGGGCGGCGGCAACCGGCGCACCACCGCTTCCAGCACCTGGTCAATGTTGAGGCCGGTCTTGGCGCTGATCGGCACCGCCTCGCTGGCGTCCAGGCCGATCACATCCTCTATCTGCTGCTTGACCCGGTCGGGCTCGGCGGCGGGCAGGTCGATCTTGTTGAGGACCGGCACGATCTCCAGCCCGGCATCGATGGCCTGATAGACATTGGCCAGGGTCTGGGCTTCCACCCCCTGGCTGGCGTCGACCACTAGCAGCGCGCCTTCGCAGGCGGCCAGGCAGCGCGAAACCTCATAGCCGAAATCGACATGGCCGGGCGTGTCCATCAGGTTCAGGACATAGTCCTGGCCGTCGGCGCCCTTGTAATCCAGCCGCACCGTCTGGGCCTTGATGGTGATGCCGCGCTCCCGCTCGATATCCATCGAGTCCAGGATCTGGTCCTTCATTTCCCGGCTGGAGACGGTGCCGGTGAACTGGATCAGCCGGTCGGCCAGGGTGGATTTGCCATGGTCGATATGGGCGACAATGGAGAAATTGCGGATTTTGGACAGATCGGTCATTGCGGCGGGGGTCTAGCAGACTGAGGCCCCCCATTCCACAGGCTTTTCCCGCTATAACCGCCCCATGCTGCACTACCTTTATCTCGATTATGGGGGGCTGGCCCGCTACCGCCGGGAACTGAAATACAGCCTGATTTCCCTGCGCCAGGAGCTGGGAGATGCGCCGGATGCCCGGATCGCGGTCTATACCGACGCCCCCTTGGTCTATGAACGTTGGCCGGTGGAGGTGGTGGATATCGCAGGCCGGGTCCCGGCCTGGTCGGGGGGCGGGCTTTACCATCATCGCATCAAGCCGGCAGTGGTGCTGGACGGCTTGAAGCGTTTTGCCGCCCCGGTCTGTTTTGTCGACAGCGACTCCATCGTCCGGCCCGGCTTTCATGCTGAGGTGACCTCGAAGATGGCGCCGCAGGAGGTTTGGTCCTCCACCAAGACCGCGGTGGTGATGAACCATTTCGAGCTGCGCAACCCTTTTCCCCCGCTCAAGGGTTTTCGCACCCGGCTGCCGCATCTGGGCTCTTATCGCTACGACACCGAAAATAGCTGGATGTTCAATTCCGGGTTGATCGGGGTTTCGCCGGTGCATGTGCCGGTGATGGAAGACACGCTCGCCTTCATTGACGCGTTGATCGGGCGGGCGCGCAAATTTCCCACCATCGAGCAGCTGGCGCTCAGCGAAGTGGCGCGGCTCAGCCAGACAGCGATCGCCGAAGTGAAAGATACGTTTTTGCATTACTGGCAGGGGCGGCGGCGCATCTACATGGCGAACAAGATCGAAAAGAGCCTGTCGCATGACTGGAACGATCTGACGCCGCCTAGACAATGGGCGGAGATGAACTACTGGAAGATCCGCGCCTATAACTATTACTATGGCCTCACACACGCATTTTCGGGCTGGTCGAAATGAAAAATGCCGCGGCAGAGCTTTGGCCCGGGCAGTCAGTGCCGCTGCTCAAGGCGCTGCACATCCTCACCCACAATGGCGGGTTGAACGCCGATTCCCGGCGCAAGCTCAAACAGGTGCAGCATCTGGCGCAGATGATCAAGCCCGCCATCGATCAAGCGCTGAAAGAGAAAGATCAGCCGGTGTTGGCTGATCTGGGCGCGGGCAAATCCTATCTGGGGTTTATTCTTTACGACCTGTATTTCGCATCGGCCGGGCGGGGCAGGGTGATCGGCGTGGAAGCGCGCGCCGACTTGATCGAAACCGCCCGTAAAATCGCCACGGAAAGCGGTTTCGACCGTATCCAGTTCATGCCGGGCAAGATTGCCGATGCCGATCTGGGAGCGGTGGATATTGTCACCGCTTTGCATGCCTGTGACACCGCCACCGACGACGCCATCCTGTTCGCGCTGCGCCATGAGGCGAAATTCGTGGCGCTGGTACCCTGCTGCCAGGCGGAAGTGGCGCGCGAGTTAGAGAACATCAAAGGCCCGCTGGATCAGCTATGGCGGCATGGTATTCAGCGCCGCGAATTCGGGGCGCAATTGACCAATGTCCTGCGCGGGCTGTTCCTGGAAGCGCATGGTTACAAGGTGCGGGTGACCGAATTCACCGGCTTTGAACATACCCAGAAGAACGAGATGATCTTTGCCGAGCGCCACCAGCGCTCCAATCCGCGCGCCAGGGGTGAATTCGAAAAGCTGGCGAAGGAAATCGGCGTCGCGCCGAGCCTTTTGAAGCTCGGCTAAACCAGCCGCAGATCGGCGCTCTGTGGCGTCTGCTGTTCGAAAGCCCGCGACCATGCCTCGAACGATTCCTGGCTTTCTCCGCGGGAATGGAAATAAAGCCGTTGCGCCAGGCGCCGCATGGGCGCGGTCATCAGCGCTGCGTTGATCAGGGCATTGGGCGGCGCCCGATCAAGGGCCCGGCGCAGCCACAGCTTGGCGCGATAACGCGGCGCCTCCGCGGCAAGCGCCCGGGCGGGATTCGGGCCGCGATTGCCGAGATGGTTGGCAACCAGAACGGCGGCGCGGCGGCCGAAATGCAGGGCGGTGTGAATGCCGCCGCCGGTAACCGGCGATACCATGCCCGCGGCATCACCTACCAACATCACCCGGCGCGTCCCCAAATTGCGAACCACACCGCCACAGGGAATCAGCCCGCTACGGCGTGATGTGACCTTGATGTCGCGAATATCGAGAACCGTTTTCAACCGCCGCAGCAATGCGCCCAGATCGGGCCGGGCAGGGCGGCTGGCAGCCAGTCCGATCTGGGTCGCACCCACACCGGGAACCATCCAGGCGATGTAGCCGGGCGCGATCTCACTATCGGCGAAGCAATGCAGGAAGCGGCCGTCCACGCCCTCCAAAGGCTCGCATTCGATTTCCAGTCCGGCGAGAAAGCGCCGATTTTGGCTCAAGCCGAAAGCCTCGGCGACACGCGATTTGGCCCCATCGGCACCAATCAGAAAGGAAGCGTGCAGATCGCCCATCGCCACACCGCGTTCATATTCTTCGCCGCCCTCGAACTTGCGGCCATACATCAGTGTCGCGCCCGCCCGCGCCGCTTCATCGGCCATCCAGCGCATCAGCCCCGGCATGTCGGTGGCTTGAAAGAAATAGCCGGGGGCCGACAGGTCCAAGGAACGATCGTCCGGCGCGTATAGCCTGACCCCAGGCACCTTGCGCATCATGCGCGCCGGAAGATCGAAGGCGTCGCTTGCTTCTTTCACGACAATCCCGGTGGTGCGGACTCGCAAACCGGGATCCGGTTTGGCGTCCAGCACGGCGACCTTCAGTCCGCGCAACGCCGCGCTGCGTGCACAGGCCAATCCCGCAAAGCTGCCGCCAACAATGACCAGATCAAATCGCTGAACCATGCGCACCTCCGCAAGGACGGACTGTGAAATCGGCTGATGGCGGGATTGTGACGCGGGGCGTCTAGCTTCTCAAGCTCGCGCCCAGCTTCAGCGCCGCCGCGACGATCTTTTGGCCTAAGGCTTCTATCTCGGCATCGGTCAAGGTGGCGTCCTTGGGCTGAATACGCACCGCCACCGCCACCGACTTCTGGCCTTCGGGCACGCCCTTGCCCTCATAGACATCGAACACCGACACGGTATCGATCAGATTGCGGTCGGCCAATTTGACAGCTTTGACGACCTCACCCGCCGGGACTTTGGCGTCGACCACGAAAGCGAAGTCGCGCTCGATGGCCTGATAGGGCGAGGGCGCGAACAGCGGCTTGGCCTTGCCCTTGCTCTTGGCCTCAGGGATGGCGTCCAGGAAGATTTCAAAACCGGCCGCCGGCACTTTCAAATCGAACGCCCCCAGAACCTTGGGATGCAGCTCTCCGAACTGGGCGATCACCTTGGGACCCATGGCGATGGTGCCGCTGCGGCCCGGGTGATACCAGCCCGGCGCGCCCTGGGTGATGGGTGCCGACATGGGCGCGCCGGTGATGGCTTCCAGCGCCGCCAGCAAATCGGCTTTCACCGCAAACAGGCCCGATGCCTCGCCGCCCTTCTGCCAATGACGCTCGGGATTGCCGGTGCGGATGGCGGCGGCGGCGGTTTTCTGGGCTTCCGGCATGCCACTGTCGAACGCCGCGCCGATTTCGAACAATTGCAGATTGGCAAAGCCGCGCGCCGCATTGCGCGCCGCCGCCGCCAGCAGCGACGGCAGGACGGAAGGCCGCAGCGCATCCAAATCGGAGGCGATGGGATTGGAAAGCTGGCGCGCGTCGTCGCCGCCGCCGAACAATTTGGCCTGATCGCGGGCGATGAAGGAGAAAGTCACGCACTCGTTGAAGCCGCGCGCGGCCAGGGCGCGCCGCGCCGTGCGGCTGCGGCGCTGGGATTTGGACAGAACCGGCGCCGCCACGGCGCTGGTACGCGCCAGCGCCACGGACGGCACATCGGCCAGGCCGTGAATGCGCACCACTTCTTCCACCAGATCGGCGGGACCGTCCACATCATGCCGCCAGCTGGGTGGCACGACATGCAGAGTGCCGTGATCCTCGACCACGAAACCAAGGTCTTGCAGAATACCGATGATCCTCTCGCGCGGCACCTTGATGCCGCCAAAAGATTCCACCAAAGCGGCGTCGAACAGGATCGGCTTGTGCGGCGGCGGCAGCGCGCCCGCGATCACCACGTCAGAGGCTTCGCCGCCGCACCATTCCAAAATATATTGGGTGCAAAGCTCCAGCCCCGGCAACACGAATTGCGGGTCCACCCCGCGCTCGAACCGGTAGCGCGCGTCGGAAATAATGCCCTGCTTGCGCCCCGCACGCGCGATGCGCGCCGGGTCGAACCAGGCGGATTCGATGAAGACATTCTTGGTGTCTTCAAAGCTGCCGGTATCCATGCCACCCATCACGCCGGCGATGCCGCGCGCAAAACTGTCATCGGCGATCACAATCGTGTCGCGGTCCAGCACATAGGTCTTTTCGTCCAGCGCCAACACCTGCTCGTGATCCTTGGCCATGCGGGCGGAGAGATTGCCGCTCAATTTATCGGCATCGAACACATGCAGGGGGCGGCCGCGATCCTGGGAAATCAGGTTGGTGGCGTCCACCAGCGCGGAAATGGACTTCATGCCCACGCTTTTGAGCTTGTCTTGGACCCATTTGGGGGCGGGACCGTTTTTGACGCCGCGGATCAGCCTTCCCGCGAAAATCGGGCAGGCATCCTTATTCTCGGGCGTGAAATCCAAAGTGATTTTCTTCGGGCTGGGGAATTTGCCCGCTACCGGCTGAACCTTATCGGTCTTGAGTTTGCCCAAACCGCTGGCAGCCAGGTCGCGCGCGATGCCATAGACCGACGCCGCGTCGCCGCGATTGGGGGTGATGGAAACATCGAACAGGGGATCATTGGCCAAGAGGCCCGCATCGACCAAGGCCGCCACCACCGGGGCGCCCGCTTTGGCGCCGGCTTTCAGCTCGATGATCCCGTCATGATCTTCGCCCAGCAGCAATTCGCGGGCGCTGCACATCATGCCGCGCGATTCCACCCCGCGAATGGTGCCCAGCTTCAGCACATCGCCGCTGGCGGGGATGGTGGTGCCGGGCCGCGCCAGCACCACCTTGATCCCGGCGCGGGCATTGGGCGCGCCGCAGACGATCTGCAGCGTGTCCTTGCCGTCGCTGACCGTGCACAGGCGCAGCTTGTCGGCATTGGGATGCTTTTCGGCGGTGACCACTTCGCCGACAATGAAATCCTTCAGCGCCGCGCCCGGATCGGTGATGCTTTCCACTTCCAGCCCGATGGCGGTCAGCCGCTCGCCGATGGTGGCGGCATCGGCGTCGGTGTCGAGATGTTCTTTGAGCCAGGAGAGAGTGAACTTCACGGCGCAGCCTTTGATTTCCCCCTCCCCCTGCGGGAGGGGGCACGCGCGTAGCGCGTGGGGGAGGGGGCAAGACCAGCAAACGAGATTCCGACAAAAAGGACCGGTGTTTCCCCCTCCCCCAAAGACTTCGCGCTGCGCGCAAAGTCTTTGCCCCCTCCCGCAAGGGGAGGGGGAAGACGTACGTTTGTCGAATTTGGCCGCAGATTCATCGGCTCAGCCCCCCGTCCAAGGTGGGAATATCCAGCGCCGCGAAACCGTAATGTTTCAGCCAGCGCAGGTCGGATTCGAAGAAGCTGCGGATATCCGGCATGCCATATTTCAGCATCGCCATGCGGTCCAGGCCGAAGCCGAAGGCAAAGCCCTGATACTTGGCGGAATCGATGCCGCAATTTTCCAGCACCTTGCGGTGAACCATGCCCGAACCGCCCAGCTCCAGCCAGTCATTGCCGGTGCCGAAGGTGATCTTGCCCGGCACGCTGCGGTCGCAGCGCATGTCCCATTCCAAGGACGGTTCGGTGAAGGGAAAGAAACTGGGGCGGGCGCGCAGCTCGATCTGGTCGATCTCGAAGAAAGCCTTGCAGAACTGCTCCACCGTCCATTTCAGGTGGCCCAGATGGATGCCTTCATCCACCACCAGCGCTTCGACCTGGTGGAACATGGGGGAATGGGTGGCGTCGCTGTCGACCCGATAGGTCCGCCCCGGCGAGATGATCCGGATCGGCGGCCTGGTCTTCAACATGGTGCGCACCTGCACCGGCGAGGTGTGGGTGCGCAGCACATGCGATGAGCCGTCCGCCTGCGGCGCCACGTAAAAGGTATCCTGCATCTGGCGCGCGGGATGGTCGGGCGGGATGTTCAGCTTGGTGAAATTGTAGTCGTCAAATTCCACGTCCGGGCCTTCGGCGACGCCAAAGCCCAGATCGGCGAAAATGGCGACCACCTCTTCCAGCACCTGGGAAATGGGATGCGCCGTGCCGGTATTCTCCGGGCGGGCGGGCAGGGTGACATCCAGTTTTTCCGATGCCAGCCGCGCATCCAGCGCCGCATCGCTCAGCTGGGCTTTGCGCGCCGCGATGGCTTCGGTCACGGCGTCTTTCAGGCCGTTGAGTATGGGGCCCTGAACCTTGCGCTCGTCGGGCGTCAGCTTGCCCATGGTGGCGAGCAGGGCGCTGACCGATCCCTTCTTGCCCAGGGCTGCCACGCGCACGGCTTCCAGCGCGGCTTCGTCGGCCGCGCCGGCTATGGCGGCGAGTATCTCGGACTGAAGGGCGGCGATATCGGTCATGCAAACTCCGGGTGGGACTGACCGGCAGGGCCCAAGAGAACTTAGGGGCGCCTGCCGAATCTCCGGTGAAGTCTGCTTAGGCTTTCGTCGCCTGATCCACCAGAGCCTTGAACGCGGTGGGCTCGTGGATCGCCAGATCGGACAGGACCTTGCGGTCGATCGCGATCCCGGCGCCGGCGAGCCCGGCGATAAATCGGCTGTAGGTGAGGCCATGCTCGCGCACGGCGGCGTTGATGCGCTGGATCCACAGAGCGCGGAAGTTACGCTTCTTCTCCTTGCGGCCGATATAATTGTGCTGCAGCGACTTATCGACCGCGGCATTGGCCGTAGTGATGTTGTTCTTGCGGCGGCCGCGCATACCCTTGGCCTGCTTGAAGACCTTCTTGCGGCGGGCGTGGGACGGGACGGAACGGGGTGAACGGCTCATGGTTTAGATCCCCCCGCCATATGGCATCCAGCGCTTGACGCGGCGGGTCTCGGACTCCGACAGGGCGTCCATGCCGCGCAGGTCGCGGGTGCGGGCCGGAGAATTGTTGATCAAGCGGTGGCGCTTGCCGACCTGGTGGGTCTTGATCTTGCCGCTCTTGGTGATTTTGAAGCGCTTTTTGGCGCCCGACTTGGTCTTCATCTTGGACATTTTGCTTTTCCTTGTGGGGCATTGAAGCCCGGGTAGCGTTTGGGGCCGCCACGGCATGTCCGGCCGGGCCGCCCAAAGAGCGCGCGTTTAAAAGGAATATGGCCCGAAAATCAAGCCCGGGAGCAGGCTATTCGGCCGGAACGTCGCCATCCGGCCGATCATGGCCGTCCGATCGGGCCTTTTTATCCTTATCGGTGACGCCGAAGTCCCTCGACCGGCTGCCGCCATCCGCAACGGCAAAGCCTTCGGCGCTCAAACCGCGCTTAAGAAGCTCGCGAATGGCCGCGGCGCGACTGGGCATCCGGCGGTTAAAACGCCAATTATCCAGCGCTTCCAGCTCTTCCCTGGTGAGCATGATCTGAAGCCGCTCAGCGCGCGTCAAATCATTCATGGCAACCTCCTCTCCATGACAGCCCCGTTGCCTCCTACTCATAATGAGTAAGAGGCACAAGAACCTGCTTACTCCCCAATAACACTTTACCGGAACTCTTGGTTCCTGACTAAGTATGTATCAAAACAGCCATTTACTCACTTAAGTATTTGAAAAACATCGATTATTTTATTTGCAGGTCCGTAAAAACACGGGCAGGATCGGCCGCGAAAGGAGGATGCTCCCATGGACGTCCTCGCCTATCCCCAGACCGACCTCTCGCCGCCCGCCACCGATCTTGTGGCCGAGGCCAATCATCGCATCGCCAACAGCCTGACCCTTCTGGTCGGCATGGTGCGCCTGCAGGCATCTTCGGTGAAAAACCGGAGCGAGCCTTACAGCAATGCCGAAGTCCGGCACATTCTGGATGGCGTTGCCGCGCGCATCACCACCATCAGCCAGCTTCATCGCACCCTGTCGCGTGGCGGCACGGATGGCATCATCAGTTTGAAGCCGCATCTGCATGACGTGACCAACGCCCTTGTGCAGGCCTTCTCCACCCCCGAACAACAGGTGCGGATTACCCATGGCGGCGGCGATTGCATGGTGCTGATGCGCCACGTTCAGCCAATCGTCCTGATCCTTTGCGAGATATTCGTGAACGCGATGAAATATGCCCATCCCGCCGGGGCGCCGCTGATCATCGCCGTGGATTGCAATGTAAGCGGCGACGGACGGCTGGTGCTGACCATAAGCGATGACGGCGTCGGCCTGCCGGAAAGCTTTGAGCCGGAAACGGCTCTGGGAACCGGCTTTCGCGTAATGCGCAGCCTGGCTGCCGAGATCGGTGGCCAATTGCAGATCCAGTCTAGCCAACTCGGTCTCAGCTTCCGGTTGTCATTGCCGGCCAGCGCCATGGTGGGCGCCAAGCTGGCCTGATCTTCCGCTTTCGGTTATTGCCGTAGCCCGCCGCCATTTCGGCGGCGGGCCTTTTTTGTGGCCTATCGCTTCGCACCATGAGGCCGCATGTTCTTTCACGGAATTTTCCTTCCTTGGATCCGGCGTGCCGGCAAGATCCTGTTTTGGCCCGCTTTGGCGGTGGTGATCTGGGGCGAATTGACCCCGCATCCGCCCCGGCTGGAGGGGGCGTTGATGTGGGACAAGCTGGATCATTTCATCGCCTATTTCGGATTGTCGCTGCTTTCGACCCTGGCATGGGGGTTGAAGCGTTCGCTGGCCGGTCTGTTCCTGGGCCTGGTGGCACTGGGCGGCGGATTGGAAATTCTACAGACCCTGGTGGGACGCGATGGCGAATGGGGCGATTTTATCGCCAAGGACCTGGGCATTTTGCTTGGCCTAGGCCTCGCTGCCGCCTATCTCGCGATACCGCGAAGCCTTGTTGAGAAGCCGCCATCCGACTAGCCTGAATCTCCCCGCCGGAAGGAGCTCTCATGTCCCTGCTAACGGAATTCAAGAAATTCGCCGTCCGCGGCAATGTGGTGGACCTTGCGATCGGTGTGATCATCGGCGCCTCCTTTACCGGCATCATCAATTCCCTGGTCAACGATGTGCTGATGCCCCCCGTAGGCTTGGCGCTGGGCGGGGTGGACTTTTCCAACTTCTTTGTGGTGCTGAAAGGCGATCCCACGGTGGAAACCTTGGCCGCCGCCAAGGCCGCCAAGGCGGTCACGCTCAATTACGGCCTGTTCATCAACGCCGTGATCAATTTCCTGATTGTCGCCTTTCTTTTGTTCCTTTTGCTGCGGCAGCTGAACAAGCTCGTGGCGCCATCGCCCACGACGGAAGCCGCACCCGCGCCTTCCGAAGAAGTGCTGCTGTTGCGCGACATCCGCGATTCCCTCAAGTCGCGGTGATGAAACCCATTCTGGCGGCCCTTCTGCTGCTGATCCCGGTGACGCTAAAGGCGCAGCCTGCCGGCGACCCGGCCGCTGGCGTCAATGCCTTCTATGCGGTGTATGCCGGCCAGCGGGCCCAGGGCGGCGGCATTCCCGACGCGACGGGGCGGGTGCGCTATGCCCCTGTCCTGTCGCCGCGCCTCAACAAGCAGATGACCGCCGCGGCCGCGGCCCAGGCGAGGCTGACCGCCAAGGTGAAGAATGCGGTGCCGCCCATGCTCGAAGGCGATATTTTTTCGTCCTTGTTTGAAGGTGCCACGAGCTGGAAAGTCGGCACCTGCCAGACAAATGGAAAGAGTGCGCGCTGCACGGCATCGCTGACTTATACACCCCCGCCCTCCCAGAAGGCGTCCAAGCCGGCGACTTGGAGCGACACCATATTGCTGGAAAACACGCCCCAGGGCTGGAAGGTGGACGATGTGGTCTATGACGCCGGATTTGCCTTCGGTAACACCGGCCGCCTGAGCTCGATGCTGCAGATGGTCATTGCGGCCAACCCTTAGCGGAACCTGTAACTTTTCGCCGGCCAGAACGTATTGGGAGGGAAAGGAAAGCCCATGAAAACCAACACCGAAACCCGCCAACTGACCCCCGAACAGTATCGTGTGCTGCGCGAACATGGCACCGAGCGCCCGGGCTCCAGCCCCTTGAATTACGAAAAGCGCCCGGGCGAGTTCCAATGCGCCGGCTGTGGCGCCGAATTGTTCGATGCCTCGACCAAATTCGACAGTGGTACCGGCTGGCCCAGTTTCTGGGATACCAAGCCGGGGGCGGTGACAACCACCACCGACACCAGCCATGGCATGGTGCGCACCGAGTTCAACTGCGCCAATTGCGGCGGCCATCTGGGCCATGTCTTCAACGATGGCCCTGGCCCCACCGGCCTTCGTTACTGCACGAATGGCTGCGCCCTGGATTTCAAGCCAGACGCCAAGTGAGCCTAAAAACAACAGCGCCGCCGTTCGGAGGAACGGCGGCGTTGTGTTTGGAATCAATCAGAAAGTATCGCGGGAGCGCGCCGCGGCCGTGGCTTCCGCATCCCGCAATTCATCGCCTTGCGGCCCGTCCAGGGCGGCTTCGGCGGCCTTGCCCATGGCCGGGATTTTGGCCTTGTTCTTGGCGACAAAGCCCGATTGATCCTTCAGGAAAGTGCGCGAGGCTTGATAGTCGCCCTCGCCGATCGTCTTCTTTTTCTTCGCGGGCGCTTTTTTGGCCTTGGCGGGTGCCTTTTTGGCGGCGGCCTTGACGCTCTTCTTCGCCTTTTTTGAAGGCTTCTTCGCGGTTTTCTTGGTTTTGGAATTCTTGGCGGCCTTCTTCGCTTTTTTGGGCGCCTTCTTGGCTTTTTTCTTCACTGCCATGTCATTTACTCCGTGCTTTTCAAAGAAAAACGCCGCGGTTCATCAAACCGCGGCGCCAAATCAGAGGCTGGTAATCAGAGCAGAGGACCGGGTGCGGTCATGACCGGGGCTTCCGCCGGGGCCGGTGCCGCCACTGCGGGGGCCTTCTTTTTGGCCTTTGCGGTCTTCTTTTTCGCAGCCGGCTTCTTGGCCTTCTTGGCGGGCTTCTTCGCGGCTTTCTTGGCTTTGGATTTCCTGGCGGGGGCCTTCTTCGCCTTTTTGGGCTTGGCCGCCTTCTTTGCCTTCTTCTTTTTCTTCGCTGCCATGTCATTCACTCCATGGTTTTTGTTCGAACACAAAAACTCTACGCGTCTTCGCGCCAATGCGCGAGTCGTGACTTCGTTCCTGGATGAATTTTCTAAAGCGTATGTCTCGAGCGCCGCATTTCGCGGCGCGGTCCGGCCGCTCGCCCAGGCTCGCGGCGTTCGTCGCTCGAAATGGTCCGCCGGACCATTTCGTTCCCCTTTGGCGAACCGCGCCTCACCCCTCAGCATCCGACAGCTTCCTTCCCCCTTCGTGCGCAGCACAGGAAGGGGGAAGGTGTCGCAGCGAAGTGTCGGTGAAGCCGACCTGAGCTGCGACGGATGGGGGTCAATTAATCAAGCGGGCGCGGCTCCGCAGGCTAGGCACACGCCTAAGCGCCCGCCAGCCGCTCCATCAGCCAGGACGCGCCGGGGCCGGGGGGCGTATCGCTGCGATGGACCGTGTGAAAGGGATAGATCAGCTCGACCGGTGTCTCCACCTTCAAAGCCACCAGGCGTCCGCGCTTAAGGTCTTCATTGACCATCGGCTTGGGCATGTTGCCCCAGCCCAGCCCCGCCAGCAGCAGGGCATGCTTGGCTCCCAGATCGGCCAGCCGCCAGCTTTTTACCGACACCACGCCAAAGTCCTGTCCCTGGGTGAGCAAGGAGCGATCGGTCAGGACAAGCTGAATGTGCTCGCGCGCCACCGCGATACTGATTGGTCCCTGCGCCAGCGCCAATGGATGATCGGGTGCCGCCACGGCCACCAGTTTCACCGATCCGGCGGGGCCGCGGGTCAACAGGTCATTGGCCATTTCCAGCGGGCCGCTGATGCCGAAGGCTGCCCGCCCCTCCAGGACCGCTTGGGTGACCGCCCCCAAAGCTTCGGCATGCAGACGCAAAGCGATTGTGGGAAATTTTTTGCGGAAATCGTCCAGCGCCCGCACCAGCTTCTTGGCCGGCAGCATCACATCCACCACCAGCGAAACCTCTGCTTCCAGCCCGGCGGTTAATCCGCGCGCCTTGGCCAGCAATCCGTCCAGCGCAATCGAAAGCGCCCGGCTGTCGGAAAGAATGGCGCGGCCGGCATCGGTCAGTTTGGGACGGGCGGTGCCGGCGCGTATGAACAGACTGACGCCAAGCTGGTTCTCCAGATTGGCGATGGCATAGCTGATCACCGAAACCGCCCGACCCAATTTCTTGGCGGCGGCGGTGAAGCTGCCGGTCTCCACAATCGCCAGAAAGACCATGACCTGGTCCAGGGTCGGGGCTTTGGGATTCATGTTCAACTTTATGGAATAGAATAGTCGATATTATCCCAATTTTAAGAACGATGCCAAGGACCCATCTTCCCGTTGCAGTTTCAACGGAGAATTCCATGGCCGAAACAACCAAAGCCCGCCCTAAAGTCCTGATTCCCTTTTATTCCCGCACCGGCACCATCGAGGGTTTGGCCAAGGCGGTGGCCGAGGGGGCCGAGGCCGAAGGCGCGGAGGTCCGTCTGCGCCGGGCCCGCGAACTGGTTGGCCATGACATTCTCAGTTCGGTGCCGGGCTGGAAGGAAAACGCGGAGGCAATGAACGCCCGTTATCCCGCCCCCAGCGCGGAAGACGCGGTTTGGGCCGATGCCGTGATTTTTGGCACGCCCACCCGTTTCGGTTCGGTGGCGTCCGAGCTCAAGGCCTATATCGACGGTCTCGGTGGCCTATGGGCCAAAGGCGCGCTGGTCGGCAAAGTGGGTTCAGCCTTTGCCGGTTCTTCGCAGCAGCATGGCGGCAATGAGTCCACTGTGATCTCGCTTTGGAATCCCCTGGCGCATCTGGGCTTCATCATTGTGCCCACCGGCTATGCCGATGGCGTGATGTTTGCCGGCGCGGGTTCGCCCTATGGCGCATCAGTGATTTCCGGTCACCCTCCCGCGGGTCCCAGCGAGGCCGAGCTGGCAGTGGCGCGGTTTCAGGGAAAGCGGGTGGCGCAAGTAGCAAAGAAGCTAATCGCTGCATAAGCTGGGCGCATGGCCGAGCTTTATCTCGAAGACTTCGCGGTGGGTCAGCGCTTCCTCAGCGCGACCCACCAGGTCGATGCCGACCAGATCAAGGCCTTTGCGTCGCGCTTTGATCCCCAGCCGTTTCATACCGACGATGTCGCGGCCCAGGCCAGTTTCTTCAAAGGCCTGGCGGCCAGCGGCTGGCACACCGCCGCCATCACCATGTCGCTGTTGGTGAAAAGCGACATGCCCATCGCCGGCGGCCTGATCGGGGCGGGCGGGGAAATCACCTGGCCGCGCCCCACCCGTCCCGGCGATGTGTTGCAGGTGGAGAGCGAAATCCTGGCGGTGACGCCGTCCCGTTCCCGACCCGAGCGCGGCACCATCACGGTGAAAAGCGAAACGCGGAACCAGAATGGCGAAATCCTGCAGGTGCTGACCAGCAAGATGTTGGTGTGGAGAAAACCTTAAAAAGGCTCGAGGGCGGCATTCCGCCGCCCGATAATCAGTATTTGCCCGCTTCCTTTCCCCTCGGCGCGAAGCGCCAGGAGGGGGAAGGTGTCGCGGCGAGGTGTTTGCAGAGCAAACCCGAGCTGCGACGAATGGGGGTAAACAATCAAATCGCCCTCGCGGCTCCGCTCTCCGCAACATGCCGGATACGGGAATCTTCCAGATCCAATTCCCGTTCAATCCGGCGCCGGGCTTCGTCGCCGATCTCGCCCCGATAATAAAGATCGGCGATGCTGGCGCGTTCGGCATCGACAAATTGCAGTTGCAGCGCCGCGCTGGCACTTGAGACATCGCCTCGCACAATGTCCTGGCAAGCGGCGACGAAATAGGCCCGCCGGTCTTCATGGCGCCGTTTCAGCGCCGCCACGGTTTCGGGCGCCGCCACCGCGCCTTCCAGGGAATCCAGCCGGGCCAAGGCGGCATCGATGCTGGCCAGCCGGGCGCTTATTTCGCGTTTCTTGTCCTGGTCGGCCTCGCGCTTGCCATGTTCGCCGATCCCCAGCCATTCGATCACCAGGGGCAAAGTGAAACCTTGTCCCACCAAGGTCACCAGGATCACCGAAAAGGTGATCAACAGCAGCAAACCGCGATGGGGGAATGCTCCGCCATCGGCCATCAAGGGAATGGACAAAGCGGCCGCCAGCGACACCACTCCTCTGATGCCGGTAAAGCCGATGACAAAAACACTTTGCCAGGGCGGCGATGGGTCGCGCAATTTGATGCCGGGAAACAAGAGGCGCGGCAAATAGGTCGCCACAAAGACCCAGAAGAAGCGCACCACGATCAGCACCGCGCAAACCGCCGCGCAAGCCAGGATTAAGGTTGCCCATTGGGAAAAATCCAAGGTGTCGGCCACAATCCGGGCCTGCAACCCGGTCATCAGAAAGACCACGCCCTCGATCAGATAGATCACCAGGTCCCAGACGAAAAAACCCTGCAAGCGGGTGGCCGGGGAAATGAAGCGCGGGCCGTTCCAACTGACATACAGACCGCAGATCACGGTCGCCAGCACGCCCGACCCGCCCAGCATTTCCGGGATCCAGAAAGCGGCAAAGGGGGTCAGCAGGGCGAACACCATCTCCACCCGGGGCTCGGCGGCCCAGCGGCGCAAGGCCAACGCGCCCCAGCCGATGAACAGACCCCAGGCGATTTCGCCCGCCACGATCAGAAGGAATTCGCCGCTCGCCACCAGGGGCGAGAAATGTTGGCCCTCGGCCACGGCACCCACCGCGAAGCTGAACAGGATCAGGGCGGTGGCGTCATTGACCAGGCCTTCGCCTTCCAGAATGGTAAGGACGCGCCCCGGCAGGGCAAAGCGCCGCGCGATCGCCATGGGCGCGACCGCATCGGGCGGCGAAACCACCGCGCCCAATACAAAACCCACCGCCAAGGGCAGGCCCAGCAGATAGTGCGAGACACCGGCCACAGCGATGGTGGTGAAAATCACCAGCCCAACCGCCAAGAGTAGGATGGGCCGCAAATTTTCCTTGAAACCCCTCCAGCTCATCTGCACTCCGGCGCGATAGAGCAGGGGCGGCAACAGCAGGGTCAGCACCAGGTCGGGGCGCAATTCGATCCGCGGCATGCCGGGCAAAAAGCTGATCGCAAGTCCCAGCAGGACCAGAAAGATGGAAAAGGGGATGTGCGAGCGCCGCGCCCCCAGCGCGGCAAAAGCCGTCACCGCAAGCAGGCCGAAAAGAAGGGGGAGTTCGGGGATCATCCAGGGGATTTTGCGAGGCGGCGAAGGCAGAGGCAATGGCGAGATGACGGCCATCGCACGCTCTCAAGTCGTGCGGCCACTATGCTGTTGCCAGGCCGCCGCGGGCGGGCTTGCCTGCGCCATTTTTGCGCGAAGCGCAAAGCGGGCCGGGATCCTCGCTAGCCAAGCAAGCCCTCAAGTCGCTGTCGCGCGGGCTTGCTTGGGGCGCCATTTCGTTCGCGAAGCGAACGAAATGGCGCACCCGATAGGATTCGAACCTATGACCTCTGCCTTCGGAGGGCAGCACTCTATCCAGCTGAGCTACGGGTGCGTGCGTTTTGCTTTTGGTCGCGCCGGACGTGCCCTGCGCGGCATGCAGCCGCTCCGGGTCGCCGGTCGCTCCCCGCAGAGGCTATAAAGAAAACGGGCCCGCCTTGCAAAGCGAGCCCCTTTTCCCTGCTAAAACAACACTTACAGCCAGGTTGCGACGCCGCCATGACCAGAGCAGGTGCCTTGCCGGTTCTTGTAGGTGACCGTGGTGCCGTCCTTGCATTTGGCGTGCCCACCCTGCGCCGCCATGCTCATGGAACCGGCAGAAGCAGGCTTGGCGGTCATCGCCATTGAGGAAGTTGAAGCACCTCCGCCCTTCATGCAGGTGCCCATATAGTCGGTATATTTGGTCTTGGCTTTGTCGCCCGCCGGCATGGTTTTCCAAGTCGCGGCGCAGGTTTTCATTGCAGTCTGCTGGGTGGTATCGGCTGCGCCAGCGGGCAAGGCCCAGATGGCGGCAAGCATTGCGGCGGCAAACGCGGCGTGCATACGCATGAAATTCCTCCCGATAGATAAATCAAGGGCAATCTTCGGCGGGACCCAAAAGCCTTCAAGGGGAATTCGCCATCATGACGGGGAATTAACTGCCGGCAAAAAAGGCGGATATGGCGGCTCGCGCTTGTTTCACATCGCGTGCCGGGGGCAGGGTAACGATGGCGGCTCGCGGCAGTTTTTCCTGAAGCACGGGTTGGAGACTGGCATCGGCCCGGCCCAGTGCCAACACCCCCAGATTGCGCACCCGTGACAAATCTTCGGTCGCCACCGCCCCTAGCATGGCCGCTGGCCAGGCTTGAGCGCGCGGCACCCCGGCAAAGGCGGCAGGATCGAACGCATTGACCAGCACCAGCCTGGCGTCCTTGGGCGGGACTTCCAGAAGTTGAATCAGCAATCCGGTGCCCGCTGCGTCATAGCCCACCACCAGGACGCCCCGGATGGCATGGCGCTCCCCCAGCGCGGCGCAATCCATGAACAGCGGCTTGCCGTCCGGCCCCTTGCTGGGATGCAGCCGCGCCACCGTATCGATATGGACCTGTTCGCAGGCGGCAATAAAGCTGCGCCGCGCCGCGCGGTAAGTCATTTCCTTTTCGGGGCTTTCGGTGCCGGTCCGCATCAGCCTAGTCTAGCGCATGTCACTTTTCGGCGCCCTGGAAGAATTGCGAACCCGTCCCATCGGCGATCAGTCAGGCGCGCGGGCGGCGCGCCAGGGCTTTCGCAGCCGCATAAAACTGGCGCGGGACAATGGCTTGTTTGCGGAAAGCCTGGTGGAGGCGCGCGCTGTTGGCCTCAAGGGCGAGAATTTCTATGCCATTGAGCGCAATCCTCCCTATTGGCAGCGGATAGAAGGCGCGGTCGAAAGTCTGTGGCTGCGCAAATCGGTGGCGGAAAAACTGCTGCGGGTGAATGCGCGCGCCGGTGCGGCGGGGCTGGAATTGTTCTTGTTCGATGCCTGGCGGCCGCGCAGCGTTCAGGTTTACTTCCATGACGTGTGGATGCCGCGCGAATTGCAACGCCGCGATCCGCAGCTGAAAGGCGCGGCCCTGACTGAGGAAGTTGAACGCTACTGGGCGGCGCCGTCCGACAATGCGGATTCGCCCGCGCCGCATGCCACCGCATCTGCCGTGGATCTCACCTTGCGCTGGAAGGACGGCGAGGCGCTATGGATGGGCTCATTGTTTGACGATGTGACGGCACTGGCGCATCGCGACCGGTTCGAATCCCTGGCGGCGGAGAATTTCTCTTTTTCCGACCAGGAAGCCCGCGCCAATCGCCGCCTGCTGCACTGGCTGATGGCCGAGCAAGGCTTTGCCGGCCATCCCGACGAATGGTGGCATTTCTCCTGGGGCGATCAGATGTGGGCGGCGCTGACCGGCGCGCCGAGCGCCCATTACGGCTTGGCGGCTATTCCAGAGCAGGCCCCGGCGGCGAAGCCGCCCTTAAACAAATAGACCGGTCCTATTCAAGGACCGGCCTAAACGCCCCGTCCCAATTCTCGCCCGGCGGATTGCGCTCATAATGAGCGATGCGCGCCAGATGCAGATCGTATAGCGCCTGGTTGGCGCCCGACAGGCGGCGGCATTGCGCGATCAGATCGCGCGCCACCCGCCAATTCTGTTTGCGGATCGCCTGGAAGATATGATTGTGAAATACCGCCAGCGCCCGGAACTTGGGCGAAGCGCGCACCATCACGCCGCCTATCAGACCGTACACAGTGATGGGCGAATGATTGGACGCCCCCGCGATGGTGTCGATTTCCAGAAAAGCGAAATTGCGTTCCGCCAGCCGCCTTGTTTGTTCCGCCACAATCAGGGGCGCGTGATAGAGGCGCGCCAGGCCGCGAATTTTCTCTGCCAGCGCTATCGCTTCGCCTTGCACGCCATAGCTCAGATGACCATGGCCGCCAAAGCCGCCCGCCACCACCGCACCCGTGGCGATACCCACACTGATCAGGACCGGGGGCTCGTAACGTGCCGCCTCCGCAACAGCGAGCGCCAGGGCATTGGCGGCTTCACAGGCATGCAGCTCATGGTCCACATCGTCCAGCGGCGCATTCCAGAAAGCGGAAAAACCGTCACCGCCTGCCCGCTCGATGGTGCCGCCATGCGCCACAACCTGATCAATCAGGCGCGCCAGCAGGGTCTGGATCCGGCTGGTGAAAGCGGCGGCATCCTTGTCGGGCTCTGTGGTGAGGCCACAGGCCATATAGGTGACCGTGCGCCATTCCCCTTCCGGCTTAAGCAATTGCGGACGGCGGGCCAGGGTTTCCAGCACCGAATGCGGTAGCCGGTCCGCGAAGGCCATGCGCAATCCGGTGCGCGTCAGATGCACCCGGTAAAGCCAGACGGCCGCGCCGGCGGTGAAAACCAGGACGAGAAATAGCGCCGGTGTCGCCGCATCCAGCAACAGGCCCCGCGCGACATAAAGATACCAGGAACCCAGTGCCAGCAGCGTTGCGCCGGCCATCATCACGGCTGCCGGCCAGCCCAGGCCAAAACGCAGCAACAGGATGGTCGCGGTCCCCAAAGCCGCAAGCAGGAAGGCCTCCGCCAGCGGCGCCCAGCCGGGGCGCGCCAGCACGCTGTTGCCGGCGAAATCCTCAATCGCTTCGCCGATCACACTGGCGGGGCTGGCCGCGCCAAGCGGGGTTTTCACCACATTGCCCTTCAGGCCAATCACCACAATGGCGTCCTTCAACGCCTTCCCATGATCGATCCCGGCGATTAGGGCACGAGGCTCCAGCAAGCGGTAGGAAGCATCACCCGCATAACGCAGCCGCACCTGCCCCTGACCGTCTGTCGGCAGCGGTCCATTCGCCGTTTCCAGGGCTGAGATGCCCACGCCGGAAAGAAAACTCAGCGGATCGCGTTCATCGCTGATCACGGTGATATCGGGCTTGCTGTCCAGCACCCGCAAGGCTTCCGCGGCCAGGCTGGGTACCAGCATGTCGCCCACGCGATAGGCGACCGGCATGCGGCGCACCACGCCATCCTGGTCGGCCGCCAGATTGGCGGCGGCCACGCCCGCGGCATTGGTTTGCAGCAGACTGGGCGGTGCGGCGGCGGCATCGAATCCGGGCACCAATCCAAAGGGATTGCGTGTGCCGCGATAGACAAAGCGGGTCTTGAGATGGGGGCTGCGGCCGGCCACGCCCAAGGAAAGGGGCAGGATCGCCCTGGTCTCGGCAATCGCAGCCGCCAGATCGTGGCCGGGCTCCGGTAATTTGGCCAAGGCGGCGCGCGCCACATCGCTGTCCGGCGGCAGTTTGGCGGCCAGACTTTGCGGCGAAGCGCCGGTCTGCATCGGCGCGGTCACCACCAGCATCCGCACACCCAGGCCGGACAGAATGCGTGTGATTTCCACCAGCCGGTCTTCGTCCAGGGCCGGAAGTTCCAGCACCCGGACCGGCATGGCTGGCGGGCCGGGCCGTGCGGCATGACGCTGGTAAGCATCGAACAGACGGTTGCTCAGGCCGGACTGAATCCCGAAACCGTCGGACAGGATGACCAGCAAGCCCGCCGCCAGCAGCAGGCCGGGGGTCAGCCACAGGCTGACGGACCGCAACCAGGTCATTGGAGCCTTTGAAGAATCCATGCCCGCCGCAGCCTATTATCGTTAACGCGGCAGGGCAAAGCACTCTCTCAATGCCCCACCTCCCCCTCATGCGCGCGAGCGCATAGGAGGAGCGAGAAGCGGCGCGAGCCAGGGTGGCGGTGTTGCGAAGGGTGAGGTTGGCGTCCAAGCCAACCGAACGCCAAGCGCCGCAAGGCGCGAAGGCCGGATCGGAGGGGGTCTATTTTGACGTTACGCGGATCGCCACTTGGGCGAGGAGCACCTTGGCGCCCTTTTTCTTCAGGGCGCGATCGGTCACCGCCTGCAGACGGTCGGCGATCAACTCGACATCCGGCTGGCTGTCGGTGCGCACCACATTGGCGGTGAAAGTCATCAGATTGCGGATATAGGCGTCGCGCAGCACCGGCAGGGAACGGGTGACCTCTTCGCGCAGATGCTCATTGGGCACGTCCAGGCCGGCGCCGATCATCAGCATGCCGGCCACGCGATTGTCCGCCACGATGGTGGTGTAGATCGGGTCCACCATGATGTAGCTCTCGGATTGGGTGGTCTTATGCTCTGGCGCTTTTTGGGCTTTCTCGCCATGCTCCGCGGCTCGTCCGGGCAGGGGGGCCAAAGGGACGATAAGGGCGGCAAGAATAAGAGCCACGGCGCGCATCATGGCCGCCAGTAAGCGCCGGATTGGTAAATCGAATTTTAACGGGAGCGAGAAATGACCAAACAGGCTTTGCTGATTTCCACCTTTTCCGCGGCTTTGCTGGCCGCCGGAGCTTGCCTGGCCGCCGACCATCCCGGCCAGAAGTTCCAGATTTCTCCCGCCAGCCTGGCCAAGCCCTATGCCACCCCCGGGGTGGCGAACGAGTCTTCCACCATTCCCCGTCCCGCCGGGGCCATGCCGGAAGTTCCCAAGGGCTTTGCGGTTTCGGTCTTTGCCGAAAATCTCAGTGACCCGCGCTGGATGGCGGTGGCGCCCAATGGCGACATTTTCCTGGCCGAGCCGCCGGGCGACTACAAAGCCCGCAGCGGCGGCAAGATCACCGTGCTGCGCGATTCCAACAATGACGGCAAGGCGGATCAGCGTTTCACCTTCCTTCCGGCCTCGGCGGGTTTTGTTTATCCGCATGGCTTGGCCTTCCATGACGGCTATCTCTATGTCGGGGATGTGCGGGGGATCTGGCGCTTTGCCTATAGCGACGGCCAGACGGCCGCGGGCAAGCCGGAAAAAGTCACCAGCAAGGTGGCGGATCTGGCGCCCAAGAATGGCCACATCACCCGCAACATTGCTTTTGGTCCCGATGGCGGGCTCTATCTGGCCCTGGGATCACGGGACAATATTTCCGACTTCAAGCCGGGCGCCCAGGTTTTCAAGATCAATGCCGATGGCAGCATGAGCGAATTCGCCAGCGGCATCCGCAATCCGGTGGGTATCGCTTTCGCGCCTGGCACCAACAATCTGGTCGTGGTCACCAATGAACGCGACGGGCTGGGTGACGACCTGCCGCCGGACTATCTGACCATCGTCAAGCAGGGCGGTTTCTACGGCTATCCGTTTGCCTATATCGGAAAGAATCCCGACCCCACCTGGGGCGCCAAGGATCCGGGCGGCAAGATAGCCTCCACCATCACGCCAGACGTGCTGTTCCACGCCCATAGCGCGCCGACCGGCTTGGCCTTTTATACCGGCTCGAATTTTCCCGCCGACTATAAGAACGATGCTTTTGTCTCGCTGCACGGGTCCTGGAACGCCGGCAATCCCACCGGCTACAAGGTGGTGCGGGTGCATTTCGTGAACGGCAAGCCGGTCAATGGCTATGAGAATTTCGCCACCGGCTTCTGGAACGGGATGGGCAATGCGGGCCAGCCTGCCAAGGTCTGGGGCAGACCGGTCGGCCTGGCGGTGGCCAAGGATGGCAGCCTGCTGATCGCCGATGACGTGGCGAATGTGGTGTGGCGGGTGACGTATACGGGAAAGTGACAGGTTCCGTGGAAAAGCAAGCCGTCACGCGCCCGCTTGACGGCTTGGGGCACCGTCCCTAAAACCCGCCCTCCGGTTCGGGGCTGTAGCTCAGTTGGGAGAGCGCCTCGTTCGCAATGAGGAGGCCAGCGGTTCGATTCCGCTCAGCTCCACCATTTCCGAACCGGAAAATCCCTCAATTTCAGGCTTTTCGGGTGGAGTTCGGCCCGGTACAAGGTGTTCCCATGATGAACCCCATCGCCGCCCTGCTGATCGAAGTTCTGGAAATCTACAAATGGGTCGTGATCGCGGCCGTGATCGTGAGCTGGCTGACTGCCTTTAATGTCATCAACAGCCACAACAATTTCGTCCGCAGCCTGCTGCACATCCTCTATGCCCTGACCGAGCCGGTCTTCCGTCCCATCCGCAAGATCCTGCCGCCCATGGGCGGGCTGGACCTCTCGCCCATCATCGTCTTTGTCGTCATCTGGTTCCTGCAATATTCGATTCAGTGGGCCTCTTTCCGTTACGGACTCTGATCGATGGCGGGCATAATCATTGACGGCAAGGCCAGCGCCGCGAAGCTGCGCGAGAAAATCGCCGCCGCCACCGCCGACCTCAAAACCAAGCACGGGCTACAGCCCGGACTGGCCACAGTGCTGGTGGGCCAGGACCCCGCCTCCGAAGTCTATGTCCGTAACAAGCGCAAGACCGCGGAAACTCTCGGCTTCAAGTCGGTGCATGTCGAATTGCCCGCCGATGTTTCGCAAGGCGAATTGCTGTCAAAGGTCAAGGCGCTGTCGGCCGATATGTCGGTGCACGGCATCCTGGTGCAACTGCCGCTGCCCAAGCATCTGGACGAGAATGCCGTGCTGGATGCGCTCGACCCCGCCAAGGATGTCGATGCCCTGACCCCCAGGAATGCCGGGCTGCTCTTGTCGGGCCGCGCCCATCTGGTGAGCTGTACGCCTGCGGGTGTGATGCTGTTGCTCAAGGAATATGTGGGCGACATAACCGGCAAGGAGGCGCTGGTGATCGGCCGCTCGCTCTTGTTCGGCAAGCCCGCGGCGCAATTGCTGCTGGCCGCCAATGCCACCGTCACCATGGCCCATTCCCGTTCCCGCGATCTGCCCGCACTGGCGCGGCGCGCCGACATTCTGGTGGCGGCCATCGGAAAGCCGGAATTCGTCAAGGCGGATTGGGTCAAGCCCGGCGCGGTGGTGATCGATGTGGGCATCAATCGTGTGGATGCCGGTGACGGCAAATACAAATTGGTTGGCGATGTCGATTATGAAGCCGCGAAACAGGTGGCGGGCGCCATCACGCCGGTGCCGGGTGGCGTGGGCGCGATGACCATCATCTGTCTAATGCACAACACCTTGATTGCCGCTTGTGCGCAGAATAACCTGCCGCTGCCGACCGCGCTCTAGGTTCGCTGCCGTAAATCCTTGGCCAGATCGTCGGGCGAGACAGCTTCATCATAGAAATTCACCAGCCTGCCGTCCGGTCCCATCAGATAGAGGACCGATGAATGATCGACGCCGTAATTGCCCTTCTCAAGCGGCTTCTTCACGGCATAGACGCGGTATTTCTTCTCCGCATCCTTGATCGCGGCTTCGCTGCCGGTGAGGCCGACGAATGTGGGCCCAAAGGCTTTGACATACTCCGCCAGCACCTTGGGCGTGTCGCGTTCGGGGTCGATGGTGATCAGGATGGGCACGATGCGCTGGGATTTGTTGCCCAGTTTTTCCAGGGCCTGGGCCATCACCGCCAGGGTGGTGGGGCAGACATCGGGACAGAAGCTATAGCCGAAATAGATCAGCATATAGCGGCCGCGAAAATCAGTATCGCTGACCGGCTTGCCGGTATGGTCAATCAGGTGGAACGGCCCGCCGACATCGGCCCGGCCGGTGATCACATTCTTTCCCAACCCCGGCACCAACTCGCTCTGGTGCCATAACAGGCCGCCGGCCAACGCCGCGACCAGCAGCAGATAGGGGATCAAGGCCTGGCGGTTGCGCAGCATGCTTTTTCCATTTCGCCCGCCATGCTCTAATCCGTCCAATCGCACGAGGGAAGTGACTTTGGCGCGCAAGGAGATGGTCAGGGGGTTCGCGCAAGGCGCGGGCGCGGGCGGCCGGGTCCGTCTTCGAACCCTGTCGAACCTGCGCTGGCTGGCGGTTGCCGGCCAGTCTGCAGCCCTGTTCCTGGTCTATTTCGCGCTAGGCTATCCCTTGCCGATTTGGTACTGCGCCATCGCCATCGCCATCAGCGCGGGATTGAATGTGGTGCTGGCGGTCCGCTACGCCCCGGCCCACCGGCTCACCAATCGCGAAGCGACCTTTTATCTGGCTTTTGACGTGCTGCAATTGGCGGCGCTGCTGTATCTCACAGGCGGCATCTCCAACCCTTTCGCCCTGATGTTTTTGGGCCCGGTGGTGATCGCGGCCACCACCCTCAATCTGGGCAATGTGCTGATTTTGGCGGGCCTGGCTTTTGTCTCGGTGTCGCTGATCGGGGTGGTGCATCGTCCGCTTCCCTGGCCGGTCGGCGAGGATCTGCTGTTGCCGCAACTCTATCAGGCGGGAATCTGGACCGCGCTGGTGATCGGCATCGGCTTTACCTCGGTCTATGCCTGGCGCATCGCCTCGGAATCGGCGCGCATGTCGGCCGGCCTGGCGGCGACGCAATTGGCCTTGGCGCGTGAACACCGGCTGGCGGCGCTGGGCGCCCTGGCCACGGCGGCCGCGCATGAGCTGGGCACACCCTTAGGGACTATCGCGGTGGTGGCGCGGGAATTGGAGCGCTCCTTGCCGGAATATTCCTCCGAAGCGGACGATGTGCGCCTTTTGCGCGAGCAGGCCGAACGTTGCCGCGCCATCATTGCCCGTCTCGCCAATCCGGAGGAGACCTTGCTGGGTGCCACCGCCCGGCTTCCCTTGGGCGCCTTTCTGGACGATATCGCCAGTGCCCATCGCGGCGAGGACCTGGAGATTCGCATCACCTTGGCCGCGCCGGAGGGCGATAGTCATGAGCCGCAAGTCTGGCGTGCCCCCGAACTGCTGCATGGATTGGGCAATATCATCGAGAACGCCGCCGACTTCGCCAAATCCCTGGTGGCGGTCAATGCCGGCTGGGACGAGCAATATCTCTACATCTCGGTGCATGATGACGGCCCCGGCTTTGCCCCGGAGATCTTCGAGGCCCTGGGTGAGCCCTATATCACCTCGCGCCCCGGCCATCATGCCCTGGGCGAGACCGATATCGGGCCCCAAGGCTCGCTAAGCCAGCATGAGGGCATGGGGCTGGGCTTTTTTATCGCCAAGATCCTGCTGGAACAGACCGGCGGCCTGGTTAACGCCGAAAATCCACGCAATGGCGGGGCCTTGGTGTCCGTGCGCTGGGCGCGCGGGGTCATTGACGGGCCCCAGCCCCCGGTCCAATCCGAGCCGGATTGAACTTCCGTGAATTAATTGACGGGGTAGCAAAAGGGTACTAAAGGCCGCCCCCAGAATGACCTCCGACGACAAAACGCTCCTGCTGGTCGAGGATGACCGCCCCTTACGGGAACGCCTGGCGCGCGCCATGGAAGCCCGCGGTTTCACGGTCGCCCAGGCGGAATCGGTGGCCGAGGGCAAGGCCCGCGCCAAGGAAGCCCCACCCGCCTATGCCGTGGTCGACCTCAAGCTGGACGACGGCAATGGCCTGGATGTGGTGGAAACCTTGCACACCATCCGTCCCGAAAGCCGGGTGGTGGTGCTGACCGGTTTCGGCAATATCGCCACCGCCGTGGCTGCGGTGAAATATGGCGCCATCGACTATCTGCCCAAGCCTGCCGATGCCGACGATATTCTGGCGGCCTTGATGGCGACGCCCGGTTCCAAGCCCAAGCCGCCGGAAAATCCCATGTCGGCCGACCGGGTGCGCTGGGAACATATCCAGCGCGTGTACGAGCTGTGCGGGCACAATGTGTCGGAGACGGCGCGGAGATTGAACATGCATCGCCGTACCCTGCAACGCATTCTGGCTAAGAGAAGCCCCCGTTAATTTTGGGTCGCGCAGCCTGGCGCGTCGCATGCGCTCCGCTTGGCTGTCGCTCCCGGAACATGCTTCGCCGCACCTTGCAACGCATTCTGGCTAAGAGAAGCCCCCGTTAATTTTGGGTCGCGCAGCCTGGCGCGTCGCATGCGCTCCGCTTGGCTGTCGCTCCCGGAACATGCATCGCCGAACCTTGCAGCGGATATCGGCGAAACGCAGCCCGCGTTAAACTGTTTTGCGCACCGGCTCCAATGCCGGCAGCAGGACGTCCTTGAATGGATCTTCGCCCGCCACGCTCTGGCGCGACAAGGCGTAACGTACGCCCAGCGCTGTAAGTCCGAACACGGCGGCGCCCGCGAGCATGTCCACCACATAATGGCCGCCGATGAATGGCACACCCAGCAGCATGATGAAATTGGCGACAGCTATTGTGTGCCCGATGATGCCGGTGCGGCGCAGGCTATAGGCGTAGCCCAGCGCCATCACGGTATGAAATGACGGAAAGCAGATCACGCCTGTCAGCTCCGACAAGTTGAATTCCATCACACCGCCGCTTTTGAGATGCTTCATGTCGGGCAGGAAGCTGCCATGCGACGCCAGGTTGAAAATCTCGAACGGTCCATAGGCGGGCAGGATGATGGCGAGCAGGTTGGTCACGATCGCCGACAGGAAAATGATCCAGAAGACTTCGCGCAAAGCCATCACCCGGGTCATCAGCCCTAGCAGCAGGCACATGTAGAGCGCTTGGTAGGTCAGGCTGTTATAGAGCCATCGTATTGCCGTCATCACCACGTGGTGCGCAGTGAGAAAGCGCCAGCCGGCCAACCAGTCAAAACCAAGGGCGCGGTCCAGCGCCAGCAATTGGCGATCCACCAGCGGTCCGGATGCGGCCATGCACAAATAAGAGAACACCTTGAACACAAGGGCCATGCAAAGAGTCAGCGCGAGGAATTCCGCCATCAGGCCGCCGCGCCGGTAGGCGAACAGGCGCAGGCCGAACATCGCGGCCAGCACCGTTCCCAGAACTTCAGTGTCCTCCCAGCTTGCATGCAGGCGAAAGCCCGTCGCCTGAATCCAAATAACCTCGGTAAGCGCAACGGCCAGAAGCGCAAGCCACTCGGGCGCGAACTCAAAAGACAGCAGTTTGCTGGGGGAGGGGGCCGGGAACTGCATGGACGTCCAGACTGGTGGCGCACCAATCTTGGACCGGTTGTCGTTAGCGTTTGGTTAGCAGCCGCTGTCACATTGCCGTGACCGAATGCGGGCCAGATCTGCCCATTCTAGGCCGGTTTTTCCACCAGAACCGCCGTGCGGGGACTGCGCGCCGGTCCGTTGAACCACAGCCGTATGGCGGCCAGTGACACCAGCATCACGCCGGCGCCCGCGATCATGTCGACCAGATAGTGGCCGCCAAAAAAGGGAATGGAAACCAACATCACCAGGTTGAGGGCGGTAATCGCCCATCCGATCGACCCGGTCTTGCGGAAGCCCCAGATATAGGCGAACGCCATGGCGGTGTGGAAAGAAGGGAAATTCACAACCCCTGTCATTTGCCCCAGGGCAAAATTCAGATCCTTGCCGGTTTTAAGGTGCTGCATCACAGGCACGAAGCCGTCGAGCGGCCCGGCATGAAACATATTATAGGGCCCCAAGGCCGGAAACAGCAGCGCTCCGGCGCTGGTCAGCAGGCCCGTCACCAGCACCAGCCAGAACATTTCGCGCAATTGCTGTATTTTGTTCATCAGCGAAAACAGCACGCAAAAATAAAGCGCCTGATAGACCATGCTGCCATAGGCGAAATTCAACACCAGGGCGAGGAGGCGATGTGCCATCACGAACTGATAGCTTGCCATCCAATCAAAGCCCAAGGCGCGGTCCGCAGCCAGAAGCGATTCATCCGCCATAGCGCCGGAGGAAGCCAGGCAGAGATAGGAAAGAATGCCGAACAGCACGGTAGCGGCGGCGCTCAGCGAAAAATATTCTGCCATCATGCCGCCACGCTGCCAAAACAAGCGCAACAGGATCATCACGAAGATGCCGCCGCCCACCATCTTGCCGTTGCTCCAATCGGCGGTCAGATGAAAGCCGATGGCCCACCCCCACAACAGATTGAGACCGGCCAGGGCGGCAAGCGCCAACCATTCGGGGGCGAAATCGATTTTGAATTTCGACGGCATGGCGCGATGTTGCGCCTGCCAGTATTAGCGTCTGGTTAGCTTTTTGGTTTTTTTGGCCGCTTTGCGGGGCTTTTTAACGGGTTTTTCCGCGAGCTGGGCGGCGCGGCCGACCAGGATTTCCTTGAGCAGCTTGGGGGTGAGGGCTGAGAGCCGCGCCAGGACAAAGGGAAAATTGCGGTAATGGTCGGTGATGTAGAAAAGCTTGGGTTCCGCCTCCAGCATCATGTCGCGCATTTCCATGGAGGAGACGCGCAAGGTCATGGCCTCTTCCTTGTCATGCACCTTGGTCAGGAACTGGCCGTGCAAAAAAACGGCAGGCTTTTTGAACCACAGCACTTCTTCGGTGCCGGGAATGGAAAGCGCGATCTTCCAGCCCTGCGTCCGGCTAATCGGCATCTGGCAACACCAAATTGGGAGTTTGCGCCAAAGCCTGCGCCTCAAGATGACGCGACAGCCTTTCCGCCGCGCAGCGCGCAAAGCTGATGGTGACGGCCTTGCGGCGGCTGGCATGTAATGTTTGCGCTTCTGCTTCCTTGACGATGGAGCCGCCATAACGGTCCGCTACCATCAGCCCGGTTTGCTGCGGCACATGCTCGTCGGGAAAATCCGGCGGAATGGCGAAGTAAAACAGGTCGCAATACTCCAGATATTCAGGCCATTTGTTGTCGCCGCGCAAATCGGCCAGCGCCACCTTGATCTCAACCCCCAGCATCTCGCCGCCCGGCCCGATGGCGGCGACATCCAGCCTGCGCCCATTCGGCAAGGTGAATTCCAGGATGGGCGAGTAGCCTTCCTCCAAAAGAAGGCGGCTCACCCCGCGCGCAACCTCGGCGGCGGTGGAGGACGAGATCATCCGGCGAGTTTACCCCGCGCGCGGACGCGTGCAATAAAACAGACTACAGACTGCCCTTGGAGGAAGGCGATGCGCCGTCCAATCTTTCATCGGGCGCGATTGCCTGGCGTAGCGACCGGGCCAAGCCCTTGAAGCAGGTCTCGACAATGTGGTGGCTGTTGTCGGCATAAAGATTTTCGATATGCAGGCACACTCCGGCATTCTGGGCGAAGGCCTGGAACCATTCCTTGAACAGTTCGGTGTCCATCTCTCCCAGCTTGGGCTTGGGAATTTTCACATGCCAGATCAAATAAGGCCGGTTGGAAATGTCGATCGCCACCCTTGTCAGCGCCTCATCCATCGGGATCAAGGCGGAGCCGAAACGGGTGATGCCGGAAAAATCGCCCAGCGCCTGCTTCACCGCACTCCCGATCACAATGGCGGTGTCCTCGGTGGTGTGGTGATAATCGACATGCAGGTCGCCGGTGGCCCGGACCTTGAGGTCGATCATGGAGTGGCGGGCAAAGCTTTCCAGCATGTGATCCAGGAAGCCGATGCCGGTATCGATGTCGGCATCCCCCGTCCCGTCCAGGTCCAGGGAGACGGCGATTTCGGTCTCGCGGGTCTTGCGTTCGACGGTGGCGGTGCGCATGCGCGGGCTTTCGGTTGTTTTCGGCTTATAGCACGGGTTCCGCGATGGGGAATCCCCTGCGGCAACACAGGATATGTCATATTTGGCATATCCTGTTGACCCCCCTGTCAAACCCTGTAAAGAGGGGCGCTCTTTCAGAAACAGGACCCCTCGACATGGCGCGTTCCGACTATTTGTTCACCTCCGAAAGCGTTTCGGAAGGCCATCCCGACAAGGTATGCGACCGCATCTCGGACGAGGTGGTGGACCTGTTTTTCCGCGAAGGTCCCAAGGAAGGCATGAGCCCCTGGGATATCCGCGCCGCTTGCGAAACCCTTTGCACCACCAACCGGGTGGTGATCGCGGGCGAAACCCGCGGCCCCAAAAAAGTGCAGGCAGGCGATGTGGAAGAGGTTGCGCGCAAGGCGATCAAGGACATCGGCTATGAACAGGACGGTTTCCATTGGCGCAACGCCAATGTCGAAGTCCTGCTGCACGCCCAATCGGCGCATATCGCCCAAGGCGTGGATGCCTCCGGCAACAAGGATGAAGGCGCGGGCGACCAGGGCATCATGTTCGGCTATGCCTGCCGCGAGACCCCGGCCTTGATGCCGGCGCCGCTGTTCTATAGCCACAAAATCCTGGAATTGCTGGCCAAGGTGCGCAAGGAAGGCAAGGAAAAGGACCTGCTGCCCGACGCCAAGAGCCAGGTGACCCTGCGCTATTCCAATGGCAAGCCGGTGGAAGCCACCCAGATCGTGCTCTCCACCCAGCACACGTCGGAAAGCCAGACCAGCGCCGATATCCGCAAGATCGTCGAACCCTATATCCGCCAGACCCTGCCCAAGGATTGGATTACCGATAAGACCATCTGGCACATCAATCCCACCGGCGCCTTTGTGATCGGCGGCCCCGATGGCGATTGCGGCCTGACCGGGCGCAAGATCATTGTCGACACTTACGGCGGCGCGGCTCCGCATGGCGGCGGCGCGTTCAGCGGCAAGGATTCCACCAAGGTGGACCGTTCGGCCGCCTATGCCGCGCGCTATCTGGCGAAGAATGTGGTGGCCTCGGGGGTTGCCGACCGCTGCACCATCCAGCTCGCCTATGCCATCGGCGTGGCCGAGCCGCTCAGCGTCTATGTCGATCTGCACGGCACCGGCCGGGTGGACGAGGCCAAGCTGGAAAAGCTGTTGCCCGAGATCATGAACCTGAAGCCGCGCGGCATCCGCCAGCATCTGGATCTCAACAAGCCGATCTTCGCCCGCACTTCGGCCTATGGCCATTTCGGCCGCGAGCCGGATGCGGAAGGTGGCTTCTCCTGGGAGAAGACCGACTTGGCGGAGCAAATTAAATCCGCTCTTGGCTGAGCCGGATCATCCAGACCGCAACCGAAGGAAGCTCTATGGGCGCCGGAAGGGTCCCAAGCTGTCCGCACGGCAGGCCGGGCTTCGCCGAACACTGTTAAGCGAGCTCACCTACCGGGTGGGTGAGCCCCCTCTAAAACAATTTCCGAACAGCGTTCAGGACCTCTGGCTGGAGGTCGGTTTTGGCGCCGGCGAGCATCTGATCTGGCAGGCCCAGCATCACCCCCGCGTGGGGCTGATCGGTGCCGAGCCCTATGAGATGGGCGTCGCCAAGCTACTGACAAAACTGGAAGAAAACCATCTGAACACTGTTCGTATCTATGAAGGGGACGGGCGGGAAATCATCGAATCCCTGCCGGATCAAAGCCTGGGCCGGTTCTTTTTGTTGTTCCCAGATCCCTGGCCCAAGACCCGGCATCACAAACGCCGTTTTCTGCAGACCGAAATGCTGGATCAGCTGTTCCGGGTGCTGCGTCCGGGAGCGGAACTGCGCTTTGCCACCGACGATAAATCTTATCTCCCCTATGCCCTGGAACGGCTGATGGCCCATCCGGGCTTTGACTGGCTGGCCCAGGGCCCGTCGGACTGGAAAAGCCGGCCCGCCGATTGGCCGCCAACCCGCTATGAAACCAAGGCGATCAAGGGCCCGCCGACTTTCTTACGCTTCGCGCGGCGTGCCTTCGCTTTGCCTGGATAGAAGCGTAAAACCCCCGAATGCAGACCCCGCCCAGCCACGAGCCTGAGAAAAAATCCCCGATTTTCGGTACTGCCATGGGCGACCTGGGCGTGGTGGTGATTGCCGCCTTATGCACTATCACTTTGATTCTGATCCTGTTTTCACCTTCGCCGTTCGAAAAGCTGGAAAAAGCCCAGGCCCGGCAGGAACGGGAAAAAGCCCATCAGGCGCAGGTCGAGCGTCAAAAAAAGATCGACGAAGCGGTGGCCAGTGGTGAAGTCAGCGTCGGCATTACCCCCCGCAAACACTAACCCAACCTTGCTTTTTGGGCCTTCCGGGCCTATATCCGCGCCATCCCAAACAACAAATATTCGTTGTGTGGCGGCCGGACCGGCCGCCGCGGGCAAGAAGCTTTGGCATTTTTAATCGCCTATCGCTTCGCTACATGAGGCTAATTTGGCAGTCACGGCGGCAACACAACTGGAACCGGTCTTTGAACCCGTCATCGAAAAGGCGGGGTTCAAGCTGGTGCGTCTGCGCATCATGGGCGGGGCCTCCCGCACCCTGCAGGTGATGGCCGAGCGGCCCGATGGCAGCATGGATGTGGAAGGCTGCACCACCCTCTCGCATGCCCTGCTGGATTTCATCGAGGCGCAAGACCCGATCGAGGGCGATTATGAGATCGAAGTCTCCTCGCCCGGCATCGACCGCCCCCTGACCCGGCTTTCCGATTTCGCGCGCTGGTGCGGCCATGAAGCCAAGATCGAACTCAACACCCTCATCGAAGGCCGCAAGCGGTTCCGTGCCACTTTACTCGGACTGGACGGCCAGGATGTCGTGATCCGCGATACCAGCATCGGCAATGCCGACATCAAATTTCCCTTTCGCGCCATCGCCAACGCGAAACTTATTCTCACCGACAAACTCATCAACGAACAAGTCAAGACGCGCAATCTCGCGCAACAGGAGAAGTAAAATGGCAGGGACCGTAGCCGCCAACCGGCTCGAACTTTTGCAGATCGCCGACGCCGTCGCGCGTGACAAGTCCATCGACAAGCAGGTCGTGCTGACCGCGATGGAAGAGGCGATGCAGCGCGCCGCCAAGGCTCACTACGGCACCGAGAACGACATCAAGGTGGATATCGATCCCAAGACCGGTGAGACCCATGTCTCGCGCTATCTGCACGTGGTGGAGATGGTCGAGAATGACAAGACTGAGATTTCGCTTGCCGACGCCCGCAAGCGCAATCCCGACGCCCAGATCGGCGACATCATCGCCGAGACCCTGCCGCCGGTGGACTTCAATCGCATCAATGCCCAGAACGCCAAGCAGGTAATCGTGCAAAAGGTGCGCGATGCCGAGCGCGAGCGCCAGTATGACGAATATAAGGACCGTATCGGCGAAGTGGTGCATGGCGTGGTCAAGCGCTCGGAATTCGGTTCCGTCGTCGTCGACCTGGGCAAGGCCGAGGGCGTGGTGCGCCGCGACGAGATGATCCCGCGCGAATCCTTCCGCGCCGGCGACCGTATCCGCGCTTATATCTACGATGTACGCCGCGAGGCCAGGGGGCCGCAGATTTTCCTGTCGCGCAGCCATCCCCAGTTCATGGTGCGGCTGTTCGCCCAGGAAGTGCCGGAAATTTATGACGGTGTGATCGAGATCCGCGCCGTGGCGCGCGATCCCGGCTCCCGCGCCAAGATCGCCGTGATCAGCAAGGATTCCTCCATCGATCCGGTCGGCGCCTGCGTCGGCATGCGTGGCGTGCGCGTCCAGGCGGTGGTGCAGGAACTGCAGGGCGAACGCATCGACATCATTCCGTGGAATGGCGAAGCGGCGACCTTCATCGTCAATGCCCTGGCGCCCGCCGAAGTCACCAAGGTGGTGCTGGACGAAGACACACATCGCGTCGAAGTGGTGGTGCCGGACGAGCAATTGTCCCTGGGTATCGGCCGCCGCGGCCAGAATGTGCGCCTTGCCTCCCAGCTCACCGGCTGGCAGATCGACATTCTCACCGAGGCCGAGGAATCGGAGCGCCGCCAGAAGGAATTCACCCAGCGCACCGCTCTGTTCATGGAATCCCTGGACGTGGACGAAACCGTGGCCCAATTGCTGGCGTCGGAAGGTTTCGCCACCATCGAGGACGTCGCCTATGTCGACCTCAATGAACTGGCCCAGATCGAAGCCTTTGACGAGGAAACCGCCCAGGAACTGCAAAGCCGCGCGGTGGAATATATCGAAGCCCGCAACAAGGAGCTGGACGACAAGCGCCTGGCGCTGGGTGTCGCCGACGAAGTGCTGGAAGTGGAGGGCGTCACCCCCGCCATGGCCGTGGCCTTGGGCGAGCACGAGATCAAGAGTCTGGAAGACCTGGCCGGTTGCGCCACCGACGATCTGATCGGCTATTACGAAGTGAACAAGGACAAGGAACGGGTGCGGGTGCCCGGCGCTTTGGACGGGTTCAATCTCACCAGCGACGATGCCAACGCCATTGTGATGAAGGCCCGCGTCAAGATCGGCTGGATCGAGGAGCCGGTGGAAGAGGAAGTCGCCGAAGAGGCGGCAGCCGAGAACGCCGAGGGCGAGGAGACCCAACAGGCCTGATGACCATGATGGCGCACAAAATCGAAGCGGCGGACGAATTGCGCGAGCGGCGCGATATCGTTTCGGGCGAAGTGTTGCCCGAAAGCCGTCTTCTGCGTTTTGTCGCCGATCCCGACGGCCAGGTTGTTCCCGACGCCGCCGCCAAGCTGCCGGGCCGGGGCCTGTGGGTGGAATGTTCGCGGGACGCTGTCAACAAGGCGGTGGAGAAGAAACTGTTCGCCCGCGCCGCCAAGGCCCAGGTCACGGCAGGCGCCGATCTGGCGGCGCGCGCCGAAAAGGCGCTGGTGACGCGGATGCTGGGCGATCTGGGGATCGCGCGGCGTGCAGGCAGCCTGGTATTGGGCTTCGACAATGTCCTGCGCGCCCTGGAAGGGCCCAAGCCGCCGAAAGTGTTGATCGAGGCATTTGACGGCGCGGCCGACGGCAAGCGCAAATTGTACGCCGCCGCGCACCGGATGGAACTGAAATGCGTTGTGATCGAAAGCCTGACCAGCGCGGAATTGGGCTTGGCGCTGGGACGCGAGAATGTGATACATGCCGCCGTCCAGCCAGGCGGTCTAGCCGAACGTTTGATCTTTGATGCGGAACGCCTTTCCGGCTTTCGCCAGCGGACTGAAAGAGATTGATGAGCGATACTGACGAAACCAAGCGCCCCGCTAAGACGCTGTCGCTGAAGAAGACGGAAACCTCCACCGTCAAGCAAAGCTTCAGCCACGGCCGCACCAAGGCCGTGGTGGTGGAGAAGAAGCGCTCCGCGGCGCCGCCCGCCGCGACCGCCAAGCCTGCCGCCAAGGCCGCGGAGAAGAGCGCCGAAAAGCCTGCCGCGACCGCCAAGCCCGGCGAGGCCAAGGCGCCGGCCGCCGCCGCGGCGCCCGCGCGCGGCGTGGTGCTGCGCCAGCTTTCGGACGAGGAAAAGGCGCGCCGCGCCGCCGCCCTGGCCGATGCGCGCGTCTCCGACAGCGAAGCTCGCCGTATTGCCGAACAGGAAGCCGAACGCCGGGCGCGGGAAGAGGAACAGCTGCGCGCCGAGCGCGTCGCCGCCGAAAAGCGCAAGGCCGAAGAGGAAGCGCGCAAGGCCGCCGACGAGCTGGCCAAAAAGCGCGCCGAACAGGAAGCCGCCCGCCGCCTGGAAACTCCCGCCAAGCTCAGTGAGGTCGCGAACGAAGCGCCCCGCCGCCGCCTGGAAAATGAGGAAGAAGAGGAAAGCGGCGCCAAGAAAGTCGGCGGCAAACTGGTGCCCGCCAAGGCGCCGGCGCCCAAAAAGGCCGAAGGCGAGCGCCGCCGCGGCAAGCTGACCGTCACCCGCGCTTTGTCCGACGACGATGAGCGCGTGCGGTCGGTGGCGTCCTATAAGCGCCATCTGCAGCGGGTCAACAAAGGCCACCAGCAGCAGCCCGCCGGTCCCGCCGGTCCGCGCGATATCATTGTTCCCGAAACCATCACGGTTTCCGATCTCGCCAACCGCATGGCGCGCCGCGCCGTGGACGTCATCAAGGTGCTGATGAAGAACGGCATGATGGCGACCCCCAACGATATTATCGACGCCGACACCGCCGAACTGGTGGCGGCGGAATATGGCCATGTCGTCAAGCGCGTGGCGGAATCGGACGTGCTGGAAGGCCTGACGGGCGCCAAGGACGACGACACCAAGCTGGAAGCCCGCCCCCCCGTGGTCACGGTCATGGGCCATGTCGACCATGGCAAGACGTCTCTGCTGGATGCGATGCGCAAGAGCGATGTCGTGTCCGGCGAAGCCGGCGGCATTACCCAGCATATCGGCGCCTATCAGGTGAATTTGAAATCCGGCCAGAAGATCACCTTCCTGGATACGCCGGGCCATGCCGCTTTCACCCAGATGCGCGCCCGCGGCGCCAAGGTCACCGATCTGGTGATCCTGGTGGTGGCGGCCGATGACGGCGTGATGCCCCAAACGGTCGAGGCCATCGCCCATGCCAAGGCCGCGGGCGTGCCGATGATCGTGGCGGTCAACAAGATCGATAAGGGCGACAGCAACCCGATGCGGGTGAAGACCGAGCTGCTGCAGCACGAAATCCAGGTCGAGGATATGGGCGGCGAAACCCAGGCCGTGGAAGTGTCGGCCACCAAGGGCATCGGCTTGGACAAGCTGGAAGAAGCCATCCTGTTGCAGGCCGAAATCCTGGATCTCAAGGCCAATCCCGATCGTCCCGCCGAAGGCGCGGTGATCGAGGCCAAGCTGGACAAGGGCCGCGGCCCTGTCGCCACCGTGCTGGTGCAGCGCGGCACCTTGAAGGTGGGCGATATCGTGGTTGCCGGTGCGGAATGGGGCCGGGTGCGCCTGCTCGCCAATGAACGCGGCGAGACGGTGCAGTCCGCCGGTCCCTCCACGCCCATCGAAGTGTTGGGCCTGTCGGCTCCGCCCGATGCCGGCGACGAAATGGTGGTGGTCGAGAATGAAGCGCGCGCCCGCGAAGTGGCGGAGTATCGCGGCCGCAAGCGCCGCGAACAGCGCCAGGCTTCGTCGTCGCGCCAGACCCTGGATCAGTTGCTGCAAACCCGCGAAGCCGGCGAAAAGCGCCTGCTGCCGCTGGTGCTCAAGACCGACGTTCAAGGTTCGGCGGAAGCCATCCAGGGCGCGCTGGCAAAGCTGGGCACCGCCGAAGTCGGCGTGCAGATCCTGCAGTCCGGCGTGGGCGGCATCACCGAAAGCGACGTGATCCTGGCCCATGCCAGCGGCGCGGCTGTGATCGGTTTCAATGTGCGCGCCAACAACCAGGCACGCGACCGGGCCAAGCGCGACGGCGTGGAAATCCGCTATTACAACATCATCTACAATCTGGTGGATGACGTGAAGGCGGCGCTGTCAGGCCTGCTGACGCCGGAAACCCGCGAGAAGTTCCTGGGCAATGCCGAAATCCTGGAAGTCTTCAACATTTCCAAGGTCGGCAAGGTCGCGGGCTGCAAGGTCACCGAAGGCGTCGTGCGGCGCGGCGCCAAGGTGCGGTTGATCCGCGACAATGTCGTGATCCATGAAGGCGAACTCTCCACCCTCAAGCGCTTCAAGGACGAGGTGAAAGAGGTACAGGTCGGCCAGGAATGCGGCATGGCCTTCGCCAATTACCAGGATATGCAGAAGGGCGATGTGATTGAGTGTTTCGAAGTCGAAACCATTCAACGCGCGCTGTAAGCACACATCCTGGTCAGGGGTGAGTCATGGCTTTGACCAGCACCATACCGCTCGATCTTGCCGCCACTTTGAGCGCGGTCGAAGCCGCGCTTTGGGCCTCCGACATGGCCAAGGCGATGAGCCTGGCCGCGGACGCGGTGGGCCGTGGCGCCGGCCATCCCACCCTGCTGGGACTGGCGGGTCTGGGGCACCTGCATGCGGGCGAGAACCACAAGGCGCTGCCGCTTTTGCTGCGCGCCCGTGAGCAAACCCCGCACCACGCCGATCTGCTCAACGCGTTGGGAGAATGCCTCGCCCGCCTGGGGCGCCCCCGCGAAGCGGTGGAAGCATTCGATGCCGCGCTGGCGGTGGCGCCCGATGCAAGGCTGTATTTCGGCCGCGCCATGGCGCTGGAGGAATTGAGCGAGTTGGATGCGGCCCGCGCCGGTTTCGAACAAGCCCTGGCGCTCAATCCTGCCCATTCCGAAGCGCTGTCGCGCCTGGCGGTGCTGGCGATGCAGCGGGGCGACGTCAAAGCCGCGCGCAATCTGGCAGGCCGCGCCTTGGCCATCGATCCCCGCGATTCCGCGGCGCGCATTGCGCTGGCCAGTGCAGCGCTGGAAGAAAAGGACATGTCCACCGCCGAAGCGCAAGTTTCCGCCCTTGTCCAGGACCGCAATCTTGGTCCGGTGAACCGCGCCTTTGCGCTGAGCCTTGCCGGCGATATTCTGGATGCCCAGGACCGCACCGCCGAGGCCTTTGCCGCCTATGCCTCCTCCAAGGCGGTACAACGCGATGCTTTCGCCCCGGCAATGGCGGGCGTTGAGAGCGTACGGGCTCGCGAAATCCGGCTGGGTGAATATTTCCGCCGCGCCGATGCCGCGCAGTGGCAGGAGATGCCATCGCCGCAAGTGGCAGCGCGCGCACATGTCTTTCTGGTGGGATTTCCGCGTTCCGGCACGACTTTGCTGGAACAGGTGCTGGCCGCCCATCCCGATATCGCGGCCATGGAAGAGCGCACCTGCCTGATGGATTCAGCCGGAGAATTTTTTGGTTCCGACGCCGGTCTCGACCGGCTTGCCGCGCTGTCGCAGGCACAGTTGCAGCCCTGGCGCGAGGCCTATTGGAAGCGGGTGGCCGAAACCGAGCCGCCGCTTTCCAAGCCGGTCTTCATCGACAAGATGCCGCTCAATGCGGTGTTCCTGCCTTTGATCGCCAAACTGTTTCCGGGTGCCAAAATCCTCTTGGCGCTGCGCGATCCGCGCGATGTGGTGCTTTCCTGCTTTCGCCGGCGCTTTGCCATGAATGCGGGGATGATGGAATTTACCGGCCTGGACACCGCCGCCGCTTATTATGTGGTCGTGATGGCGTTGATCCAGACCTATCGCGAAAAACTCAAGCTGGAAATTTTCGAGGCGCGGCATGAAAGCCTGGTCGCGGATTTTGACGGCGAAGCCGCGCGCCTGTGTGACTTCCTGGGCCTGGAATTCCGCGATGAAATGCGCGCCTTTGCGGCGCGCGCAAAAGCCCAGACCATCGACACACCGTCGGGTGCCCAGTTGGCGCGGGGCCTGTCGCGGGCCGGCCTGGCGCAGTGGCGGCGCTATCAGGCGCAGTTGCAACCTGTCCTTCCCATGCTGGCGCCTTTTGTGGCGCAGTTTGACTATCCGGAGAGTTGAGAGATGTCCCGTTCCCCGCGCGGCCGCGGCCCGACCCGGCATAACACCCGCCGCGAATTGTCTCACGGTCCCTCGCAGCGCCAGCTTCGGGTTGGCGAAGCGTTGCGTCACGCCCTGGCGGAAGTGCTGCGCGAAAATGAAATCCGCGATCCCGAACTGGATGGCGTTTCGGTGACCATCACCCAGGTCAAGCCGTCGCCCGACATGCGCTATGCCACGGTCTATTGCGAACCATTGGGCGGCAAGAATGCCAAGGCGATCGTCGCGGCGTTGAACCGGCACAAGGGATTCCTGCGCGGCGAGATGGGGCATCTGATCGCCATGAAATTCACCCCCGACTTGCGCTTTGTTGAAGACGAATCTTTTGCCGAGGCACAAAAGATCGAAACGATTCTGAAATCACCGGAAGTGCAGCGCGATCTGGCCGTTACCCATGACGACGAAGAAGACGAGTAATGGGTCGCAGGAAAAAAGGTAATCCGGTCCATGGCTGGGTCATCCTGGACAAGCCGAAAGGCATGACGTCCACCCAGGCAGTGGCGGCGGTGCGCCGCATCTTTGACGCCAAGAAGGCCGGCCATGCCGGCACTCTGGACCCGATGGCCACCGGCATCCTGGCCATAGCGCTGGGGGAGGCGACCAAGACCGTTCCCTATGCCATGGACGCGGATAAGACCTATCGCTTCACCGCCAGTTGGGGCGAAAGCCGCGACAGCGACGATGCGCAAGGCCGGGTCACCGGCACGACCGGCAAGCGCCCCAGCCGGGCCGAGATCGAGGCCCTTCTGCCCCGCTTCACGGGCGTGCTGAATCAGGTCCCCCCGGCCTATAGCGCCATCAAAGTGGACGGGGAGCGGGCTTATGACCTGGCCCGGGACGGGGAAGAAGTGGTCCTGGAGCCCCGGCAGGTCGAGGTCTTCGAGGCCCGGCTGTTGAGCGCCAGTCCGGACCAGGCCGAGTTCGAAATCCTTTGTGGTAAAGGCACTTACGTCCGCTCCTGGGTCCGGGACATGGCCCAGGCACTGGGAACTTTGGGGCATGTTTGTGCCCTGCGCCGGACTCGTTTAGGCAGTTGGGACGAAAAAAGCGCGGTCGGGCTGGATACCCTGACCCCTTTTATGCATAGTCCCGCCGCTTTTGGGTATTTGAGGCCCCTTTCAACCGCGCTGGACGGCATCCCGGCGCTGGCTGTCAGTGGTCCCGATACGGTTCGCATCCGATCCGGCAACCCCATCCTCATCCGCGCGAATATCTTCGCCAAGATGAAGGACGGTTTTGGTGACGGCGAGCTCTCCGGTCTCACTGTCTTTCTCAAGGATGAGGAGGGTGCGCCCGTGGCATTGGCCGAAATCGCCGAAGGAGAGCTTCGACCCTTTCGTGTCTTCAACTTCTCAACTTAGCGGATGACCGATGATTACGCCTGAACGCAAGAAAGAGCTGATCGCCGAATATGCGACCGGCAAGAATGACTCCGGCTCGCCGGAAGTGCAGATCGCGATCCTGTCGGAGCGCATCTCCAATCTCACCGAACACTTCAAGACCCACACCAAGGACAATCATTCCCGCCGCGGCATGATCAAGATGGTGTCACAGCGCCGTGGCCTGCTGGACTATATGAAGGCCAAGGACGCCAAGCGTTATGACGCGATCATTTCCAAGCTGGGCCTGCGCCGCTGAGTTTCGTGGGCAAAACAGAATGGGCACGGTCTTACACATCAGTGTAAGGCCGTGCTTTTGCTTTTGCGGGGGATGAGCTCCCGCAACGGCTGGTCCCATAGGGGGATCCGGAAGCGACCACGAACCCGTCCCTAGCAACAGCGTAGGGACGGCGAGTGGCGCGGCCAAAAGAGGAAGGCCTGCCGCAATATGGCGTCAGGCGATGACGAAAGAAAATCAAGCATGTTCAACATTCACAAGGAAAGCTTCGAATGGGGCGGCCGCACGCTGACCCTGGAAACCGGCAAGATCGCGCGTCAGGCTGACAGCGCGGTGCTGGCCACTTATGGCGAAACCATCGTGCTGGCCACCGCCGTCGGCGCCGCCGCGGCGAAGGAAGGCCAGGACTTTTTCCCCCTCACCGTCAATTACCAGGAACGCTATTACGCCGCCGGCAAGATTCCGGGCGGCTATTTCAAGCGCGAGCGCGCGCCAACCGAGCGCGAGACCCTGATCTCGCGCCTGATCGACCGCCCTATCCGCCCCCTGTTTGCCGAAGGCTTCAAGAATGAAGTGCTGGTGGTGGCCCAGGTGCTGAGCCACGACCTGGAAAACGATCCCGATGTGGTTGCCATGGTCGCGGCCTCCGCCGCCCTGACCCTGTCGGGCCTGCCTTTCATGGGCCCGATCGCGGCGGCCCGCGTCGGGTATATCAACGGCGAATATGTGTTGAACCCCAGCATCGACACCTATCCGGAATCCAAGCTGGAGCTGGTCGTTGCCGGCACCTCCGATGCGGTGATGATGGTGGAATCCGAAGCCCAGGAGCTCAGCGAAGACGTGATGCTGGGTGCGGTGATGTTCGGCCACAAGCAGATGCAGACCGCCATCGACGCCATCATCCGCCTGGCGGAAAAGGCGGCCAAGGACCCGCGTCCGGTGCCGCAGGACGCGCATGCGCCCGTGCGCGCCGCGATCAAGGCGGCAACCTCGGCTGAACTGGCCAAGGCGTTCCAGCTGCCGATCAAGTTCGAGCGTCGCGATGCCTTGTCGGCGGTGAAGAAGAAGTATGCCGAGCAGTTCGTGGGCGAAGGCGACGGCAAGGTGCCGGCCAATGTCTATGGCGGCCTGCTGCATGACGTGGAAGCCGATGTGATGCGCAACGCGGTGCTGGACACCAAGAAGCGCGTCGACGGCCGCGATCTCACCACCGTGCGCCCGATTGTTGCGGAAGTCGGCATCCTGCCGCGTACCCATGGTTCGGCCCTGTTCACCCGCGGCGAAACCCAGGCGCTGTGCGTTTGCACCTTGGGCACCGCCGAAGACGAGCAGTTTGTCGACAGCCTGGAAGGCACCGCCAAGCAGACCTTCATGCTGCACTACAACTTCCCGCCCTACAGCGTGGGCGAAACTGGCCGCATGGGTTCGCCCGGACGCCGCGAAATCGGCCATGGCAAGCTCGCCTGGCGCGCCATCCATCCGATGCTGCCCAGCAAGGACGAGTTCCCCTACACCATCCGCGTCGTGTCGGAAATCACCGAATCCAACGGTTCTTCCTCGATGGCGACGGTGTGCGGCACTTCGCTGGCGCTGATGGATGCTGGTGTTCCGCTGAAGAAGCCGACCGCCGGTATCGCCATGGGCCTGATCCTGGAAGGCGACCGTTATGTGGTGCTTTCCGACATTCTGGGCGACGAAGATCACCTGGGCGACATGGACTTCAAGGTGGCCGGCACCGAAGACGGCGTCACTTCCTTGCAGATGGACATCAAGATCGCCGGCATCACCGAGGAAATCATGAAGGTCGCCTTGGCGCAGGCCAAGGGCGGTCGCCTGCATATCCTGGGCGAGATGAACAAGGCCCTGACCGGCGCCCGCGCCGAGCTGGGCGAGCATGCCCCGCGCATCGAGCAGATCAAGATTCCGGTCGACAAGATCCGCGACGTGATCGGCACCGGCGGCAAGGTGATCCGCGAGATCGTGGAAAAGACCGGCGCCAAGATCAATGTCGAGGATGACGGCACCGTGAAGGTGGCCTCCGCCGACGGCGAGTCGATCAAGGCGGCGCTGAAATGGATTCGCGGCCTGACCGCGGAGCCGGAAGTGGGCCAGATCTATGACGGTAAGATCGTCAAGGTGATGGACTTCGGCGCTTTCGTGAACTTCTTCGGTCCCAAGGACGGTCTGGTCCATGTCAGCGAGCTGGCGGCGCAGCGCGTCGCCAAGCCCAGCGACGTGGTCAAGGAAGGCCAGGCGGTGAAGGTCAAGCTGTTGGGCTTTGACGATCGCGGCAAGGTGCGCTTGTCGATGAAGCAGGTCGACCAGACCACCGGCGAGGACATCGGCAAGAAGAAGGCGGAAGCCCCGGCGGCGGAAGCGCCGCAGGCCTAAGCCTTTCGCGCCTGAAACAATAACCGCCCGCCATGCCCGCGCATCGCGGGCGGTTTTCTTTTGTGTTTCAAGTGGTTAAAGGAGCTTCCCGGTTCTTGTGAAGCGCCCGGTCTAACGCTATTGCTGTGGCATGACGGTCTTCATGCGCCTCCTCAGCCTGATCCTGATCGTGGCCGCGCTGGTATTTTTGGGCGCGGACGCGGTGAGTTCGCTGGAACGCGGCGGCGAACTGACGGTGCGCAATCTGGATGCGGTCTGGGGGATGATCGCGCCCCATAGCCTGGTTGGATTCAAAAGCTGGCTGCAGAACCATGCCGCCTTCATGGCGCAGGGGGTTTATTCTTCGCTGGCTTTGCCCGCCTGGGCTGCCACCGGCGTGTTGGGTGTCATCTTTGCGTTCGTGTTTGGCCGCCGCCACTAGGCGCGTTCTTTTTACCCCCTCCCCTTGCGGGAGGGGGCAAGTTATTCGAGCGGAGCGAGAATGACTTGGGGGAGGGGTTTGGTTGACAGATACCCCTCCCCCAATCGTCTTTCGCTGTGCTCAAGCCGATTGCCCCCTCCCGCAGGGGGAGGGGGACTGGTTCGAGATGTCCGTTGCTTCGCTGTCGCTAGCAACCCTGCTCACGCCGCAAAATCGACGCGCCTAAGATTCGCGATTGGCCCCCGGCACCCAAAGCACATCACCCATGCCGCCGTCATTGGCGGTGCGGGCCATCACGAACAGATGATCCGACAGCCGGTTGGCATAGCGCAACGCCGCCTCGTTGATCGGCTCCTGCGCCGCCAGCGCCACCATGGCGGCCTCGGCGCGCCGCGCAATGGCGCGGGCCAGATGCAGATGCGCCGCCAAAGCGGTGCCGCCCGGCAGCACAAAAGATGTCAGGGGCGCGAGTTTTTCGTTCATTGCATCGATCTCGCGCTCTAGCCGCTCAATTTGGGCCGCTGAAATCCGCAACCGCCCTTCTGCCTTGCGGCCGTCTTCCGGCGCGGAAAGATCGGCTCCCAAATCGAACAGATCATTCTGGATGCGCGCCAGCATGGCATCGGTATCGCCTTCCGCATCCAGCCGGGCGATGCCGATGGCGGAGTTGGTCTCGTCCACCGCACCGATGGCGGTGATGCGCAGGCTCGTCTTGGAAACCCGGCTGCCATCGCTGAGACCGGTTTCGCCGGCATCCCCGCCCTTGGTATAGATTTTGTCCAGCCGAACCATTCAGAACCGCTATTTCAATATACTTGCCCCTGAAATCTTAGCTTGTATGATCCGGCCCGTCCCGCCTATTTGGAACTTTCCTATGCCTGTCGAGGCCCCTGAAATCGTCGAAACCGATAGCACCCGTGTCGCCTGCGATGGCGGCGGCGGCGCCTTGGGCCATCCCCGCGTCTATCTGGAAATGGGCGACGAAAGCTTTGTGGAATGCCCCTATTGCGACAAGCGGTTCGTGCTGAAGCCGGGCGCAGGTCATCATTGAGCGCCCTGAAAAAGGGGGATCATCTCTATCTCATCGATGGCTCGGGCTATCTGTTCCGCGCCTATCACGCCTTGCCGCCCTTGACCCGCAAATCCGACGGCCTGCCGGTCGGCGCGGTGTCGGGCTACTGCAACATGCTGTGGAAGCTGTTGGAGGACATGAAAGGTCCCGAGCAGCCCACCCATCTGGCGGTGATTTTCGACGCTGGCGAGAAGACTTTTCGCAACGAAATCTATAAGGACTATAAGGCCAACCGGCCGCCGCCGCCGGAAGATTTGATTCCGCAATTTCCCCTGGTGCGCGACGCCACCCGTGCTTTCGGCGTTTCCTGTGTGGAGCTTGCCGGATACGAAGCCGACGATCTGATCGCCACCTATGCCCGCTTGGCGCGTGAGGCGGGCGCCCGCTGCACCATCATCTCTTCCGACAAGGACCTGATGCAGCTGGTGGTGGACGGCAAGGTCGAAATGCTGGACACGATGAAGAACCGCCGCCTGGCTTCGGCCGAAGTGCTGGAAAAGTTCGGCGTTACGCCCGACAAGGTGGTGCATGTCCAGGCCTTGGCGGGCGATTCCGTCGACAATGTGCCTGGTGTTAGAGGCATCGGCATCAAGACGGCCGCTGAGCTGATCAATCAGTATGGCGATCTGGAAACGCTGCTGAAGCGCGCCGGCGAAATCAAACAGAATAAGCGGCGCGAAACCCTGATCGAGAATGCGGAAAATGCCCGCATTTCCTTCAAGCTGGTGACCTTGGATATCAATGTCCCGCTCAAGGAAAAGCCCGACGAATTCGCGGTGCATGAGCCCGATTGCAAGGATTTGATCGCCTTCCTCAAGGCGATGGAATTCACCTCCATCACCAAGCGGGTGGCGGCGCATTTCGAGGTGGAAGACTTGGAGGCCATCGCCGCGGCGCCGACAGTGGCCAATATCCTGCCGCCACAGCCGGAGCTACCAGAGATACAGGGCGAAACCCCGGCCGATACCTCCGCTCTGCGCGCGCCGATCAATCACGATGCCTATGTCACGGTGACGGCGGCCAAGGAGCTGGATGCCTGGATCGCGCGCGCCGTCGCGGCAGGCACGGTCTGCGTCGATACCGAGACCACCTCTCTCGACCCCATGACCGCCAATCTTTGCGGCGTGTCCCTTGCGGTGGCGCCCGGTGAGGCCTGCTATATTCCCTGCGGCCATCGCAAGGGCGACGGGCTGTCTCTGGATCTATCGCAGGCCCAGGACGGGGCCGAGAAGATCCTCCAGATGGCGGAGGCCGATGTCTTGGCCAGGCTGAAGCCGCTGTTGGAAGATGATTCCGTCCTCAAAGTGGGCCAGAACCTGAAGTATGACGCGCTGGTGTTCTTGCAGCGCGGTATCCGGCTTCATCCCATCGATGACACGATGCTGATGTCCTATGTGCTGGAAGGCGGCTTGCACGGCCATGGCATGGACGAACTCAGCGAGCTGCATCTTTCTCACACCCCGATCGCCTTCAGCGAAGTCACGGGCAAGGGCAAGGACAAGCTGACGTTCGACTGCGTGCCGGTCAAGGAAGCCACCAAATATTCGGCAGAGGATGCCGATGTCACCTTGCGGCTATACATGCTGCTCAAGCCACAATTGCGCGAAAAATCCAAGCGCTGTGTCTATGAGACCCTGGAACGTCCCCTGGTGATGGTGCTTGCCGATATGGAGCGGGCAGGTGTCAGCATCGATCCGGATATGCTGCGCAAATTGTCCAACGATTTCGCCAAGCAACAGGCGGGACTGGAAAAGGAAATTCACAAGCTGGCGGGCGGCGAGTTCAATATCGGCTCGCCCAAGCAACTGGGCGAAATCCTGTTCGACCGGATGAAAATCGAAGGCGGGCGCAAGACCAAGACCGGCGCCTGGTCGACCGACAGCGATGTGCTGGAAGATGTGGCGGCCCAGGGCCATCCCATCGCCAGCAAAGTGCTGGACTGGCGCGGCCTTGCCAAGCTCAGAGGCACCTATACCGATGCGCTGCCCGGCTATATCAATCCCAAAACCGGCCGGGTGCACACCTCTTACGCCATGGCGTCCACCTCGACCGGGCGGCTGGCCTCCACCGATCCCAATCTCCAGAACATCCCGGTGCGCACCGAGGAAGGCCGCCGCATCCGCCAGGCCTTTATCGCCGCCAAAGGCAACAAGCTGATCAGCGCCGATTACAGCCAGATCGAGCTGCGCCTTCTGGCCCATATCGCCAATATTCCGCAATTGAAAAAGGCCTTTGCCGACAATCTGGACATTCATGCCATGACCGCGTCGGAGATTTTCGGGGTACCGATCAAGGGCATGCCGGCTGAAGTGCGCCGTAGAGCCAAGGCGATCAATTTCGGCATCGTCTATGGCATTTCCGGTTTCGGCCTGGCCAACCAGCTGGGCATTCCGCAAAGCGAGGCATCCGATTACATCAAGAAATACTTCACCCGCTTTCCCGGCATCCGCGATTATATGGAAGACACCAAGCAATTCGCCCGCACCCATGGTTTTGTGGAAACCCTGTTCGGGCGGCGCATCCATATCCGCGAAATCAATTCCAAGGTGCCGGGTTTCCGCGGCGGGGCCGAGCGCGCCGCCATCAATGCGCCGATCCAGGGCTCCGCCGCCGACATCATCCGCCGCGCCATGGCGCGGCTGCCCTCAGCCCTGGCCGAGGCCAAAGCCAAGGCCAGCATGCTGCTGCAGGTGCATGACGAGCTGATCTTCGAGGCCCCGGAAAAGGATGCCGAGAAGGCCTCCAAGCTGATCAAGACGGTGATGGAGAAAGCCGCGCTGCCGGCCGTCGAAATCTCGGTGCCGTTGGTGGTGGATGCGCGGGCCGCCGACAATTGGGATGCGGCACACTAGCAGCGCGGTTCTTTTGCGCCCTGAGTTCGTCGCTCGTCGCTCATGGGCTCTTTCGCCCACATCGCTCCTGGCTCCTGCTCAGGTCGCAAAATTCCTCGCGCTGCGGGAGCTACGCAGCGATAGACTTCAGCCCCGTCTCGGCGTTGATACCAGCCTTGCCCAAAGTCTCGACCAGCTCCGCCATCAGCTTTTCGCTGTCCGGTGCCTCGCCATCCTTGGCCTGGGCGGACATATAACCGGTGAGAAAGCCGGGCTGGGACAGATGACCCAGGATCATATTGCGCGCCTTGTTGGCCAGCACGCCTTCGGTCAGCATGCCGCCGGTCATCAGTTTCAGCAGGGTCTGGGCTTTGTCCACCGCCGAAGTGGGACGCGCCTGGATGGATTCCAACAGCTTGCCGCGTGCCTCCATCTGGACCGCCATATGGTCGATCTTGGCGGAGATTTCATCGCGGGTGACATCGATAAAACCCGAACGGCGCACCCGCGCCTGCAATTGCGCCAGCCGCTGCAGCCGTTGCACCAAGGGAATCTTGGCGTTGTGGAATATGTTTTCGAAAGCGGCGGAATTCAGCACCGGCATCACATAATTGGAAAGCTGGCGCTTGTTTTCCGCCCCGATGATATTGTCCTCGACAAACAGAATGCGGTCGATTTTTTCGTCGGGCGCGGCTTCGGTGATGAATTGACCCACCACTTCCTGCACCACCAGCCGCTTGGAGCGCAGGGTGAAGGCGGCGATCAGGTCTTCATGGCTGAGATATTTGCCGATACCCAGCACAATGCGATTGGCGATGGAACGCAGGGTTTTCAGCTCTTCCACCAGGGAATCCGGACACAGCCGCCGGCTGCTCTTGAATTCGGCGATCACCCGGTTGGCGACGGCGGTGCGCGCCTCCGGCAAATCGTCGGCCGCGAAATGATGGGTCAGCGCCGCCAGGCCCCTGCCGCGCGCTTCGGCTTCCGGCTCCTTGCCCAGGAAAAGGGTGACAAGATTGTTCAGGGCCTGGCCCAGATTTTCCGCCGGTCCCATCAGCTCATGCAGCGCGGCTGAGCCGCCCAGGGTTTCCGCCAGGATCGCATCGATCGAGGAGAGCACCAGCTTGCGCGGTTCTTCTTCCGCCGGCGCATTCTCCATGATGGTGATCAGCATCAGGACTTTTTCGTCCCAGCCCTTGGCCTCTTTCAGATGCCGCGCCAGCGCGCCATTGAAGATATAGGCGGCGTTGCCCTGCGCCGCCAGGCTGCGGGCCAGTTCGGCGAACTGATGCGATTCGGGATTGGGAAAAAGCCCCTTGCGCTGGTCGCGATAGACGCGGTGGAAAGCCTGGGTTGCCAGCTCGTTCAGGCTTTTGACGATCTGCTGCACCCCGGTTGTGGTGTTGGCGGCCTGGGCCACGGCAACTTTCTGGATGGCGAATTGATACAGGGTGCCGGTGGCTTCCAGTTTTTCCAGCATGTCGGCGCGGTGGATCAGTTCGGTGATGGTGATCTTGTTGCGCGCGAGATAGTCGATGAAGAGGCGGCTCATGGTCGCCCGCGCATGATAGGAATAAAGATCTTCCGGCTTGAAGCAGGGAAGGGCGTGCGGCGCATCTTCCTGGGCCGGCGCGATCTTCACCTGATTGTGCCCCTCCTCGAAAATCTTGAGGGTCAGGAAGTCGCCGGTCTCGTCATTATAGGTTTCTTTGACCACCTTCACGCCGGTGGCCTTTTCACCGGCCATCAACTCCTGGGCCATGGTGAGGGCGACATCGCGCGACGACACCACTTCATGCAAGGACCAGCCGCCCTTGGCGCCGACGCGGCGGAATATTTCGTAGTGGATTTCCCGTGCCATGCGGCCATGTTGCCGCCCGGTGTTAAATGCCGGGTTAACCGTAGAAACCCTTAGCGGGAATGCTTGGAAAGATCGTGGATCGTGGGATTTGTGCCGCAAAGGGCGCAAGCCTGGTCCTTGGGCAGCCTGGCAGAGCGAAATTCCGCTGTAAGTGCTTTGTATGTCAGGATTTTTCCGGACAGGCCGGTCCCCATTCCCATGGCTTCCTTCAGCACTTCCAGGCCTTGCAACGCCCCCATTACGCCTGCGGCGGCGCCCAGCACCCCGGTTTCCGAACAATTCGGCACCGTGCCGGCGGGCGGGGGTTCGGAAAACAGGCAGCGATAACAGGGACAGCCGGGTTCATGCCCCTTATAGGTCGCCAACTGGCCTTCAAACTCCGTCACCGCCGCCGAAACCAGCGGCTTTTTTGCAAAAAAACAGGCGTCGTTGAGCAGGAAACGGGTGGCGAAATTGTCCGAGCCGTCGGCCACGATGTCGTAATCCCGGATCAGCGCCATCGCATTGCCGGGCCCCAGCCGCATCTGATGGGCTTGGATTTGAACCCCCGGATTCAAGGCCTTTAGCGCTTCCGCGCCCGCCTCCACCTTGGGGCGGCCGATGTCGGCGGTGCGAAACAGAATCTGGCGCTGCAGATTGGACAGGCTGACCGCGTCGTCATCGACCAGGCCAAGGGTGCCGATACCCGCCGCCGCCAGATAGAGCGCGGCGGGGCTTCCCAACCCGCCCGCGCCGACAATCAGCACCCGGGCCTTGCGGATTTTGGCCTGTCCGGGGCCGCCCACTTCCCGCAATACCAGATGGCGGGCATAGCGGGCCAATTCATCATCGCTCAGCATGGCTCTTCCATACGGCCAAAGCCGGTTTTTGTCGCCCGCTGGGCGCGCAATTCTATGCCGATTTTCGCATCTGCTGCGCCGCGTTGCGAGGTGATCCGGAGCGAGGGCGGTTTTCAGTATTCATATTGAAATTCAAATACTTACCGCGCAACATACCGTGCAGCAAAATCAATCCATGCTGCAGCCAATGCCGCAACACCGGCCGCAGCAAATCTCAGGCTTTGCGATAGACCCACACTTTGGCGGGCGGGATATTGGCCAGCACACTGGCGGTGCGGGTTACCGAATAACCCTGCGGCGGCGGCACCGGCGCCTGGGCGCCGTAGGAAAACTGAACCAGGGGCGCGCCCGGCATCAACCGGTTGACCAGTCCTTCCATGAAAGCCTGGCGGCGGCTGATCGAATGGTTGAGCAGGGGAACCCCCGACACGATGGCCGCAAAGGGTGAACCATTAGGCGGACCCAAAGTGGCGGCGAGGTCGAAAGCGTCACCCTGAAACACGCGCGCCTTGGCAAAGCGCGCCGCCAGATGTTGGGCCAGGTCCGCGTCATACTCCAACAAGGTCAGGCGTTCTTGTGTCACACCGCGGGCCAGGATCGCCTCGGTGATCACGCCGGTGCCGGGTCCGACTTCCAGCACCGGTCCGGCATTGGGATCGATCTCCCGCGCGATGGCTTCCGCCAGTGCGGGGCTGGAAGGCATGATGGCGCCGATATTCTTGGGCCGCGCGATCAAGGCGCGCAGGAAGCGAAAATTATCGGCAAGGGACGTGGTCATGGTTCGGCCTTGCCTCCTAAAAGTTATTTCGCAACCTACGCCGGAAAAGCAATCGGACGAAGGGCTTACTTCTCGCAAGCTTTCCAGAAATCCTTCAGCCGGGCAAGAAAACCTTCGGCTTCCGGCTGGGTGTCGCTGCCGCTTTCGGCCTCGAATTCGCGCAGCAATTCCTTCTGCCGCCGGCTGAGCTTGACGGGAGTTTCCACCGCAAGTTCGACATACAGATCGCCCTTTTGGGCGCTGCGCAGTACCGGCATGCCTTTGCCGCGCAGGCGGAATTGCCGCCCCGGCTGGGTGCCTTCGGGAATGATCACCTTGGCGCGGCCGCCATCCAGGGTCGGCACTTCGATCGAGCCCCCCATGGCGGCGGTTACGAAAGATACAGGCGCGCGGCAATGCAGGTCATGGCCGTCGCGCTGGAAGATAGGATGCTCGGTGACCGACAGGAAAATATAAAGATCGCCGGATGGCCCGCCATTGGCGCCGGCAGCACCTTCGCCCGACAGACGGATGCGGGTGCCTTCCTCCACGCCGGGGGGCACATCCACATTCAAGACTCGCTCTTTCTGCACCAGGCCCGCGCCGCGGCAGGTCTTGCAGGGATTGCGGATGATCTTGCCGCTGCCACGGCAAGCCGAGCAGCTGCGCTCGATGGTGAAAAAACCTTGGGTGGCGCGAACCTTGCCGTGACCGGCGCAGGTCGGGCAGGTCTCCGGACTATGGCCGGGCTCCGCGCCTGATCCGGCGCAGGTCTCGCAAGCCACCATGGTGGGGACTTTGATTTCCGCCGAACGGCCCCGGAAAGCTTCTTCCAGGCTGATTTCCAGATTGTAGCGCAGATCCTGGCCGCGATTCTGGCGCTTGCCGCGGCCCATGCCGCCCATCATCTGGCCGAATATGTCCTCGAACACATCACCGAAGCTGCCGAAATCGCCGAACGGATTGCCTGCGCGCGCGCCCGCCGCGCCCATGCCGGCCTCAAAAGCGGCATGGCCGAAACGGTCATAGGCGGCGCGCTTCTGATCGTCCTTCAGGACGTCATAGGCCTCGTTGATTTCCTTGAATTTGATTTCGGCGGTGTGATCGCCGGGATTCCGGTCGGGATGAAACTTCATCGCCAGTTTGCGATAGGCGGACTTCAATACGTCGCCGGTGGCGCCCTTCTGGCATTCCAGGGTCTCGTAATAACAGCGCTTGCTCATGCCCCTGGACCCAATTCACATCCCCCGATGCTGAAAGAAGGGCCCCATGCGGTTGCAGGCATGGGGCCTGGTATGCGTTAAGCCGCGCCTTTCTTGTTGTTCTCGTCGACTTCTTCAAAGTCCGCGTCGACAACATTCTCATCCGGCTTGGCGCCGTCGGCGGCGGCATCGGAAGCCGCGGCTTCCGACTGCTGCGCCTTGTACATCGCCTCACCCAGCTTCATCGAAGCCTGGGCCAGGGTGTTGGTCTTTTCCTTGATCGCTTCGGCATCGTCACCCTTGACCGCGTCCTTCAGCGAGGCAATGGCGGCTTCGATGGCGGTCTTTTCATCCGCGCCCACCTTGTCGCCATGTTCCGACAGCGCCTTTTCGGTGGAGTGGATCAGGGCGTCGGCCTGGTTCTTGGCTTCCACCGACTCGCGCCGCTTCTTGTCTTCGGCGGCATGGGCTTCGGCGTCCTTGACCATCTTCTGGATGTCGGCATCCGACAGCCCGCCGGAAGCCTGGATGCGGATCTGCTGTTCCTTGCCGGTGGCCTTGTCCTTGGCGGTGACGCTGACAATGCCGTTGGCGTCGATATCGAAGGTGACTTCGATTTGCGGCACGCCGCGCGGCGCCGGGGGGATGCCCGTGAGGTCGAAGCGGCCCAGCGACTTGTTGTCCGCCGCCATTTCGCGTTCGCCCTGGAACACATTGATGGTAACGGCGCCTTGATTGTCCTCGGCGGTCGAGAAGATGTTGCTCTTCTTGGTCGGGATGGTGGTGTTGCGGTCGATCAAGCGGGTGAAGACGCCACCCAGGGTTTCGATACCCAGGGACAGCGGGGTCACGTCCAGCAGCAGCACGTCCTTGACTTCGCCCTTGAGCACGCCGCCCTGGATCGCGGCGCCGATGGCGACCACTTCATCCGGATTGACGCCCTTGTGCGGCTCCTTGCCGCCAAAGATCTGCTTCACCGCTTCCTGCACCTTGGGCATGCGGGTCATGCCGCCGACCAGGATGACTTCATCGATCTGCGAGGCGGTGACGCCGGCATCCTTCAAGGCCTGCTTCACCGGGCCGACGGTCTTCTGGATCAGGTCTTCGACAAGCTGCTCCAGCTTGGAGCGGGTAAGTTTGATGGTGAGATGCTTGGGACCGGAAGCGTCCGCCGTGATGAAGGGCAGGTTCACTTCGGTCTGCTGCGCGCTCGACAATTCGATCTTGGCCTTTTCGGCGGCGTCCTTCAGGCGCTGCAACGCCAAACGATCGCTGCGCAGATCGATGCCGTTTTCCTTCTTGAATTCGTCGGCCAGGAAGTTGACGACACGCTGGTCGAAATCCTCGCCGCCCAGGAACGTGTCGCCGTTGGTGGACTTCACCTCGAACACGCCGTCGCCGATTTCCAGCACCGACACGTCGAAAGTGCCGCCGCCAAGGTCATAGACCGCGATGGTGCCGGACTGCTTCTTGTCCAAGCCGTAGGCGAGAGCCGCGGCGGTGGGTTCGTTGATGATGCGCAAGACTTCAAGGCCCGCGATCTTGCCGGCATCCTTGGTCGCCTGGCGCTGGGCATCGTTGAAGTAGGCCGGAACAGTGATGACGGCCTGTGTGACCTTTTCGCCCAGATGGGCTTCAGCGGTCTCTTTCATCTTTTGCAGGATGAAACCGGAGACTTCGCTGGGAGAATATTTCTTGCCATCGCGGCCACCGACCCAGGCGTCGCCATTGTCGGCTTTGATGATCTTGTAGGGGACCATGCCGATGTCCTTCTGGGTCATCGGATCGTCGAAGCGGCGCCCGATCAGCCGCTTGATGGCGAAGAAAGTGTGTTCGGGATTGGTGACGCCCTGGCGCTTGGCGGGCTGGCCGATCAAACGTTCGCCGTCCGGCGTAAAGGCGACAATAGAGGGGGTGGTGCGGGCGCCTTCCGCATTCTCAATAACCTTGGGGGCGGAGCCTTCCATCACCGCGACGCAAGAGTTGGTGGTGCCCAGGTCGATACCGATTACTTTAGCCATTCTTTCGTTCCTCTCATTGGGCATAGGGACCTGACCCCAAAGGGCGTCCTCCGGCCTATCCCATTGAATTCTTTGACAATATAAGCCACGGGCCAAACCCATGCTTATGCAAGGGGGTATATAGGGAGAGGGGAGGAAGTTGCCAAGCCCGATATGGTTTTTTGCTACCTGTTCAGGCCCCAAAAGCCATAGGTCAAAAGGGTCGCGAAAAGGGTCCAGGCCAGATAGGGCAGCATCAAAAGCCCGGCCGGCCAGTCATGCCGGAAGAACAAAATGACCGTGATCAGGATGGCCAAATCCAGCACGATAATTTCGGCCAGCGCGCCACCAATGTCGTGCGAGCCGAAGAAGATTGCGCTCCAGGCGAAATTCAACGCCAGCTGCAGGATGAAGGCGGCCATGGCCTTGCTGCGCAGGCCGGTGACTTTCCACACCCGCCAGGCGGCAAAAGCCATCACGATATAGAGCACAGTCCAGATCGGCGCGAACAGCCAATTGGGCGGCGCGATGCTGGGATGGTTCAATCCCGCATACCAGGTGGGAATTTCCGGGCTGGTGAAAAGGCTGGCCAAGGCCCCCACGCCAAGGGTGGCGAGCAGGAAAAAATAGAGCGGCCGTCTTTGCGCTCTTTTGGGATCGTCGGCGGAATCCAGAAAAGTCATCCTGTCCGTAACGCATGGTCGGCCAGGATGGTGGCGATGCAAGCCGACAATTTCTTGACAAAAGGAATGTGGAGAAATTCGTTGGGACCATGGGCATTGGAATGCGGGCCCAGCACGCCGGCGACAACGAATTGGGTCTTGGGAAATTTTTCGCCCAGCATGGCCATGAAGGGAATCGATCCGCCTTCGCCATGATAGGCCGCCGGCTTGCCGAACGCCGCCATGCTGGCGCGCATCAGCGAAGCTTCCAGCCAGGGCTCCAGCACGGGTGCATGCCAGCCATTGTCGCCGTGCGGGCCCTCGAAACGTACCTCCGCATCGTAAGGCGGATTGGCTTCCAGCGCGGTCTTTAATTTCTGCCGGGCCTGCTGCGCATCCAGGGTCGGCGGCAGGCGCAGCGAAATCTTGGCGGTGGAATAGGGCAAGAGCACATTGCCGCCATCGGCGGGCAGGGGATAGCCCTCCATCGCCGTGATCGCCAATTGCGGCCGCCAGGTCTTTTCCAGCAGCAGCTCGGCATTGCTGTCATTGCTTGGTTTTGGCACCGACGGCTTGGTGTTTCCCGCAAAGGGAATGCCCGACCAGGTCCCATCACCCAGGATGGCGGCGGTCTCTCTGGACTGCTTCCAGCGCTCCTCGGGAATTTCCACAAACAGTTCGGGCAGTTTCATGCGCCCGGTGGCTTCGTCTTCAATTCGCGACAAAAGATTGCGCAGGATGCGGAAGGAGGACGGCACAATGCCGCTGGCGGCGCCGGAATGCACGCCTTCGGTCAGCACCTTGACCGTCAGATTGCCGATAATGTTGCCGCGCAGACTGGTGGTCAGCCAAAGCTGGTCGTAATTGCCGGCGCCGGAATCCAGGCAGACCACAAGATCGGGTATGCCGATGCGTGCGCTCAAATGATCGACATAGAAAGGCAGATCGGGCGAGCCCGATTCTTCCGACGCCTCGATCAGGATCACCACCCGGCCATGGGCGATGTCTTGCTCCTTCAGGGCCAGCAACGCCGCGATGCTGGCGAACATGGCATAGCCGTCATCGGCGCCGCCGCGTCCATACAATTTGCCGTCGCGGATGACCGGGTCCCAGGGGCCATGATCCTTGTCCCAGCCCACCATTTCCGGCTGTTTGTCGAGATGGCCGTACATCAGAACGGTGCCGGGCGCGGTGCCTGGTATTTCGATGAAGATCAGCGGCGTACGTCCTTCAAGCCGCACCACTTCCAGGAATGCGCCGGGAAGCTGTTTGAGTTTGGCATTGGCCCAATCCGCGAAGAGGGTCACGGCCTGTTCCATATAACCATGCTTGTCCCAATCCGGATCGAAAGCCGGACTCTTGCTGGGAATGCGGATATAGTCGGTCAGGACCGGGATGATGTCCTCATCCCAGACGCGGTTCATGAAGGCGGAAAGTTTCGGGAAATCCATGGTCATCTGAGTGTCAGCCAGACGAAATCAGGTGTCCAGGGAGATTTCGTCCCAATCCGAAATCTCGCGATCGTTAAGCCACTCCAGGACTTTGCGCCGCTCCATAATGAGCCCAATATCAAAAGGACTAGTGTCATAACCGTTTACGCCACCATCCCGCGCATACCAATGTGCTAGATAATACAGGTCTAGCTTGCGATAGATTTCTCGATGAGGACGTAACTGAAACGCTTTCTCTAGCTCGGTCCCGCTCTTTCGTATTTCATCAAACAGATGGTCCAGCTGGTCACCAACGCCAACATCGATGGGAATGTCTGGGATCAATGACCCGGCCCAAGCAAACGTCCAAATCGCTTCGATATACCAAGATAGATTGATTTTCTCCTGGTCTGTGAGTTGATCATCAGGCTTTTCCAAGATGCATTTTTCCGACGGGGATAACGCCCGTGTTAGCCTATTTTTAGTCGCCCACTGCCTGACCTCTTCAACGGCTCCGCCGAGTGCAATTTCTCGCAGGCCGCACATCAGCAGCATACGCTCAAACGCCTCCGTTTGCCCGCGCGGCTCTAACCATTCGATAAAAGGAAGATTGCTGGGCCACCGGCCCCCAACCTGCTCGATTATAGCGCCTGACTCTCTTCGGATTTCGACAGCGTCAGTTGGCGGACTAGGTTCGTCTGCTTCCATCAATCGGGCTAGCGATTAATATCATATGCCGCGATCACCGCGGCATTGTAGATTTCGCTCATCTTGGCGCCTAAGGGGGCGATCTGGACCGATTTTTCCAAGCCCACCAGCATTGGCCCCATCACACTGGCCCCGCCCATCTGCTGCAAAAGCTTGGTGGAAATCGAGGCGGAATGGATTGCCGGCATGATCAGCACATTGGCGGTGTCGGTGATGCGGGCAAAAGGATAGAGCGCCAGCTTGTCCTTATCCAGCGCGGTGTCGATCGCCATCTCGCCGTCATATTCGAAATCCACGCCGCGATTTTCCAAAATCTGCACCGCTTCTATGATGCGTTCACTGCGCTCGCTGCGGGGAAAACCGAAAGTGGAAGACGCCAACAACGCCACGCGCGGGGTGATGCCGAAGCGCCTGGCGGCGGCGGCGGCCTGGACCGCGATGTCGGCGAGCTGCTCGGCGGTGGGCATTTCCGTCACGGACGTGTCGGCGATCAACACCACCCGGCCTTTGGCGAAAATCACCTGCATGCCGATGGGCCGCTGCCCCGCCGGCGCGTCCAGCACCGTGCGCACATCGGCCAGCGCATTGGCATAATTGCGTGTCACCCCCGTCACCATGGCATCGGCATCGCCCGCCTTCAGCATGGAAGCGGCATAGATGTTGCGGTCGTTGGTCACCATGCGCACGGCGTCCCGGTACAGCCCGCCGCGCCGCTGGATGCGCTTGTAGAGCGCGTCGGTATAGGCGGCGGCGTCCTCGGCGGAATGGGGCACGCGGATTTCCAGCAGCTTTTCGTCGATGCCGGCACGGCGAAAACCCTGTTTCACCACTTCGGGGCGGCCGACCAGCAGCGCCTTTCCCATGCCGGAATTCTGGAAGGCGGCGGCGGCGCGGATCACCGAATCTTCTTCGCCTTCAGCAAACACCACCCGCTTGGGCTTGGCGCGCACCGCGTTTGTCACCATCTGAAACAGCCCGGCTGACGGGTCCAGCCGCGCCGAGAGTTGGAATTGATAGGCGGCAAGATCGGTGATCTGCTTTTTGGCAACGCCGGACTTCATCGCCGCTTCCGCCACTGCCGCCGATACTTTGGAGATCAGGCGCGGGTCGAAAGGCGAAGGGATGATATATTCAGGGCCATAGGCCGGGCGCGCGCCGCGATAGGCGGCAGCTACTTCATCGGGCACATCCTCCCGCGCCAGGGCCGCGATGGCTTCGGCGGCGGCAATCTTCATTTCCTCATTGATGGTGGTGGCGCGCACATCCAGCGCGCCGCGGAAGATGTAGGGAAAGCCCAACACATTGTTGACCTGGTTGGGATAGTCGCTGCGTCCGGTGGCGACAATGACATCGCCGCGCACGGCTTTGGCGTCTTCCGGGGTGATTTCCGGATCGGGATTGGCCATGGCGAAGATGATGGGCGAGGCCGCCATGCTGCGCACCATGTCTGCCGTCAGCGCGCCCTTGGCGGAAAGGCCCAGGAACACGTCGCAGCCCGCCATGGCGTCGGTCAAGGTGCGAGCCTTGGTCTCGACCGCATGCGCCGACTTCCATTGATTCATGCCTTCGGTGCGGCCGCGATAGACCACACCCTTGGTGTCGCAGAGGATGACATTCTCGCTCTTCACCCCCATCGACTTGAGCAGTTCTATACAGGCAATGCCGGCGGCGCCCGCGCCATTGCACACCACTTTCAGCTCTTCCAGCCTGCGGTTGGTGAGATGGGCGGCGTTGATGACGCCCGCGGCGGAAATGATCGCAGTGCCATGCTGGTCGTCGTGGAACACCGGAATGTCCATCAGCTCGCGCAATTTCTGCTCGATGATGAAGCAGTCCGGTGCCTTGATATCTTCCAGATTGATGCCGCCGAAAGTCGGACCCAGATAGCGCACCGCATTGATGAAGGCGTCGACATCCTTGGTGTCGATTTCCAGATCGATGGAATTGACATCGGCAAAGCGCTTGAACAGCACCGACTTGCCTTCCATCACGGGCTTGGAGGCCAGTGCACCCAGATCGCCCAGGCCCAGGATCGCGGTGCCGTTGGAAATCACGGCCACCATATTGCCCTTGGCGGTATAGTCGTAAGCCAGTTCGGGATTGTCGGCGATGCGCAGCACCGGCACCGCCACGCCGGGCGAATAGGCCAGGCTGAGGTCGCGCTGGGTCGCCATCGGCTTGGTGGGCACCACTTCCAGCTTGCCCGGCTTGTCGCCCGTGTGAAATGCAAGGGCTTCGTCGTCGGTGAAGGACGGGCGGGACATCGGGCACCTGCTCAAAAGATCGTTCTGGAGGGATTTTCCACAGAATAACCACGCGGGCGGCGCTTGCATCAAGCTTCGGTGACGCAGACAGCGCCGTTGCTCTGCTATGGTCTCGCCGCATGAGCGAGATGGATTTCGGTATACAGGCGGCAGAAGCCATGGGGGCGGGCGATGCCACCCCCATGATGGCGCAATATCTCGCGCTTAAAGCAGCGCATACGGACTATCTGCTGTTTTACCGCATGGGCGATTTCTACGAACTTTTCTTCGCGGATGCAGCAAAGGCAGCGGAAGCGTTGGACATCGCGCTGACCAAACGCGGCAAGCATCTGGGCGAAGACATCCCCATGTGTGGCGTGCCGGTGCATGCCGCCGAGTCCTATCTGGAAAAACTGATCCGCAAGGGCCACCGCGTGGCGGTGTGCGAGCAGGTCGAAGACCCGCTGGAGGCCAAGAAGCGCGGCTCCAAATCCGTGGTCAAGCGCGAGGTGGTGCGGCTGGTGACACCGGGCACCTTGACCGAGGATGCGTTGCTGGAGGCGCGCGCTTCCAACCTGCTGGCGGCGCTGGGACGCAGCGGCGCCGACTTCGCCTTGGCCAGCGCCGACATGTCGACCGGGGAATTTTCCGTCGCCGCCATGGCACGCGAAGAAATCGCCACCGAATTGGCGCGACTGTCCCCCCGCGAATTGCTGATCCCGGATTCGCTGCTGGGGCAGGATGATTTCGCTGCGCTGTTCAAATCGCTGGGCGTGGCGTTGTCGCCCTTGCCCGGCAGCCGCTTTGATTCCGCCCATGGCGAACGCGCGCTCAAGGCGCATTACAATATGCTGTCCTTGGATGGGCTGGGGGCTTTTTCCCGCGCGGAACTGTCAGCGGCGGGTGCCCTGATCGCCTATCTGGAACTGACTCAGAAGGGGCAGAAGGTCGCGCTGCAACGGATCGCGCGGGTGTCGCCGGCGCATTTCATGGGCATCGATGCCGCCACCAGGCGCAATCTGGAACTAACCCAAACCTTGGCGGGCGGGCGCAATGGTTCGCTGCTGGCACAGATCGACCGCACGGTGACGGCGTCGGGCGCGCGCATGCTGGCGGGCCGGTTGGCCGCGCCCTTGACCGATGTGAAACAGATCGCCGCCCGCCATGATGCGGTCGAGGCTTTCGCCAAGGATTCCGAATTGCGGCGCAGGGCGCGCGAAGCCTTGCGCGCCGCACCCGACATCGCGCGTGCCTTGGGGCGTTTGTCGGTGGCACGTGGCGGCCCGCGCGATCTCGCCAATCTGCGCGATGGGGTGAGGGCGGCACGCGGCATGCGCGATAATTTGCGCAAAGAATCGCTGGGCGGCGAAGCGCTGAGCGCCATCGACGCCCTGACTCAGAACATCGCTTCGGTATCGCGCCTGTCCGACCGGCTGGAATTTTTGCTGGTGGAGGAGCCGCCCTATCTGTCGCGCGATGGCGGTTTTATCAAAAGCGGCGCCCATGCGCCGCTGGATGAACTGCGCGCGTTGCGCGACGAATCGCGCCGCATCATTGCCGGTCTGGAAGGCAAGTACCGTCTGTCCAGTGGTGTGAGCCAGCTCAAGATCAAGCATAATGGCGTGTTGGGTTATTTCATCGAAGTCACCCAGAGCCACGCCGACAAGTTGATGACGGATAAGGAGACCTTCCGTCATCGCCAGACCATGGCGGGGGCGGTGCGCTTTTCCACCGACGAACTGGCCAGCCTGGCCTCGCGCATTGCCGAAAGCGGCGAAGCCGCGCTGGCGCAGGAAGCCGCCTTGTTCGACGAGATGGCGATGCTGGCGCTGGAACATGGCGAGGCTCTGTCGGCGATCGCCGATGCGCTGGCGGTATTGGATGTGTCCTCGGCCCTGGGCGAGTTGGCGACAGCCGCCCGCTATGTGCGGCCCCGCATCGACAATGGCCTGACCTTCGATATCAAGCGCGGGCGGCATCCGGTGGTGGAGGCCGCGCTGCAAGCGGCGAATGCCGGGCCGTTTGTACCCAATGACTGCGATCTTTCCCCGAACGCCAAGGGCCGTTTGTGGCTGGTCACCGGCCCCAATATGGCGGGCAAATCCACTTTCCTGCGCCAGAATGCGCTGATCGCGATTCTGGCCCAGATGGGCAGCTTCGTTCCGGCGGAGGCCGCGCATATTGGCGTGGTGGATCGTTTGTTCAGCCGCGTGGGCGCCGGCGATGATCTGGCCGCGGGACGTTCCACCTTCATGGTCGAGATGGTCGAGACGGCCGCGATCCTCAATCAGGCGACGGCCAAAAGCCTGGTGATCCTGGATGAGATCGGGCGCGGCACCGCCACCTATGACGGCCTGGCCATTGCCTGGGCGGCGGCCGAGCATCTGCATGAGGCCAATAAAAGCCGTGCGCTGTTCGCCACCCATTATCACGAGATGGTGGCCTTGGCGGAACGGCTGAAGTCCATGGCCTGCTACACCATGAAGGTGCGGGAATGGAACGATTTTCCAGCACATTGGGATCCTAAGCTTAGAATTCCACGTGGACAAGTTGTCGCGG
>JADMIO011089275.1_pt1 | contig 109536 bp, 93 predicted proteins | sample 8958161 | NCBI WGS metagenome assembly JADMIO01 (sample SAMN16585339, study PRJNA669376) | soil metagenome | isolation source: Crop rotation soil | place: USA: Cullars Rotation, Alabama | collected 2011
CGCGACAACTTGTCCACGTGGAATTCTAAGCTTAGGATCCCAATGTGCTGGAAAGGCCAGATGGATCGTCTCTCGGGACAATCCGCTGACCGCGCGCGTGGCGGTGAACCGGATGTGGCAGGAGCTGTTCGGGCGCGGCATCGTGCGCACGTCGGAGGATTTCGGCACGGTCGGAGATAAGCCGTCGCATCCGGAACTGCTGGACTGGCTCGCGGTGGATTTCATGGACCGCAACTGGGACATGAAACAGATGGTGCGAATGATGGTAACCTCCGCGGCGTACCGGCAATCGTCTAAAGCGCGGCCCGAGTTGTCGGCGAAGGATCCGGACAATTCCTTAGTCGCGCGGCAGTCGCGTTTGCGGCTGACGGCCGAGCTGATTCGCGATCAGGCGCTGGCGGCTTCGGGTCTGCTGAATACGGAAGTGGGAGGCAAGAGCGTGCGTCCGCCGCAGCCGGTGGGAGTGGCCGAGCTCTCCTATAACAAGTCGGGCAAGTGGCCGGAAAGCACCGGGCCGGACCGGTATCGGCGCGGTTTGTACATTCACTTTCAGCGCACCTCTCCGTATCCGGAGCTGACGAACTTCGATGCTCCCAATGCCAACATCTCGTGCAGCCGGCGGCAGCGGTCGAACACGCCGCTGCAGGCGCTCAATCTGCTCGATGACGTGGTGTTTTTCGAGGCGGCGCAAGGGCTGGCATACCGGCTGATTCGCGAGGCGCCCAAGGATTTCCGGCACCGGCTGGACTACGCATACGAGTTGACCATGGCGCGGCCACCCACGTCGTCGGAGGCCGCGCGGTTGGGAAAATATTTCGATCAGCAGATGAGCGTGCTGGGCAAAGACCCGGCCTCGGCCCGGGAACTGTTCCCGGCTCCCGTGGAAGGCACGGCTCCGGCTGAGTTAGCCGCCTGGGTCGGAGTGAGCCGCGTGCTCCTCAATCTGGACGAATTCATCACGAGGGAATGATGGGCATCAATCTTGAACACTTTCGCCAGATTCAATCGCGCCGGGCGTTCTTTCGCGACGTTGCCGGCGGCATCGGAACCATCGCACTGGCCGCGTTGATGGAGCAGGAAGGACGCGGCGCCATCGCCGACGTGAATCCGCTCGCGCCCAAGAAGCCGCCGCTGCCGGCCAAGGCCAAGAACGTGATCTTTATGTTCATGGAGGGTGGTCCGAGCCAGCTCGACCTTTTTGATCCGAAACCCGGACTGGCGAAATGGAACGGCAAGCCCCTGCCCGCCGACATGACGAAAAACATGAAGCTCGCCTTCACCAAGCCGACGGCGGCGGTGCTGGCAAGCCCGCGTGTGTTCACCCCGGCCGGCAAGTCCGGCATTGAATTCTCCGATTACATCCCTCACATGGCCTCCTGCGCCGACGACCTGTGCCTGGTGCGGTCGATGTACAGTGACGCGTTCAACCATCATCCGGGCCAGTTGCTGTTGTTCAGCGGCACCATGCAGTTCGGACGCCCGACGCTCGGCGCGTGGGTGCTGTATGGGCTGGGCAGCGAATCGCAGGATCTGCCGGGCTTCGTAGTGCTCAGCTCGGGCGTAGGCACCAGCGCAGGCACGAATAACTGGGCCAGCGGATTTCTTCCCTCGACCTATCAGGGGGTGACCTTCCGCAGCTCCGGCGATCCGGTGCTGTACCTGTCGAATCCCAAGGGCGTGACGCGCGAAATGCAACGCGCGGGCCTGGACGCGCTCAAGGACCTCAACGAAGAGCACTACAGTTCCACCGGAGATGTGGAGATTGCATCGCGGATCGCATCCTACGAGCTGGCCTTCCGGATGCAAATGTCGGCGCCGGAGCTGCTGGACTTCTCCAAAGAATCGGCCGAGACGCGCAAAATGTACGGCGTCGACGACGAGCCGACCAAGCCGTTCGCAACCAACTGCCTGTTGGCGCGGCGGCTGGTGGAGCGCGGCGTGCGCTTTGTGATGATCAATCATGCCAGCTGGGACGATCACACACAGCTTAATAAGAAGCTGAAAAAGAACTGCGAGATCGCCGATCAGCCGACGGCGGCTCTGATCCAGGATCTGAAGCAGCGCGGCATGCTTGATTCCACCCTGGTGGTCTGGGCCGGTGAGTTCGGCCGCACACCGCTGGTGGAGATTCGGAATCCCAATGAAGCCGACAACGGCGGGCGCGATCATCATCCGCTGGCCTACAGCCTGTGGCTGGCCGGGGGCGGAATCAAGCCCGGTACGGTGGTCGGCAAGACCGATGAGCTCTGCATGAATATCGTGGAGGACAAGGTTCACATCCACGACCTGCAGGCGACCATCCTGCATTGTCTGGGCTTCGACCACACCCGCCTCACCTACCGGCACATGGGCCGCGATTTCCGCCTCACCGACGTAGCCGGAAATGTGGTGAAGAAGATGCTCGTCTAGGCGCGGCGTTCTGTTTTGAACGGCGGCGATAGAGCTTGTGATCTATGATGTCCGCGGGGAGGGTGTGGAATGACACGCCACGTTTCGTTTCTGGCGGTGTTGACTCTTGCCGTGGCTGGAATTGCCGCCGCGGAAAAGCCGAATCTTAGCGGCACCTGGAAACTCGATCCGCAGAGGAGCCGGTTCGAGGCGATTCCGGCGCCCAGGAGCGGAATTCTCAAGATCGACCATCAGGAGCCGAAGATTCACATTTCCGTGGAAATGGCGAGCAAGACCGGCGACAGCACGCAGATTCTCGACTTGACCACCGACGGCGCCGAACAGAAGATAACCTTGGACGGGAGGCCGGCCAGCGCGGAAGCGTACTGGGAAGACGACCGGCATCTGGTGATCGAGGTCAAACGCGATACCGCCGGCGGCCGGCAGGTGGAGCGCCGCCGCATGAATCTCGGAGATCAGGGAAAAATGCTGACGACGGTGCTCTCCGTCAAAGATGCGTCCGGGCAAAAGAGTGCGTATGGATTTTATGTGAAAGAGTAGCGCATCCGTCGGCAATGGCTCCGGCGCCCCGCCCATGGTCCTCAGGTGTGATACCTGTAATGCATGCCCGAAAAGCTGCGTGGCGCCATCATTGGCTGCGGATACTTCGCTCAGTTTCAGATCGCCGCCTGGAAGCGCATGCCGGACATCGAACTGGCGGCCGCCTGCGACCTGGATGAGACGCGGGCTCGCGCTGCTGCGCCCCGGTCCTACAGATCGGCCGAAGAGATGCTGGACCGCGAGGCGCTGGATTTCGTGGATATCGCGACGCGCCCGGCCACACATCTGGAACTGGTGCGGCTGGCCATCGGACGCGGAATCCCCACCATTTGCCAGAAGCCCATGGCGACCACCTGGGAAGAAGCGCTCGAGATGGCGCGCCTGGCGGAGGGTGCGCGCGCGCCGCTGGTGATTCATGAGAACTGGCGATGGCAGCCCTGGTATCGGGAGGCGCGGCGGCGGATCGACGCGGGCGAGATCGGCCGGCCGGTCTCTTACCTCTTTCGCACCCGCGCGCGCGATGGCCTGGGGACGCATCCTTACACGCGGCAGCCGTATTTTGTGGAGATGCCGCGGCTGCTGATCTACGAGGCCATGGTGCACCATATCGACACGGCGCGATTCCTGGCGGGACCGATCGAGTCGGTGTATGCGCTGATCCGCAGGCACAATCCGGTGATCCGCGGAGAGGACTGCGCGCTGGTGACGATGCGGCACGCGGGTACGGTGGACGGCGTGATCGACGGACATCGCTTCGCGGAAACCGAACCACCGGGCGCGGCTATGGGTGAGGCGTGGATCGATGGTGAAGAGGCTGTTCTGTGGATCAACGGCCGGGGGGAAGTGTTCCGCGGAGCCGAGCGGGTCTTCGTGCCGACCGGGGAGGGTTACCGAGGCGACAGTGTGTTCGCTACGCAGCGCCACTTCGTGGAGTGCCTCCGTACGGGCGCAGCCTCGGAGAGTTCCGCCGCGGAGTATATGCAGACGTTCGGAGCCGTGGAAGCGGCTTATCGCAGCGTGGCGGAGCGCCGCCCGGTGGCGTTGGCGGAGCTGCTCGGTTAGCCGAACAGCCGTTCCGCCGTGTGCCAGAGAATCTGTTGCCGGGCCGCGTCGGCGAGGCTCAGGTGGAGGATCTTACCGATCTCGGTCTCCGCGCTTTCCGGCAGATCGGAACCCATCATCAGGCGATCGGGTGCGACGTGCGCCAGAACTTCCCGGATGTGATGCGGCATGAGGCTCGAGAGCTCGATATAGATGTTCGGGCAGACTGTAGCCGCCACGATCGCTTCGAGCACGTACAGCCCGCCGCCGGCGTGTCCCAGCACGATCGGCAGTTCCGGAAATTTGCGCGCCGGAACAATGTAGAGCGAAGGCAGCGCGAACGGAGCGCCGGCGCCGGTATGGACCACGAGCGCCATCTTGTGCTGTAGAGCGGCGGCGAAGAGGAATTCGCTACGCCCGGAGAGAGGATTCAGCGCCTGGTATTGCGGCTGGAGTTTCAGCGCGCGGAATCCAAGCTCTTCGGAGCAGCGGCGGATCTCATCGCGGAAGTCCTGTTCGGGAATGAATGGGTTTACGCACGCCGCTCCCCGAAAACGATCCGGATGAGCGCGGACGGCGCGGAAGATGGCGTCATGCGCCGCGCGGTAATCTTCCACGACCGGGAAGGGAATTACGAGAGCGCGATCGATACCGGTCTTATCCATCGAATCGAGCAGGTCGCCGGCAGTCTGCCTGCGCCCGCTGTGGAGCGCCTCGCCGAGGTGGCAATGCGTGTCGTAGATCCGGAAGGCATCTCTCATAAAGCATCCACGACTCTCTGGCCGATCTCGGCGGTGGAGAGTCTGCCGCCCAGGTCGGGCGTGGTGGCCGTGGGATCGGCACATACGGCCTCGACGGCCCGGTGAATCATCGACGCGCCGCGCTTCGTATGCGGATGGTCGAACCATTCGAGCATCATGGCCGCGGACAGAATCGTGGCCAGGGGATTGGCGATGCCTTTGCCCGCAATGTCGGGAGCCGAGCCGTGCGAGGGCTGAAAGACCGCGTGCCGGTCGCCCACGTCCGCCGAAGGCGCCAGGCCCATTCCGCCCACCAGACCGGCCGCGAGATCGGAGAGGATATCGCCGAAGATGTTTTCGGTGACCACGATATCAAACGTGTTGGGACGCTGCACCAGGTAGAGTGTCGAGGCATCGATGTAGATGCGTTCGGTGCGGACTTCGGGAAATTCGCGGCTGACCTCGTCGAAGATCGAGCGAAAGAACGCCATCGAGGGTAACACGTTCGACTTATCCACCAGGGTCACCAGCCGCCGGCGGCGCTCGGCGTGTCGAAAGGCGGCGCGGAACAGGCGCTCGGAGCCGCGCCGCGAGATGCGCATGGTATCGCAGACCTCCGTCGCATCGCGCTGCCAGCCATTGTTGCGCGACGCGAACATTCCCTCCGTGTTTTCGCGATAAATAATGAAATCCGTGCCCGCGGCCCGCTCGGGGCGGAGCGGGGAATGCGCCGGATGGTAGAGACGAATGGGCCGAATGCCGGCGTAGAGGTCAAGCTGCTCGCGGATGTCGAGCTGCGGCGCCATCTCGGTGCCGCCGGGGCGGCGGACATCGGGCAGACCCATGGCGCCGAGCAGAATGGCATCGGCAGTGCGGCAGGCCTGCATGGTGGAGCCGGGCAGAGGATTGCCGCTGCGCAGATACTCGGCCGCCCCCGCCGGGTACTCGGCCAAATCGAAACCAATCCCGTCCAGCTTCGCCTCCACCGCGCGCAGGACGCGAAGCGCCTCAGCCGTGACCTCGGGACCGATGCCGTCACCGGGGAGAACGGCGATGGAGAATTGGGGCATCCTCAGATCATACGGTATGACACTTCGGAAATCGAAAGAGCCGTTGCAAACTGGGATCAGTATGATGAATGACACGCTAGAGATCATCGAGTCCCATGGAACCGGCGCGACGCCGGCGCCTCTGACATGGTCTGAGGCATTCGCCGCCGGTCCGGAAATCTGCGGTGGCAAAGGCTACAATCTCGGCCGCCTCAAACGCTACGGATTCCGCGTGCCGCGCGGAGGTGTCATTCCGGCGAACTGGTACACGGAACTCTTAAGCCTGATTCCCGCAGGCCCGCTGGCGTTTCTCCAGTCTGTGGGAGCGGACGGCGTGCTGGCGCCTGCTGTTCTGGCTGCGCTCGACCAGACCAGGAGTGCCTTGGAGACCGCAAAGTTGCCGCCGGCGCTCGAGGCGGCCCTGGAAACCTTTCTCCTCCAGCAGGGACTGGCGCGCGTGAAGGTCGCGGTGCGATCGAGCGCCACCGCTGAGGACGGCGCGCGAGCCTCCTTCGCCGGTATTCATCGCAGCTTCCTCAACGTGCGCGGGGTGGATACGGTGGCGCGCGCGATCCTCGGATGCTACGCCTCGCTGTGGACTCCGCAGGCGCTGGCCTATCGCCGCCGCATGGCGTTCCGGGACGACGAAGTGCTGTGCGCGGTCGTGATCTGCGAAATGGTTCATGCGCCCGGAGCCGACGAGCCGCATTCGGCCGGCGTCGCCTTCAGCTTCGACCCCTTGAGCGGCCGGCGCGATCTGATCGTGATCGACGCCGCGCTGGGGCTGGGCGAAGCTGTGGTTAGCGGCTCCGTCAATCCGCAGCGGATCGTATTCCGCAACCTGAAGGGAAGGCTTCTGTTCGAATCGCGGAACGGCGGACCCGAGATGCTTCCGCCCGATCGCCAGCGGGAACTGGCGCATCAGGTCTTCCGCCTGCACTGGGCTTTCAGCGATGGACAGGATCCGCAGGATGTGGAATGGGCCTACGACGGTAAGAAGATCTGGATTCTGCAGGTGCGTCCGGCTACCAACGTGCGGCGGTTCGTGCCCGCGGCAGTCTCCTCGCTGCCGCGCTATTGGTCCACTGCCAATATCAAGGATGCCGTGCCGGGCGTCGTAAGCACGTTGGCATGGAGCTACCTGAAAGATACGGTGGACGCGGTGGCTTTCGCCGGACCCATCGTCACCGGTTACCCGATTGATGCCGGCGCCGAGCTCACGCGGCGCTTTCGCGGCAGAGCATATTTCGAATTGACTCTCATGCAGTGGATCATGTACGACGCGCTCGGGGTAACTCCGCGGCAGGTCGTGCAATCCATTGGAGGCCACCAGCCCGAGATTCCGGTTCCCGGCGATCCCATGAAAGGTCCCGAGGGCCGCAGACGCGCGCTGGCCAGCCTGCGGCTGTTGCGAAGAGTCTGGCGCGTGGAGCGCGAGCTGAAGGAGGTCTTCGCGAAATGGGACCAGCGGATGCGAAGAATACAGGAGACGGATCTCACTCAACTCACCATGGGCAATCTGCTGAGCGTATATGGGCAATTCGCGCTCGCGAATGATGCGATGGATATCGCCATCGGAGTGGCTAATAGCGCCGAAGGTCCCTGGGAGATCGCCCTCGAGTCATTGCTGAAGCCCGTCTTCGGCGATCAGGCGCGCTCGATGATGAGCCGGCTGCTCGCCGGCACCGGGTCGGTCACGAGCGCCGAACATGGCTATGCGATTTTCCAGCTGGCCGCTGCAGCCCGCTCCGACCAGGCGGCGCGCCTGTGGCTCGAATCCCGCGCACCGTCCACCGAGTGGACCAAGCTGCCGCAAGCTTCCGCATTTCGCAAGGAGTTGGAGGCTTTCCTGCGGAAGTTTGGCCATCGCGCCGTTTACGAAGCGGACTGCATGAATCCGCGCTGGGCCGACGATCCGGCCTACATCCTCGATCAGGTGCGCTGCCTGTTGGCTGGTCCGCAGACGGAACCGCCGCGGGATGCCGCACAGCATATTCGCGAACAGGCCGAGGCATTGGTCCGTCGGCAGGCGGGCTGGCGCGCTCCCATCGCGTTCTGGCTTGCCCGCAAGCTGGGCCGCGCCATGGCAGCGCGGGAGAGCGCGAAATCCGAGATGGCGATGATCATTCATCGCTGCCGGCGCCTGGGGCTCGAGTTCGGACGCCGGCTGGTCGCCGCCGGGCATCTGGACAACGTGCATCAGATCTTTCATCTCGCCGCCGCGGATATCCTCTGCTGGATGGAAGGATGGTGGGATGGTTCCGGTGCGCAAGAACTCACCGCCGACCGAGTTCGCCAGCGGGAAGCGTGGCTCGCTGAAGAAGCTCCGCCTGACGTCATTACCGAAGAACCGGATGGACGCGTCAGCGCGGCGCCGCTGGTCAGCTCGGGCGGGGGAGACGCCTGGAGCGGCATCGGAGTCGCGCCTGGCCGCGCGCGAGGAATTGCGCGCATCATTCGCCATCCCAACCAGGGGCACACGCTGCAGCCGGGCGAGGTGCTGGTAGCGCCTTCGACCGACCCCGGCTGGACCCCGCTGTTCCTGAGGGCGTCCGCCATCGTGATGGAAAGCGGCGGCTACCTGAGCCATGGGGCCATTGTGGCGCGCGAGTACGGCATCCCCGCGGTGGTGAATCTGCCCGGAATTCTCACCGATCTGCAAGATGGCGATGTGCTGGTGGTGGACGGCGACTCCGGTCGCCTGGTTCGCGAGCCGTAATCAGGACCGAGGTTCCCGCAGCGCCCGGCGCAGGAACTTGCCGGTGGCGGTCTTGGGGAGCTCGTCCAGAAATTCGACTTCCCGGGGACATTTGTAGGCCGAGATCCTTTCGCGGCAAAATGCGATGATCTCGGCCGGCTGCGTGTGGCGGAAGCCCTCCTTCAGCGCGAGGAAGGCCTTCACGCTTTCGCCGCGATACGGATCCGGCACGCCGATGACGGCAGCTTCGCGCACGGCCGGGTGCTGATAGAGCGTATCCTCCACCTCGCGTGGCCAGATTTTAAAACCGGAAGCGATGATCATGTCCTTCTTGCGGTCTACCAGATAAAACCAGCCTTGCTCATCCATGATGGCCACGTCGCCGGTACGGAAGTAGCCCTCGTGGAAGGTGCGACCGCTTTCTTCCGGCTTGTTCCAGTAGCCGCTGAAGATGAACGGACCCTTTAACGACAGCTCGCCGGCTTCTCCCGGCGGCAGTTCGATGCCGGGATCGTCCAGGCTGATGATCCGGGCTTCGCAACCGGGAATCGGGACCCCGATCGAAAGCGCTCCGCTGGCGGGATCGACGGGAGCGCGCATCCCCATGGGCGTGGCATGACTCGGCGAGGCGCTTTCGGTGAGGCCGTAGATGTTGTGGATGTAGGAACCGAATCGCCGCTGGAACTGTTCCACCAGACCCGGCGCGACGGGGGCCCCGCCGCTGAAGCATTTCGGAATGAAAGGGCCGCCGGAATCCTCTTTGCAATGCATGAGCGCGATATAGGCGGTGATGGCCGCGACCGTCATCGTGCCCCGCCATTGGCGCGCCAGACGCAAAGCCTGCGCGGCGTCGAAGCGATGAAACAGGATCAGCGGAATTCCCGTCCAGAATGCCGCGGCCAGGTGCGCCACCAGGCCTGTGATGTGGAACAACGGCGCCAGGCCGAGAATCGAATCCGACGCGCCAAGATCCATCCAGACGCGGTAGACCTCGGCATTGAATGCCTCGTTGCGGTGCAGCACCATCGCGCCTTTCGGATTGCCGGTGGTTCCGGACGTGTAGACGAGGTGCGCGATGTCTTCGGGACGCGGCGCGGCGCGGACACTCGGATCGGGCGCGTGACGGGCGAGAAGGCCGGGCAGTTCCGAGACCGGGATCAGGTGCTCGACACCGGCGTTGCCGGCGGCCGCGCGCGCTTCCGTTGAGGCCAATTCGTCGAGGGCCAGCCAGAGCCGCGCGCCGGAATCACGCAGATGATATTCGAGCTCCTTCTGCCGGAACATCGGATTGAGCGGCACCACGATGGCCCCGCGCTTCCATGCGCCAAGCTGCGCGATGGCGAATTCGGGATCGTTTTGCAGCGAGAGCGCAACCCGGTCTAGGGGTTGAATGCCGAGCGCAGCCAGCAGCGACGCGAAGCACTCGGCCCTGTGGTTCAGCTCCGCGAAGGTAACGGTCGCATCGAAGTATCGCAGCGCGGGAGCTTCGGGCGCCCTCCGCGCATGATTTTCGAATGCGTCCAGGACGGTGAACGACGGGACCGGCACTTCGGGGCTGACGCGGTAATGCCGAAGCCAGGGTTTTTGGCCGTAGATGGAATTCACCGCCGGCGCCCGTTGTTCCGATTCATCTCAAGCCGCCGGCAGGAGTCCCGAACGCTCCAGCAGCGCGTTCAGATCCGGATCGCGTCCCATGAAGCGGCGGTACAACTCGGAGGGATCTTCGCTGTCGCCCTTGGCCAGGATGTTCTCGCGGAAGGCGCCGCCGATCTCCGGGCTGAATACGCCGCTCTCGCGGAAGCGCGTGAACGCGTCGGCGTCCAGCACTTCGGCCCACTTATACGAATAGTACCCGGCGCCGTAGCCTACCGGGCTGGAGAACAGATGCGTGAAGGAAGCCATCATGGCGTGATCGGAAGGGAAGCGCGCGGGCGAAAATTCCTGCAGGATATTGCGCGCATAGTCCATCAGATCGCCGTCACGCTCGGGCCGGTAGTCGATGTGCAGCGCCAGGTCCACTACGCCGAACCCCAGTTGCCGCATCTGGGCGTTGGCGGCCCGGAAATTGCGGGCGCGTTTCATTTTCGCGTACAGGTCCTCCGGGATGGGCTCTCCGGTCCGGTAGTGGCGTGCGAAGAGGTCCAGCGCGGGACGCTCCCAGCACCAGTTCTCCATGATCTGCGAGGGCAGTTCCACAAAATCCCAGGCTACGTTGGTGCCCGCCAGGCTCCGGATCTCCACCCGGCTCAACATGTGATGCAACAGGTGGCCGAACTCATGGAAGATGGTTTCCACTTCGCGATGGGTGAGTAACGACGGTTTGTCGCCGACCGGCTCGGTAAGGTTGCCGCAGATCAGACCGAGGTGGGGCTTGGAGCCGTCGGGCACGGGAAGCCCGGTGATGAGCGCATCCATCCACGCGCCGCCGCGTTTGTTCTCGCGCGGAAACCAATCGGCGTAGAACGCGCCCAGAAATGCGCCGGTCGAATCTTCCACCGCATAGTATTTGACATCCTTGTCCCAGGCAGACGCATCCGTGCGCTCGGTGATGCGCAGGCCGTAAAGCCGGCTCACCGTTTCGAACAGGCCCGCCACCACGCTTTGCATCGGAAAGTAGGGGCGCAGTTGTTCTTCGTCGAAATCGTAAAGAGCCTTGCGCTGCTTTTCGGCCCAGTAGGCGATATCCCAGGGTTCGAGTTCCCCCTGGCCCGCGAATTCCAGCAATTCCCGATTTTCCTCGCGAAACCTGGCAACGGTCTTCTGTTTCAAATTCTCAAGAAACTCCTGCGCGCGGCGGCCTTCGTGGGCCATGCGATCTTCCAGCACGAAATCGGCGAAATTCCGGAAGCCGAGCAGCTCGGCCTTCTCGCGACGCAGTTCCAGAATCCGGCGCAGAATCGGGCGATTGTCCCATTCGGGCTGGGTGGCACGAAGCGTATAGGCACGGTAGACCTGCTCGCGGATGCCGCGATCGTCCAGATACGTCATGAGCGCGAGATAGCTCGGCGCCTGCAGCGTGAAACGCCAGCCTTCGAGTTTCTTGGAGGCGGCATTCTGGCGCGCCGCGGCGATCGCCGAAGGCGGCAAGCCCGCCAGTGTTGCCTCGTGGGTGATCACGAGCTCGAAGGCGTTGGTGGAGTCGAGAACATTTTCGGCGAATTTCGTAGTAAGCTTCGTCAGCTCCACATCGATGGCTTCCAGACGCTCTTTGCCGGCCGGATCGAGATCGGCGCCGTGGCGGCGGAAGGTATCCATGGTCTTGGTCAGAAAACGCTTGCGGACGCCGGTGAGGCTCGCCGCTTCTTCCGAGTGGGCGTAGAGTTTCAGAAGGTTCCAAAGTCCTGCATGCAGGGGGATGCCGGCATAAAAGGCGCTGACCTCCGGCTGGGCGGCGTTGTAGGCCGTCCGCAGCTCGGGATAGGTCGCTACCGACTCCAGATGCCTCACCACCCCCATGGCGTAATCGAGCGGTTCGGTCATTGCATCCAATTCCATCAGCGTTGCATCGAATGTCAACGGGTTGCTGGGGCTCGAGCCGCCCAAAGCGTCCAGTCTGGCGCGGGCTTCGCTGAGGAGCTGTTTTACAGCAGGTTCGACGTGCACCGCCTGAATCTGATCGAATCGGACAGGGAACTGGATTTGAAGGAGAGGGTTTTCCGGCATCCTTCTTTTGAGCGTAGCAGAACAGCGGTGTGCAAAAGCTCACAAAACGGTTAACATAGAAAAAGATGTCCTCGCACTATAACGGGGCGATGCGGTCTGGAGAAAAGGTCAATCAGTTCGCCCTCGTAATTTATATTCCCGATCCACTCGCTCGTTTTCTCGATGATCTTCGCCTGGAACTGGTTGTCGGCTGCAGGCCGCGTGCCCATGTCACGGTCTTGCCGCCGCGTCCGCTGGGTGATCCGCCGGCTGCCATGGAGCAGGCCCGGACCATGTCGGTGGAGTTCCCGCCCTTCGAACTGGAGCTTGGAGACGTGGAAATCTTCCCCGTCACCAACGTGATCTATATCGGCGTGCGTCGCGGCGCCGATCATTTGCGCGCCATGCATACCGCCATGAACACGGGGGCGCTGGCGTTTGACGAACCATTCCAATATCACCCGCATATCACGCTCGCGCAGGATTTCAATCCGGCGGACCTGGATCGCCTGGCGGCGCTGGCTCGCGAACGGTGGTCGGCCTATCGCGCATCTCGGGCGATGCTCGCAGAGCGCATGGCGTTCGTGCAGAACACGGCCGGCAACTGCTGGCTCGATCTGGCGGAATTCGGACTCGGGGCCATGTCGCCGGTTCGGAAGTGAAAAAATCAGGACAGGTGACTCTCACCATCGTGGCGGCGGTGGCGCTGGCAGGATGCGCTCGCCGTCACGATCCGTGCGATGCCGCCAGTTTCAACGCGCCGGCGTGCCAGGAAGCCATCCGCGCGGGCGGCTACTACTACAATGGCCGCTGGTACGCCAGCCACTACAGCCATCCGTACCCTTACTATTACGACAGCTATAACACCTACGTGTCGCGGGGCGGCTCGGTGCACTCGTCGGGCAGCTATTCACACCCGTCCTCGTCCGGCGTGACGCGCGGGGGGTTCGGATCGAGCGCGCATTCGTCGGGAGCATAGCATGCAACGAATTATCTGCACACCGCGGGCCGACTGGCAGCGCAAGGTGGAAGAGATCGGGCTGGCATGGCACTCTCCGGGCGGTTCTTACTGGAACGAATCGGCATATTACGAATTCAGCGCCAAGGAAATCGACACCATCGAAGCGGCGACCAACGAACTGCACGGCCTGTGCCTGCAGGCGGTGCAGCACGTGATCGACAAGAAGCTCTACGAGCGCATGGGAATTCCGCCATTGGCAGTGCCGCTGATCGAGCGTTCCTGGGAAGCGGAGCCGCCCTCACTATACGGGCGTTTCGATTTCGCTTATGACGGCACGGGTCCGCCGAAGCTGCTCGAGTACAACGCCGACACGCCGACCGCGCTGCTGGAGGCTGCGGTCGCGCAGTGGTATTGGCTTCAGGAGACGTTTCCGAAACGGGACCAGTTCAACTCGCTTCACGAGCGGCTGGTTGCGTTATGGAAGGTCCTGACGCCGTATCTGCCGGGCAGGCACGTCGATTTCTGCTCGGTGGACGACGTGGAAGACGCCGTCACCATCACTTACCTGCAGGATACGGCGAGCCAGGCGGGGCTGAGCACGCGCATTTACCCCGTCGACGAAGTCGGTTGGGATGGCGCGCAATTCGTCGATCCGGACAACCGCCCGATCGGCGCCATTTTCAAGCTGTATCCATGGGAGTGGATGATTCATGAAGAGTTCGGCAAGCACCTGGAGGCCGGCTCTCAGACGATGTGGATCGAACCGCCGTGGAAGATGGTCCTCTCTAACAAGGGCATTCTTCCGATCCTGTGGGAGATGTTTCCGAAGCATCCGAACCTGCTGGAAGCGTGGTTCGACGATCCGGGAATGATGCAGTCGTGGGTGCGCAAGCCGCTGCTCTCCCGCGAGGGCGCCAACGTGAAGCTGCATCGCGCGGGTGTGGACATGGAGACCGGAGGCGATTACGGAGAGGAAGGCTACATCTACCAGAAACTGGCAACGCCGGCGATTTTCGATGGCTGGTATCCGGTGCTGGGGAGTTGGACCATCGGGCACGAGGAGGGCAACGTTGCCGGAGGGATGGGCATCCGTGAGTCACGCGAACCCATTACATCCAACACCAGCCAGTTCGTGCCGCATCTATTCGGGTAACGAGGCCGGCACGGGTCCGCTGTAGCTGGCGCGAGGCCGGATCAGCTCATCCGACTCATACTGTTCGAGCGCGTGTGCGATCCAACCAACGGTGCGTCCCAAGGCAAACAGAATCAGAGGCGCTTCGGCGGGCAAACCATACACCCGTGCCAGCGCCACCAGCCCGAAGTCGAGATTCGGAAGCTCATGGAGCAACTCGCCGGCCGCGTTGGCTACCGCCCGGGCCAGGCTCCGCTCTGTCCGGTTGCCGCCTTCCTGGGCAGCCTGCATTAATCGCACGGCGCGGGGGTCCCCGGCGGGGTAAAGGGGATGGCCGAATCCCGGCAGCTTTTCTCCGCGGCGCATCCAATCGGCCACGACGGTCCGGGCGCGTCGCGGCGTCTTGGTCTCGGCGACGAGCGATGCCACACGCGCGGTTTCGCCTCCATGCCGGCGCCCTTTCAGTGTCGCCATGGCCGCGGCAACGGTGTCGTACGGGGTAGCTCCAGCCGACGCCGCGCAACGCGCCGTGAAGGCGGAGACGTTCAGCTCGTGATCGGCGCACAGTACCAGCGCGATTCGGATTGCCTCCGCGGCCGCGGTTTTCCCGGGCGCCCAAGCCGCTTGCAACGCTCGGTGGACCTGCGCCTGCGAGCCTCCTTTGGCAGCCACCGAGGTCAGTAATCGCAGGATGCGCGCTCCGGCCTGGCGAACCGCGGGCGGCCGGAGATCGTAGGCGGCCAGGTCCGCTTCTCCGGCCAGCGCCAGCGCGGCTTGCATGCGGACCAGCGGATCGGTGGAGAGCGCCTGAATTTTTGTCAACGGGCGCGCACTCAGGATGGGAGGTTCATCGAACAGACGATCCGCGCTCCACAACAGCCCGGCGATATCCTCCAGGCAGAGCCGCGTCGAGAGCTTGACCGCATCCTGGCCGCGATAATACAGCTTGCCGTCCTCGATCAGCGTGATGCCGGAGGAAAGCACGGGACTGCCCCAATGCAAGCCCCGCGCCGCGGCCCTGGCCGGATCCTTCCGCGTTTCCTTGCGCTCCAGCAGCCGCTCGATATCTTCCCGGAAGTAGCGCCGCTCGCGGGGCCGTCCGGGCGCCTGCGCGGAACGTAATTGGCCGCGGCTCGTGTATGCATACAGAGTCGGCAGTGTCACTCCGAGCATCTGGGCCGCCTCCGATGCCGTCATAAACCGTGCGTCATGGCTCATATATTGATTGTATTATCAATATTGACAATATATACGGGCAGCCGCAAGATGAAATCATGAACCCGGGATTGGAAGGAATTGTTGCCGCCGCCACGCGATTGAGTCATGTGGATGGCGAAGGCGGCCGGCTCACTCTGGCCGGATATGCCGTGGAGGACCTGGCGCCACGCGCCAGCTTCGAGGACGTGGCGTATCTCCTGTTGAACGGCCGGCTGCCGGAGCCGGCGGAAGGCGAGCGTTTCGGGCAGGAACTGGCGGCGCGCCGCTCGCTGCCCCCCGTCGCGATCGAAGTGCTGCGCGCGGCAGCGGAGGCGGAGGCTCCACCCATCGACGCTCTGCGCATGGCGGCTCCGCTGCTAAGCCTGGGCCGTGCCGGGGATCCCCGCCAGGATGCGATCGCCGCCATCGCCGCGTTTCCGGCCATTGTCGGGACATACTGGCGCTTCCGGCACGGCGCATCTCCTGTTCCCATACGCCCGGATCTCTCGCATGCGGCCCACTATCTCCACCAGTTGACCGGCGCCGAGCCTTCCGCCGGGCAGGGCCGCGCCCTGGAAACCTACCTGAACACAGTCAGCGATCACGGACTCAACGCCTCGACGTTCACCGCCCGGGTGATCGTTTCCACCCGTTCCGACGTGATCTCCGCGATCACCGGCGCCATCGGCGCGCTCAAAGGCCCGCTCCATGGCGGCGCCCCCGGGCCGGCGCTCGAAATGGTTTTCGAAATCGGCACGCCCGAGCGCGCCGAAGCGGTCATCCGGGCGAAGCTCGATCGCGGCGAGCGGCTGATGGGCTTCGGACATCGTATTTACCGCGTGCGCGATCCCCGCGCGGACGTGCTCGCCCAGGCCGCCGATCAGTTCTACGCCGGCGGCGACCGGCGCTTTTACGAACTCGCCCGCAGCGTGGAAGCGACCGCGCTGCGCCTGCTCCGCGAGCGCAAACCGGACCGCCGCCTAGATACCAACGTGGAGTTCTATACGGCTCTGCTCCTGCATGGGATCGGTGTGCCGGGGGAGTTGTTCACGCCGACCTTCGCGGCCGGCCGGGTCCTCGGATGGGCCGCCCATGCGCTCGAACAGCTTCGGGAGGGCAGGTTGATCCGGCCGCTTTCGGCGTATATCGGGCCGACTGGCCTTCGTTACGACGGGGTGGAACGATCGCGCACTGCCTCAGGCCCCGTCAGTTGGTTTCGCCCGTCGAGATCACCCGTCCGTCTTCCAGGATGACCGCCCGGCCCGGACTCCCGGGGCGATCGCCATAGGTGTAGGTCTCGACCAGCGAGCCTCCTTCCCGGGCGCTCAATTTCATATCGGGCAGGCCCCAGGCGCCGAGCAGTTCGCCGCGCGTCATTCCGTTTCGAATTCGCACGGATCGCAGCGGGGGCGGACTTGGCGCTTTCACAGGCGCCGGTAGCGGTGGGGCGGGCGGCTCCGCCGGCGGTGAAACTTTCGCCACCAGCCGTTCGGTTTGGGGCACGGCGACCCGGCGCGGCTTGGGGATTTTTGGCGGAGGATGAACGGGCTCCGATTCCGCCGCCGGAGTCGCCGGGGGAGCCGCGGCCGGCACGATCAGGTTCTGGACGGCCTGCACCGCCTGCGCTGGACCCAGCAGGAACACACCCGCCGCCCCGGCAGCGATGATCGCTACCAGGACGAGTATGACGATGGTGCCGCTCTGCCCGGTCTCCGCCGCCGCGGGCGCTGCTCCGGATTCGGCCGTCTTGATCAGTTCCTTCATGCCAATTCCCGGCGGATTATCGCGCAGGCCAGCATGTCGATACGCAGCCTGCGCTCCTCCGGTAACGCTGCCAGTTTCAGAATCTCCACGTCCTCCTCCGCATAGGCGGTGTTGGTGTTGTATTGAATCCACACGCGGAGGGCGACTTGAAACAGATCTCCCTTGGCCGATGTCAGGATCATCGCTACAAACCTCGCTCTCGTCTTCCTGATGAACCAAGAGAAAGTGGAAGGTACTCCGACCGGGGAGCGTCTATGCGCTCCACTCTTTACTAAAGGATATTATCACACCCCCGGCGGAATTGAAAATACTTTCTAACCCTTGAAATACTTTCTAACCCTGCGCCGCCATCGCCAGCGGATCGTACTCCCGCTCCACGAACTGTCCGGTGAAGGCCAGGAACCGCATCCGCGCCTGCAGTTGGACGGCGGGATCTCCGGTGCCGGTAATCTGAAACGACGCCAGAAACGCCGTCAGATTCCCGATCGCCGCCAGATCCTCGAACGTGCGGAACTTCATCAGCCCCGTGCCAATCTCTTTCCGCGTCCCGTTGGGCAGCAGTTCGTAGACGTGCGTGTAGAGAGTGGTGTAATCGTTCAAGACCTCGCGCGCCGCCGGTACTCCCGTTTGCGTCTCGTCCTTCTGCATGTACTTGACGCCGTCGAGCGCGTACCGCCGCTCGCCCGAGCCGGCGAACTCCAGGTAATAGTGCATCTCGGCCTCGGCCGTCTGGCGATTGACGCGCAAGTAATGGAAACGGCTGGCGCTCTCGTCGATGTTATAGGTCGGGCGCGACCGGTTTTCAAATTCACCGAAGGTGATGGAGCCGCGCAGTTGGGCCTCGTGCTCGTAACCGTCGACGAAATCATTCACATCGCGAATGACCATCCGCACGTTGAAATTGCACGCAACCGAGGCCGCCGGCATCCCCGAACCGGTGACCGGCCGGTCCGCGATGGTCAGATCGCCCTTGCGCCCCGGCGCCGGGGTCGACTGTCCGGGTGAATACCAGCCCACCATCTGTTCATCGAACATCATGCCCACGCCATCGGGAAGCTGCACGTCCAGGAACGGCTGCAGCAGCGTGCCCGTCGGCAGTTTGCCGGTTTCCGCGCGCGTGAGCATGTAATAGAAACCCACCCTGCCGCCGGCTTCGGTGTGCAGGAGTCCCAACGACGAGCTTCCGAAAAGCGGCGGCAGCGTCACGGCCAGCGTGGTCACGTACTTACCAACGAGAAAGTCGCCGCCTACTTTCCGGATCTCGTCATGGAAAGGCGTGAAGTCGTTTAACTGAAAATGGTCCTGCAGGAATTGCGGGACCACCAGTCCCTCCATCAGTCCCATGAGCTGATAACGGGCTTCGAGACGGCCGTCCGGTTTGCTGTCGAACTGCAGGTACGCCACTCCCGTCGCATGGTTGGCATTGGAGATCGTATCCATCCGCCAGACGCCGTTGAGATCGGCCGCCGCGGGCGACGAGCCTTGCGCATACAGCGTTGCATGGTCGTCGACAGTCATATGGTCGAAGCCGTAGCGCCGGGTCATCGGGAAGGTGAAGACACGCGCGCCATGAGGGAAGGCGCCCAGATACACGCGCCCGATCAGCAGGTCGTCGTTAATCAGCTTGAAGATGTCGTAGAAGCCCTGCCACGGCGGATCGAGGTAGCGCAGCAGGATATACCTGCCGGGTTCGAGCGTGCCCTCATCGCCGTGCTTGACTTCGATCTCCTCCAGGCTGTTTCGCGCGCGAATGCGGCCGTCGGTGTCGCTGGTGATCCCGGTGTAGCGGCCGTTCTCCTTGTGAAACTCCTTCTTGAATCCCGTGAAGATCGCCGAGGACATGGCGTTGAGCACGTGCTGCTGCGGGAAGAAGCCTTTCCAATAACGATCGTTGCGGATGGTCTGCTTATCGCGGTCGATCTGCGGATCGCCGCCCTGATTGAGGAGCGCATCGATGCCCATCGTGGGACATCGTCGGAACAGCGACTCCAGCTGCCCTTCGTTGTACTCGATCGCGTCCATCGCATCGATCCCGCCGCCGACGGCCACGGCGCGCGCCGCCTCCGGATACGCGTCGCCGCTCAGTTCCTGAATCTTACGCGCCGCAAAGCGCTCGGCGAGCGCGGAAATGGTGAGAAACGGATTCACTCCGAGCGCGCTCGGCACCACCGAGCCGTCGGTGACGAAGAGGCCCTTGTGAACGCTCCCGTCGCCCGCGAACACCCGGCCGTAGACGTCCACCGCGCCCTGGAAATGATCGTCGCCCATAGGACATCCGCCCAGCGGATGCGCGGTAACCAGGTGGCGGAGGTTGAACACACTCCAGGTCGGATTCGAAATAAAGTTGCCGCGCTGGGCGCGCGCGTGCCGGCGCAGTTCTTCATTCATGCGGGTGAAGATCTGCTGCTGGCCGGCGCGATCCCAGGAAATGCGAACGCGGCCGTCCGGTTCGGTCCAGGGCGCTTCGAACAGCACCACGCCGCGCGCGTTGTCCTGCCCCATCACCAGGTAGAGCATCGAATGGTTCATCGCGCCGTCGGGATCGTGGGCCGGATGGGCCGGGTTGAGATCGCGCAGCAGCCGGTCCTGTTGCGCGGCCTCGTTGCCGATGGTGGTGTCCTGTCCGCGGATGGCGGCGAAGATCGCCTTGGCTCCATCCATATATGCGTTGGGGAAGGAGAAATCCTCTACCGAGATGCGCTGCGCTTCCGGGATACCATCGGTGTAGCGGACGATGCCGACGATGTTCGGACCCGGCGCGGCAGAATCGCCGGCGCCCGGCTTTTGCGAAGGCCGGTATCCCAGCACATCGGTCTCGAAATCGCCGTTGTAAGCCAGGCCGAAGAAATCGCCGTTGCCGTTGAACTTGGTGCCCAGCGCCGGCGATACCGAAAGCCCGTGATACTCCGAGCGCAGCAGGATCTCGGTGGTATTGATCGAACCCGCCGAGAGCACCACGTCCCGCGCCTCCATCTGAAATTCCTTACTGTCTTCGCCGGTGACGTAACGCGCGTGAATGCGCCAGCCGCCGCCGGGAAGCTTTTCCAGCCATTCCACCTTGGTCTGGGTCAGAATGGTGGCGCCGGCATTCTTGGCCATCGGCAGGTAATTCATGTAGAGCGTATTCTTCGCTCCCACGTTGCAGCCGGTGACGCAGTTGCCGCAATCGATGCAAGGCTTCTGCGCGACGCCATAGGGATTCGTCCCATCCACCGTGAAGTTCACCGCGATGTTCAAAGCCTTCGCGGAGACGCCCATTTCCTGCGCGCGCCGGTCGAGCGCCTGCACTTTGCGAAGCTCGGTGGCGCGCGGGTGCGGACCGGCCGAAAGCGTGGCGCGCGCCGTGTCATAGAACGGCAACAGCGAATCGTACGTGATGGCTTTCGGCCAATGGAACTGCTCGAACACCTCGCGATCGGGTACGATCGCCACGTTGGCATTGATCAGTGAAGTGCCGCCCAATCCCGAGCCCTTGATCACCGAGATGTCGGGATAGGTCAGCAGTTCATAAAGCCCGAGCGGATTGAAGTCGCTGCGCGTGGCCCCCAGTACATCCACGGTCGTCTCCGGGAAACTGCCGGTGGGCCACTCCTTTCCGCGCTCCAGAACGCAGATGCCCGGTTTCGGATTCACGCTGGCGCCGGCCAGACGAGCCGCCGTAATCGAGCCGCCATAGCCCGAGCCGATGATCACGATGTCGTACGTGTTCTTTCGCTGTTCCCACGGTGTGGATAACATCATCTCCTCCAGTCGCCTGCTGTTTCAGTCCCCCGACGCGGAGTCGGCGTCCGACAACAAGTCGCGGAAATAATCGTTGAGCAGCCGGTCGCTCGGATCGAACTGCTTGCGCGTCGCGGCGAAAGTCTTCAGGCGATCTCCCAACGCCTGTTGCGCCTGCGCCCGCGTGATACCCAGCGTCTGATTCATTAGCGGAATGCCCTTGTGATTGATGCAGAATTTGTTGTAGGCATCCAGAAACTCGTTCCAGCCGGGATTTCCGGTGGATACCGGATCGATGGTCATCACGTCGCCGTCCCAGGAGTAGGAGAGCAGCGCATTCTGGTCCTTCGCGATCCGGTAGCCGACACACAGCATGTTAATTCGATACCCGGTGTCATCGAAGTATTTGCGGCTGAATTCGCAATACTGGGGCAGCACGCTGGGGTAGGACGCCTCGGAAAATGCGAACAGGCTGAAAGTATATTTACTTTCGTTGGCGACCAGAGGATAGCGGATGATCTGGTCGGCGGGCGCCGTATTGTCGCTGCGAATCAGGTTCTCGAGTTTAAACCGCCACAGGCTGTTGAACCCGTCGATGATCCGGCCGCGAATCCCGGGGTCCTCAATGTCGCGGTCCACTTGCTTGCAAAACAGCGGCCCCGCCGTCGCCCAAAGGTAATTGCGCATCGGCCACACGTGTTCGTCCCGTTTCCCTGTCGCGCCGGCGTTGTACCGGCGAAACTCTACCGTGATGAGGTTTTCGAACGGAAAGATATAAAACATCATCGATTGATTGCGCGCCTTCAGCTCCGGCAGGCGTCGGGCGAAATCATCGATGCCGAACGTCTCGTGGTGCACTGCCAGCGGCAGCAGCGCGCGCACGCGGAAGGTCACTTCGTAAACAATCCCGAAGGTGCCGTAGCTGGAACGCACTTTCTGCATCATCTCCGGCTGATTTTCGGCAACTTCAAATAACTCGCCCGACGGCAACACCATTTTGATCCGCGTCACATAGGAACTCACCTGGCCGAATTCGCCGGGCATGGAAGCGTCTTTTGTGCCTGCGCAGGCCGCGCTGCCGGCCGAGAGGCTGCCGATTTCGGTGTTGATATAGAACTGCAGATCCTGCTTCTGCAACTCCTTGGCGATATCGATGTATAGCGCGCCTGCCTGCACTGTCACCGAATCCGGCTTGATCTCGAGGATCTTGTTCATGCCCGCCATCTTGATCAGAGTGCCGCCGTCGGCAGCTCCACAAGGCGCGGTGGAGTGGTTCGAACCAACCGCGCGCACCGGCGCCGGATACTTCGCCGGGTCCTTCAATACGGCGACGATATCGTCCACCGTATGCGCCTCCACGACCACCTTGGGGTGGGATACAAGATCCCCGAACCAGTTCGTAACCACCGGATCCGCCATTCGTCTCTCCTTGGATTGTGGGCTATTGTACCCCGAACCCGATTCATCGACACGTGCGCTTTCGAACAGCCGGAAGTGGGAAAAAAGCCGCCGGGAGAGAGCCGCCGGGGAGGCTCCGGGGCGGCTCCGGTAAAGAGCCGCGGGAGAGCCGGCCTCTGCTCTCCTCCCTGAGATGCGAGAAACTGTAGGGCATGACGAGAGCCGCTTTTCTGCCCGTGGCACTGATTGCGATCCATGCCGCGGCTGCCGACGAAGTCATTCGCGTGGGCTTGATTCAGATGGATGGGCGCACCTGGGACAAGCAGTATAACCTCAGCCGCGCCGAGAAGGGCATGCGCGAGGCGGCGGCTCGCGGCGCGCGGCTGCTGTGCACGCCGGAAGTTGCCGTCCAGGGTTATCCGCGAGTCCGGCTCCCCGAGGGTATGTCCCCGGACGATCCCGGAATTGCCGCCGAGCGCGTGAAAATTCTGGCCGGCGCCGAAAGCATTCCCGGCCCGTCCACGATGCGGTTCGCAAAACTCGCCCGCGAGCTCGGAGTCTGGATCGTTTTCGGGATCGACGAGAACCGGCAGGGCAAGCTGTTCAATACGGCCGTGCTCATGAACCCGTCGGGAAATGTCGTCGGCACTTACAGCAAGGTGCATCTGCAAAACTGGATGCTCGCCTCGGGCGTGAATCGCGGCGACGGTTTTCCGGTGTGGGATATCGAGGTGGCGGGTGTCAAAACGAAGGTCGGGATCGTGATCTGCTACGACATTCAGCACCCGGAATCCACGCGGGAACTGGCGCTCGGCGGCGCCGAGATCGTACTGGCGCCGTATTGCACCAACGATTTCGCCCGTCCGCTGCTGGTGCACCTGTTTCAGACGCGCGCGCTCGAAAACCGCCTGTTCCTGCTGCGCACCCACTATGCCATGCCGCACAACAATGGCGCCAGCGCCATCTTCGATTTCGAGGGTTCCACGCAAGACGAGCTCGACCAGCGCGAAGCCGTGCTGGTAGGTGACCTCAATCTCACCGCGCTGCGCAAAGTGCGCGCGGCCTGGAACAAAGTCTACGGTCCGGCGAATCGTCATCCGCCGGCGTACCGGCGTATCCGCGCCGAGTAGGATTGCGGCGCCGCACCACCGGCGACGGCACTCCCTTAGCGCGCGCACCAACCGCCGTCGATCAGAATATCCGTGCCCGTAATGAACCCTGCTTCTTCGGAGCAGAGATACAGTGCCAGCTGCCCGATCTCCTCCACTTTGCCCCACCGGCCCAGCGGGATGTTGGCAATGAACTGCCGGTTGGTCTCCGGGTTTTCCATCAGCGCCGTATTCATCTCGGTGGCAAAAGGCCCCGGGCTGATTCCGTTGACGGTGATGCCGTCATCGGCCAGCTCGAGCGCCAGCGCGCGGGTGAGTCCCAGCAGCGCGGCCTTGCTCGAAGAATAGGCGGTGCGTCCGGCAATCGAGACGTGGCTCATGATCGACGTCATATTGATAATCCGGCCGTAGCCCGCGCCTTTCATCTCCGGAACGAAAGCGCGGCACATCAAGAAGACGCTGGTTAGATTGGTATCGATTACACTGCTCCATTCCGCCAGTGTAAATTCGGTAATCGGTTTGCGGATGTTGATGCCGGCATTATTGATGAGGATATCCAGCCGGCCGAGCGAAGCGGTGAATTTCTTTTCGAGCGCCGCCACCTGGTCTTCGCGGGTGACGTCGGCAGGAAATACGTGCGCTTCGCCGCCGGTCTTTTCGATTTCCGCCTGTACCGAAGCCAGCTGCTCCTGATTGCGCGAAACCAGCGCAACCTTGGCGCCCGCGCCACTCAACGCCAGAGCCATCGCCTTCCCCAGACCCTTACTCGCCCCCGTAATCAATGCCGTCTTTCCTGCCAGCTTCTTTCCGTTCATTCGCTATATTCCGTGTCCTTTCCCGGGCGCCGGCGGTATGCCGGGTCGATTCGCATGTTCGGAGGCTTCGTGAATCTGGTCCGCGACCGACTGCGGCCGGTCGATATTGTGCACGGTGAGCCGGCTGGCCTCGCCGGCGGACTCGATGGCGAGATCGCCCGTGCCGGCGAGCCGTTGCCCGATGGTCTGATGGACGCTTACATCCTGCACCTTCGCCAGCGAGATGGTGCGAGTGCTCTTGGAGAGAAAGCCGGCTTCGTATCGCAGCTTGTCGCCTCCGAAGATCAACTTGGTGCTTTGCCGCCGGATCTGCCGCGTCGCCGGCCACAGCAGCAGCAGCGCTATCACCGCGGCCACCCACGCCGGAATGATCTCCTGCGTGGCCAGCACTGCCGCCAGCGCCACCAGCAGCAGAATCGCGAGATAGGCCGCCTTGATGAACTTCAGTGTAGGCCGAATAATAACTTCCGCCATCAAAATATCTCCAGTTCGGGCTATTGTACCGCGCAGGGCGTCTGGCCTACGATATGAGACGGGTGAACATGGCAAACACAATTTCTCGATCGATTGTTTTATTCCCGGCTCTGACCGCGGCTTTGTTTGCGGATTTCAGTTACGACCAGAATTCCCGCGTTACCGGAGGCGCTCTGGCGGGGGCTTTGAAAGTCGCGGCCGTATTTTCCAAGCAGGCTCGCGAACCAATGCGCTCGTCGGTGGCGCTCAAAGGCAACCGCATGGCTCATATCAGCCAATCGCACGCGAGCATCATCGATCTCGATAAGGAAACCATCACCAACATCGATTTGCAGAAGAAGACCTGGTCGGTCATGACCTTTGCGGAGATGCAGCAGGCCATCGAACAGGCCGCCGAGAAGATGAAACAGAAGCAGGCCGACAAGCCGAAGGCGGAGATGAACTTCAAAGTTTCGGTAGACAGCACCGGCCAAACCAAGGACATCAACGGAATGGCCACTAGGGAACGGCTCATGCGCCTGGAGATGGAAATGTCCGATGACAAGGGCCAAAAAGGCACCATGCTGGTCACCACGGATGCTTGGGTGGCGCCCAAGGTTCCGGGCTATGATGAACTGCTCCAGTTCTACCAGAAGATGGCCGCCAAGCTGGCCTGGACGCCGAATCAAATGGGCATGGCGGCGCGTCCGGACCTGGCGAAGGGCATGGCGGCGATGGCGAAGGAAGCCGGCAAGCTGGAAGGCACGCCGGTGTATGAAACCATCCGGATGGGCGGCGAAGGTCTGCAAGCGCAGGCGCCCGCTCCCGGCGAACAGCCCAAGCAGCAGCAGTCGCAGCAGCCGTCGGTCGGCTCGGCTTTGGGGGGCGCGCTCGGCGGACGCTTCGGGTTGGGCCGCAAGAAACAACAACCACAGCAGGATTCCACGGCCGCCTCGCAGCCTCCCGCCCAGAATCAGAATGCCGGCATGCTGCTGGAGATGGTGACCGAAACCAGCAACTTTTCCACGGCGCCGGTGGATCCGTCGAAATTCGACGTTCCGGCCGGCTTCAAACAGGTCCAAGCGGACAGCCACGCACGCTGAACGCGCGTATTTGCAGGTATCCACGAAGTTTGGGAGTACACTGGAGAGTGGATGGCGCACCACCAAGCCGGGGACGAGCCGCTCGAAGAAGGACACAAGCCGTTCTGCCCCAAGTGCGGATCGACCGACATCCGCATGTCCCAAACTCACCGTACGCTCGACTTCCTGCTCAAGTCATTTTCTCTGCGGCCCCACCGCTGCCGGTCGTGCCGCAAGCGCTTCTACCTGCGCAAGCCGGGCGCGGCCGCGGAGGTCGACCTGGAAGACGAAGCAGAAGTAGAGGAGCGAAGTTGAGCCCCGGCCGCCGGGCTTTTCCGCCTTGCCCGGCATCCTTTATAATGAAGGTATGGCACGCGGTTGGGAGAGTAAGTCTGTTGAATCTCAAATCGAGTCCGCTGAATCCCGAAAACTAGCAGCAGCAAAACCTGAACGTAGCGTCGGCGAAATCGAGCAGTTAAGGCAATGGGAAGGCCTGATGCTGTCTCGCACACGCGTTTTGCATCAAATGGAAACCTGCCAGAATCCACGTTATCGCCTTATTCTGGACAAGGCGCTGGCGGATCTGGATAACAAACTCGCGAAGTGCGCGGTCAGCCGCGCCGCGCATAGCCGATGAGGGTTCGTGCGCGATTCTAGACGTCTGCGGACCAAGACCTCGCTCTTGGCCGCCGCCGTCATTCTGTCCAATGTGTCCGGGAATTTCGCGCTCAGCGTCGGCATGCGCGATAGTCACGTGGCGGCCTCCGTTTCCATGGCCTCGATGCTCGGGGCAGTGTTCAATCTCTGGATCGCGGCCGGCGTCGGCTTACTGGCCGTTTGGATGCTTTCGCAGCTCTCGCTGCTGAGTTGCGCCGATCTCAGCTATGTTCTTCCCGTAACCGCTGTCTCGTACGTGCTGACGGCGCTGCTGGGCGCGCTGGTGCTTCACGAGTACGTCTCCACCATTCACTGGATCGGCATCACCATGATCGTGCTCGGCGTGACCTTAGTGGGAAGAACATCTCCGCAGACCGTGCCCGTGCACCCCGCGGAGTTCGGCGAATGAGGTGGCTTCTCGTCGCCGTAATCGTCGCCTGTAACACCATAGGCGATGTGCTCAACACGCACGGAATGAAGCAGCATGGCGAAGTTTCCGACTTCGGTCCGCGCGGCATCCGGCGGCTCATCGCGGCCCTTACTCGCAATCGCTACGTGGTCGGCGGCATTCTGGTGAGCGCCATCTCTTTCGTCGCGCTGCTGCTGCTGCTATCGATAGCCAATCTCAGCTTCGCGGTTCCGGCGACAGCCGCCAGTTACCTGTTCGAAATCGCGCTTGCCAAGCTCATTCTGAAGGAAGAGGTCACCTGGAGGCGTTGGGCAGGAGCTTCCCTGGTGGCCGGCGGCGTCGCATTGCTGGCCTTCCAGTAACTGACTGCCGCCCTCAGAAATTCATTCACGATCGGGTGAGGCGCGCTCGCAACGGAGCCGAGTTGCGGCTGAAACAAGGTGGCTAGAAAAAACGGGTGCGCGACGATTTCCATCGCCCGGACCTCTCCGTTCTCGCCCATCGCGGTGAATGACACGCCGCTCGCTTCGAAGGCGCTCACATAGGCGGCATTTACTTCGTAATTACAGAAATATTCCTCTCCGGCGCTAAGCGAGTTGTAAATCCGCGCCAGCCGGCTGTCCGCCTGGATCCTGACTCGCTGCGTTCCCGACAGCCTGGGCCCGTTCGCGGGACGGTTGGCCGCCGGACAGGCTACAGGTGCGATCACAACATCGCGTGAGGGCTCCGGATTCTCCGCGGTATTGGCATCGGCAAGACCGAGTACGTTGCGCGCGAACTCGATCAGGGCATACTGAAATCCACCGCAGGTGCCAAGAAACGGCACTTTCTCGCGTCGCGCGAATGCAATACCGTTCAGCACTCCCTGCATGCTTTGAAACGGGCATCCGGGCGCCGCGAAAATGGCGTCCTGCCGCGGCAACAGATCGTGGGCGGCTTCTCCGGCAAGCATCCCGGTAGGCAGCCAGTTCGCGGAAACGTTCAGCCCCAGGGCATCGGCTGAGTGCCGCAACGCCTCGTTCGTCGCCTGATGACTGCGAAGACCGGCATTGAAGTCACCCAGCAGCCCGATGTTTACAAGCATCTGTAGTTACTCCCGTAATTCATCTTTATAATAGGTTATGAGGGCTCCTCAAGAACCAATCCCGAAAAAAGTCATGGTGCCATTTGCGTTGACTCTGCGGGAATCTTCGCATGAGCCTATGCACCGGCAACTCTATCGCGAACTGCGCGAGGCCGTTCTCAGCGGGCGCCTTGCTCCCGGCTCGCGCCTCCCTTCGACCCGCTCGCTCGCCGGAGAGCTCCATGTTTCCCGCAACACGGTGATGGGCGCCTTCGACCAACTGCTTGCCGAAGGCTATCTCGAAGGCAAAGTCGGCTCGGGCACTTACGTCGCCCAGAAGCTGCCGGAGGATTTGCTGCACGTACACAACCGGCTGCCCGGTTCGCCCGGGGCCGCTCCGCGCGATGTGGTGCTTTCCAGGCGCGGCGCCATCCTCGCTTCGAGTCCGGTGATTCCACCGCGTCCCCACCGCGCGCCGCGTGCCTTCCGCCCCGGCCCCGGCGCCTACGAGCAGTTTCCCGTCCGCATCTGGATGCGCCTGCTGGCCAGGCGATGGCGCGGCCCGTTGCGCGACATGCTTGCGTACGGCGAATCCGCCGGATACGGCCCGCTGCGGGAAGCGATCGCGGCCTATGCGCGCGCCGCCCGCGCCGTCCGCTGCGATGCCTCGCAGGTGGTGGTGGTGTCCGGCTCGCAGCAGGGCCTCGATCTGATCTCGCGGCTGCTGCTCGATCCCGGCGATCCGGTGTGGATCGAAGACCCCGGCTATCTCGGCGCGCGCGGGGCCATGCTCGGCGCGGGCGCACGCCTATCTCCGGTGCCCGTCGATGGCGAAGGTCTCATGGTTTCGGCCGGCCTGGCGCGCCAGCCCGAAGCCCGCATGGTGTATGTAACGCCCTCGCACCAGTTTCCCCTCGGCGTAACCATGAGCCTGGCACGCCGGCTCGCCCTTCTCGAATGGGTGCGCCGCTCCGGGGCGTGGGTCGTCGAGGACGATTACGACAGCGAATTCCGTTACGCCGGCCGGCCCATCGCCGCGCTGCAAGGTCTGGATTTCACCGGCCGCGTCATCTATCTGGGCACGCTCAGCAAAGTGCTTTTCCCTTCGCTGCGCCTCGGCTACCTGATCCTTCCTCCCGACCTGGTGGAGCCGTTCTCCAGCGCGCGCGCCCTGCTCGACCGCCATTCGCCCCTGATCGACCAGGCGGTCCTCGCCGATTTCATCGCCGAAGGCCATTTCGCGCAACATGTGCGCCGCATGCGCGCGCTCTACCAGCATCGTCACGACACCTTCATCGAAGCGGCGCAGAAGGAACTGGAGGGCCTGATCGAAGTGGAGCCGCAGGATGCCGGCATGCATTTAGTAGGCTGGCTGCCGGAAGGAGTGGACGACGCGGCAGCTTCGCGCCGGGCGATCGAGCATGGCGTCGAAGCTCCGCCGCTTTCCGCCTATGCTCTGGAGCGGCAGCCCCGAGGCGGCCTGCTCCTGGGGTTCACGGCGACCGGGACCAGGGAGATCCGCGAGGGCGTTCGCCGGCTGGCGCAGGCATTGCAAGCAAATCGAACCGCCGCCGGCGAGCGGTGAAGCGAAGCGCCTTTTACGCCCGCGGCGCAATGCCGCCGGGCTCCGCGCCTTTTTTCTCCAGATCGTCGGCGAGGATCACCGCCTCCGCCAGATCTCGCATCGGGCGGCGCAGCCTGCGGCTCTCGTTGCGCAGCCGCAGGTAGGCTTCCTCTTCGGTGAGATTGTGCTTGTGCTGCAGAATCCCCTTGGCGCGCTCCACCAGCTTGCGGGTCTCCAGCGTGCGCTTCATCTCCAGCGTTTCCGACATCAGCCTGGCATTCTCGATCGCGATCGCCGCCTGTCCCGCCACCGCTTTCACGAATCCGATCTCGTCTTCCCCGAAGATGCGCTCATCGCGCGTGTAGATGTTGATGGTGCCGATCACTTTGTCGCGCGCCAGCAGGGGCGCGGAAAGCAGACTGGCCAGCCCGGACTTGCGGGCGAGCTCCGGATAGCGGTATTGCTTCTCCGCCAGCACGTTCTGAATGATGATCGGCCGGGCTTCGCGAACCACGCGCCCGATCAGCGAATCTTCGATCTTCAACGGCATCTTGTGCATGTACTCGGGCGAGGAACAGCGCGCCGCCGAGATCACCAGCTCTCTCCGGTCCTCGTCCACCAGCATGATCGAGCACACGGGCGAATCCATCGTCTCGGCCACCATCTCGGCGATAGCCTGCAGAATCCGGTCCAGATAGCTTTCCGCCGAGATGGTCTGCGCCACCGCCGCCAGCGTCTCCATCCGCCGCACCGCGCTCTGCGACTGTTCCGCCAGCCGCGATTTTTCGATCACTCCGCCCATCTGCTCGCCGATAAAGCTCACCAGCGCCACTTCATCCGGCGTGTGCTGATGCGACTGCCGGTGATGCACGTTGATTACGCCGATCAACTCTCCGCCGGTCACCAGGGGCACGGAAAGAAATGCCGAGAAGGTGTCTTCCGGCAGCGCTTGAAAAGGCTTGAAGCGGGTATCGGCCGCGGCATCGGATGTAAGCGCCACCACCGATTTATGCAACGCCACCCATCCGGTGATACCCTCTCCCATCTTCATCCGGATCTTGCCGATTTCCGCGTCGTGCGGCAGCTGCGAAGCCCGCAACACGATCTCGTTGGTGCTGTTGTCGAGCAGATACACCAGACAGGCGTCGCAATGCGTGACCTCCATGGTTAAAGAAATTAATTGCCGGAGCATCTGCTCCAAATCCACGTCGGAACTGACCAGGCTGCTGATCTGATGCAGCAGCGCGACCTGCGAACCCTGTTGCTCCATATGAGAACTGATTGCGATTTCTGCGCCCATAATCGAGTGTATGGGTGTGGAATTTGATCCGTCCAATTGAAAATTTCTATCCACAAGATTAGCGTCCGGTGTTTGTTATAATCGCAGCATCATGCAATTTCCCCGCATCTTCCTCGTGCGTCAGAACTTTCCCGATCGCCGTATTCCCGATGTCGGGGGCGAGGTACGCCGCCGGCTGAGTCAGTCTCCATTCGCCGCCCGCCTCAAGCCGGGCGCGCGGGTTGCCATCGGCGTGGGCAGCCGCGGCATCAACAACATCGCCACCATCGTGCGGGAAGTGGTGGCCTATTGGAAGACTCAGGGAATGCAGCCTTTCATCTTCCCGGCGATGGGAAGCCATGGCGCCGCCACCGCCGAGGGCCAGGCCGACGTGCTCGCGCATTACGGCATCATCGAGCAGACCGTCGGCTGCCCCGTTGTGAGCCAGCTTGAAGTGGTCTCGCTCGGAAAAACCAGCGACGGCATCGAGGCTTTTATGGATCGCACCGCCTATGAGAGCGACGGTGTGATGCTGGTGGGCCGGGTGAAATGGCACACCGATTTCGAAGGGACGATCGAGAGCGGGCTTTTCAAGATGATGGCGATCGGTCTGGGAAAGTTCGCCGGCGCGCAGCGTTATCATACCTACGCCTACAAGCTCGGCCTGGAGCACGTCATCCGCAGTGTCGGTCGCCAGGTTCTGCAGTCGGGAAAGATTTTGGGCGGCCTCGCCATTCTGGAAGATGCGTACCACAACACCGCCAGGATCGACGCCGTCCCGGTGGAGATCATGGAACAGCGCGAGGAAGAAAATCTCGCCTTGACCAAATCGTGGATGGGCAAGGTTCCCATGGACCTCAATATCCTGATCATTGACGAGATCGGCAAGAACATCAGCGGTGCGGGCATGGATACGAAGGTCATCAACCGCAACATCCAGTGCGTTTACAGTCCGTTCCCGTATCTGCACAAGTTCGACCGGATTTTTGCGCGCGGCCTGAGTTCGCTCACCTACAACAACGGAGTCGGGCTGGGCATGTGCGACGTGGTGACGGACCGGCTGGTGAATCAGATCGACTGGACGCCCACCCATATCAATTCGCTCACGGCTTCCACTCCCTCGGCCATTCGCACGCCGATCCATTTCGCCACCGATCGCGAATGTCTGGAGCGCATCATGCCCACCGTGGGTGAGCTGGACATGGATCGGGTCACGTTCGGCTGGATCCGCAACACGATGGAGCTTTCGGTTCTGGGGCTCAGCGAAAATCTGAAGGCGGAAATCGATAGGAATCCGATGCTCGAGATTCTCGGCCCGCCCGTGCAGATGGAATTCGACGGCGCCGGCAACCTGGTTGAGCTGGTCGCGCAGTTGCAACCTGTGCACGCCGGACACTAGAACCGGGGAAGGACGATTCCGGGCAGGTACTACGGACGCATCCGCGAACATGCGCGCCCCTCTGCGAACGCGCCTTGGAGCTTTTGACGCATGGATGTCGAATGGATTCGTAAGTACTGCATCGCGCTGCCGCACACTACCGAGCAGGTGCAGTGGGGCAACGATCTGGTGTTCAAGATCGGCGGCAAGATGTACGCGGTCACTCCGCTCGAGCCTGCGCCCAACTGGCTCGCGTTCAAGTGCACGCCGGAGAATTTCGCGGAACTGGTGGAACGGCCGGGCATCATCCCGGCGCCTTATATGGCAAGGGCGCAATGGGTGGCGCTCGAAAGTAAAGATGCGCTGCCCCGCGCCGAGATTAAAAAGCTCCTTCGCCAGTCCTACGATCTGGTGAAGACCAAGCTCCCCAAGAAGGTGCAAGCCGCTTTATAAAGGAGGTTCGATGAAGCTCGCTGTCTTATGGACCCTGATTTCCGCTGGGGCGGCTCCGCTGTCGGCCGGATCCTGTGAAAGCCTTGAGTCGCTTTCATTTCCGGATGCGAAGATCACGATGGCGCAGATCGTGGCTGCCGGAGAGTTTGTGCCCCCGGCCGGAAAGGCCACAGCGTTCCAACAGGTTCCGGCGTTCTGCCGTGTCGCTGCCACGCTCGCCCCCTCCAGCGACTCCGACATCAAGATCGAGGTGTGGCTGCCGGTCTCGGGCTGGAACCGGAAGTTTCAGGCAGTGGGCAACGGCGGCTGGGCCGGAGTGATCAGCTACGCCGCGATGGCGGAGGCGGTCAAGAACGGCTACGCATCAGCTTCCACCGACACCGGCCACTCCACGCCCGGAGGTTCCTTCGCGCTGGGACATCCCGAGAAGCTGATTGACTTCGCGTGGCGGTCGGAACACGAGATGACCGTCAAGGGAAAAGCCGTTATCCGCGCCTTCTATGGCGATCCGCCGCAGCGCTCCTACTGGAACGGCTGTTCCACCGGGGGCCGCCAGGCGCTCAAGGCAGCGCAGATGTTTCCCGACGATTTCGACGGAATCATCGCGGGCGCCCCCGGGAATCGGACGGCCATGGCCTTGTGGATCGCCCACGCCCTGCTGAAAGATCCGCCGAGCTACGTCCCGCCGGCGAGGTATCCTCTGATCCACAAGGCTGCGATCGCCGCCTGCGATGCCCGCGACGGAGTGGAGGACGGATTGATCGACGACCCGGCTGCCTGCAAGTTCGATCCCGGCGTGCTGCTGTGTAAAGGCGAAGAGAGCGCGGAGTGTCTCACCGCCGCCCAGGTGGAAGCCGTGCGCAAGGTATATTCTCCCGGGAGGAATCCGCGAACGGGAGAGGAGTTGTTCGGCTCGCTCGCTCCGGGCAGCGAATTGGCGTGGGCCGTGATGGGCGGCGGACCGGAGCCTTACGCGGCGATTCTCGATCAAATGAAATATGTGGTGTTCCAGAATCCGGACTGGGACTGGCGTACGTTCGATTTCGATAAGGATAACACCCGCTTCGAGCGGCCTGAGTATCTGATCATGAACGGCACCGATCCGAATCTGAAGAAATTCTTCGCCCGCGGCGGAAAGCTGCTCATGTATCACGGCTGGAACGATCAGAATGTTTCGCCCTACAACAGCATCCGGTATTTCAAGAAAATGCAGGACACCATGGGAGGCGAAGCCAAGACTGCGAACAACATCAGGCTGTTCATGGCGCCGGGTATGGGCCACTGCAGTGGCGGCGAGGGTCCGAATACGTTCGATAAGGTGGGCACGCTGGAGCGATGGGTCGAGCAGGGCCAGGCGCCCGATCGCATCATTGCTTCGCACAGCACGGCCGGCAAGGTCGACCGGACCCGGCCGCTGTGCCCGTATCCGCAGGTGGCGAAGTATAAAGGCACCGGCAGCATTGACGAGGCGGCAAACTTCGTCTGCAAGCGGCCCTCGCCTTAGCCTCGATGCGTCCGTGATCGCCGGATCCGCGCCGCGGGGCGGGAAAGGCCACCCCTAAAGCTCTGAGAACTGCCGCCGATATGTGAATTGCGGATGCGGATTCTAGTGGCCGAAGACAACCCGGTTTTCCAGAGCATGCTGAAGAACATGCTCGGAAAGTGGGGATACCAGGTCACTCTGGCCGATAACGGACAGGACGCCTGGAGGATTCTGCAACAGGATCCTGCGCCCGAGCTGGCGATTCTGGATTGGATGATGCCGGGCCTGGACGGCGTCGAAGTAACCCGCCGCTTGCGCGAAGCAGCCCGGCAACGATATATCTACGTGCTTCTGCTTACCGCCCGGACGGAACAGAAGGATCTCGTCGAGGGTATGGATGCGGGCGCCGATGATTACCTTACCAAGCCTTTTAGTACCCAGGAGCTGCGCGTGCGGCTGCGGGCGGGCCGCCGCATTCTGGATCTGCAGGAGCAGTTGCTGCAGGCACAGGATGCTCTCAGAGAGCAGGCCACGCACGACGGCCTGACCGGCCTGTGGAACCGCACGTCGATTCTCGAAATTCTGGAAAAAGAGGCTGCCCGCACGACGCGTGAGGGGACTCCGCTTGCCCTGCTCATGGCCGATCTCGATTATTTCAAGCGAATCAATGACACCTACGGCCATCCCGCCGGCGACACGGTTCTGCGGGAGAGCGCGCGCCGTCTGCGCGCCAACGTTCGCACCTACGATGCGATCGGCCGTTATGGCGGCGAGGAGTTTCTGGTCGTGTTGCCGGGGTGCGATCGCTCCAACGGGCTCATCCAGGCCGAACGGTTGCGGCAGGCCGTCAATTCGGAACCGATTCGCGCCGCCGAATCCGATATTGACGTCACCTGCAGCCTTGGTCTCTCCTGGCAGGATCGGTGGGCTGCGGCCGATAGCAAAGCGCTGCTCCAGGCCGCCGACGAAGCGCTTTATAACGCCAAACGCGCCGGCCGCAACCGCGTGGAGAGCACCGCCATGCTGTCCGATCCGGCGGTTCCCGAGCCGCTTCTCGTTTGATTCTAAATCTGCAAAAAAACTGTGGCATTCGCTCTTGATTGGGTTATAATCGGGACTCCCCCAAGACAATTAGAAGCCATGTTCGCTACTCAAGTTCTTGCGTCTTCTCCTGATCCTGATCAGGTTCGCACGCTCATCCGCTCCTGCCGGTTCACCGAAACTTCGGCAGATTACGTCTCCCAAATCGTCCGCTCCGTGGCCGCGGCCACGGAATCTCAATTCGCCATCTGGCTCGAATGGCCCGTCCACGCGACCACCGTGGTGGCGCAGACGAATGGTCCCGTCCCCCCGGGCCTGATTGCGCTTTGCTCGCGTACGCCCATGATAGCCAGCGATTGGATCGTGGCGGCGCCCGTCTGCTTCCGGTCCACCATCGTGGGCGTGCTGGCGGCCGCCAATGGCCGGCGGCCTTACACCTCGGCGGACGTCTCCCTCCTGTCGCAAGTCGGGCGCACGGCCGTGCTCGAATATGAAATACGCCGCCAGGCCGAGGCGCTCGCGATGGAACCGATGGCAAGCAGAGTCGCCAACATGACGCACGATCTGCGTCAGCCGCTCGGCATCCTCGAGGCTTGCACGTGTTTATTGGAGATCGCGTTGCCCCCAGGCGAAACGCGCGCCCGCGAACACCTGGAGGAGATGCATCGCCAGCTCGATCTGGCCGGAGCGATTGTGGATGAGGCGGTAGCCGGCTATACCGGGTGCCTGGAGGCGAGCCGCGACTTCACGAACTCGGCGATCTCCATGGTGACGTAGTAAGGCGGCTTTACCACGAACTGCGGTTTGCCGTCCCAGAGTCCCCGGGAAACCTCTTCCCACATCGGCACGTTGATGCCCGAGTCGATAATGATGAGCGCATCCGCGCGATCGAGGAAGCGAAGGCTCGAAGGTTTGAAGTCTTCCTTCGAAAAATCCATGACAACCAGGTAAAGGTCGGGCTCAAAGAACTCCAGAATGCTGTTGGATTCCGCGATGACATTGTCACAGGCCGCGATCATTTTTTTCAGCACCGGCACCGCCCCGGCCAGGCGGCCTTGCTCGGTGCGCAGCCAGAAGGAGCGCACTGCGCCGGCGGCGAGATAGCGGCCGGTGTCGGTATTGGCGGGCATCTCTTCTTCAGTGAGCACGTACGGATGCTGGAGCTGGTCGGGCTCGGTGGGAGCGCAGTCGCAGGGATCGCCCTTGGATGAGCAGATGCCGTGGCCGTATTGGGTGACCTTGACGGCGGTCCATGGCCACTGCGGAAGCGCGCAGATGAGCCCGGAGACCACGGAGGTCTTACCGATATCGCGGGTGTGCCCGCCTACTGCTACCAGCATCAGCTCTTGCCCTCCAAGGTGGCCAGCTTTCGCTTGATTTCGACCAGTTCCTTGCGCATATCGGGAAGACGCGAGAGATTGGCGAGCATTTCCAGGTGCTCCTTGAGCGGGCGCGCCGGAGTCCCCCAGACCACCTGCCCGCTGCGCACGATCTTGGAGGTCAGGATGCCGCAGCCCGATCCGAGCACCGCGCGCGATTCGATCCGGGCCTTGTCGCCGATGCCGACTTGTCCGCCGATCACCGCATAATCCTCGACGACGACGCTGCCGGAGAACCCGGTTTGCGCGGCCACCACTACATGGCGACCAATCCGGCAGTTGTGCGCCACGTGCACCATGTTGTCCAGCTTGGTTCCATCGCCGATCGAGGTGACGCCCAGGGCCGCCCGGTCCACGCAGGAATTGGCGCCGATCTCCACTGCCGTGCCGATCTCGACGCGTCCCACTTGCGGGAATTTCTCGTAATGATCGCCTTCCAACACGAAACCGAAGCCGTCGGCGCCGATCACACAGCCGGAATGCAGGATACTGCCGCGGCCGATATCGACATTGTCGTAAACGGTGACGTTAGCATGAAGTACACAACCTTCGCCAATCGAGACCCGCTTGCCGATTACGCAGCCGGCGCCGATAGTCGCCGCGATACCGATGCGCGACCCGTTGCCGATCACCACATGTGGGCCGAGATTCACCAGCGCACCCAGATCGACGCCCGCTCCGACTATGGCGGTGGGATGAATACCTGGCTTCAGCTCCTGCGTCGGGTGAAAACGGCTGAGCACGCGGGCAAAGGCGGTTCGCGGCGCCTCCACGCGAATTACCGTACGATAGCCCGGGCTCTGGTAGTCCAGTGGAACCAGCAGGCACCCCGCCGCCGTCGTTTCCGCCTGCCGCTTTGCCTTCTGGTTCGCCACGAAGGAGATATCCGAGCCGCCGGCGCTTTCGAGCGGTGCCACGCCGTTGATCTCTTTTTCACCGTCGCCTTCGAAGGTTGCGCCCAGCCATTCGGCTATTTCACGAACACGCATGTCTTATGATACAAGTTCATGCCTGTCGATCCGTCCGCGAGCATTGCGCCCACGGCTCGCGTGCACCCGGATGCGCACATCGGTGCCTGCGTGCGGATCGGCGAGTATTGCGTCATCGAGCAGGATGTGCAGATCGGCGCGCATTGTTCGCTCGAACACTACGTCTACATCAAGCGTTGGACAACGCTGGGGGAGAAGAATACGATTTCGGCGGGCAGTGTGCTCGGCACCGATCCGTTTGACAAGAAATTCACCGGCGCGCGGAGCTTTTTGAAGATCGGGAACGGAAATACGATCCGCGAGCACCATACGATTTCCCGCGGGACGCAGCCGGAATCGGCCACCCGGATCGGCGACGGCAATTACATCATGAGCTCGGGACACATCGCGCATAACTGCACGATCGGCAATCAGAACGTGATCGCCAGTTGCGCGCTGCTGGCCGGGTATGTGGAGGTGGAGGACGAGGTCTTCATTTCGGGCAATGTGGCCATTCACCAGTTTGCAAAGGTCGGACGGCTGGCGATGATCGCCGGCAACAGCGGCGTCAGCGGAGACGTGCCGCCTTTTTTTCTATATGCCGGATTTCGCGCCGTGCCCAAGGGGTTGAATACGGTGGGACTGAAACGCGCCGGTTTCAAAAGCTCGGACCTGGCCACCCTCAAGCGGGCCTATCAGATCCTGTACCGGTCGGATTTAAAGCTGGAGCAGGCATTGACGCGCATCGAGACTGAGATTCCTACAACGGAAACGCTCCACTTGGTCAATTTTATAAGGCGCAGCGAACGTGGGATCTGCCGGGAGTAGGGACCGGGCGGACCCGGCCCCTACCGTTGTTTAACGGCCGGCAGTTCTTCGTTTTACGGGAGGAGCCATGGCTTGAGGCTTGACCCGCCCGTCCTCAACGGCCGAGCGTAAGCGCCCCACGACGCTCTTGCACAGGTCGAGTTCGTCATGATTCTGGATAAAACCAGGCATCTTAGGATCGATAAACTGCTTGCGGAACAACTGATCGGACGCCATGGCGGTCAAGGCCCCGAGCTCCTCAGGGGTGAACTCCAACGTCACTTTTTTCATGGATAACTTCATTCTAACATTTTGATGAGGAGTTGTCTTGGGGTGTGCAAAAAAGCGCCTTTTAAGCCCCTTTAAGCCCTTTTTCGCGACAAAAATGCGCACAAAAAGACCGATTTATGCGCCCCGGAACGGCGAGCGGCGGTCTTTCAGCGGCAAATTCACCCGCGCACCCGAGATTTGCGACTGATAGATCCCCGCCACCATCTCGATCGCCCAGCGGCCGTCGCGAGCGTTGCAGACCGGCTCCCGGCTTTTCTCGATCGCCTCCAGCAAGTCCTTAACCATCAATAGATTAGCTTCGTGGCGTGTGTTCACGGCCGATCCCGGCGGCGGCTCCACTTTCTCCCACGTCCCGGCCCAGCCGGGAGCGCGCACAATCATGGCCGAATCCTGCGGCACGTTGCCCAGCGGCATCCAGATCGCCCCGTGGCTGCCGTAGAAGCTGACGCCGAATCGCGGTCCGTTGGTCACATCGTTGGCTTTAGAGCCGAAAAAGCCGCTGATGCCTCCGGGGAAGGCAAACATCGCGGCGATATCGTCGCCGGCGATGGTGCCCACCGGTTCGCTCGCCTGGCGGCCCGAATCGCGGCCCATCTCCTGCCGGCCGCTGCTGACGTGGGCGAACACCCAGTGCGGATCGCCTGCCAGAAAGCGCATCATGTCGAAGCAGTGCGTGCCGAGCACCATCAGATCCTCGCCGCCGGCGCGCTTGTCCTCCTTGCCGCGAGCGCGGATCTCGAGCAATTTGCCGATCGCGCCATCGCGCAACATCGACCGTACCTGCAGCGAGACCGGGTGAGAGCGGGCGCTGTGTCCCACCTGAACCTTGACCCGTGCCGGCTCCACCGCCGCCACCATCCGATCGGCCTCTTCCACGGAGGCGGCAAATGGCTTCTCCATCAGGATGTGCGCTCCGATCGCTGCTGAGGCGGTGACCATTTCCAGGCGCTGATCGAGCCAGCGCGGACAGATGGCAACCAGGTTGGGCTTCTCGGTCTCCAGCATTTTCCGGTAGTCGGCATAGGCACGGGCGGCGCCCGAGCGCTTTTGGGCTCGAGCGCGCCCGCTTTCGTCGGGATCGGATACGGCCGTCACTTCCACGTCCGGAAGACCCGTCCAGGCGGTGTCCCAGTCATGGCCATAGTTGCCGCGGCCGGTATGTCCGATGACGACCGCGCGGTATTTAGGCTTTGCGAGGGAAGTCGAGGCCAAAGCTGTGAGGGATGAGGCTACCAGGCGACGCCGTGTGATTGCGTGCATGGTGTCCAGTGTAGCGCTGCAGATTGTGAGGCGGCGAGGGATTAATCGCGAGGCTGGGCGGCGCCCCAACACGCCAGCGCCACCGCGAAGACGAGATCGTCGTGCTGGTTGCTGCTCCAGGCCGCGAAACGCTCGCGCCTGGCCGCACCCATGCGCATCCGCATTTGCAGCATTTCGCGCTGTAATGTCTGCCGCTCGATCAATTTTCCGGCGATCTGCAATTCCCCTAGCGCGAGCCGCCCCTGCAGGCCCATGATCAGGTCGCGTTTGGGCACGCGGAAATATCCGCCGTCGAGCGACTCTCCATCGCCGGCCGTGGCCAGCACGGGAAGCACCGGCGCTTCCAGTCTCGCGCTGCGCAGCAATTCGATGACGGGACGACCCACACCGGTCGCGTCGGCGATTACTGTGCACTTGCCCTTGAGCTCGCGCGATCGGGTCATGCTGCGCACGCGCTTCACCACGTCTGCGTACGGCAATCCGAGAGGCATACGTTCCAAATGCCGGATACAGAGGGTCCGGTCGGCCTCCAGGATCGCCACGGCCGACGGATCGTGCACCTGACCGAGATCCAGTCCCAGGAAGAATCGCTTCATCGAAGGCTCAGGCGAACACCAGCGGCTGCACCTGATACGTGACTGCCTGCTCGATCAGCTGGGCATCGAAGATTTCGTCTTCTTCGTCGACGAACTCGCACAGATATTCCTGGCGGAACCAGAACTCGCCCATGTCATCGCGTTCGATGCGGAGAAATCGCTTCGGCACGCGCGGGCACTTCGTGGCCGGCACGTACACCCTATCCCATTGGCGGCTGCCGCACTCCCACATCTCATAAAAGAAGCCGCGCTTGCCCGCCGGCGTTCCCATCAGCCACATCGTCCCGCGGCGCGAGAGCATCGGCCGTACCGCACCGAATACCTGGTCGCTCACCCGCGCCGCATCGTCGACGATCAACAGCGATACCTCCGCAAATCCGCGCACGGTGGTGGAATTGGAACCCACCCCGACAATCCGCGATCCGTTGGACAGCTCGAGCGAGATCTCGTTCTGGCCATTCCCCCACACCGGTTCGCCGATCATGGCGGCAAACTCCTCAACCCTCCGCAGAAATTCGGCGCTCTGGTGAAGACTGGGCATGACCACGACCGTCAGAGTGCCCGGCCGGGTCTTTGCCTCGTAGAGCGCGCGGGCCGCGGCAATGGTCGACTTCCCCCATTGCCGGTAGCAATTCAGAATCATGCGCTGCGAGCCGCTATCGAGCACGCGCGCCTGCCCGGTATCCAGCCGTAGCTTGAGATTGCGCCGCGCCCACGCTGCCACCTGCTGCCTGCCTTGCATTTCGTCGAATTCCGCCGTTTTGAAATTCCGCACTGGAAAGGCCCTCATAATCTTAAAGTTGGGAACTGCTTCCTGCCTGTCGGATAGCTCCGTGACAACTTCGATTCCAGGTTATATCGTGCGGCCCAGGAATCAGACAAACAAGTCTTTTGTCGTTACCGGGAGCGGCCGTCAAAGGTAAGCGAATCACCACGCTCGGCGGGAATCCGCATGTCCCCGTTCCTTTGTGACCTGCGCTTGCAGGTTTCCGGTCAAACCCCCCGGTGGGGGCGGCGGCCGAATCCAAAGCGGGGGTAGCGGCACCATCCGGTCGCGCCGCACTGCGATACGCTATTACAGTGCTTCGATGCGACGTCTGCGTGGTGGGCAGCGGACCCGGCGGCGGGATTGCCGCCTATGTCCTGGCCAAAACCGGCGTGAAGGTCGCTCTGCTCGAAGCCGGTCCCAGATTGCGCGCGGGAATCGATTACGGCGGTCACGCGATGCCGTGGGAGGCAACCGAGCAACTGGCCAGCGGAGAGTTCGGCCGCAACTACGTTTTCAATCGGCGCGAGCGCAACCATTTCACTCCCGTGGGCGACCGGCCGGATCACGGCTGGCTGAAAGCCGTCGGTGGACGGTCGCTGTGCTGGGCCGGCCACAGCCTGCGCTTCGGACCGGGAGACTTCCGCTCCTGGCCGGTTTCATACGATGAAGTCGCTCCCTATTACAGCCGGGCCGAGCGCTTCATGGGCGTCTACGGCAATAAAGACGGCCTCTGGAATCTACCCGACGGAGAGTTCTCCGGAGCCATCGGGATGCGTTGCGCGGAGTGGCTTCTGCGCCGCGGCGTGGACCGGCTCAAAGCCAGGGGCGCGAAGATGGATCTGGTGGAGCAGCGCAAAGCCATGCTCACGCGCGCGCATTCCTCGGGCCGCGCTCTTTGCCACTACTGCGGCAAATGCAACGGCTGCTGTGTGGATGCCAAATACACCTCGGCCAATACACCGATCCCGCAGGCCATGCGCACCGGCAATCTCACCCTGCTGACCGATGCCATGATGACCAGAATCGTCACGGACACAGCGCGGCGGCGGGTGACCTCGGTCGAATACACGCAGGCCTCCGGCGCCGTCGATCGGGTGGATTGCCGCGCGCTGGTGCTGGCCTGCAATTCCATTGAGACTCCGCGCCATCTGCTGATCAACGGGCTGGCAAATTCCAGCGGCCAGGTGGGCCGCAATCTCACCAGCCATTTCGGGCTCACCGTGGTCGGATTCTTTCCCGAACTCAGGCAGCGCACGCACCTCAACGACGAAAGCGCCGGAGGCTATCAGAGCCTGCTCACGGGTCTGTACTGGGACAAGCCGAACCCGCATTTCGAAGGCACCTATCAGGTGCAAAACTCCGCCGGCTGGTCTTTGTTCGAGCTGCCGGTGCGCAACGTCAAAGGTTGGGGGAGTACGTTCAAGCGCGAGCTGCGCGAGAAATGTGTCGCCAGCGCGCGCATGAATATGCAGGGATCGCTTGCCATCTCGCCGCGCAAGTTCGTTGATCTCGATCCCGGACGCAAGGACCACTTCGGCCTTCAGCTCCCCCGCGTGCACCTGCACTACGAAGCCAACGACGTCGCCATGGCCCAGGATATGGTCGAAAAATGCGAAGAGATCATCCGTGCCGGCGGCGGCGAGGTCATCAGCACGCCGGGTAAAGTCACCGCCGCCAAGCTCGATATCGACTATAACCATTGGGTGGGAACGGTGCGTATGGGCAACGATCCGCGGACCGCTCCGCTCGATCGTTTCGGCCGCAGCCACGACGTCCCGAATTTGTTCGTGGGAGACGCATCGGTATTTCCGGCCTATCCGGAAAAGAATCCCACGTTAACCAACATCGCCCTGTCGTGGCGTATGAGCGACCATCTCGCGGAGTTGGCCCGCAAAGGAGAATTGTCGTAATGGAGCGCCGCGAGCTTTTCAAGATCATCACCGCCGGCGCGATCGCGCACCCGGCGGCGGCCGCGCAGCAGAACCGGTTCTTCACCCCCGCGCAGGCTACCGTCGTCGATCGACTGGCCGATATCATCATTCCCACGGACGAACAAAGTCCGGGCGCGCACGACGCGGGCGTGATCCGCTACCTGGATCTGCTGACGGCGGCGATGCCCCCGGACCGCCAGGATCTGTGGCGCCGCGGCATCGAGGCCGTGGATGAGGCGGCGCGGGAACGTTTCCAGCAGAGCTTTTCGGAGTGCACCCGGACACAACAGGAGGCATTGCTAAGTGTCGTGGCCGCGCACGAAGGCGCGCCCCAAAATATGCTGGAGCGTTTCTTCGAGCTGGTCAAAAACGCCACTGTAGACGGATATCGCTTTTCGGAGGTCGGCGTAAAGCAGTATATGGGCTGGGCAGGCAATCAAGGCGAAACCAGCCGGTGGTCCGGCGCCTGCGGGCATCCCGAGCACCAGAGAGAGAATAACGGACCACTGAAGTAATGGATGGTTACGGAAAGGAGTTCGAACCATGCTCAAGCGAAGGATCGCGTGGGTCATTTCCGCCGCGCTGTTTCTGGCAATCGCCTCGGCAGCCGACATCAACGGGAAGTGGAAAGCCGAGTTCACCACACCGGACGGGACGGCACGCACAAATACGTTCACCTTTAAAGCGGAAGGCGCCAAACTCACCGGCACCGTTGCCGGCTCGCAGGATGAGACGCCGATTCAGAACGGCGCCATCTCCGGCGATGAGATTTCCTTCACCGCGGATCGCCCGTTCGGTAAGTTCACTTATAAAGGCAAGGTCTCGGGCAACGAGATCAAGCTGAAAGTGGATTTCAACGAGAATAGTTTCGAGATCACCGCCAAGCGGCTCTCCAGCTAGTTAATGGGGGAACGCCTTCTCCATTTCCAACTGAACGGAACAAGAATTGTAGCTGTTCATTTCCTCATGCTTCCACAACCAAGCTACCGGTCAAATCGGTGGGGTCGTATGGACATTTTGACCTTATGGGAGGACTGCCAGCGCTGACGGGCCTCGACTCCCCTTGGATTTTGATCCTAAAGGTGGCACAAGCATTGCCGCGGGTTGTATCAGACTCCAGTCTCTGCATGATCTAGGATTCGCCATGGACAGCATTCGTGCGGGCCACGAAATGGCGGCAATTGCGTGTGCCCGAAACACAGTAGACTATGAAAAACGGGAAGGCCATGACTCCAGAACGGCGGCGTCAAGTCGAGGAGATTTGCCGCGTTGCGCGGGATCGCACGCCGCAATTGCGCTCCGCCTACGTGGAGGGCGCTTGCGGAGCGGACCACGAGTTGCGGCGGCAAGTGGAAGCCCTGCTCGCCGGGGAACTGAACCAAGGGGAAGCGACCGTGACGATGATCGAGGGCCGGCAGTTGGGCCCCTACCGCGTGCTCACGCGACTGGGCGCGGGCGGCATGGGCGAGGTCCACCGGGCGCATGACAGCAAGCTCGGCCGGGATGTCGCGGTCAAGACTCTGCCGCCGGCATTCGCCGGGGATCCCGAACGCCTGGCGCGATTCCGCCGCGAGGCCCGCACCCTCGCTTCGCTGAATCATCCCAACATCGGCGCAATTTACGAGCTGGAGGAGTTCGACGGAACCACCTGCCTGGTGCTGGAGCTGGTGGAGGGCGAGACGCTCCGCGGTCCCCTGCCCGTGGAGAAGGCGCTCGAGTACGCAAACCAGATCGCCGAGGCATTGGAAGCAGCGCATGCCAAGGGGATTACGCATCGCGACCTGAAGCCCGCCAACATCAAGGTAACTCCCGAGGGCCGGGTGAAGGTGTTGGACTTCGGACTCGCCAAGGCCGTGTGGGGCCTTGGCGACCAGTACCTGTCGAGCTTCAGCGTGGTGGGCAGCCAATCTGTTGCTGGCCAAATCGTGGGCACCCCACCGTACATGAGCCCGGAACAAGCGCGCGGCGGAGAGGTGAATCAGAGAACGGACGTCTGGGCGTTCGGCTGCGTGTTGTATGAACTGCTGGTGGGCAAGCGGGCATTTCGCGGATCGAATTTACAGGAAACCCTTCTAGAGATATTCGAGCGCGAACCGGATTGGAGCGCGCTGCCACCGAAGACTCCGGCGAAGATTCGCGCCTTGCTGCGGCGGTGTTTGGAAAAGGACCCCGCGCGGCGGTTGCCGGACATCCGCATGGCGCGCCAGGATATCGGCGAAGCGCGGCGCGGTTCGCGGCGATGGCTGGTGGCGGGCGCGGCGGGAGTCGCGATCCTCGCGGCGGCGGCCGTGAGTCTATGGCCGGATCGCCGCCCCTTTGGTCCGGACCGATGGGTGCAGTTGACCAGGTTGTCTGATTCAGTCGGCCAACCCGCGCTCTCGCCCGACGGACGTATGGTCGCCTTTGTGCGCGGTGCTTCCACGTTCGAAACCCCGGGCGAGATCTACGTAAAGATGCTGCCGGACGGCGAAGCCGTGCGGCTCACCAACGATGGATTGTCAAAGATGAGCCCGGTGTTTTCGCCGGATGGCTCCCGGATCGCCTACACCGTCAGGAAAGGAGCAAATTGGGACACCTGGCAGGTGCCCGTGATCAACGGCCAACCTCGGCTGTGGCTGAAGAACGCCTCCGGCTTATCGTGGATCGGTAAGGATCGCGTAATGTTTTCCGAGATCAAGAACAATGACATCCACATGGCCATTGTCACCGCGCAGGAGAACCGGGCCGATGTGCGCGATGTCTACGTGCCTGCGGGCATACGGGGCATGGCTCACCGGTCTTACCAGTCGCCTGACGGCAAGTGGTCCCTGATCGTCGAGATGGACCGCGGGCCATGGATCCCCTGCCTGCTGGTTTCCATGGACGGCCGGCCGCCGCCGCGCCGGGTGGGCCCGCCCAACGCCGCTTGCACCTTCGCCGCGTGGTCCCCGGATGGGAAGTGGATGTTTCTGAGCTCGAGCGCGGGCGGCGCCTTTCACATCTGGCGGCAGCGGTTTCCGGACGGCGAGCCTGAGCAGATCACGTCCGGTCCCACCGAGGAAGATGGGATTGCGATGGCCGCGGATGGACGGTCGTTGGTGACGGCTGTGGCGTCGCGGCAGAGCGCGGTTTGGGTACACGGGCTGGACGGCGAGCGGCAGGTATCGTTAGAGGGTTTTGCATTTGATCCGAAATTCACGCCCGACGGCAGGAAGCTGCTGTACCGGATTCTCAAGGGAGCCACACTCAGCGAAGCGAGCCAATTGCGGGTCACCGATCTGGAAAGCGGGCTCACGGAGCCGCTCCTGCCGGGCATCGACGTCATGGGGACTGGGCAGCCGATGTACGATATCACCCGTGACGGGCGACAGGCGGCTGCCGCCGGCGTGGATCGCGAGGGGAAGCGCCGGCTCTGGCTGGTTCCTCTGGACCAGGGTTCGCCACCTCGCGCGATTCCCGGCTTTGAAGGGGTCTATCAGCCACAATTTGGAGCAAGCGGGGAGATCATCTTCGCCGTTCGCGCGATGGAAGGCTTGCTGATGTTCCCTCATGTTGTTCGGGAGGATGGAACGGGGTTGCGCAAGCTAAGCAAGGAGTTCATTGAGATCAAGGGGCTATCCCCTGACAACAAGTGGCTGGTCGTCGTGACTGTGACAAAAAACCAGGAGCGCGGCGCAGAGGGACGCGGTATCATCGCCCGTTCCCTCACAGGAGAAGCGGACCTCACTCTAATCGCTCCTGCCGCCGGTACTGTCCTCACGGAAATCGTCTGCAAATGGTCGCCGGACGGGCGCACCCTGGTCATCGTCCCCATGGCGCTTAATCGTGGTCAGAGTATGAAGGTATATTCGTTTCCCTTGCCGCCTGGAAAAATGTTTCCTGCGATCCCGCCGGGAGGTTTCCGGTCGGAAGCAGAGATGGCGAAGGTTCCTGGGGCCAAAACGTTTGATGTCTATGACTATGCTCCGGGGCCAGGCGAGGGCGTGTACGCGTTTACGCGCGAGTCGGTGCAGCGGAATCTCTATCGCGTTCCGCTGCGGTAGACGGTGTCAGTCGCAGCAGACCGAAGCGGCGATGGCTTCCCGGATGAGCCTCATCTCCGCTGTCCGTAATCAAATCTCCATAGCCCAGTGAAATCAGCAACTTACGAACCAGCGGAACTTCCGGCATCCTTTCCTTCACGTCCGGTATCCTTTCCCTCACGTCCAGCATCCTTTCCCTCACGTCCAGCGAACCGACATAGATCCCCGGGTTGGACGGAGGTCCGCTGCACCTACGGCAGTGGACCGACTTCGCAAAGGGAACACGTTTGGTGAACGGAATCAATACGATGAAGCTGATTGCATCATTGGCAAGGACTCCGGCTGTAGTCGAAATTGTAAAGGTGGGGAACATTTCAGCGGCCATGTACGTGACCCGGCAGAAGTTCCCGCCGCAGCGGTGAGGATCACCATGCCCGGAAAACTGCTTTTCGTTTTGGCTCGCGACCGCGTGCGCCGCGGAGAATCCGCCCAAGTCCGACAAGCCGATGATCACGCCGAACCCGGACGGGACATTCACGGCGCAAAAGCAGCCACAGGACGCCAAGGCGAAAGGACTGACGATCAAGCCACAGGTCGTCGTGGTGTCCTTTCGGCAAACCTGCGTGACTGACTCTTCTCGATACGGCTCGTGGTGTTGATGCCCCCAAAGCGTAGGGCTAGCCCAGGGCTAGGGTGCATTTCCGACCGTAACTGCGGTTCCGGCACCCATGCGAAACGTCTGCCGGTCGCTCCGACGATAGCGCTGAGATTGAACCGTCCGAGAGGAACCCTTCCCCAAACGCGGTTGGGGAGTTGTACACTTAACCGTACCAAGGGAGGGCACGATGGAAATGCCGGCCAAAACGGATCCTGCTCCCGACAGGGTCAACCGTCCTTCAAGAGATAAGTTGAGCATTTTCCGAGTGCTTGTCGCTGCATCACTGTTGGGGTTTAGCGCAAAACCTGCGAACCCGCAGAGTCAGCAAGAACCATTGCGGGGCAAGGATGCAATCAAAGCTGGCAGTGATGTCAAGCATGGATCCGATGTCGCCGAGCAGATCTATGTGGCTCGCTCCACGCGTATTTCGATCACAGTTCCTCCGTCAGCCTTTTGCGATAGCGCCCCCTTCAAAGCGCTGAGAGAGAGCTATCTCACTTGGTCATCTGTTGCGACTCGGCCCGAGGATGGCCGTCTGTCGAATCCTGCTGTAAAGAAGATTGGGTATGTAAAGACGTGTGTTGGACCCCGGGAGACGCAAGATCCCTCCTTGTTAGTGAGTCGGTTGTACACCGAGGGAACCATTGCTGGCGTCCCATTCAAAGGAATAGGTAGCTGTCAGATCCAACCCGACTTGCCGGAAAACGGGATTAGTCAACTCCTGCTTATACGGTTGTTTCAGCAAGCCACAACTGGTAGTGTAAGGAGGTGCCGCGGCCGCCGTTTCCCAAAACCTTGCGCGAATTCCAATCAAAGTTCGCTACCGAGGAGGCTTGCCAACAGTACTTAGCCTCATGCCGCTGGCCGGATGGCTTCGTCTGTCCGCGCTGTGGGAATCGACGCGCTTATGAATTGGTGGAACTCCGACGTTGGCAGTGTACCGGGTGTCGGCACCAAGTTTCGCTGACGGCTGAGACGATCCTGCATAATACGAGGACGCCGCTGACGGTCTGGTTTTGGGCCGCATACCTGATGACCACCGACAAGCGCGGCGTTTCGGCGCTACTGCTGCAGCGCCAACTCGCGCTGCGACGACACGAAACGTCGTGGATGATGCTGCATAAATTCCGGCGCGCAATGGTCAGCCTGAGACGAGAGCCGCTGCGAGGCGAGGTAGAGGTTGATGATACGTGGATTGGAGGATCTCAGGCTGGCTTGCGCGGAAGCCGGCAACTGAAGGGGAGGAAGGCGGCGCTGGTTCTGGTGGCGGTGGAGAAGCGCGACCACGGCACGAGCCGCGCTCGTATGGAGGTCATCCCGGATTTCAAAAGCTCAATTCTGATCGCTTTCCTGAAGCGGAACGTTGAGCCAGGCTCGATCGTATATACAGACGGCCTCAAGAGTTTCACCGGCCTGCATGAGGCTGGTTACAAGCACGTACCTCGCACCCAGCCGCTTCGAATCGACCTACGAAAGGGCGCCAAGTCGGTAGTACCTCTGGCCGACCGAGCGATTGGCAACCTCCAGCAGTGGCCTGATCGGCACCTATCACGGCGTGAGCCGCGATCAGCTTCAGGTCTATCTCGATGAGTTCGTGTTTCGCCATAATCGGCGGCGGCTACCCATGGCCGCCTTTCAGACACTGCTCGGTCTCGGAGCCGGTCGTAAGCCCACGGCCTATAACGACATCCGCGGTGCCACCGATCTTTCGCGGTCAAACCCCAAGCTATTGGGGTCTGCTGAAACAACCGTATAAGCAAAAGTCAACTAAGGTGCTTTCAGGCGCTCTCTGGCCTTCCAAATGAGTACACAGGCGGAGTGTTGTTAAACAACGCGATCATGTCTCAAAATGAGAATGGAGACGTGTCAAGCCCACCCGGTTACCTCCAGTCTGGTATAGCCACGTTTCGATTGTGGAAGAAGCGCGCCCCAAAGCGATAAATTGTCTCGGCGTGGACTCTCGTGTCGCACGACAACAGCGCCAGATTGAACGATGCCAAGCGGGCCTGGCGAAAAACGTGGCTGGACTTCGAGATTTTAGAAGCCCTTTTTCTGTGCATTCCAGGATGTCACCCGGCCATGGCCGGAGTCGATACTTTTCGGCCAGGCTAGATTCATCATACGCTAGCCGGTGGCAGTTGCTCGTGGTAATTCCAGGGCATCCACAACGCCGGGTTGGCAGGCAATTCCCGATGATGCCGCAGAAGCTCGGTCAGGTAGTTGAACGAGTTAACATTGCAAAGTTGGCAGGTGTGAATCAGGCTCATGAACAGATCGCCCACTTGGGCTCCGTTCAGAGTCCGATAAAATAGTGAGTTTTTTCGATGCAAAACGGCTCGCTTTAAACTTCTTTCAACCAAATTATGCCGACTCCCGGATTATGCCGAGTGGGCTTGTTGGCCTACCCCATTCGCGAAGGATCTCTGAGGTTTGTGGTCGCGCTTGTCGGCATAATCACAAGCTCTCCAGAAAGGCCAGCAAGGTGTCTCGAGGCCGGAAGCGGGCGGGCACGAGTTTGGATGGGCTGGCGTGTGCCAATGCTCGTTCCTTGAGCTGCATGTCGGCATGCAGGTACATCTGAGTAGTCTCTGTGGATTCGTGACCGAGCCAAAGTGCGATCACGCTTAAATCCACACCGCGGTGGAGCAGAGCCATCGCCGCGCCGTGACGCAGGGTGTGCGGCGTCACTGTCTTGGATGCCAACGATGGGCAGCGCTGCCGTGCTGTGGCTATATGTCGCAAAACGAGCTGCTGTAGTGCGTCTGCGCTGAGGCGACCTCCCTTCGAACTCGGGAAGAGAGGGTCTTCAGGTTTTCCACTCTGGTGCGACAACCATTGTTTGAGCGCTTTGGCGACGTCGGGACGCAGAGGCGTGCATCGCATCTTGCGGCCTTTTCCGACGCAGCGGACGTGAGCGCCGGTACCAAGTTCCACATCCTGACAGCGGAGCGATGTGATCTCGCTATTGCGCAGTCCCGTCTGTACAGCCAGCAGCAGGAGCATTCGGTCCCGCCTGCCGATCCAGGTGGTAGGATCTGGTGCTGCCAGCAGCGCATTGCTTTCCTCTTCGGTTATGAATTCCACTGGACGACGCTCATAGCGCTTCGAAGGAATCGCCAGGATGCGTTGGCAATGCAATGCCAGTGCGGGTTCGCTGACGGCTACGTACTGAAAGAACGCGTGCAAAGCCGCCAGGCGATTGTTCCGCGTCCGCGCACAGTTGCCGCGCGTGCGTTCGAGGTTTTCCAGGAACTTCCCCAAGAAAGCTGCATCGAGGTCCTCCACCCGCAGTTCGGAGGGCGCGCGTCCTAGGCGCTCGGATGCGAAACGGAGCAACAGACGGAAGGCGTCCCGATAGGCGGCTACGGTGTACTGGCTTGCGCCAAGCTGTTTCTGCAATCGGTCGGTAAAGAAACACTGGACAAGAGACTGAAAGCTGGAACATCTCATCGCTTACCTCCTGCCGGACGCCTCAGCCAGGCGTTTCGTGGCAAGTTCGAGGAGTTCCGGAACAGCCTCGAGATACCAGTAGGTATGGGCCACATCCACGTGGCCGAGGTAAGTTGCCAGTTTCGGCAGCTCACATCCCACGTCAAGGCCGGCGCGGTACCATTCCACGAGCTTACGAGTGGCAAAACAGTGACGAAAATCCTGGAGCCTCGGCCCACGACCAACGCGCCGGGTTCCTGTTGCCGGTCTTAGGCCGACCATGCAGGAGATTGTGGCGAATGTTCGACGTGCCGTATAACCCTGAAGCCGAGCGCCACGTTCGGAAACAAGAAACGCCTCGCTGCGACGGCGGGAACAGAGTTTGTCGCGCTGCTTGGCATAATCGGCAAGAGCCGCACGGGTAGATTCCGTCATCGGCACGAAACGGGATTTTCCAAATTTGCTCTGCCGAATCGCGAGGATCCCGTTTCTCAAATCGACATCGGATCTGTCCAGCGCCATGGCTTCCCCTGGGCGCAGGCCGGTAGCGGTGAGAAGCCCAATGAGGGTTGTATAGGTAAGCGCCCGCAATCCCGTTGGCGAAGCGAGTTGGCCAGCGTGCGCCATCAATCGGCGAATCTCCTGATCAGTGAAAATGTGTGGCTTGTTGCGGCGTCGGCGGGCGGCGAGAAGACGCCGCGGCGGCACTTCCGTTCGGTCGTCAATGGTGCTGAACCATGCGGCAAATCCCCTCACCATGCCAAGCCGTCGGGCCCAGGTTGCACGTTGCACACCTTGCGGCTGCAGGGCCCAACGAAGCGCGAGCTCAGCGGTGATAAACTGCGCTTTTTCTCCCTCCAGAAAATCCAAGAAGCGTCCCAGAGTGATGGCAGGTTCTTGAAGTTTCGTGCCCAGCGCACGCCGGAGCGCCACATATTGCGTTAGTCCGTCGCGTAGATTGATCATCGGACACCTCCCGTAGCCGGCCAAGGTTGAGCCACAGTACGTAGAGATTCGAAGGCTACCTGGGTGTAGATCGAAGTGGTCATCTGAGAGCGATGCCGGAGGACCTCGGAGATCTCTGGCAGAGACGCGCCACGTCGAATCATTTTGGTCCCTAGACCATGACGGAACAGGTGGGCTGCACCACGACCAGAGCGACGAACCTCAGCTTGGGCGAGGGCTCGGCGCACAATGTGACCCACAGCCGCTGGACCGGTCAGACCGATGTGCGGCGCCCAGATTCGTAAGAAGACCCGTCGTGATACGGTAACGCCGCGATCCGCACGCAGGTACGCCGCCAGGGCTTCGCCAACATCACGCAAAAGGGGCAACTGGTCCACAATCCGGCCCTTGCCGCGAACGACGATTTCGGCGTTACGCCAGCGGAGATCATCTAGTTCCAGCGAGACGATCTCGCCCGCACGCAGACCGAGGCGGGCAAGGAGAAGCAGAATGGCATAATCGCGGCGTCCAGTGGCTGTCGATCGATCAGGCGCCGCCAATACGCGTGTGATCTCTTCTGGCGAGAGAAAAGCAGGCGGAGCGGAATTGCGATATTTGCAGACCCTGGGAACGGAAAAGGCAAGATCGCGTGGAATCTGGCCAGATAGAAAGAGGAATCGAAAAAACGAACGCAGAGCCGTGGCTAGAAGGCGGACGTATTCCGCAGACCGATTGGCAGTTTGACGGAGGACGAAGTCCCGGATCGCCAGCGCCTCAAATGCCCGGGGAGCAATACCGCCTGTTGGGGAGACCTGGGAGGCGAGAAAATCGCGGATGTACGGGACGTAAACATGGACCGAATTCTCGGCGAGTCCACGTTCCTGGCGTAAGTACCCTTCGTAGCGCCGCAGCAAGTCGCCGGCAACCGAGGTCCGCTCCTGTGGAGATGGGCATGGTATCGCGGCCTCGACGCGCAGATAGCGAAAGAAAAGCCTTAAAACCGCGAGTTCAAACTTCACGTGAGCCTTTCGCCTTCGAGGCCAGCGCGCTACAAACGCGGCCACGTGATCGTCATTGAGATCCACAATGGCGATCCGCTTCCGTTTCACCCATCGGGCGAAGGCTCTGGTGACTGTCCGCTTCTTGCGCAGCGTGCGCTCAGCGTAACCCGCATCGCGAAGCTGTTGGAGGAAGGGTGCGATGCGCTCGTCGAGCGAACGTTCAGATGTCCTTTCTTCAGATGTGAGTGTAGTCATATCGTCTCTCCTTATCCGGCATGCTTGCCAGTCGGGGGAGGCGATATGATTATGCCGCGTTCATAAGCAGCGAAAAGCTGGAGGGGATGGGTAACAACCGGCCGACGCGGCATAATCCGGGAGTCGGCATAATTTGGTCACTGCCGTTAGCGGCAGTGACCAAATTATTGTCCAATGGGGCCCCAACCTGCCGCAGAAACAGAGTCAGCGGTTGCCAGTGCCGTAGCAGATAACGAATCGCTTGCCCCAGTCCGGAGTTCGGCTCCGTCTGGTGTTCTGCCAACTGCGCTTCCAGCCAGTTATGCAATCCGTCCATGATCGGCTTACTATGCTCCTGATGGACTTGCAGCCGCTCCTGCGGACTCAGACTGGTTTTGCGCGCCACGGCGTCAATGCGGTACACCTCACCCAGTTGCTCCAGCACGTAACGGCACTCGGCGGGGAAGTTCTCCGCGACGTCCACTATCTGCCGCCTGCCATGGGCCAGGCAATGCGCAATCATCACTTCCACCCCTGCGGATAGTTTCGAAGTGTTCCATGACAATGCGTCGCACATTTGAATCGGCGGTCCTAACTCGCTGGCGCGTTGTCTGAGCACATCGGCCAGATTTTCCCCCGCGTGTTGCCGCCCAGTGAAGTATAAGGCGATCTTTCGCTGCCCGGTTGTCGACACGATTCCGCTGGTGAAGGTGCCGGTGCGCTTGTCGCCGGGCTCGCGATTCATTTTGAGCACCTTCATCCCGGTGTCATCGTTGTGAAGCACTTCGTCCTGCGCCGCCTGCCGGATCAGTTCATCCCGCGCCGCCTTGATCAACTCGCCGCCCTCCTCCACCATCTCCCACTGAGTCGTCGCCGGCAACGGAATGCCCAAGTGGGCTTCCAGTTGTTCGAGTCGGTTGAAAGGAACTCCGCTGCCATACTTGAGCTGCGCGACCATCGCGGTCGCCGTCTCATCATACTTCTCCGGTCCCACCCCTTCCGGTTCCTGCGCCGTGAACACCTGCCCGCAAGCGCCGCAGCGCAATCGTTCCAGCGAATACACCGTGGCAGCCAGGGGTGCTTGTCCTACGACCCGTACCAGCACCTTCGGTTCCTTCTGGCAGTAGACATTGCCTTGCCCGCAATCCGGACAGCGATCGCCGTGCTTCAGGTTCTGGTGCTTGATGTCGATCTTTTGTGCGCCACTGAATGCGGCAGCCCCGTTGCGCCCGTGTCCCTTGGCCGGCGGTGTCGAGCTCGCATCCGGCTGCGGGCCGGCATCCTTTCCTGGATCTTCCGATTTCGGCAGCACGGCGTTCGTCTTTTCCGTATTTCGAGGCCGTACCAGCATCGCCGCCAGGGCGTGTAGAGCTGTTTTGACCTTCTCGCAATCGGCTTCGCTCAGCGGGGTTTCGCGCGCTCCGTCCAGGACCCGGTCCAACTCGTCCAGGTTCACATCCACACGGCGGCGGTTGGGCGTCATGCGACTCTCCCGAGCAGTTCCCGAAACCTCTTCGTTAATGGGTACCCCAGAATCTCCTTGATCGATCGGTTCGGCACATAGCTATTGGATTGCTTGCCGCGCCCCGTCGTCTTGCCAAGCAGCACCCAGTTGGCGGCTCGGTAACAGGTTCCCCGGAATCGATCGGGATCCACGAAGGTCTCCAGAAAGTAAATCGGATGCCCGTACATCTGCTGCCAATCATCGGAGATTCGGGTTGCCATGCGGGCGAGAATGTGGGAGGCCAAATTTTCGATACGGATCCAAGGCAGAATGAGAAAGCGGGTGTTATAGGCGATGAAGCGAATATTGCTTCGACGCGCCGCGGCGCTCCAGCCGATATAACGGTCGCGACTGCCCAGGTGCCGTGGTGCCGAACTCCAGGCCAGGCACGCGATCGGGCGCCCCTGGTTCCACACCAGATACTTGGCGTGCTCTCCCACCGGTTGTTGATATCGCAAATAGTGGTACTGCTCGAGCAGGCTGTTGAACAAACGCTCCTCGGGAGTGCGCCGCACCTGGGCAAACTGCAAGGCTCCGATCTGGTCGATGCGGCCTTGGAGCGGAGTTGTATCGATCCGCGCCGGAACCGGGCGTGCGCGCCGTACGAGCGGGTTGGCGGGCACGAATTTTACGGCTGGTAACTCAATCTGGCCGGTTCGATCCAGCATGAGCAACAGGCCCCGGCACAGCATGTCGCATACCGCGCCGTTGGTTTGTTTCCACTGCCACGCCTCGCAGAGCTTCTGAGACAGCCTGCGCCGGCTCTCACCAGGATGCGCGGCGATCAACCCCCTTATATAAAGGATGTCCTCGGTAGTGAACACCCGGCCGCGGTACCTGAACTCCGCCATCTGACAGCAGTATGAGCTACATTTTTCTGGAACGCAAGGGCTGGGAATGTTTTCTTCGATCTTTCTGTTTAGCCGTTCACCCGGCGCCACATGGGCGCCGCCCGGACGCGTGAGACATCCCCTGCCGCCATTAATAACTGTGCTTCGTAAGCTTCCAGCGATTTGGCAGGTCCACTCGCCTCCGGCCACCATTTGAAACGCCCGGTGGAAAGTCGCTTTGCGCCATCCAGTACCCTTGGCCGTCGAACGCAAGGGTCTTTATGGTAGTGCCCCGCCGACTGCGAAAAATGAAGAGGCAGCCGGAGAAAGGGTCGGCCGCCAGTTTCTCGCGGCATAACTGTGCCAGGCCATCTATACCCTTTCTTAGATCGACAGGCTCGATCGCCACCAGGATCCGCATGGTAGCGGTGACTTGGATCATTCTTCGGTTTCCCGCCAGGCATGCAGCAGTTTGGTCCAATCGGGCGGTGTGGTTGCTTTCCAGTGAATCCGCATCTTAGCTCCGCGCGCCGACTCGAACTCAATGACGCACGCCTCCGATGTTGCCGGTTGCGCCGCCACCAATTCGACGAAAGCTGGCGCAGCGACTTTCTGGCGATCCGGCGGCGAGACCTCGCCCAGGCGTTTCTTCAAACCCATGTAGTCCAGCCGTAAAGGGTGCGCGACCGGGTAGATGCCGTATTGCTGCGCTAACTCGACTGCAGCTTGCCACAGCGACTCGGGCAACTTGGTCCGCACTGGCTGAGCGCTCCGAAAGTCTTCCAACTGCCGCTGCAACTTTAAGATTGGTTCAGGAGTGGGGTGTGTCGATCGATGGTTAACCATCAGTCGCCTCCGGCGACTGACTCAACTTAACAAGGCCGGCCCGCTGCCGTCACGCATGCTCATCGGAAACTCACATTCACGGCGCAAAAGCAGCCACAGGACGCCAAGGCGAAAGGACTGACGATCAAGCTACAGGCCGTCGTGAGCAGGCCATAATCTCCGGAGAATCGCGGCGATGATCAAGATAGCCTGGCGCGCTAGCTTAAGTTAGAGCACTTACCTGGTGATTCCTAACTGGGTGAGCAGCCACGCGGTTTCGAATGCGCGATCCTTGAGCTGATCGTAGCGGCCCGAGGCTCCGCCGTGTCCGGCTGGATCCATCTTCATTTTCAGCAGCAGCACGTTGCTGTCGGTCTTCAATACGCGCATCCGCGCAACCCACTTGGCCGCGCCCCAATACATTACCTGGCTGTCATTCAGGCTCTCGGTAACCAGCATCGCCGGATATGCCGTCTTGCGAATGTTCTCGTACGGACTGTAAGACAGCATATAATCATATGCGCTTTTCTCGCTGGGGTTGCCCCACTCCAGATATTCGTTGGTGGTCAAGGGGAGTGATGCGTCCAGCATGTCGTTCATGACGTCCACCCACGGCACCGCCAGATGGACGGCGCGGAACAGATCCGGGCGCAGGTTGACTACGGCGCCCATCAGCAATCCGCCCGCGCTGCCGCCTTCAATGGCGAGACGGTTTCGCGAGGTCCACTTCTGTTCGATCAGGTATTCGGCGCTATCGATAAAGTCCAAGAAAGTATTCTTCTTCTTCATCAGCTTGCCGTCCTCGCGCCACTTCTGGCCCATTTCGTCGCCGCCGCGAATATGCGCGATAGCGAAGGCGACGCCGCGGTCCAACAGCGCCAGCCGCGAACTTACGAATGTGGCCGGCATTCCCGCACCATAAGATCCGTACCCGTAAAGCAGCATCGGTCCTTTGCCGTTTCGCTCGAAGCCCTTCCTGTACACAATCGAGAGCGGCACTCTGACGCCGTCTCGCGCGGTGGCCCATTGCCGTTCCGAGACGTACAGCTTAGGATCGTAACCGCCGGGCACCTCCTGCTGCTTGAGCAGCGTGGAGGTGTGCGTGCGCGTATCGTAATCGTAAACGCTGGGCGGAGTGACCAGGCTCTGATAGTTATATCGATACTGGATGGACTCGAAGTCGGGCGTTTCGCTCCCGACGGCGGAATACACCGGCTCGGGGAAGGGAATTGCCGTCCAGACGCCGGTCTTGAAATCGTACACCCGCAGCCGGTTCAATGCTTCCGATTTTTCGTGCACCACCGCAAAATCGCGAAACAGGTCGATGCCAGAGATCTGCACATCGTCGCGATGCGGCACAAATGTCTTCCAGTTCTTTGGAGCCGGATCGTTTACCGGGGCCGTCACCAGGCGGAAATTTTTCGCATCCTTGTCGGTCCGGACATAAAAAGTCCCTTCCCGATGGTCGACATAATATCGATGCCCCTTTTCGCGCGGAAGAAATACGGTAAATGCGTGTTGGGGCTGGCTGGCGGGAAGATATCGGACTTCGGCCGTGTCGCTGCTCGCAATCTGCAGCATCACGTACTTGCGATCGCGGGTCTTGCGAAGATAGATCGAATAAAGGACATCGGTTTCCTCGTAAAGTTGTTCCGGCTTGGATGTGCCCAGCACGTAGCGCCAGAGTTTATGGCTGCGTTTGCTCACCGCGTCTTCGGTGGTGAGAAACAGCGTCTTGTTATCGGCGGCCCACACCAGCGAACTAACCAGCTCCGCGGTATCGGGCAGCATGGCGCCCGTGCGCAGATCTTTTACGTGCAGGCTGTATTGGCGATAGCCGGTGAAGTCGGTGGTATAAGCCAGCAGGTTATGATCGTCGCTGACCGCAAAACCGCCCAGCTCGACGAACTTCCGGCCTCCCGCCAACTGATTCAAGTCGAGCAGGACCTGCTCGGGCGCTTCCATGCTGCCCTTCCGCCGCGAGCGAACAGGGTACTGTTTTCCCTCCTCCGTTCGGGAGTAATAATAATAGCCGCCGAACGGAGTAGGCACGCTCAGATCCGTCTGTTTGATATGCCCCAGCATCTCCTGATACAACGCATCGACGAACGGCTGCATCGACCGGGTCATGGCCTCGGTGTACGCGTTCTCCGCGTTCAGATAGCGCGTGACTTCCGGATTCGATTTCTCCCGCAGCCAGAAATAGTCATCCGTAACAGTGGCGCCATGGCGGACTTCTTTATGTTCCATGCGGGGCGCCACCGGCGGCACGGGCGCCGAGTCAGTCCAGGCAAGCTGGCTCATAGTAAGTATCCATATCGAGACAATAAGGTAACGCATCCTGCAGTACTCCCGCCAAAGGCTTGCACAAAGATTACCGGGTGGCGGCGGCCAGCGTCTTTTGCTCGGCCGACGAACGTAAGCGCGCAAGGTACTCGCGAGCCATGCGCGTCTGGTCGTGCACATAGTCAATACCGGCGGGCCTCCCGTTCTCCAGAGCCGGATGGCAGAATTCCCAGTCCACATAGCCCTGGTATCCCGAAGAAACCAGCGCATCGACATACGCGGGATATGCCACCTGCCTGCCCCAGAAGTGCTTGTCGAAATAACCTCCGGCCACCAGTTCCACGCTGCCGTCCGAATTGCGTGCGAATTCCCCGTTCATATGCGAGTGCACTTGCAGTGATCCGCTGGCGGCCGCCATCTCGCGGGCATGATCGGGCGAATCCGCTTCCGGCTCGATGTTGATATCCATGCACGCCTTGAAGGCCGGCGATCCGACCTCTGCGATGAGAGACAACACGTCCTGATAGCGGTTGACGATGTCGGGCCCGTGATTCTGCATGGCGATGACGATGCCATAATCCTCCGCCATCTTACACAGCTCCCGCATCGACTCCACGACGAACTCGCGCCGATCATGCTTCCAAAAGCCGTACTGGTTGTAGCCGTAGGTGTCGTTATAGGTCGCCAGGCCGTCGTAAAGGGTAATGCCGCGCCACGCCGCGAAAATTTTGCAGATAGGCGAGCCCAGGTCGTGAGCCAGTTTGATGGCCTCCCGCACGTAGCAGATCATCGCTTCGCGTTGCACGGGCACGGGACTCGAAAGGTCGCAATTCGGCGAGACGGCGCAGATCTCGATGCCGGCCTCGCCAGCAAGATCGCGCAACCGCTTCCGGTCGTCGCCGGAGAGGTCCATGGGCGCGGCGTGGGGCCGTTCGGCGTCGAGTTCCACGCCCTCCCAGCCTTGTTCCTTAGCCAGGGACACCAGATTGAAAACATCCACCGCAGGGCCGCGATACCAGACTCCGCGATAGGTGATGCTGTACAGGCCGATTTTCATTGCAGTCTCCTCGTCGAGCGGCACGCGCGCGTCACGCCGATGCTTCCGAGTATAGTATGGGAACTTCGCGATTTTTCGGAGACGCCGGTTCAGCAATGCGCAGCTACCACCCGCCGCAATCGCACTGCCCGAAACCACGGGGACGGCCGCAGCCGATGGTCCGGCAATATGGTCTGCACTCAACCGCGAAAACGCTGCATGGACTGCAGGTGCTGCCTGCCGGGCTCGACTGCGCTGATTGAGGCACGATAAAGACTCCGGCCTAGTGTAGCGCGACCGGCTTAAATCGAACATTTCCATTCATTCCGATTTGAATTAACAGGTTGTTTACACGATTTACCTTGACCGGTGATAGTAGCGGCTCTTAGGATCGATGTCAGTAGCGGAGACTGTTGGCGCGCGTGGGTGAGTCTGTACACCTTAGTTATTTAGTCAGAGGAGCGTGGCGTGAGGAATCGCTTGCTAAGTCGAGTCTGTGTGGCCGCCGTGGTCGCGATCGCGGCATTCGTTACTTTCCCGGTTAAGTCTCTTGCCCTAGCCGGCTACGGCAGAGTGACATTCAACGCGGGGTCAAATCCCACAGCCGCCAAGATCGGAGATCTTGACGGGGACGGCTTGAACGATATCGCCGTGGTGAATCAACAGGGAAGCTTACAGATCTTCTACAACGGCGGCGGCGGTTCGTTCCAGCAGGTTTCGTTGAACAACCTGTGGCCACCCAACTCGCAGACGCTCGGCGTAGATATCGGCGACATCAATGGCGACGGAAAGAATGACATCGTGGTGGCCTTTACAGGCGCGAACGGGACAGTCTCGGTCCTGCGCAATTTGGGAGGCCGCACCTTCGCAGCACCCGTCAACTATGATGTTTGCAGCAACTCGAACAGCGTCGCCATCGGTGACCTGGACCGCGACGGCGACAACGATCTTGTCACGACCGGCCAGTGCGCTAAAGCCGCCGTTTTGCTGAACACCGGCACCGGCGTGTTTTCGACGGGCGGCGCATTCGGCAGCGGAAGTTCCAGCAAAGCCATTGCTCTCGCCGATTTCAACCGCGACGGCTGGCTGGACATCGCTTTTCTGAACGCCACGACCGGCGGCCGGGTGGACGTACTGCTCAACCAGAGGAATGGCACGTTCGCTTTCCACATGTCGCTGTTCGCGGGCGATTTACCCTATGACTTTACGGTGGGCGATTTCGATGGCGATGGCAGTCCGGATATTGCCATCTCGAATAACTATCTCGGCGAAGTGATCGTCATTTTCAATGACCTTGCCGGCAACTTTACTACCGGATACTTCGAGGCGGAGAATGCTGGATATCCCACAGGCATAGTAACCGGCGACTTTAATGGAGACGGGCGTCTCGATATCGCATGTGCCGATGGCGGTTTCATGAATACAGTCAAAGTAATGCTGAATCAGGGCAATTATATGTTCAGCAGCTTTGTCGACTTACCGGGAGGTCAGGCCGCCGTCGAGTTAGCCGCGGGGCGCCTGGACAGCGACCTTCTGACCGATCTGGTGACGGTGAACCAATCCGCCGGCACCATCACCGTGCTTCTGAGCACGAATCCGCAACCGCCGCCCCCGCCGCCGCCGGTGAGTATTTACCTCACGGCCACTGCGAGAAAGACCGGCCCGAATCATTTCGTCGACCTGCGATGGTATGGAGCCACCGGCGACCAGGTCGATGTCGAGCGGAATGGCGCGAAGATTGCGACGGTTCCGAACTCCAGCAACGGCTTTTACACGGACTCGCTGGGCAAGCTCCGCGGGAGCTTCACGTATCGTGTGTGTATTCCGGGAGGATGCTCGAATTACGCGACTGTCGCGTTTTGATTCCCGCTTTACCATTGCCGAAACTCTTCCGAAACGCGAGTGAAGCATCAGGGCGGTTCCATCCTCAGGAACTGGCTCCACAAGAGACCCGCCGACTTTCGTTTCGGGTTTAGTATGGGGACACCTATGCTGACCCGAAGGAAACTCGCCGGGATGTTGGGAACGGCGGCTGCCTCGAGCGCCGCCGAGAGCGTTCGTCCTAATATCCTGTGGCTGACGTGTGAAGACATCGGGCCGGCTCTCGGCTGCTACGGCGACACTTACGCCGACACGCCCAATCTCGATAAAGCTCGGCGCCAGGGGCATGCGCTACCGCTATGCCTGGTCGACCGCGCCGGTGTGCGCGCCGGCGCGCACCACCATCATCTCCGGAATCTATCCGCCATCGAGCGGCGCCGAACATATGCGCAGCATGACCCGGCTTGCGCCCGGCATGCTGATGTATCCGGCACTGCTGCGAGAAGCGGGCTACTACACGACCAATAACGCGAAGGAAGACTACAACATCGAACATACCGGCGCCACCTGGCACGAATCGGGCAACCAGGCGCATTGGCGCAAACGGGCGCCGGGACAGGCGTTCATGTCGGTGTTCAATTTTTTGATCACGCACGAAAGCCAGCTGCGCACCCGGCCGCACAAATGGATTCACAATCCTGCCAAGGTGCGCGTGCCGGCCTATCATCCGGACACGCCGGAGGTGGGGCAGGACTGGGCACAGTATTACAACAACATCACCACCATGGACGGGCAGGCGGCGAAAGTGTTGGCCGAGCTGGAAGCCGACGGCCTGGCCGATTCGACGATCGTCTTCTTCTACGGCGACCACGGGTCCGGCATGCCGCGCAGCAAGCGCTGGCCGTACAATTCAGGCCTGCAGGTCCCGCTGATCGTCTACGTGCCGGAGAGGTTCAGGCATCTCGCACCCCAGGAGTACCGTCCCGGCGGCGCGTCCGACCGGACGGCGACGTTTGTCGATCTCGCGCCCACCGTGGTGAGCCTGGCGGGATTGAGGCCGCCCTCATATTTACAGGGCAGCGCGCTGATGGGCGCCCGGCGCTACGTCTACATCCGCAATTACATGCCGCACAAGATCTACGGACAGTACATCGAATATATGTTCGAAACCCCGACCACGCGGGTGTGGAAGCAACTCTACGATGCCGGCAAGCTCGCGCCGCCCAAGACCTACTTCTGGGAGACTAAGCCTGCCGAGGAGCTGTACGATCTCCAGCACGACCCGGACGAAGTGAAGAACCTGGCGAAATCGCCGGAGCCCCAGGCGGTGTTGAACAGGATGCGGGCGGCGCAGCAGAAATGGACGCGGGAGATTCGCGACGTCGGCTTTCTGCCGGAGGACGAAATTCATCATCGCGACCCGAAGGCCGCGCCCTACGAGGTCGGCCACGACGAGAAGCGCTATCCGATGGCCCGGGTGATGGAGACGGCGGAGCTGGCATCGGGTCTGGATCGCGCCGCCACAGGCGATCTCGTAAAACGGCTGAAAGATCCGGACAGCGCGGTTCGCTATTGGGCGGCCATGGGACTGCTCATGCGCAAGGCTGCCGGCGAGGTTGCGCCGGCGCTCGCTGATCCTTCGCCCAGAGTCGCATTGTGGCGGCGGAAACATTGGGCCGCTACGGCTCGGAAGAGGATGCGCGCAAAGCTCTGGCCGTGCTGCTGGAGTTGGCTCCGGCGGATAAGAATGGCGCCTATGTGTCGCTGCTGGCTCTCAATGCCCTGGAGGGCTTCGGCCAAAAAGCCCGGCCGGCTCGAGATCTATTGAAAACCATGGCCGTGGTGGACCCGACGGCGGACCGGCGCGCGCAGGAGTACGGTCCGAAGCTGCGCGCGAAGCTGCTGGCGGATTTAGCCGAGTAACTTCCAAGCGTCTTTCACCAGCATCCGTCGTGAGCTGCCGGCCAATTTAAGATAGGAATGTGCACTTCCTGACCGGCGTCGCCGGGCTCGCGCTCCTGCTCTTCATCCTGTGGGACAGCTTCGAGGCCATTGTCCTGCCGCGCCGGGTGACCCGCAAGATCCGCGTCTCGCGAGTGTTTTATCGCACTACCTGGCGATTGTGGCGGCTGGTGGGAAGGTGGCTGCCGCAGGGCAAAGCACGCGAAGCGTATCTGAGTGTGTATGGCCCGCTGTCGCTCCTGTTGCTGTTCGAGGTGTGGGCGCTAGGTCTTATCCTGTCCTATGCGCTCCTTTACTGGTCGCTCGGGTCGCCTATGCAGAGCGATTCACCGCCGAATTTCTGGACCGATCTGTATGTGAGCGGCACAACCTTCATCACTCTGGGGTTGGGCGATGTGACTCCTAAGAGCGCGATGTCCAAGTTGATCATCGTTACCGAAGCGGGGACGGGATTTGCATTTCTGGCGATCGTGCTGAGTTACCTGCCCGTGCTCTATCAGGCATTCTCGCGCCGCGAGATCTTGATCGCTCAGCTGGACGCGCGCGGAGGCTCGCCTGCCAGCGCCGTGGAGTTGTTGCGCCGGCACCATCAGGGAGGAGCCACCGCTGAAGCATTGGAACAGTTGCTGCGCGACTGGGAGCGATGGGCCGCGGAGCTGCTCGAAAGCCATGTTTCGTATCCCGTGCTGGTGTTCTTCCGGTCGCAGCACGATAATCAATCCTGGCTTTCGGCGACCACCACGGTCCTCGATACGTGCACGCTGGTCATTCACGGCATCGGCGGCGGCGTGGGATGGCAGGCGCAGTTGACGTTTGCGATGGCGCGTCACACCATCGTGGACCTGGCGCAGATTCTCAGCAGCGGCCCGGTGCCGCCGAATCCGGACCGGCTGCCGCCCGCCGACTTCGACCGCGCGAGGTGCACGCTCCAGAAGGCCGGCATGGGCCTGGACCGGGAGCCGGAGTTGGGAACAAAAGTGGCGGACCTGCGGGCGATGTACGAGCCGTTTGTGAACTCGATCGCGAACTATCTGATGTTGCGCCTGCCTCCCTGGCTGCACAGCGGACGTGTGGACAACTGGCGCACCAGCGCCTGGGGACGGATTGCCGCGAAATCGAAAGTCCTGCCGCTGGCGGATATCGCCGACGACGATCATCTGTGAAACGGGTTGGGAGCAGAGGTTACTTGCCCACCAGCGCGCGGGCCCGCTCGATCCACTTCTCGTAGATGAAATGATCCTTGTCCTGCTCCCACTGCGCCAGCGGTACGGCGGTGAGCTGTTCGCGGGTAAGACCCGGAATGCCCGATCCCACGGCGCGAACGCCTGCCTCGCGAACTTCGGTGTTGTAAGCCGCTTCGATAAAGACGTTTTCGCGCCTGGCCCATTCTCCGACGTGCGTCTCCGGTAGCTGCGCGATCTTCTGCTCCGTCCATTCGGGGAAATGCAGCTGCCGGTTCAGCCACAACACCACCGGGCGCGTGACGAAGTAAGGACGATGGCCGGCGCCCGGCTCGAAGCCGTAGTCAAAGACCTGATCGCGGCTTCCGTGGATGGCAACGGTCCGCTTCTGCAAGTCCGCAAAGAACGCCTCGGGCCCTTCGGGCTCGCTCGTAACTACGCCGTCCACGGTGCCGTTGAACGCGAACGAGACCCCTCGTAAGGCATGCAGATGGTAGAGCACGGCTCCGCGATCGCCGAGGAACATAAGCGACTTGTAGGGAATCGCCTGGCACATGGTATGGCCGCTGCGATCCCAATAGCCGCCGGGGCCGTCCAGATTTCCGCCGCCCACCATCACACAGGCGTGTAAGCGCATCTCGATGGCGCAGGTAATGCCGAGCACGAACGAGCCCATGGAGTAGCCCGCGGCGGCGATGCGGCGCGGATCGACTTCCGGTCTCTGCGCCAGGTAGGAGACGGCCTGGCGTACGTCGTTAATCATAAGCCCGGCCATGCGCAGGCCCATCTCTTCGGGCGGGACCGGAGTATCGTGCTGGCGTGTCACTGACTTGCGCCCGCTGTTCCTCTCCCCCTCACCTATGGGATCGTAAGTCAGCACAAATCCGCCGGCGCGCGCAAAGAGTATTCCGCTATAGAACGAGTACCAGGCGTATTTGTCGCCTCCGTGACCGTTGACGACGATCAGCGCGGGCGCTTCGCCGCGGGCGGCCCGGCGGGGACGGTAAAGGATCGCCGGAACCCGCATGCCGAATTCGGTGGCATAGCTGATGCGCTCGGCAATGACGCCGGGGGCGGGCTCAAAGCTTCCGTAGCGGACCGGATCGAGCGCCGGCGGCGGCTCGGGCACGAAGAGTGTTTCGGCAATCCGCCGGCGCAATTCTTCCGGCTGCGCCGCCCGCATCGCGGAGCAGCCAACGATCAGCAAGGCGGCCAGCGCCGGACTAAAAACGCGCGGCACTCAGAACACCAGCCGGGCGGACAATTGAATCTGCCGCGGCTCGTTGGTCTGGCCGTTGCTGCGGATCAACCTTCCGAAGTTCGGCGATGTCGCGCTGATCGTCGGATCTCCGCCGAACAGCGGGTGATTGAAGGCATCGAGCGCGTCGGCGCGCAGTTCCAGGTTCACCGATTCGCGAATGCGCGTCCGCTTCACCAGCGAAATGTTGAGATCGGGTCCCCAGCGATTGCGTAAGTTGCCGAAGTAGAGCGACGAGGTCCGCAACGTGAACGCCGGCTGGATCTGAAACGCCGGCGGCAGATTGCCGGCCTGATTGACCAGCCGGCCGTTGGAATCGATGGTTCCGGTATTGAAGAGCCGGTCCCAGGTCGGATTGTCGATCAGCGGATTTCCAATCACAAATACGCCGCCCGGCACGGTCATGGGCACGCCGGACATCCAGGTGAGATTGGCGGAAAGCTGCCATCCGCCGGCCAGCCGGCTGATGACTCCGTGATGACTGTTGGCCAGCGGTTTGCCGGGACCGAAGGGCAGTTCGTACACGGGCGCGATCACCAGCACGTGCGTGCGATCGAAGGGCACGATCGTATTCGACGGCAGGGCATCCTGCGGGTTGAGATAATTCAGCGCCTGGATATTCTTGGACAGCGTGTACGAGCCCGTGAAAGAGAGGCCCCGGGCGTAGCGCTTTTGCACGCTCAACTGCAAAGAGTTGTACCAGACTTTCCCGACCGGAATGACCTGCTGGTTGAAATTGGTGAACTGCGGAAACGGCAGCAACAATTGTTGCAGCGGGACGGTGGCGGAATTGAGCGATGTGCCCGGCAGCAGGTTCTGAAACGGATTCGCTACTCTTTGGTTGAGGTCGTTCGGATTCCCGCCGCGGGTGATATCTCCGCGCGCCAGATTAGCGGCGGACAATGAGTTGAAGCTGTTGGTAACGGGCGCGTCATGCGTCCGCGAGCCCACGTAGGAGGCCTCCACCCGGATCTGCCCCGGCAGCACGCGCTGGACGCCGAACGAGAAGCTATAGGCGTATCCGATACGGCCGCTGATGCTGGCAAAGGTAGGCGCCTGTCCCAGGAGCGTCTGCAATCCGAGCTTGGACCCGGGCGGCGCCAGCAGCCCGGTGGGCAACGGATTCGAGACGACGCTTGCGGGAGTCTGCCCGGCGTCGAGGGTGGCCACATAGGGTGTGCTCTGGCTGAAGCCGAAGCTGTTGCCGAAGGAAACTTGAGGCACGTAGGAGATCCCGAAGCCGCCGCGCAGCACCGTGGTGGGCGTGAGTTGAAAAGCCGCGCCCACGCGGGGCTGAATATTGTTCCAGTCGGTGTTGAAGGCGGCACGCGATGCGCCATTCACGCCGGCGAAGCCGAGCCCGCCATATACTTTGTAACCCGGAAACTTCGACTGGTCGATCTGCGCGGAAATCGGGTTCAGTGCGTCGGGAATGAAGCCGCGGTTCAGCCGGTTGTAACGCTCGGTCAGCGGGCCGAGCACGTCCCAGCGGAGGCCCAGGTTCACGGTCAGCCTGCGCGTCAGCTTGATATCGTCCTGGACCCACGGGGCATAGTAACGCCAGCTGTAGTAAGGACGGGCGATATAATCCACGCCGCCCGATGCCGCCGCTCCCAGCAGCATGGAAGCGACGGAGTTGCCACTCACCGAATCGGCCGTGAGATAGTTGGCGCGGGTGAAGCCTTGGTCGAACGCGAAGGTGCCGCCGGCAAATGCCGACTGATAGTTGGCCAGGTGCATCAACCGAAGGTCCAGACCTGCCTTGAAGGCATGGCGCCCCCGGATCATGGCCACCGTAGGCGCCACGGCCCAGTTGGAACTGGGCGCATACCAGATGTTACTCGACGATTCGCCCAGGCTCTGGTAGTTGGAAGCGGTTATATAGGGAAAGCGTCCGGGTTCTTCGAACTGGTTTACCAGCGACGCCGGCAGGCCGATGTTGATGGCTCCGCTGGACGGGCCGTAATTGGGTGGATAGTAATTCTGTGTCCAGCGGTTGAACGAAATGCGCACATCGAGCGTTGTCGACGGGGTCAGAACCGTCACCGAATCGAAAACCAATCCGTTGTTGACCTTGTTGCCATAGCGATAATCGCCGCCCAGACCGGGAATGCTGTTGGTGTCATCGTGCAGCAGCTGATTGTTGTAAACGTAACGGCCGTAAATGCGCTCCTTGGCGCTGAAGTTGTGGTCGACACGGGCCACGATATTCGGGAAAAAATAGGAAGTGTAACCGGAGTAGAAGAAGTTGTTCTGCCAGTCCACCGAGCCGGGCGTCGAACTGTTGGGCAGTGGATAAATGCTTGCAATTTTGGCTCCGACCGGGTCGATTCGATTCCCCGGAATCCGGTTGCCGGGAAACGTGTCGCGCACCCAATTGCCGTTAACGGTGCGCCCGGTGGCCGGATCGTAGATCGGCATGAGCTGGCCGGAGCTGGTGAAAGTCCGCGAGAAATCACCATTGCGCTGCGCCTCGGTGGGAACCGACGCCGTGCGGCTGCGCGCGATGGTATCGTTGCGGTACTTCTCGTAGGCAACGAAAAAGAAGGTCCGGTCCTTGCCGTGGTAAACCTTCGGCAGCCACACAGGTCCGCCGGCGGTGAAGCCCCATTGATCGAGCTTGTCGTAGTTGCGTGCCGCACCGTTGGCATTATTGGCGAATGAATTCGCGTCAAGGAAGGGCCGCTTCAGAAACTCGTAGGCGGAACCGTGCAGCCGGTTGGTGCCGCTCTTGGTGGCGACGCTGACCACACCTCCGCCATTGCGGCCGTACTGCGCGTCATAGGCGCCCGTCACCACCTTGAACTCCTCCACCGCGTCAACCGGCGGTATGTAAGAGATACTGTGCGCCGCCTGGTAGATCATGTCGTTGGGCGCGCCGTCCAGCAGGAATTCCGAACTCGGCGCAAGACTTCCGTTGATCGACCAGCTGGACAATCCGCCATTGGAAAACGGCGCCAGCGAATTGTAATTGGGCTGCGTCCAGATCACGCCGGGCGTCAAGGTTGCCATCAGCACCGGAACGCGCGCCAGAATCGGCAACTGGCTCAAGCTCTTCTGGTCCACCACCATGCCCCGGTCGGCCTTTTCGGCCTCGAGCACCGGCGCCGTCGCGGTCACATTCACGGTCTCGGTTTGTGTTCCGAGTTGAAGGGAAACATCGAGCGTGGCCGCCTGTCCGATCGTCAACTGGAGATCCTCGCGGATGAACTTGCGAAAACCTGCCGCCTCCACGCTGATCCGGTAAGAGCCGGCATTGATGAAGAGAAAACGGTACTGTCCGAGTTCATTGGAGGCGGCCGTAAATGCCGTTCCGGTGTCGATGTTGGTGAGACTCACGTGCGCATTCGGGACCGCCGAGCCGGAAATATCGCTGATGGTCCCGGTGAGAGTAGCCCGGACTTCCTGGGCAAGACACGGCGCGGACAAAAGCAAGGTTATTGCGGCGAGCAGAACCGCGGCGAGCGGGAGACGCGTGCGAGACATTGGCACACTCCTTTCAAAGCGGACTAAAGCGAGCTGAAGAGGAAGCTGATCCTGGGAATCGATGGTAACAGAAAAATTTCCCGTTACGCTCGGATCTCTAATTCTTAACGGTCTTACAGAATTCCGCGAACGGGCTTGCCGAATCCCGGCCGCCGCGGTGATTGTTACATTTTCGTTACAAAATTGCGACAGTTGAGTTACAATGGCAGGTATCCGTTCGGAAGGAGTTGATTTCATGCACATTCCGCGCGCCATCCTGTTGGCTCCCCTCGCCCTGGCTGTCCTTGTTTTTTCCACAAGCTGCTCGCGTGGCGAGGCCGGCAGTACGCCGGTTCCCGCTCGATCCGCCGTCATTCCTCCGGTCGCCGTCGCCAAAGCCAGCACGGAGCCACTGGTGCGAGACGTGGTGCTGACCGGTGAGTTTCGTCCCTACCAAGTCATCGATCTGCACGCCAAAGTGGCAGGTTATCTCAAGCAGATCACGGTGGATGTCGGCGATCGCGTGCAGGCCGGACAGTTGATCGCCACCATCGAGGTACCCGAAATCAACGATGACCTCGTCAAGGCGGAAGCTGAGACGCGGCGCGGCGACGCGGAGATCGAACGGGCCCGAGGCGAGTTGGATCGCGCGCAAGCGAGCCAGTCGCTGGTGGAGCTTTCCTACAAGCGGCTCGTCGGAGTCAACAAGACGGAGCCCGGACTGGTGGCGCAGCAGGAAATCGACGAGGCGCTGGCGCGCAAACGCACCGCCGACGCGCAGGTGGCCGCGGCGCGGGCGGCACTGGCTTCGTCCGAGCGGCAGGTGGATGTCTCCAAGGCCAACGTGCAGCGGAGCAAGACCATGGTCGACTACGCCCGCATCGTGGCGCCCTTTTCCGGAATCATCACCAAGCGCTTCGCCGATCCCGGCGCCATGATCCAGGCTGGCACCGCCTCGCAAAGCCAGGCGATGCCGGTGGTGCGGCTGGCGCAGATCGATCGCGTGCGCACCGTGATTCCGGTGCCCGAATCGATTGTGCCCCTGGTGCGTGTGGGCGCGGCCGTGCAGATTCGCGTCAACTCCCTGGGCAAGACCTTTTCCGCCACCGTGTCGCGGTATACCAGCGACGTCGCCACTTCGACCCGCACCATGGACGCCGAGATCGATCTGTCCAATCCCGGACTTCAGCTCCGGCCGGGAATGTACGCCGATGTGGTGCTCACGCTCGAAAAGCGCGACAAAGCTGTGACGGTGCCGGTACAGGCGCTCATCGCGCGGCCGGATAAAAAATCCGTACTGGTGGTGACGCCGCAGGGTCTGATCGAAGAGCGGAACATCGAGATCGGCATCCAGAGCACAGCCAGGATCGAGGTGCGCGCGGGGCTGGAGCAGGGCGAGATGGTGGTGGTGGGCAACCGAACCGAGCTGAAACCCGGGCAGAAAGTGGAGCCGAAGGTCGCGGGGGTCAGTTGATGTCCGGTTTTTCGATACGCAATCCCTACTTCATTATTGTTTGCGCGTTGATGATCGCGGTGGTGGGCGTGACGGTGATTTCACGGATGCCCGTCGACATGTTCCCGGCGCTCAATCTCACCACGGTGGTGATCACCACCTTTTATCCGGGCATGCCGCCTGAGCAGGTGGAAAACGATATCACTTCGCGGCAGGAGCGCTTTTTCACGCTGGCGCCGGGCATCGAGCACATGGAATCGCGTTCGCTGCCCGGGGTAGCGGTGATTAAAGTCTTCTTCCAGCCCGGAACCAATCCGGATACGGCCGTGTCGACGCTGTCCAACCTGGCCGCGGCGGAACAGCGCCGCCTGCCTCCCGGCACGCTGCCGCCGATCGTCCTCAAGGCGGACGCATCCACGCTGCCGGTTTGCCTGATTGCGCTCAAAGGCGAAGGCATGACCGACGCCCAACTGCGCGACATCGGCCACTACGTGGTGCGTACGCAGGTGGCGAAACTTCCCGGAGCCGCCGTGCCTCCGCCGTTCGGAGGCAAGTACCGCCAGATCATGGTTTATGTCGATCCGCGCAAACTCGATGCGCACGATCTGAGCCCGATGGACGTGGTTCGCGCGGTCAACGACGCCAATTTGATTATGCCCGCCGGAAACATTCGGATGGGGCCGATCGATTATCCCATCTACACGAACAGCCAATATCGTGACGTCACCTCCATTCTCGATCTGCCGATCCGCACGGTCGGGCAGGCCTCGGTTCGCGTCGGCGATATCGGCACCACCAAAGACGCGGCGCAGATTCAGTACAACATCGTGCGCGTGGATGGGCAGCCATCGGTCTATCAGCCGGTGCTGCGGCAGGGCGGCGACGTGAATACGATCGCGGTGGTGGACTCGGTGAAGAAAGAAGTCGGCCGGCTGCTCGATATCCCCGATAACCTGGTTGCGAAGGTCGTTTTCGACCAATCGCGCTTCATCAAGAAAGCCATCGAGACGCTTTTGCACGAGGGCGGCATCGGGATCTTCCTGACCTCGGTGATGGTCCTGCTGTTCCTTGGCAGCATGCGATCGACGGTGGCCGTCTTCTTGTCCATTCCGATCTCGGCGCTGGCGGCGTTCATCGCGCTCTCCATGGGCGGCGGCTCCATCAACTCCATGACTCTGGGCGGGCTGGCGCTGGCTTTTTCGCGTCTGATCGACGACTCCGTGGTGGTGCTCGAAAACATCTTCCGCCATATGGAGGAGTTCGGCGAAACACCGCGGGTGGCGGCCGAACAGGGGGCGCGAGAAGTGGCGCTGCCGGTGCTGGCATCCACGCTGACCACGGCGGTGGTTTTCTTCCCGGTGACCTTTCTTTACGGCGTCAGCAAGAATCTTTTCTCGGCGCTGGCGGTTACCGTGGTGCTGGCGATGCTGGCCTCCTACATGGTGGCCATGACGATCGTGCCGCTGTTCTGCGCGGCGTTTCTGCGCGTACATCAGCACGGCATTCCGCGCAAGGGCTGGGGTCATTTTTACTTTGCGTTCAACAAAGGATTCGTCAAACTGCTGGCCGGCTACGAGCGTATCCTCACGGGCGTCCTGGCGCGCCCGGTGTGGTTCGTGGCGGCGCTAATGGTGATCTTCGGCGCCAGCGTGGGGCTGTTTCCCAGACTCGGAGTGGCCTTCTTCCCGCGCACCGACGCCGGCCAGTTCGTGATCAATCTGAAAGCGCCTTCCGGAACCAATCTCGACCTGACCGAGCGTGAGGTTGCCAGGGTGGAAAGGCTGGTGCGCGAGGAAGTGCCTCCCGGGGATTTCGAGATCATGGTCTCGAACATCGGTGTGGTCCCGGACTATTCGGCTATCTACACCAGCAACTCCGCGCCCCATACGGCCTTCCTGCAGGTGTCGCTCAAGGAAGACCACCGCACCGGCAGCTACGAATACATGGACCGCGTGCGGCGAAGGCTGCGGCGCGAGATGCCGCACATGAGCGCCTATTTCCAGTCGGGCGGATTCATCGACGCGGTGTTGAACTTCGGCATGCCGGCTCCCATCGACGTGCAGGTAAGCGGTCCGAATCTGGAGACACCATACGCGGTTGCCACCGAACTGGCGGCCAAGATCCGCCAGATTCCTGGGGTGAACGATATTCTGATCCCGCAGGATCTGGACAATCCGGCGCTGCACATCAATATCGATCGCACCCGCGCCAGCCAGCTTGGGCTGAACGAGAAGGAGGTGGTGAGCAATCTCGTGACCGCCGTCTCATCCAACCAGATGATCGCACCCACGTTCTGGACCGATCCGCGGAGCAACAACGATTACTACCTGACCGTGCAGTATCCGGAATCGCAGATTCAGAACATCCAGGACCTGCGCGATATTCCGCTGCGCTCGCCGGGCCATGTGCACAGCACCACGCTGGACGCCGTGGGACGCATCGAGCGCGTCCAGGGGCCGACGGAGGTGGATCACTACGGGCTGCGTAAGGTGATCGACACTTATGTGAGTCTTTCGAGCGAGGATCTGGGCCGCGTGGCGGGCGCCATCGAAAAAGTCGTGTCCGAGACGAAACTGCCCAAGGGCGTGCGTGTGGATCTGCGCGGCATGGTGGATGGCATGCGCGCTTCCTTCAAGAGTTTCGGTTTCGGCCTGCTGCTGGCGGTAGTGCTTCTGTACCTGATTCTGGTGGCGCAGTTCCGTTCCTTTGTCGACCCCATGCTCATCCTGCTGGCGGTGCCGATGGGACTCACGGGCGTGCTGGTAACGCTTTACCTGACCGGCACGACGCTGAACGTGCAGTCGCTGATGGGCATTGTGATGATGGTCGGGATCGTGGTCTCCAACAGCATCCTGATTGTCGATTTCGCCCGGCGCGCACAAGGCGAAGGCATGGCTGTCGGGGACGCGGTGGCACAGGCCGGGCGCGTACGCCTGCGGCCGATTCTCATGACCTCGCTGGCGACCATCATAGGGCTGATGCCGATGGCGATGAAGCTCGGCACGGGCAGCGAGGCCTACGCGCCCCTGGCCCGCGCCATCATCGGCGGGATGACGGTATCGCTGATGTGCACGATCTTTCTGGTTCCGGCGGCATATCTGATCGTCTACCGCCGCAAGGAGGCGGTATGATCCGCGCCTTTTCCGGAATGCTGATCGTGCTGGCCGCGTTTCCAGGCTGGGCCGATGAACCCAAACGGCTGACTCTGGAGGAAGCCAAGACAGCCGCCCTGCGGAACCATCCGCGAGTCCGGGTAGCGCAAGCCAATGCGCGGGCGGCCGGCTATGTGCCGGCGGAAATCCGCTCGGCATTCTATCCCGCGGTGGCGGCCAATCTCACGGGCGCGGGCGCGCAAAGCGGTACGGCGGTGGCGGCGGGGAATGTCACCACATCGAGCCTGTACAGCCGCGCGGCGTCCGGCGTGTGGGGAAGTCAACTGATCACCGACTTCGGCCGCACCTCGAAGCTGGCGGAGAGCGCTCATTTGAAGGCCGGCGCGCAGCAGGAAAACGTGGCGCTCACGCGCGCTCAGATTCAGCTCCAGGTGGAGCAAACGTACTTCCGGGCGCTGCTCTCGCAGTCCGTGCTGCGGGTGGCGCAGCAGACTCTGGCCGCACGGCGTCTGACTCTGAAGCAGGTCTCGGCGCTGGCGCAGAGCAGCCTCAAGTCGACGCTCGATGTGAGCTTCGCCGACGTGAACGTTTCGCAGGCGGAGCTGGAACTGTTTCGCGCCGAGAACGACATCCGCTCGGCTTTCGCGGAACTGGCGGCGGCGATGGGCAGCGAGCGTGACGAGCCGTACACGCTGGTTGACGAGCCGGTACCGGGACCGCTCGAGGATAGCTCCGATCGCCTGGTCGCCAAGGCGCTCCGCGAGCGGCCTGAGTTGGCCGCGCAGCGGCTGCAGTTCGACGCGGCGCGGAGTTTCGCGGCCAGCGAGAATCGTCTCTGGCTGCCGAGCATCGGCATCATCGCTGCCGCCGGCGCTCTGCCGACGAGAGACGATCGGCTCCGTTCGAGTTATAGCGCCGTGGGGTTGAACGTGAATATCCCCATCTTCAACGGCGGCCTTTTCTCGGCCAGGAAGGCCGAGGCCGGCGAGAAGACCGAAGCCGCCAGCCAGCAGCTCAAAGATCTGGAGATCCAGGTGTCGCGCGACGTCAAGGTTGCATGGCTGAATGCGACCAATGCGTACCGGCGCATGGACGTGACCGCGCGGCTGCTCGATCAGGCCACGCGAGCAGTGCGCCTGGCGCAGGCGCGCTACGATCTCGGCCTCGGCTCGATTGTCGAGCTGACCCAGGCTCAATTGAACCAGACGTCGGCAGAGATCGCCAGCGCCAGCGCCAAATACGAGTACCAGCTTGAAAGGTCGAAGCTGGCCTACGCATCGGGCGCGATGAAGTAGCCGCGTATTGCAGCGGTGACTCGCACGTGCTGGCCCGACGACCGGAGTCGCGTCCGTCCAATGCTCAGGTCGTCTCGCCCGGCAGCCCGAATCTCGGGTAGCCAGGTTCAGGCGGAGGGCTAAACGGGAAGTCCGTGGCCATCGCATTAAAACGTACATCCTTACAGCAGTGCGAACCCAATTCCAATGCTCGGTGCGTGATTTTTAACATCTGTGCTCGTCAATTGTGAGCTGGTTCACTAGCGTCCAGTCAAACCTCTTTCATACAAATTCTAACTTGGCAATTCGCACAACCTGTACAAACAACGCGCCCGCGTTGAGCTCCTCGCAATTTGCCAAGTCCCCATGTAATGGCCGAATCAACTGTATATCTTCTTACTTTTTTGTCGCAGAGCCTCCGTGCGGCGAATAACAGATATTCTGCACATATGCGGCAATTTATACGTAATGGAACGACCGTGTCATTGCAATCTGCCTCCAAATGCCTGATAACAATCTTAGTTGAGATCGTCGGTCAGCATTCCGACGACGCAACACTTACTGCAGTTACAGGAGAAACAGATGATTCAGGATCGCGCACCCGCGAAACTTCTACTTGCGCTGCTGCTGCTCGGTGCATCATATTCCCTGCAGGCCAGCATTTTAAATCCAAATTCTTGCGTCGGAGCGGGAACAGCCGCCTGCCCAGGTACTTTGGATATTTTCAACGGAGACTCGGTAGTTCTTTTGGCGTCGACAAGTCAGGCTGTAAATCCGTTGTCCGGTACCTACACCGGCACGCTTTTGTCGGCGGTCTACATGAACGTCAACCGCAATAACCAGCTCGACTTCTACTATCAGTTCACTAACGGCACGACGTGCTCCAATCCGGTTAACGGAGTTTGTGATGCCGTGGTCCGCGAAACTGATTTCAACTTCAACGGATTCACCACCGACGTAGGTTATCGCACGGACTTCGTCGTGAATGGATTCGTTGCCGGGAATAAGCCTCCGCTTTCTGGCGACAAAGATGCGGGATCTACCGTAGGTTTCCGCTTCGATGACGTCAACAATCCGGATCCCAGCACTCGGATTCTCCCTGGCAATTCCTCGCGCGTGCTGATTATTCGCACCAACGCGACGAACTTCGCGCAGGGGTTCGCGAGTACGATTGACGGCGGCGCCACTACCGTCTTTTCCTTCCAACCCGCTTCCGGCGTGCCCGAACCCGGCTCCTGGGTGCTCTTAGGCAGCGGTGGGCTGTTGGTCGGCCTGGCCGCATCCATTCGCCGCAGACGCGAAAGGAAAAGTTAAGAGCCAATCACAGTGACCGCAGTTTGGCCTCGGTACGTCCAAGTTGTAAGGTGTCCCACTAACCGGGGGGCACTATCTTCGAAGTGGGGGGAGGCGGTGGAATGTCAGTCATGCGTGTAACTCGGTTGGTGCCTATAGCTTTCGGCTTGCTTCTGGCCGGTAGTGTGAAGGCCAATGAGATCGTGGTCGATGTCTCCGGTAACTCGGATTTTCCCTGGGGCGGGGTCAGCGGAACGATTTTTGCCGTCGGTAACCAGTTTAATTCAACGGATGTGCGCTTTCAGTCGACATATGGTAGCTACAACGGTCCAACCTACACCAGTGTTTCGACGGGAATGTTTTTCAGCGTGCTCGGCTGGACCAACGTCTTCACATTGCTTGCACAGGATGCAAGTCCGATAACAGGCGCCTATCTGGCGATCACCGTAGGGCCGACTCAGAATGTAAGCTACTCTTACTCTTTTAATCCAGGTGACTTTTGGAATTGGAGCACGAACGGTTTCAGCGCCGGTTCGCCAACCACCTGGACGGATGTAGCGAATTTTCTGTTTCCGCCGCCTGCCCCTCCGCCTCCACCTGCTGTAGTAAGCGGACCCGTATTTACGCCACCGCCGGTGGTGACGGGACCGACGCCGGGATTGAACCTGTCGGGCCCCGCCATCGATGCGGACAATCCGGAGCCGGCCACGATCTTTCTGTTCGCATCGGGGTTGGTTGCCTTCTGGCTTTACCGGAAACGGTATTTGAGTTCAGGTCAGCGTCCGGGAAAGTAGATAAAATAGTTCGGCTGCTGCAGATAACGACCGCTTTCTTGAAGGGCTGGTGCGCCGGTTTGACTGGTGTATCGGCCCACTCTTGTTTTGGAGAAGCCCGAGGCGCCATTACATGCCTTCGGCGCGCACATCTTCGAGAGATATCGGCCGCATATAAGTGCCTCTCGTCGAGCGGCTCCACCAGGCGCCGGTCTTGTTGCCAATCTTGAAATCCGTGAACCAGTAACGGTAAAACTCCGCCCGGATGTATTTGGGAGGTGCGCTCGGAAACGGGTTGGTCGCGAGCAGTCCCGTTACCTCCGGAGCGCCCTGCAGCAGCCGGACCGCGAAGTTCACGAACCATGGATTGTTCCTGTATGTGCCGAGCGCGGCAAACCACATCTGCCAGTCCAGACGGGGCTGGAATGGCGCGATGATCGGTGGGGCTCGGTAAGTGTATCCCGGTTTGTATTTGAATTCGTAGGTTTTCCACTGCGCGCCGTCATTGGAGCCTTCCACGATTATCTCGTCGCGCGTGGTGGTCATCACCGCGAACAGTCCGTAGCCGTTTGCGATACCGAACGGCGCGAACACGCGGACTAACGCACTGGCAGGCCGCCAGGTGACGCCCGCGATCGAACTGATCATGAGAATCGAAGTGAGCAGCACGATCAGAGTGGCTGCTACGGCGGTCACCGGCACGCCGATTCGCGGACTTGGCCTTGGCAGGATCCGCGCCGCTATGCGAGTGGGAATCCAAGGCCGCAGGGCCTGGTCGTCCATGGTGAATAGACAAAGCGCCAGGGTAAGCCAATTGAAAAACGTATAATTCCCGGTGAGCAGGATGTTGATTTGTAACAGTGCGATAAAAAAGCCGGCGGTCATCCTGATCTGGCGCGGCAGGAAGAGCAGGAAAGGCACGAGCAGTTCGATAACAAACATACCTGCCGCGGCAACGCGGTGGAAATTGAGCGGTAATTGATGGACGTACCAAGCCACCGGTGTGGGCAGCGGTTGCGTTTCATAATGGAAGCGAAGCGCGGAGAGATTGCGCCAGGTGGGATCGCCGCTCATCAGCTTGGCCAGGCCTGACAGGAACATCAGCCGGAACAACAGCCAGCGGAAGAGCGTGATCACGATAGGGTGCCAGCCCAGGAAAATAGCAAGAAAACCTGTTTCCAGCAGCAGCATGTCCCACTGGTAGGACATGAAGTCCTGGCCGGCATGGACGAGAGAGAGATAGAACAGGTAGCAGCATACCAGGGCGATGCGCCACGCCTTGCCGGTGAAGACCAGCAGCGCGGCCACGCCGCCCAGGAAACAGACCAGCTTCAGGAAGAAGTCACTCGAGTTGATCCAGAAAATGGTGGGGATGAGCCCGACGGCTGGTCCGCCGGTGATTTCCTTCACCCTTTGCAGGTAAGTGGCCAGCGGAAGAATACCGCGCCGGCCAATCAGTCCGCCGGCCTGGAGCCCGAAGGAGAGGAACGCGATGAAATAGATGACCGCCAACGACTTCAGGAATGCATACTGAACGGCATCGTAAGTTTGGACTCTGTGCTCGGGGCGGACATTGGTTTCGAGATCATTCATGGCGTCCGGTGATGTTCTACTCCATAGCGGATGCCGCCAGCAAGGCTTGCTGCACGGCCAGTTCCTGTTCGAGTGGAATCGGCAGAGGCTTGCCGGTTCGGATCGCGTGGGCGAATTCGGCCAGGTCCGCGACGTATCGGCGATACGGAGGCATCTCGACCGTCTGCAACCCGGCGCGATAAGGCCCGGCGGCTTTGGCCAGGTCGATCTGCAGCACCGGCGGTTCGATCGGGCGAACTACCGCAATGCCGTTATCACCCAAGATCTCGAACGCGCGATAGCGTCCCGCACCGGGATCGAGCGACGAGGTCTGGATGGTGGCCAGCGCCCGCGGAAATTCGAACATCGCCACGGTATCGTCGGCCAGACCATCCATGCCCAGCTTCTTGAGCGCCGGGGTGACCTTCGTGGGCGGCCCTAGCAGGCGCACCAGGGGATCGATCAGATGGCAGCCGAGCTCGAACATCTGGCCGCCGGCGAAGCGGGCCAGCTCCAACCGTTCGGCGGGAGCGATCAGCGTGTTGATGGTGCCGCGCACGAAGTGAACTTCGCCCAGCCAACCCCGCCGCGCGGCCTCGAGCGCCGCGTTGATGCCGGGATGATGCCGCCACATGTAGCCCTGCTGCAGGTGGAGCTCTTTCCGGCGGGCGATCTCCACTTGCCTGCGCAGGCCGGCCAGATCGTGGGATGGAGGCTTCTCGGCGTGCACGTGCTTGCCGGCGGCGAGAGCATCGGCGGCATCGGCCGAGTGATCCTTCACGCGCGATTCAACCAGGATGGCCTGGATGGATCGATCTTCGAGAATCTGCCGGCGGCTGAGTTGCGGCACGCCTGCCTGCGTCTGCCGCGCGCGATGCTCCGGATCCGTCTCGCTGACGCCGGCCAGATCGAATGCCGGGTGCTCGCGAACGAGTTGGAGCTTGACCGGGCCGTGCGGATGGCTGGCTCCGAGAAAGGCTACGCGGATTTTCGCTCCCTGTTGCTGCAAAGGCGCCCCCAGGGCCGCCGCGAGAAAGGTACGCCGTTCGATTGCTGCCTCCTGTGCGCCGCGCGCCTGCGGCGCTTCCCGAGTGTGAAGAGCGGATTGTTGCGCGGCCAACGCGCGAATCCTCCCGCTCAGATTGTAGTATGATTCATTCAAACCTCAGCCGGAGTAGATTTCCATGTGGATCCGTAAGAAACAGCGAGACATCAATAAGGGCGTCGATTCGCCTATGCCCACCCAGGTCGTGTCCAACGAAGAGTTCATTCCGCGGCCGCAGACGGAGCGGCAAAAGCAGGTGGAGCAGTACATCGGTGAAATCGCGGCGGCAAATTCGAAAAAGCTCGGCATGGACCGTCGCAGGTTCATGGCCAGTTCGATGGGATTGGCGACGTGTTTCCTGGCATCGAATAAGGTCTACGGAAACTGCTGGGATGTGGACGAGGCCGAAGCCTTCGAACCGGCGGCCACGGAAGAGAAATTTCCCAAGGGCGAGTACTTCATCATCGACGTGCAGGCACACTTCACCAACGGCCGCGCGCTGAACTTCCGCAACATGGACTTCATCAAGAACATGGGCTTCAATCTCAAGAACGACGTGGAGGCGTACGGCTTTCAGAATTTCGTTAAGGAGATGTTCTTCGACAGCGAAACTACCGTGGTAGTGATTTCCGGCGTTCCCACGCTCGAAAAACTGCGCGATGCCGGCGGCAAGGTGCTCGAAGGTAAGGCGCGGTCCAACGGCATTCTGCCGAGCTGGCTGATGTCGGAAAGCAAAAAGAAGATCAACGATCTGGCGGGCTCGACCCGGGCATTGTGCCAGGGTAACCTTGCGCCCAATCATTATTGGAACAAGACCACTAACTCCATGGACAAGGCGGCGTGCCTGGAGCAGATGGAACGCGAGGTCAAGGTCTACGGCATCAATTCGTGGAAATGGTATTGCCACACCGATCCCGGATTTTCGGGCGGAGGCTTCCAACTCGACGACGACATGTCAGCCTGGTTTTACGAACAGTCGCGCAAGCTGGGAATGACGACGTTCAGCGTGCACAAGGGATATTCATACCAGTCGCGCACGCTCGGCCACCTGGCCAATCCCAAGGACGTAGAAAAGGCCGCGCTGAACAACCCCGATCTCAACTTCATCATCTACCACTCCGCCATCCAGCACGGGCCCACGGAACCCGAGTTCAAAGATCCGGCCTACTACAATCCCACTACCGGCGATTTCGCGTGGCACAACATCCTGATGGACATTAAGAAGCGTAATCCAAAGATGACCAATGTCTATCCGGAGGTCGGCAGTTTCTTCGGCGTGCTTGCTATTGCCGATCCCAAGATGTGCATGCATGGCATGGGAAAGAACATTCAGACGTACGGCGCCGATCATGTGATCTGGGGCACGGACTGCCTGTGGTGGGGCTCGCCGCAGTGGGTGGTGGATGCGTTCAAGCGCTTCCAGATCAGCGACGAGATGTGCGAGAAATTCGGTTATAAGAAGATCACCAAGGAAGACAAGGCGAAGATCTTCGGACTCAATGCGGCGCGGCTGTACAAACTCGACGTGAAGGAAAAACGCAAGGCGCTTCCGGCCGACGCCCTCGAAAAGCTGAAGACCGCTTACGTGGAAGGCGGCGGCATGCGCGACAATGCGGCCTACGGCTGGGTGCGCGCCGACGACTGATGCGCGCGATCCTGATCGCGGCAGCCTGCGCGGCCGCTTGCGCCGCTCAACCGGCTCGCTTTCATCATGTCCATCTGAACACCACCGATCCGGCTAAGGCCATCGAATTCTACGCCGGCAGGTTCGATTGCGAGAAAGCAAAGCTCGGCGGCATGAACGCGGTGAAGGCGCAGGATGTCTGGCTGCTGTTTGCCAAAGTCGCGCAGGCGCCGCCTTGGGAGTTGGTGTCGGCCATCTGGCACATCGGCTGGGGCGCGGAGGACATGCAAGCGGCGTATCAGAAGCAGCTCGACATGGGCACGAAGTTCTACACTCCGCTGACGGACATCAGCAAGCTGACCGGAACACAGGGCTTCTATTACGCTTACGTCGACGGTCCCGATCACGCGCTGGTCGAATTGAATACGGCCGCCCACCATCATTTCGGGCACCTGCATCTGTTCAGCGAAGATCCGATCGCCGCCGGAGAGTTCTACATGAAATATTTCGGCGCGGTACGGCGCGGAGCGAATCGCCCGATCTCGCGCGAGCCGCGGTTCTACGAAGGCTACCAGGTAGGGCCGAGCATGTCGCTGATGTCGGGCCAGGTGAACATTATCATCTTTCCGGCGCAGCACGCCAGGCAGGCTAACCCGAAGCACTGGGAAGGAAGGACCGGGTTTGCGCCCACCGAAGGCCGTGCCATCGATCATGTGAGCTTCGCGGTCGCCAATCTCGATGAGGCGCTGGCGCAGCTGCGCACGGGCGGCGTAAAGGTGACGGCAGAGCCACGCGCGATCCTGGACGGCAGCTTGAAATCCGCCTTCGTCGAGGGGCCGGACAAGATCCGTATCGAGGTGGTGGAAGATCGTACCCGGTAGGCTCATCGCAGTCTTCGCGGTTGCAGTGCTGGGCGCGGCGGCACAGACGAAACACGACCCGGCCGCGTGGGGCTCGGACCATGCCGGGCAGCCGGTGCCGGATTTCATTCACGGCGATGAGTGCCTCTTCTGCCACCGCAACGATATCGGTCCCGGCTGGCAGAAGAACACGCATGGCTTGGCGGTCCGCCAACGGGAGGACGCGGCTGAACTGGTGAAAAAGCTAAATCCGCCGGCCGACGTGGAGTTCTTCCTGGGCAGCCGCAATCACATTCGCTTCCTCAAGAAGGAAGGTTACGGAAAGTTCGCGATCCTCTCGCCGAAAGGGGAGTGGGAAAACGACAAGTTTGCGGATCGGTGCGTGGGCTGCCACTCCACCGGCGCCGATCCGAAGACGCGTGCCTTCGCCGCCTTCGGCCTGGACTGCTATACCTGCCACGGTGTGGTGGACCTGGAGCATACGGCGGACACGGCGCGGATGTGGCTTTCGAAAAAGCGCCGCGACGACGCCAGGGCGATCGCATCAATTTGCGCGCAGTGTCATTTGCGGGAAGGGAAGTCGCGAAGCACAGGCCTGCCCTATGCCAATAATTTCATGGCGGGCGACAATCTCTTCAAGGATTACGTTGCCGATTTCTCAAAAGCCGACGACGAAAGCCTCAATCCCGGAGACCGGCACGTGTATCGCAATGTGCGGGACGTGGTGGTGAACGGTTCGGATGTGACTTGTCTGAGCTGCCATCGGGTGCATGCGAATTCGAGCGCAAAACACCGGCTGGCGCTCACCGGTCCGATCTGCCTGGATTGCCACCAGGCGAAGGGGCCGAAGAAGGCGGTCAAGCCCTACACGGTTCACAGCGCACTTTGCGAATACTGACCACGAACGCGATCGCGATAGCGGAGGCAGGCGGCGATGACGCGGCGATACTCGTCGATTTCGACATCGCGCTCGCTGCAGGGCAGCAGCAGATGGCCCTCGTCGGTAAAGTTCCCGTCCCAGCCGATCACCTGCTCGTCGGACCAGGAGCCGGAGTACTGGCGCATCTTTTCGTCCGGCATGCGGTCGAAGTAGGCGCGCAGGTTAATGTCGGTCTCGTCGGCAGGAGCGTCGAATGGCTCCTGCTCGAAGTTCCAGGTGGGCTGTTCCATGGCGTTCCTGAACCATGATGTCACAGGCGCCACCGCGCGCACTCGTCCGCTGCTACAATCTGAAGCGGGAATTGTCCTGGAGGTAACCGTATGGACCGACCGAGCCGCCGCTCGTTCTTAAATCAGGCCGCCACGTTGGCCGCCGGCGCATCGACCGCGCTCTCGTATTCCCGCATCCGCGGCGCCAACGAACGCATCTCGCTCGGGCACATCGGCATTGGCAGCCGCGGCTCCGGGCTAGCGTGGATCGCGTCCAAATCGAAAGACAGCCACAATGTGGAGATGACCGCCGTCTGCGATCTCTGGAAGGTGAATCGCGAGAAGGCGGCCGCTAAGGCCAAGGAAGCCAACGGACGCGAGCCGCGGGCGTTCCAGTACCTGGAGGAGCTTCTCGCGCTCAAGGATGTGGACGCCGTCATCATCTCCACTGGTGATTTCCAGCACGCTCCTCTGCTGAAGCTCGCCGTCGAGGCCGGCAAGGATGTTTACTGCGAAAAGCCCTTCGCCAATGTCCTGGAGGACGCCAAGACCGCGCGCGACACCGTGCTGAAGAGCGATGCCATCGTACAGATAGGCACACAGCATCGCAGCGAGCCTTACCAGATCGCGGTCGGAAACCTAATCGGGACAGGTGTGCTGGGCCCTGTCAGCAAGTACGAAATCGTCTGGAACTACCACGGTCCGCGGTGGCGCGGCCGGCCCGAAGTGAAGCAGATTCGCGAGCAGGACACCGACTGGAAGCGCTGGCTCCTTAATAAGCCCTATCGTCCCTTCGATCCCCGCGCCTATTTCGAGTTCCGGCTGTATCGGGAATTCTCCAGCGGTATCGCCGATCAGTGGATGAGTCACGGCATCGACCTGGCGCACTATTTCATGGACGATGCGTTTCCGCGCTCGGTGATGGCTCACGGCGGCGTCTACGCCTGGCATGACGGACGCGAGAATCCCGACACGTTCCATGCGCTGCTGGAGTACCCGAAAGGTTTCCTGGTGAGTTATTCCACCAGCTTCGGCAACGATAGCGACAGTTTCACCCGGATCATGGGCAAGAACGCGACGCTGATCAACACCGGCGGCGAAGGAAGTCCGCGATGGAAACTCGTCGAGGAGAAAGGCACGTACGAGGATAATCCTTACCTCAAGCGCGCCGAAAAACCAGTTACTCTCCCCGGCGACGATAAGATACCTCCCACTTACATCAGTGACAACGCTCCGTACCACATGACGAACTGGTTTGAGTGCCTGCGCAGCCGCAAACAGCCGAATGCGACCGTGCGGCACGGATACTCTCATGCCGTCGCGATCATCATGGCGGCGCGAGCTTATCGCGAGGGTAAGAAGCTCTGGTGGGATGCGGCCAAGGAACAGATCGTCGATCGCGCGCCCGCGTAGCGTGGCGGAGGATTATTTCTCGCGCTGCAACCGGATGGTATAGCGCAGCATGATGGTGTGGCTCGCAGCCGTGTATCCGTAGTCGGTCGAGTACACATACTGGCAGAAAAAGGCCGGCGAGATTCTCCACCCCAAACCGAAGTCGGAATATTTGCCCAGTCTCTGATACGGATTCACCGGGACCGGAAAGAACGAGTCCCCGATCGGCGAGCGGTCGCCGAAGACCGTGTAGCTTGCATTACGTCCCTGCACCACGGCCAGCAGCGACGCGTTCATGAACAGGTGCGGCGACAGGTCGGCCTGTAAGGCGCCATGGAACGATACGAAACGGCTGCCGCCCGAGCCGTTCTGCACCAGTTCGCTGGTGGCATTCTCAAACTGTCGCGCGGTAAGAGTGGAGGATCCGCCCACGGCATCGAAACTCAGGATCACGCGCGGGGTCAGCAGATATCCCAACCCTGCTCCGGCGGCGGCACGGCGCGCCCGGTCCCGCTGGTGGGAATCGGGCGTGCCGGCGCGCACTAGCGCGTCATCCAGCGACAGGCCGATCAGCGATCCGTCGATGCCGTAGAACAGGCGATCGGTCACGGGTCCGCGCAGCCGCAGCCCGAACTCCGAAGAGTGCCCCGCCGATCGCGTCGATTCCAGGGGCAGGCTGAACTGATCCAGCATGTGCGACGTGTCGGCGTCCCTGGCATCGATAAATCCGTGCCGGTAGAACACGCCCAGAGTGTGCCGTCCGGCAAACGCATGCGATACGCCCGCGGTAATGCGCGTTTGCGAGATGTCGGAGGCGGTTCGCAGAGTATCGGCCGAGGGGCGCGGCGGCACCAGGCTGATGTTGGATAGATCGCCGGTGTCCTTGAGCTTCTCGATCTCCAAGCCGAATCCGCTGCGGCCGCCCGCTCCGAAGCGTGTCGAGGCCAGCAGCGAGCCCGACCAGTATGTGCTGTTTGCCGATCCGGCAGTTCGCTGCAGCGCGGCCTGCGCATCGCTGTTCACTCGCGAGGTGGTCATGCCGCCGCCGATCACGAACTGAGAGCCCACCGGCACGAACATGGAAAACTGCGGCGACAGGCTGTAGCTGGAGGGCTGAGTGCCGCCCGAAACGAACGCCAAGTTCTGCGGATACGACTGCGTGCCACAGGAGGGAAGAAAAAACAATCGCGCTTCCCCGGTGCGAAAACCGGCCGCGTAGGCCGGATTCTCCAGGCTGTCGAGATGGGCTTCCGGGAATGCATTGAAGCGCAGCAGGAAGGGCGTCTGGCCGATTTCCGCCAGCCCTGCGATGTAGCGCTCGTAAGTGCCGGCGGCGGCGCGCGGAGAGTTGGCGTCACTATCGATATGCGGAATGGGCTGATTCCTGTCCGATGGTGGTCCCTGGCCCGGTGGGCCCGGAACGGGGCCGTTCCCCATCGCTCTACCCGACGCCATGGTCTGCGAACGGCCTTGATCGGGCGGCCCGCCGGGTCCGAAGGGTCGATTGGCGCCGGCTTGCGCGCGCCGGTCGCGATCCCCCGGATCGGCGCCGCGATCTCCCATATCCCGCCCCCCCGGCGGTGGCGCGAACGGCCGCAAATCCTGCCCGGGCCGCACCATCACGCCGCGGCCGGCCTCGATCAGCACGCGCCGGCTGGGATCGGTGAGGCTCGACACTTCCACCGCACCCTCGTACACCACCACCTGCGTATCGCCTTGCGCGTCCACGTCCACGCTGAATTCGGTGCCCCGCACCGCGATCGAGGCGGTCGGGCTGTTCATCCGATAGGGATTCGGCCGCCCGCCGAAATGGTTGATCTTGACCCGCACGCGGCCCAGCGTGATCTCCAACAATTCGCGCAGTGAGCCGGCGGCGCGAAAATCTTTCAGCACGACCACCGATTCCGGCTGGACCACCACGATGCTGCCGTCGCTGAGGTCGATTACGAGTTGCCCGCCGCCGCGCGTGTCCAGGCGATCTCCGGGGTTGAGGGCGAAGCCGCGCGTCAATGCAAAGGGCGCCACGCTGCCGCCGTTGCTCAGCAGCACCCGTCCGGTCACACTCGCCGCGCGGGCCTCGATCAGGCCTTGCGCTTGGGTCGATATGACGAGCAGGCACACCGCCGCCGCGGCGAGGCAAACGTGCGCCCGCGCCAGGCCGGCCGGCCCGTGCCCATCAAGCATGCTCCTCAAGCGGCTCGCTTTCTTCGTCACCTTCAGGATCCGCCGCGCCCTGCAATTTGTATCGCGCGATCAGGCGCTGAATGGTGCGACGGTCAAGGTCAAGGACGGCAGCGGCGCGCCGCCGGTTCCATCGGTTTTCCTCCAGCACATATTGCAGATAGCGGCGCTGCAGTTCGTCCATGGTCGGGCGGTCGGCAATCAAGCCGCGCTCGGAATCGGCGGCGGTGGCGGGCGGGCGCACGCGCGCGATATCCGGCGGCAGACAATCCACGGTGATCAAGCCGCCCGACGACAACGCGACGGCGCGCCGGAGGGCATTTTCCAGCTCGCGCACGTTGCCCGGAAACGGGTGCGCGCCCAGCGCTTCCATCGCCTCGCGGGTGAGATGCAGCGGCGGCTGTGCGGGATCGCCGAAACGCTTCAGAAAGTGCGAGGTCAGCAACTCCACGTCGCCGGCGCGTCCGCGCAAGGGCGGCAGGTCGATGCTGAAGACACTCAGCCGGTAGAACAAATCCGCGCGAAAATTGCCCGCCGCTACCAGTTCGCGCAGCGGGGCGTTGCTCGCTCCGATCACCCGCACGTCCACCTTGCGCGTCTGCGTGGAGCCCACACGCCGCACTTCGCCCGATTGCAGCACGCGCAGCAGGCTGGCCTGAAACGCCGGACTGGTGGACGCCAGTTCGTCCAGAAACAACGTGCCTCCGTCGGCGGCTTCGAACAATCCGCCGCGCTCGACTGCGGCGCCGGTGAATGCTCCGCGCGTATGCCCGAACAGCTCGGCTTCGAGCAGGGTGTCGGTAAGTCCGGAGCAGTTCACGGAAAGAAACGGCCGCGCCGAGCGGCGGCTGAAATCGTGAATGGCGCGGGCCACCAGTTCCTTTCCCGTGCCCGATTCGCCCATGATCAGCGCCGTCGCATCGGTGCGCGCGGCCTGCGCGATCAGTTTGTAGACCATCACCATGGGCGCGCTGCGGCCCACCAGCCCGGAGGTCGACAGATCGAGCGAATCGCGCCCGGCGCCGGCGGCATCCTCCATTTCGCGGCGTGCGTCCAGGTAGCGGCGCAACAGATCCACCACGGCGGCAATCTCGAACGGCTTGCCGATGAAATCGCTGGCGCCTGCAGCCACCGCCTGCACCGCCGCTTCCACCGAGCCCTGGGCCGTCATCAAGATGATCGGGATATTCGGATATCCGCCGCGCAGCGAGCGGACCAGCTCCAGTCCTCCGCCGTCCGGCATATAGATGTCGCTTAGCACGGCATCCACCGGATCGCGCGTCGCCACCGCCAGCGCCTCCTGACCGGTGCGCGCCAGAGTCACTCGAAAGCCGTTGAGCGTCAGGCCGGTTTCGAGCATCATGCGGATCGAACGTTCGTCATCGGCTACCAGGATATGAGGGGTTTTTTGCAATCTCTCAGACCATTGTCCCATGCTGGGTCTCCTCGATTCGCGGAATGCGCAGCGTGAAAGTCGATCCCGAACCCGCGGCGCTCGCGACCGTAACCGAACCGCCGTGCAATTCCGCGATCTCGCGCACCAATGCCAATCCCAGGCCGGTGCCCGGCGTATCGGCATCTTCCACTCGCGGCACGCGATAAAACTTTTCAAACACGCGATCCAGATCCGCGTCCGGAATGCCGTGGCCGCGGTCCGCCACTTCAATGGCGACGCAGGCGGGCTCGGCGCGCACCGCCACCGTCACCTCGCTCTCCGCCGGACTGTACTTGATCGCGTTCGAAATCAAATTTCCCGCCGCGCGCGAAAGCAGGTCGGCATCGGCCAGCACCGCCGGTACGGGGCCGTCAAGCTTGCGCACCAGCCGGATCCGCTTCTGCCCGGCCATCGGATCGAACAGCAGCAGGCTTCGCTCCACCAGCGCCTCCACGCGCACCGGCGAGCGCCGCAGCACGGTCGCGCCGGATTCAAGACGAGTGATATCCAGGTACTCGGTGATCATGCGGGTCAATCGCTTCACTTCGTCGTTGATGGCCACATTCATCTCGCGCCGGCGATCGGCGTCGAGATCGTACTGCGCCAGCAACTCGCTCATGCCCTGGATCGCGCTCAGAGGCGTGCGCATTTCGTGCGAGACCAGCGCCATCACGTCGTTCTTGGTTTGCTGCAGTTCGTATTGGCGCGTGATATCGGAGAGCGACGCCACGATCCCCAGCACGGCGCTGTGGGCATCATCGCCCTCGCTCACCGCCGCCATGCGCAGCATGTAGCGCCGCGGGCGCGCGCCGCGAATGGTAATTTCGCGCTCGATGGGATTGCGATCGATCAACAGCCGCATCAGCGGCTCCCGCAAATCGGCCGCCGGGCTGCTCTCCGCCTCGGCCAGACGCTCGAACAGATTGCGTCCCAGCAGTCCCTCTTCGGTGGATCCCAAAACACCGGCCGCCCGCCGGTTGGCAAACGTAATCCGGCCTCCCGGTCCGGCGACGAGAATGGCGTCCTCCACCGAGCGCAGCGCGGAATCGAAGAATCGCGCGCGCGCCAGAATGCGCTGGTTCAAGCGCGCCAGGCTTCTCGCCTTGGCTTCTACACCGTTCGGCAAGCGCCACCAGGCACCGGCAGCGATGTCTTCAGGCTCGGCGAGGCCGGCCGCGGCGGCTGCGATCGCCGCCGACAGTTTGATCTGCTCGCTCGAAGGCGCGCGTCCGCCGCCCGGCGCGATCAGCAGGGTGCCCGCGGCGCCGCCAAGGGGCACAGTCATGGAACCCTTCCCCGGGCGCGCCGGCATGCCGCACTCGGCCACCAGGCGATCGGCGGCGTAGATGGCTACGCCGAACGCTCCCGTCAAGCTCGCAATGGTTTCCACGGCGCCGGAAGCCAGATGATCGGGCGCGAACGACTCCCCTTTCCGTGCCATTTGGGCGATGGTCCAATCCAGCCGGGCGCTGGTGGCGAGCGACCGCGCGAGCAGGGCGAGAATGCCGGCCGAAGCAAACGATACCAGCGCCGCCGTCAGGGGAGGAAACAGCAGCGCGCGCGTGAACAGCAGATAGCCGGCCAGCAGAATGCCTCCCGCCATCAAGGCCAGCGCTCCGATCTGCTGGGTCAACTCATGCCGCCCCTGCGCGATGTTGAGCAGTCCGAGCGTCGCCGCGGCCACGGCGGCCGACAACAGGAACGCCAGCCAGTCCGGAGTCACCGCGTAAAACCGGGACCGCAGAATGGTGTTCAAAGCGTTGGCGAGCACTTCGACTCCGGGCATCGGTACGCCGTGCTGATCTCCGCGCACGTCGGTCTGATGCATGAACGGCGTCGCCAGCCGGTCTCCGAGCGAGGCGGCCGTCGCCCCCACCAGCACATATTTTCCGCTCAGGGCACCGGCGGGCGCCCGTCCGTCGAGCACTTCCGCCAGGGGGAAAGTGCGCGGCGCAAACGATCCCGCCGGCCCGATGTAGTCGATGCTCATCCGCCCGGCGCGCAGCTTCTGCGCGGCGCCGCCAATCACCAGCGTCGGCGCCGTCACGTCCAGCGGAATGACGCGCGATCCCAAGAGCAGCGCCCGCTGGGCATCGCTTACGTTCTGCTCCGGGGTGCGGTCGCCGATGCGCACCGCTTCGATCGCCATTGCGCGCAGCACATGGCCGGCATCGTCGGCGGCGCGCACCATCAACTGCCGCGCGACACCCTCGGCTTCCGTGGAGACGTTCACATGTCCTATGGCCGCCGCAGCCTTGGCGATCGGTTCGAGCGGCATGAGCCATCCGACCGCTCCTCCGCCGGGTGACGACTCGGACAACTGCGCCGCCACCACCACATTCCCCGCACGCGCGATCGCGGAGGCGAGGGAGCGGTCTTCGTTCGGATCGGTGGGGTCGGTGTAGAGGATGTCGAGCGCGATAGCGCGAGGATGCGCGGCGGCAATGGCATCGACGGCGCGCGCGGCCAACGACCTCGGCCAGGGAAAGCGTCCGAAGCGCGCGATGCTCGCCTCGTCGATGGCGACGATGGCGATATCGTCGGGCACGGGGAGCGGACCGCGCGCCTGCATCAGCCAGTCGCGTGTGTAGCGGTCGATGCCGGGCGCGCGCCAATCCACCAGCATGCCCACTCCGGCGGAGATGGCAATGATGGCGATGCTTCGAAAGGTTGTGCCGCGGCGCGAGTCCACTGTCTTCAGCTTACAGGCGGGTAAAAGGCAATCGGAGAGCCACCAGCTACGGGTCGCAAGCCATTGTAGCTATGGGACTTCTCCATGAGCCGCCGACGTCCCTCCGAACCTGCTGCGGCATTTTGCCACCGCAGGCGGTCTCGGTAGAGCCGGATTGCCCGGCAGATGGGAAGCCCGGCGGCGGTACAGCTTAACGCGGCGTCCCTTGGATCGATTTCACCGCCCATTCCCGCAGGCGAGGGTCGATCGGATCGGTGCTAAAGCTTGCCTCGGAGTGAGGTTCCAGTTGCGCCACGCGCACCACTGTATCCACCCCGTCTCGCAAGCCGTTGGCTGAGGTGAAGAAAGTAATTTCGATGTTGGAATAGCGGCGATCGGAGGTGTTTGTGAGCACTCCCTCGATCCGCCGCGTGGCCGGATTCATCTCGGAGCGGCTCAACACCAGGTCCACTTTGGGAATCCTGGCCATAACCCTGTCGAATGCCTCGCCCGCCGATACCCTCGGTTTCACCACCACCACCGGCTCATCCGGCACTCGATTCCGGTTGATGATCAGGAATGTCGCCAGGAACACCAGGCACAACGCGGCGGCGATTTTTACTCCTATCGGAATGTCCTGCCATAGGCTGGTTTTGCGCTTGCGTTGCGGCAGGATGAGATCGTCAGACACCACGACTTCGGGTTCCTTATCCATCTCACCCATATTCTAGCTCGCCCTGACGCTGGGGAGCCGTCACCGGAATTACCACTGATGTGTGGCTACGAACCAGACCGAGGCGGAGCCCAGCACCGCTAATGCGGCGGCGATGGCGAGGCGGCGATAGGGCTTCAGATAGGCGGCGATACCGGTTTCGGCCGGCTCCCCGAATACCGCGTCCAGCAGCTTCTGCTGCGCATTTCCCGGAAGCCGGCGAATCGCCTTGGCCAGTTCTTCCTTGCCGCGCCGGTCCGCAATCAGAATGGTGGCCGAGTTCATGCCGCTGGTATATTTGAGCAGCCGCTTGCGCAGGCGTTGCGGCACCTCCGCCACAGAGCGATAGACAGCATCGGTGCGGCTGTCGGAAATCAGAATCGTGGAGGTCTTCATGATGCCGGAGGTCGCCGAATTCTCTTCTCCGCAGAAGGGGCAGACCGCCCGGTTACGATCTTCTAAGCGTTTCTTGCATCGCCGGCACCGCATGATCAACTCACCACCGCCCGCTGCTTTTCGAGCGCCCTCGGGTCTCCGAGATTCTCCAGTACCACCTGAATGAATCCAAGCGCCGCCTTCGACAGCGCCTTATCGCGCCGGTAAATCAGCCCCAAACGCCGGATCATAGAGTCCGGAGCCAACGGAATCGCGCGCATTTTTCCGGAGGCGATCTCTTCGCGGCAATTCGACATTGCCAGAAACGATATGCCCAGCCCAGCCATCACGAAGCGCTTCATCATCTCGGTGGAGTCCAATTCCATCGAGACGCGAATCGAATCTTCCACCAGTTCCAGCCAATCATTCAGACGAGCTCGCGTGGTGCCCGATTTCGGCAACAGCAACGGATACTCCGCAACATCGGCGGCGGACACCGCCTTCTTTTCGGCGAGCGGATGGCGGACCGGCACGATCAGCCGGATCTCGTCACGGTGAATGCTCACCACCTCCAGGCGCTTCTCCTGGACGGGAAGCTGGGTCAATCCGAAATCGGCGATGTTCTCCATAACGGCTTCCACCACCCGCGCGCCGTAGGACCGGTCCACCTGCAGCTGCACGGCTGGAAACAGATTCTTGTATTCGGAAAAAACCTGCGGCAAGACGTAAATGCAGGTGGCTTCGTTGGCGGCAATCACCAGCTCGCCGCGCGGATTGCGGTCGAGTTCGGCGATGGCATCCTGCGCGCGGCGCCGCAGGTCCAGCATCTGTTCGGCGTAGCCGACGAAAATTTTACCCGCGGTAGTGAGCGAGATCCGGCTGCCGAAGCGTTCAAACAAAGCCGTCTGCAATTCCTGCTCGAGTTGCCGCACCTGCGCGCTGATCGCCGGCTGCGTGCGATAGCAGGTCTGCGCGGCTTTGGAGAAACTCTTCAGCCTGACGATCTCGAGGAAGGTGTGCAGTTGGTCAAAATCCATATCGTTCGCCGGCCGGGTAAACATTCCGCAAGACCAGCGCCAAACAAATCTTGAATCGGAGGGATAGAAATAATGAATTTCCCTCGCTCAATCGGGTTTGGTATGTATTGTAACATCTGGTTCGGGTGGTGCGGTTGAGAAGCAGTGGTTTGCCGTAGCCGTACGTGCCGCACCTCTAACCCGGACCGCGGCACCGCATTCCCCTCAACGAATGGCCGCGCTACCCCCATCGGCGTCGCGTCCCGGTCTGCCAAGGCTCGATCCAAGATAACGTACAGCCTGGAATGTCACAACAAGATTCGCAACTGTTCTTAACTGCACTTCGCGTGCTCTCGAAATCCATTCATGGCGAACCGATCCCGGCGCAAGCCGTGGCCGAGATCCGTTGCCAAGCCCGCTCCGACGAGATTCATCTGCCCCTGGATGAACTCTGCTGTCGGGTCGTTCGTCGCTTCGGCGGCGATCCGATTCCTTTGCCGGAATCTCCTGACGGCTTCTCGGCGGAATTTTCTTAAGCACCGCTGGCGGCGAGCCGGACCTCGCGTGATAAGATGTCGCGCGTGAGGAACCTGCTCCTCGGCCCGCTCTATACGCAGCCCATCGGCTCTTTGCCGCGTCCAAAAGCGGTATTGAAGCTGCTCGCCCGGCGAGACGACCGTCCGGCCCTGGACGACGCCGTGCGCTTTGCGATCCGTATGCAGGAGATCGCCGGTATGGACGTGGTCAGCGACGGCGAGTGGCGGCGCACGCAGTATATCGACGAGTTTCTGGATCGCATAGGCGGATTCGAACGCTGCCGGCGGTTCGAGCATGCGGGCGAGGTTAAGTTCACGCGCGTGGCCGTGCGGCGCATCGAGGCGGCTGAGCCCGTATTCGCCGAAGATGCGCGATTTCTTGCCGCGCACACCGATCGCATCACCAAATTCGCGCTGCCCAGTCCTTTTCTGATCGCCATGCGCTACTGGCACGAAGATTACAGCCGCGACGCCTATCCCACCTATGAACATTTCATGGAGCACCTGGCTGGAATCCTCGCTTGCGAGGCTCGCGCCGTGGTGAATGCGGGCGTGGACATCCTGCAGATCGACGATCCTGCGCTGACCTACTTCTGCGATCGCAGCCTGATGTCGGGACAAAGCACTCACGACGAGCGGTTGCGCCGCCAGTGGGACCCCGAACGGCAGATTCCCGCCGCGATCCGTGCCATCAATGCGGTCACAGAGGGCCTGGACGCGGAAATCCACCTGCATTGCTGCCACAGCGTCTACAAGCGCCAAAGCGACGTGCGCGGCGATTACAAACCGTTGTTGCCGTACCTCGAAGAGCTCCGCGCCGATCGCGTGAACCTGGAGTTCGCCTATCAGGATACCGGCGACGTGTCGGACCTCGGCCTGCTTCCCGCCCACTTGGGCCTCGGGATGGGAGTGGTGGACGTGCGCGGCGAACGGCTGCAGACGGTGGAGGAGATTGTGTCGCTGGCGTCGGCCGGAGCCGCCGCGATCGGCATCGATCGCATGGCATTGAATCCGGATTGCGGCTTCGCACCCAACTCGCTGGAGCCGCCAACGATCGATGAAGCCTTCGAGAAGCTCCACCGGCTGGCAGCGGCTTCAATGCTGTTGCGCGGACAACCGGTCCCATAACGTGCCGGCGAAAATCTTCTGCTGGGACTCCTTCGATACGCCGCACGCGTCCAGCATTTTCTGGTAGCGCTCCAGTTCGCGGTCGAACTCCTCCAGCTCACCGCCGAACACATCCGATCCGAACACCAGTTTTTCGAACGCGCTTCCGCCCGACTTCGGTGTGTGCGGGCTGGCTATGCTCGACCACCAGAACACCGACTTGAAGAATGCAAAGTCTTCCTGCTTCTTGATCAACGTCGATCCGGAGACATCGAAATAGAGGTTCGGATTCCACCGCGCGATTTCCGCCGCCCAGGCGTAGTCCGGATTGCCGAGGTGCGCGCCGATCACGGTGATCTTGGGAAAGCGTCTCGCAATCAGATCAAGCGTCGTCACGCGCATGCGGTCGGAGCTGATATCGGCCGGGATGTCGGGATTCGTCCGGTTCACGATTCCCGTGTGGAACAGCACCAGCATGCGGTACTTCTCGGCCCGCTCGTAAACCGGCCAGTAGCGGCGGTCGTCATAGGAATATTTCGGCCCCGAGATCTCGCCCAAACCACGGAATCCGGCGCGATGGGCGCGATCGATGGTCGCCAGCACATCCGGCGCATCCAGGCGGATATCGGCAAAGCCGACCAGCCGGTTCGGATGGGCAACAATAAACGGCTGGGTCGCGTCGATATCCTTAGGCGCCACCAGCAGGAAGGCCAAGCCGTCTGCCTGGTCCAACCGGGCCACCAGCTTTTCGAGGAACGCGGGGTCGCCGTTGTGGTGTACGTGGGCGTCCACCAGCCTGGGAGGTTTTTGAGTCTGGTTCTGCGCCAACAGGGCCGCGGCCATCAGCATCGCGGCAAAGAGTTGTACCATACCACTGGAAGTGTCCCATGCGGTTGCCCGGTTTTCAAGCTGACATTGCCACGGCCGATTTTCCTTCCACGCGCCTGCACGTTCTGCTGCTGGTGACCTTCGCCGCGCTGCTGGCGCTGCTGCTGGGCGCCGGGCTGATGTCGCTCGGGCTGCTGCGCGATCTGGAAACGGCCGAGCGCGGCTTGGCGGACTCGCTCACCGCCCGCACGCAGTCGCTTTCGGAGCTGATCTATTCCGTCCACCTCTATAACGACCGCATTCAGAAGTGTCTGTTGGAAGACAAATCGCGCCGTGAGGACTTCACCGAGCTCAGCCGCCGCATCCAGGTGCGCTTGCAGACGTATCCGGCGGGCCGCAGCTCCGAGGAGCAGCAGATGCTCGCCCTCATCGACCGCCAGAGCCGGGAGCAGGAGCAAATCGTGGTGCAGATTTTGTCCTGGAACGTCAGTGACCGGCATCGCCGCGCGCTCACCTATTTGCGCGATGTCGTGCTGCCGCGGCAGTTTCAGATCCTGCAGACGCGCGAGAAGATTGCGCTCTGGAACCAGCAGCAGCTCGAGGAAACGGGTAAGCGGCAGCTCGAATGGGTGGACCGCGTACGACGCAAGCTGGTAGAGCTGCTCGTGGTCGCGCTCGGCGCCGGCATCGCGCTCGCCACCGTGAGCCTGGGATACATGCTGCGCCTGGAGCGGCAGGCACGCGGCAGTTATCGCCAGCTCCGGCAGCTCTCGGCGCGCCTGGTGGACGCCCAGGAGGAAGAGCGCCGTTCGATTTCGCGCGAACTGCACGACGCCGTGGGACAATCGCTCGGCGCGTTGCTGGTGGATGCCGGGCGGCTGGGCGCGGCGATACCTCCCGACAACGCCGGCGCCCAGGAGCGGCTGAAAAGAATTAAGGACACTGCCGAGAACACTCTGCAATCGGTGCGTGACCTGGCATTGCTGCTGCGGCCTTCCATGCTCGACGATCTTGGTCTGGTGGCTGCTCTCGAATGGCAGGGCAGGGAAGTATCCCGCCGCGGCGAGGCGGAGGTGCAGGTGGATGCCGACGGCATTTCGGCGGATTTGCCGGATGAGTACAAGACGGCGATTTACCGGCTGGTGCAGGAAGCGCTCAACAATGCCGCCCGCCACGCGCGGGCGAAGATCATCCGCGTGATCGCGCGGCAGACGGACCAACAGATCAACGTCGAAGTCACCGACGACGGTGCCGGATTCGATCCGCAGCGCACGCGCGGCCTGGGGCTGCTCGGCATGGAAGAGCGCGTCAAGCGCCTGGGGGGCACCATGTCCATCGACTCGCGCACGGGCGCGGGCACCACGCTGCGTTTCCAGTTGCCGCTGCCGGGGTCACGGCGTTGAGCGCGATTCGCGTGCTGCTGGCCGACGATCACAAAATGATCCGCGCCGGCCTCCGCCTGGTGCTCGAGCAGCAACCCGACATTGCCGTGGTCGGCGAAGCGGACGATGGGCGGGAGGCAGTGACGCTGGCGCAGGAGTTGAAGCCCGGGGTCGTAGTGATGGACGTGGGCATGCCCAATCTCAACGGCATCGAGGCCGCCGCCCAGATCAAGCAGGCGCTTCCCGAGTGCGCCATCGTCATGCTCAGTATGCATTCCGACGAAGGGTATATCCTTCGCGCGCTAAGAGCCGGAGCGAACGGTTACATTCTGAAGGACTCGGCCGAGGCCGACCTGGAGGCGGCGGTGCGCGCGGTGGCGGAGGGGAAATCGTTTTTCAGCCCCAAAGCGAGCAAAATCCTGCTTGAGGATTACATGCGCAAGCTGCGCAAGACCGGCGGGGAAGACAGCTACGATCTGCTCAGCGCGCGAGAGCGGGAGATTCTGCAACTGGTGGCGGAGGGCAAGTCCAGCAAGGAGATCGCGAATCTGCTGCACCTGAGCGTGTACACTGTGGAGACACACCGCGGAAATATCATGCAGAAGCTGAACCTGCGTGGCATTCCGGAGCTGATTTTATACGCCGTACGCAAAGGAATCGTGACGTGATCTGGCAAAACGATATCGAGCTGTTCGCATTGGCGCGCCGTTATCTGTTCTCGGCGGTAGTGGGCGACGTGATGGACACGCTCGGCCTGCGGAGCCAGTTTCTGCCGCCGCAAATTCAGCCGCTCGCACCGGACATGCTGGCGGTAGGCCGGGCGATGCCCGTGCTCGAAGCGGATATCGTGGACGGCGCTCCCGACCGGCTTTTCGGGTTGATGCTGGACGCGCTCGACGACCTGAAAGCAGATGAGATCTACGTTTGCACCGGCGCCTCCCCTACCTATGCGCTATGGGGCGAGCTGATGAGCATGCGCGCGCAAAAGCTGGGTGCTGCCGGCGCCGTGCTCGACGGCTGCTCGCGCGATACCCGCGGGATTCTCAAGCTTGGCTTTCCGACATTTTCTTCGGGCCGCTACGCGCAGGACCAGGCCCCGCGCGGCTACGTCAGCGATTTCCGCGTTCCGATCCAGATCGGCGCGGCGCGCATTGAGCCCGGCGATATCCTGATCGGCGATATCGACGGTGTATGCGTGGTGCCCAGGGCGGCCGAGCAGGATGTCTTCGCGCAGGCTTTCGAGAAAGCGCGCGGGGAGAAGAGTGTTGCCAGAGACTTGGAGGCCGGACTGTCGGCGCGCGCCGCTTTTGAAAAGTACGGGATGCTTTAAGCGCTACCGCCTCGGGCCGAAAATGGAAGGCGGCATCTGTGGCGGTTGCTGCGGACCTCCGAACGGCGAAGTCGTGGGGTACTGTTGCGGTTGTTGCGGATATTGCCCGGGAACTTGTCCGGGTTGGACGGGAACCTGTCCGGGGAACTGACCGGGATACTGACCAGGATATTGGCCGGGGTATTGCCCCGGCATCTGACCCGGGAAAGCTCCGGGTTGCCCGAACTGGCCCGGCTGCTGTCCCATCTGATCGACTGGCGTGCCCATGCCGCCCTGTCCTCCCATTGGCCCGCGATCCTTGGTGAAATCGTAGACGAACTCCCATTCCTTGTAATTCGTGCGTTCGTTATAAATCTTGATTGCCTGCGCATCGGCGTTGCTGGCGATTCCCGCGATGCCCCCGCCGATCATCTGGCCTGCCGCGCCCTGCGGCTGAATTCCGCCCTGTCGCGGCCGGGTGAGGATATCGCTGATCATCTTTTGTGCGTCGGTGGGCGAGCCCGGACCCATTCCGGGTGCGGCCGTTGCGCCGGGCTGCCCGAACGGAGGAGCGCCGGCTCCCTGGGCGCCAGGTGCGGTCGAGTAAGGGGAGGTCGGCGCACCCGGAGTGCCCACCGGATAGCCGCCCGGAACGACCGCGCCAGGCTGATTCGGCATGCCCGTATATCCAGGCTGCCCCGGATACGTCGGATATCCGCCCTGCGCCGGATATCCGGGTTGGCCGGGGTACACGGGCTGGCCAGGGTACACCGGTTGACCAGGAATTGCCTGATTTGTTGGATAGCCGGGTTGGCCCGGATACACCGGTTGACCGGGCACCGGAGCATTCGCCGGATAGCCAGGTTGGCCCGGGTAGACAGGTTGTTGTCCGGTCATCTGCACGATCGTCTGCGTCGGATAACCCGGCTGGCCCGGAAACACTGGCTGTCCTGGAACCGGAGGGTTGGCTGGATAGCCGGGCTGGCCGGGATAGATCGGCTGCGGCGCGACCGGATATCCCGGCTGGCCCTGGTAGACCGGCACCTGCTGACCTGGCACTACCTGTCCAGGCTGATTTGGATAGACGCCGGCCGGATACATGGGCGGAGCTCCCGGGATATTCTGTCCGGGCATACCCGGCTGCGCAACCATAGGCTGTCCCGTGGCAGGATCGATCTGCGGCGGTACATTGGCTGAGGGATGTCCCATGGTTCCGCCTGCTCCCAGCACGCTGCCGGCGGCGCCGGCCATCTCGCTTTGACGTCGCGGAGGAACTCCCGACGCGGTTAATGGCTGGCCAGTCTGCGGATTGATTCCCGGCATCCCGCCCGGGACCGCCCCCGGAATCGCTCCCGCATTCCCGAAATTCTGGGTCGAGTTCTCCTTGTTTTCCTTTTCTTTCTCGTCTTTCGGCTTGTTGACCAGCGAATCGGTCAATTGCCCGCCGGGTCCGATGTGGACGAGACGCCATTCCTTCTTCCCGGTCATCGGGTCGAGATACTGCTTGCGAAGATAACGTCGGTTGTTGAAACTTTCCAGGTCTTTGATCTCCTGCGGATATTTCTTGTTTGTCCGCACAAACACCTGAATCGCGCGCTTGTACTGCTCGCCGCGCTCGACCAGCAGTTCTTCCTTGTTCCGTTGCGATTCGAACGAGACGCGCGGGATCTCCATGTAGAGCGAGATCCCTATGATGGCCGCCATGAGAAACACAAAGAGCATGGCGAACCCGCGCTCGCCTTGGCGGCGGTGAATCATCCCACCGCCTCTTCCTGCAGCGGCAGCGTCTGCTGGCTCTTGGTATCCATATCTTCCAGGATGGCCGAATTCACGCCGATACGCACCACTTTGTATTTGCGCCGGATGACTTCCCCCTCGTTCGCGGTCAGGATCTCCTCGCCATCGAGGAAGAACGCCTTCTTCTGGGGACTGCCGCGCGGAGTGGTGTAGCCATAATATTTCCACGGCAGATTCAGGGGTGGCGGTTTGGGGGGACCAGTATCCTTGGTCGGTTCCGGCGGTTTCGCGGCAGCCGCAACGGCGGCGGCCTTGGCTTCCTCCAGCTCCTTCGGATCGACCTTCGGCGCGGGAGGCGCAGGCGGCGGTGGCGGCTGCCCCCACTTGAACGGATTCCTGCCGGTGGTATCCATATTCATCATTTCCAGCCGGGCCAATAGATCGAGCCGGATCTTGGGGTCGACCGTCGTGGGATCGAGCGTCTCCTCCGGCTTCCGCTTCATCGACGGATGAAATTCCTCGCTGGACCTCGCCCGCGAGGAGCCCCGCACCACCGGACCGCGCGCGGCCGGCGAGGAATTGACGGCCCCGCCAATCTCCGCATTCCGCCCGGAAAGCGCGCCGCCGGTCTTTTGCGGCGGCGGGGCATGTCCCGCGTTGTCGTCGGAGAGCACGTTGGTGTAGAAGAAGTATCCGCCGACGGCAATCAGCACGCCCAGAATCGCGACTTTCTTCGGTTCGCCGCCCAGTTTCACATCTCGCTCCCCGGCTCCGCGCGCACGAACGTATCCAGCCGCAAGGTCACCGTCAGAATTTCGCTCGACGCTTTGGGCGCTACCACCATGTTGGAGATAATCAGAAACCGGTTCGACTTATCCAGCAGATTCACCAGCTTGACCAGCTGCAGGTACTGGCCTTCGTAAATCTCCGAAATCGTCATTTGCCACAACGTGTCGGATCCTTCCACCGGTTCCAGATTGGTGACGGAGCCCTTGGCCGTAACCCCTGCCTCCTGCGCGATCATGTTCAACTCTTCGCCGATGGTGGACATGGTAGAGCGCCGGTCGGTGATATATTTGGCTTGAAACTGGTCGCCCTCCTTGCGCGCCTGTTCCACCTTGGCCACCACGATCTCAGTCTGTTTGTGCCGCTTCTCGGCGGCTGTCAGCTGCAAACGGAGCTGCTGCTGCTGCCGCGCCAGATCCTCCGCCGAACCGCCCCAGGGCCGGAACACGATCAGCGCCGCCGCCAGGTTCGCTACCACCAGCACGCCCAAAACGGCGCGCACCACGACCCGCGGATCCTTCCACTTCCACTTGCCCGGGAGGTTAAAGCTTTTGGGCATAGTTCACGCTCACGTTGTACTTCCACTGCGGATCGCTCTGCGAAGGGGGTGCGCTCGAATGGTTATAGACCTGACCGAACAGCGGCGATTCCTCCAGTTTCTTTAGAAACCCGATCACGGGCTCGGGTGTCTCCGCGCCCACGCGCATGTCCAGCACCACTTCATTTTTCGAGTTCAACGTGGGATGGATCGAGATGATCCGCACGTTGTAGGGAACCACTCGTTCCAAGTCCCCCAAAATGCGCGTCCAACTGATGCCTTTGCGATAGAGCAGCGCGTTCAGAAAAAGGCTGCGTTCCAGTACCTCGGCGTTTTCCGGACGCCGCAGCACGGCATCCAGCTTCTGCTGCTGGGCGGATACCGACCGCAGCCTGCGCTGCAACTGGTCCACGTTGCGGCGCGCCTCGGCGAGTTCGCCGCGCTCGGCCAGCGCCAGGTAGACGAGTCCGCCCAGCAGGACAAGCAACAGCGTGCTCAAGACGCCGGCGGCGACCAGCAGCGGACGGTCCCTCCGGAACGGTTGGGTAGCGAGATTGATTCCGACCTTCATCTTCAGTTGTTCAAAGCGATCGACCGCAGATACCCCAGCAGCCCCGCATCATGCTCTCCGGGCACGCCCAGCGGCGACCTTACCAGGTCCACTTCGACTCCTAACTCGCCCGTGAATTGCAGCCGCGCTTCCTCGGCGATAGGGCCGAATCCGCAGAGGAGAAGCTTGCCCGCCTTCGTTCCCATATTGTCCTCCACGAAGACGAAGGTCGGGTAGAGGTCGGATGCGATTTCCTCGATACTCTGCGAGGCGAGCTCCAGGCAGCGCACCATCCGCAGGCGGGAGTTTTCGACGACCATCACGGTAAGCACCTGGCCCGTCAGCTTGGCGACGATCGTCAGCTGCGGCGATTCCATTAGGTGCAGCGATGCCAGGCACGAAGGCATCACCAACCCGGGGTTCAGTCCGGCGTTGCGAAACGGAGCCTCATAGCGGGCCACAATTTCGATGGGCGAGACCACCACCACCACATCGAATCTCTTGCCCTCGGCAGGCTGCGGCCAGAAACTCACGGCGGCGGACTCGACGTCGTAAGGCACCGATTTTTTCATGCGAAACCGGACCAGCGGGAGCTGTTCCTTGCTGTCGGACGGAAAATCGTCGAAATCCAGCACCGCAATTCGGGTGCAGTAATCCGGAATGATCAGGGCGGCGTCGCGCCGCTTGCTCTTGGCCTGGGGCGCGGCCGCTTCGCGCACAGCGATGGCGAGATCGTCGGGTACGACGATGTTATCGCGCACCGGCGAAACGGAGATCGTGCCAGGCTTGAGCGGACGGAACCCAAGCTCCGCCCGGGCGCCTATGCGCGCCGAGGCCACCCCGGCTTCGGACAGCTCAAAGACCATCACCGGCGGCGGATCTTTCCAGATGGACGTAATCGAATCGAGGAGCGCCATTATCCTTCGATGAAGGTCACCTTGTTGATCTCTTTCAGCGTGGTGACTCCTTTCAGCACCTTCTGCACGGCCGACTCGCGCAGGAACGTCATTCCCTCGTCACGGGCCACGCGTTTGATCTCCGAGGTGGGCCGCTTCTCCAGAATCAGCTCGCGAATATGATCGCTCAGATCGAGCAGTTCATGGATGGCCGAACGGCCCCGATAGCCCGTACCGCCGCATTCGAAGCAGCCGGCGCCTTCGTACAGGGGGATACTGTGCCACTCCTCGGGATTCAGCCCTGACTCCACGAAAAATGAATCCGGATAATGCACCGGGCGCTTGCAGTCGTCGCAAATCACGCGCACCAGCCGCTGCGCCAGGATGCAATTCAGCGCCGAGACGAAATTGTAAGCCTCCACGCCCATGTTCAGGAAGCGCCCGAGCACATCGAGCACGTTGTTGGCGTGCACCGTCGTGAACACCAGGTGCCCGGTCAGCGCGGAGTTGATCGCGATCTGGGCCGTTTCCTGGTCGCGAATCTCGCCCACCATGATCTTGTCGGGATCGTGGCGGAGAATGGAACGTAGTCCGCGCGCGAACGTCAGCCCCTTCTTCTCGTTCACCGGAATCTGCGTGATCCCCTTGATCTGATACTCGACCGGATCCTCGATGGTCACGATCTTGTCTTCGTCGTTCTTGATTTCGCTCAACGCCGCGTAGAGCGTGGTGGTTTTGCCCGAACCGGTCGGACCCGTCACCAGCACCATGCCGTAAGGCTCGGTGATGTAGCGCCTGAATTTCACCAGGTCGGAATCGCTAAACCCCACCACGTCGAGCGACAGCTTGGAGAACTTCTCGCTCATCGATTCCTTGTCGAGCACGCGGAGCACGGCGTCCTCGCCATGAATCGTGGGCATGATGGAGACGCGGAAATCGATCAGTCGGCCTTTGTAGCGCACGCGGAAACGGCCGTCCTGCGGGACGCGCCGCTCCGCGATATCGAGCTCGCTCATGACCTTGATGCGGGAAATGATGGTGGAATGCCAGTCCTTGGCGATCGGCGGCATGGCATAGTGCAGCACGCCGTCGATACGGTACTTGATCGCCACTTCCTGGTCGCGCGATTCGATATGAATGTCGCTGGCGCGCCGCTCCAGAGCATTGAAAATGGTGGTATCGACCAGCTTGATGACGGGCGCGATGTTGCTGTCGGCCGCGGTCAGCTTGTCGATCGAAAGCGTCTCGTCTTCGCCCTCGCCCTCGCCCACCACGTCGAGCGTGAAGCCCTCTGTCACTTCTTCCAGTACGCGCTGCGATTGTTCGGTTTTCTTCAGCAGTTCGGCGATTTGCGAAAGCGTCGCCACCTTCACGCGCAGCTTCTTATTGAGCAGCAGTGCCAGTTCGTCGATCAGATTCAGGTTGCGGGGATCGGACAGGGCAATGTCGAGCGAACCGTTCTGCGCGCGCAGCGGAACGAAATTGTACCGGAACATCAGATCCACGGGGATCGAACGAAACAGCTCGTGATCGATCGAGGTTTCGCGCAGATCGACGTATTCGTAGCGGTAGCGGGAAGCGAGCGCCTGGGCCTGCGCCGCTTCGCCGGCGGGATCGGGAAGTCGAACTCTGTCGGAAGTGGTTGCCATAGGTTTACCGGATGGTATCCGCCAGCGAGAAGATGGGCAGATACAGGGCAATCAGCACAAACGCCACGAAGATGCCCATGAAGATCATGATGGCCGGCTCGATCAGGGAGAGAGCCGCTGTCATCCGTGTGTTCACGTCCTCTTCGTAAAACTCCGCCACGCTGGTGAGCATGACCGGCAAAGCGCCGGTGGATTCGCCGACCTCGATCATATCGATCGAAAGCGGCGGGAAGATCTTGGTGGAGGTGAGCGAGACCGAAAGCGATTGTCCCTCGCGCACCATCCGGCTGGCCTTTTCGAGCGCCTTGCGCAGCAGCGGCGTTCCCAGCGAATCCGAGGCCGTCTCCAAACCCTGCACCAGCGGGATACCGCCGGTGAGCAGCGTACTCAGCACGCGGGAGAATTGCGCCACCTGAAACTTGAGCCAGATTTCGCCCAGAATCGGCGTCCGCAACTTCACCGCGTCGAGGCGGTGGCGCGCGGAATCGCGCTTGGACCACCACCGGAAAAGAAAAACGAGCGCCAGAAACGCCGCGGCGAAGACCAGGATATAACTCTGCGCCGTGGTTCCTACCGCGATCAGCAGTTGCGTCATGGCCGGCAGTTGAGCCTGCATGCTGGCATATAACGCGGCAAAATTGGGCACGACGTAGGTCACCAGAAAAATAATCAGACAGACCACCAGCACGATGAGCACGGCCGGGTACATCAGCGATACCAGCACTTTCTTGCGAACCGCCAGGGTCAGCTTCTGATAGGAAATGTACCGGTCGAGCACCTCGGCGAGACTGCCCGATTTTTCCCCCGCCATCACGGAGGTGACATAAATCTTTGGAAATATGGCCTGATTGCGAAACGCATCCGACAGCAAGGTTCCGTTGCGGACGTCATCGCGTACCGCCTGAACGTAAGGACCGAGTTTCGGGTCGGTCAACCGGTCGGCCAGCAGGTCAAGCGATTTCAGGATGGGCAGGCCCGCGCGAATGAGCGTCACGAACTGCTGGTTGAAGATTAAAAACTTCTCCAGATTCAGCTTCTTGCGCGGCTTTTTAGAACCAACGCTGGAAAGCGCCGCGATGCCTCTTCGCGGCTGGACGGAGTAGATCAGGAAGCCCTGTTGCGTATAGCGGTCCCGGATTTCCTTTTCATTGGCGGCTTGAGCCACCTGGTGATGGATCTCGCCCCGGGAATCGGCGTATTTGAGGACAAATTCTGCCATTACTGCAAGTCCTCCACTAGTTTTGCGCCTGTAGGCAGCTGAAAGCGAAAGACCTTTCCGTCCATGGGAGGATTCAGTTTCTCCTCCGAGAAGGCAAAATCGGTGATGGAACGGTCATAACCGGTGACCTGGACGCGATGGATTCGGAAATCGGGGCTGATCGCGAAGGCCACCTTGGTGTAAGGCAGATTGTCGGATCGCGGCTTGCCGGTAATCCAGGTGAGCCCTTCCTCCTCACGCGTCTCAAAGTCCCGGAACTCTTTCTCGAAGTTCAACTTACCGAGCAGGAAGGCGAGCGGGACGCGCATATCCTCGCTTTCCTTCATCTTCATCTTTTCCACCTGATTACTGGCGGGAGTATACAAATAGATGCTTTTCCCATCGGCCAGGAAGAGTTTTCCGGCAGGGTCGGTATAATCCCAGCGCATCCGTCCGGGCTTGCGCAGCCGAAGCGTCCCGCTCTCCGTCATCTTGGGCCGTTGTGGAGCCGTATATGACTCATGAAAAAACACTTGCAAGCTTTGCGCTTTGTTGTACCGAGCCTCCACGCCCTTAAAAAGCTCGGGCAGTGGCGCCGCGGCGGCGAAACCGCACACTGAGAATGTCAGAAGACAAAGCCAAATCCGGCCCACAAAGTCTAAGACGTACGATGGAGGCGGAACGTGTAAGCGCCTGGGGCTTTCGGCACGCGGCCCGGTCCGGCGATATTCCGCGGCGCGAACAGGTGGAAACTCCGGAAGGAGGCAAGCCCTAACGGGCGCCTGACCTGCGGACGCGAACCCGCGCCCCTCCGCCGGACTCAGCCGGCTCCGGTCTCGGGCGCCGGCAGCGAAAGCTGCTGGTAAATCTCCCTCGCCGCTCTTTGCGCGGCTGTCTTTTTGGTGGAACCTTCCGCCCGGCATGTGAATTGTTTTCCGAGCCGGACCTCCACCGTGAACAGCTTCGAATGCTCCGGACCGCTTTCCTTGACGATCACGTAGCGCGGCGGCGGCAGCTTGCGCGCCTGCGCCAGTTCCTGCAGCGCGCCTTTAAAGTCCACCAGCGAGTCCGCCAGGCCTTCTTCGAATTCTTTCAGCTCGCCGTTAGTCTGTCCGATCATGGAGCGCAGGATAAAACTGCGCGCCACTTCCAGGCCGCCATCCAGATATATCGCCGCGATCAGGGCTTCCAGGGCGTCCGCCAGTAATGTGCGCTTGCGCCGGCCGCCGGTCATTTCCTCGCCGCGTCCAAGCTCGAGATATTTCCCCAATTCGAGTTTCTGCGCGACAGCGAACAGGTGCGTGGCACTTACCAGTTGGGCCTTGAGCTTGGACAGCCGGCCTTCCGGATAACCCGGAAAGCGGCTTACCAGCATCTCGCTGATCACCAGCCCGAGCACGGCATCGCCCAGAAATTCGAGCTGCTCGTTATCCTTCGCCGCCTCGTGTCCCGGAGTTCGCTCATGGACATGCGAGCTGTGAGTGAGAGCGCGATGCAGTACCGTCCGGTCGTGAAACCGGTGTCCGGTAACGCCTTCGAGCGCCTCCAGGTCGGCCCGCATGGTCGGCTTAGGGCTTCTTGGTTTCGGGAGCGGGGGCAGCGGGCGCGGCTGGCTTGGCGCCACCGCCTTTGCCCTGCATGGCGCGCACGCGCTCGGCCTGCGCGAACTGCCGGATGGTGGGATGCAAGTCCGTCTGCGCCATCAGCTTGTCCAAAATCGGAAGGGCATCGTCATATTTGCCGGCTGCGTTGTAGGCGCTGGCCAGCCTCACCTGGGTGGCCGGATCCGGCTGCGGGGAGGTCTCCACGGCCGTCTTGAATTCCGTGATCGCGACGTCGTATTTCTTGCGCACCATCGCCGCCAGTCCCAGCGCCTGGTGAGCGCGCGCCATCGAATCCTTCTTCACCGCGTCCCATTGCTCGTCGCTCACCTGCGGGTTCGGCTTGGCGGCGGTCTTCAGGACCTCGATCGCGTCGTTCGCCGCTTTTTCGGACTTGGCCAGTTTTTCTTCTTTATCCAGGTCGAATTCGCGCGTGCGCTGCGCGTAAGTCTCGGCCAGCATCAGCAGGGCATCGTAGCTTTTGGGATCGCCTTCCTTCAGGGCGCGCTCGGCATAGATGATGACATTGTCGCTATCGCCCTTCATCTGGTACGACTGCGCGATCAGCAGCAGCAGCAGCGGCTTGAAATCGGTATCGGCGAACTTGATCAGCGCCGACTGCGCTAGCTTGATGCGCTCGTCGGGCGTAGCGGCCTTGAACACGGCCTGCAGCGCCTCGGCTTCGCCCTGACTCTTCACTTTCTGCGCAGCTGCGCCGGCGGCCAGCGCCAGGATCAGAATGCCGCTCATGACGACTCGATACATCAACTTCACTCCTTATCAAAACCGCTCCCTGCCGGTGCGGCCTGGTTCTCTCGGTCTGTTACTTCGGTTCGGCGGCGGGTTTCCTGAACGCTCCCTGCACACCCTGCCGGGCTGTCTCGCGCGCCTTTTCAGACCCGCCTTCCACAGCCAGCGCACTTTGATAATACTTCACCGCAGCCTCGTGATCACCCTGCTCGCCGGCCAATTCGTTCAGGCGTCCGAGGTACACGTAAACCCAGGCCTTGGTCTGAGCATCGGGTTCCAACTCCAGTGCCTTTTGCAGCAGCCGATCGGCGGTCTCCGGATCTTTCTTCAACAGGGCCACCCGGGCCATTCCATAGTATGCCTTGGCGTGCAGCGGCTTCTCCGATGACTCCCGCAGCACTTGCATGAACTTGTCGCGGGCCCCGTCGAGATTCCGCGCGGCGTACAGCGACTCCGCCTCGTCGAGAGTCTTGGCCGCGCCCGTCAATACCGGCGGCGGAGCCTCCCGAGGAACGGCGGGCACCGTCTTTACCGGAGCCGCCCGGGCAAATTCCACCTGTGCCAGGCGCGCGTCTTCCTTCTTCAGATCGATCGCCTTCACCATCTCCGGATAGAAGAAGCGCATCGATTGCTCCTGCTTCTCGTAAACCGGCAATTGCTCCGCGAAAAACGGCGCCAGAATGTAGCCCTCCAGCAGCGCCTCGCGCACCATCTCCGGCTTTCTGTCGAACCGGGCCTCGACCGCCTTCACCAGCGATCCGGTGGTGAGCAGCAGGAAATCCGACTTGAACTGCTGGGCCAGTGCGCGTGCCCGCCCGGTGTGGTCGATCAGCCCGCGCTTGCGGTCGAGCACCTCGGCGTTCAGCGTCGCCAATGGATCGAGCAGGTAGTAAAGGTAACCATGCCGGATCGCGTCCACCCTCAGCTCGGCGGAGGGCGTTACGACAACGAAATAATTGCGGCCGTAGCTGCGCGTCTGCACCTGGTTGGGAGCGGCCAGCAACTCGAGGTAAATCTGAAAATGCGCCCCCTGGAACCCGGAGGTCATCTGGCGCATGTAGCCGTTCGCCTGCAGAATCGCCTGTGAAACCGGCGCGTGGTAGAAGGACGCATACTGCTCGATGGCCGGCTGCGAGCGTTTCCACAGATCCTGAATGTCGGCCCTTTCCAGCACAGTGGGATCCGAAGCTTGGAATTCACGTGACTTGAAGTCGCGG
>JADMIO010784952.1_pt1 | contig 109507 bp, 103 predicted proteins | sample 8958161 | NCBI WGS metagenome assembly JADMIO01 (sample SAMN16585339, study PRJNA669376) | soil metagenome | isolation source: Crop rotation soil | place: USA: Cullars Rotation, Alabama | collected 2011
CTTTCCCGAAACCCTTGCAAATGCTGGATTTTCTGCCTGTGGACAGCCCCTCAAATGTCAATAGGTGCGCCCCTCATCTGTCAGCACTCTGCCCCTCAAGTGTCAAGGATCGCGCCCCTCATCTGTCAGTAGTCGCGCCCCTCAAGTGTCAATACCGCAGGGCACTTATCCCCAGGCTTGTCCACATCATCTGTGGGAAACTCGCGTAAAATCAGGCGTTTTCGCCGATTTGCGAGGCTGGCCAGCTCCACGTCGCCGGCCGAAATCGAGCCTGCCCCTCATCTGTCAACGCCGCGCCGGGTGAGTCGGCCCCTCAAGTGTCAACGTCCGCCCCTCATCTGTCAGTGAGGGCCAAGTTTTCCGCGAGGTATCCACAACGCCGGCGGCCGGCCGCGGTGTCTCGCACACGGCTTCGACGGCGTTTCTGGCGCGTTTGCAGGGCCATAGACGGCCGCCAGCCCAGCGGCGAGGGCAACCAGCCGAGGGCTTCGCCCTGTCGCTCGACTGCGGCGAGCACTACTGGCTGTAAAAGGACAGACCACATCATGGTTCTGTGTTCATTAGGTTGTTCTGTCCATTGCTGACATAATCCGCTCCACTTCAACGTAACACCGCACGAAGATTTCTATTGTTCCTGAAGGCATATTCAAATCGTTTTCGTTACCGCTTGCAGGCATCATGACAGAACACTACTTCCTATAAACGCTACACAGGCTCCTGAGATTAATAATGCGGATCTCTACGATAATGGGAGATTTTCCCGACTGTTTCGTTCGCTTCTCAGTGGATAACAGCCAGCTTCTCTGTTTAACAGACAAAAACAGCATATCCACTCAGTTCCACATTTCCATATAAAGGCCAAGGCATTTATTCTCAGGATAATTGTTTCAGCATCGCAACCGCATCAGACTCCGGCATCGCAAACTGCACCCGGTGCCGGGCAGCCACATCCAGCGCAAAAACCTTCGTGTAGACTTCCGTTGAACTGATGGACTTATGTCCCATCAGGCTTTGCAGAACTTTCAGCGGTATACCGGCATACAGCATGTGCATCGCATAGGAATGGCGGAACGTATGTGGTGTGACCGGAACAGAGAACGTCACACCGTCAGCAGCAGCGGCGGCAACCGCCTCCCCAATCCAGGTCCTGACCGTTCTGTCCGTCACTTCCCAGATCCGCGCTTTCTCTGTCCTTCCTGTGCGACGGTTACGCCGCTCCATGAGCTTATCGGGTCCACTCGCGAACGCAGAAAGGCCCACCCGAAGGTGAGCCAGTGTGATTACATTTGCGGCCTAACTGTGGCCAGTCCAGTTACGCTGGAGTCACTAGTATTTAGGTGACACTATAGAAGCGGCCGCGACAACTTGTCCACGTGGAATTCTAAGCTTAGGATCCCAATGTGCTGGAAACGCTGCCTTCAGGTTCTTGGCGTCGGTCGGCGACGGTTCGAATTCATGGGGGTCGCCGTTGGGGCCGACGAGGCTTTTCACCTCGACATGGTCGCCACCAACCTGTTTGACCACATCGGCCAGAACGGTGAAGGAGGCCACCACCTTCAACGTTTCAGCCGAGGCCGGCATGGCCGAAAAGGCCATCAGCGCGGGAAGCGAGACGGCGAGAAGCAATCTTCTAGAGGGCATAGAGAGATCCTTTGGTTAGCCCTTGAGATGGGCGCGGGGGAAGAGACGCCGGGCAAGGCCCGACGGTGCGAAAAAGATGGAGAAGCCGTAGAGCGCCGCCGCCGTCATGATGATCGTCGGCCCTGAGGCGAGCTCGAGATGGTAGGAGGCGATCAGCCCGAAATAACCGGATGCCGCGGCGCTGAGTGCCGCCACCAGCATCATTGAGGGCAGGCTGCGTGACCACAGCTGCGCGATCGCGGCCGGAAGCATCATCAGCCCCACTGCCATCAGCGTGCCGAGCGCCTGGAAGCTCGCGACGAGATTGAGGACGACGAGCAGCAGGAACAGGAAATGATAGACCGGGCCGCGCCCGCCGACCGCACGCAGAAAACTCGGGTCGAAGCATTCGGCGATCAGCGGCCGGTAGATCGCGGCCAAGACGATTAGCGTCAGCGTCGTGATCGCGCCGATCTGGTAAAGCGCCGGCGGATCGATGGCGAGGATGGTGCCGAACAGCACATGCAGCAGGTCGATGTTGGAGCCCCTCAGCGAGACGATCAGCACGCCGAGCGCCAGCGACGCCAGATAGAAGCTGGCAAAGCTCGCATCCTCCTGCAGCACCGTCACCCGGCTGACCGCGCCCGAGAGAAGTGCCACCGCGAGTCCCGCCACCAGTCCGCCGATCCCCATGGCGGTCAGCGACAGCGATCCCGCCACGAGATAGCCGATCGCAGCACCTGGCAGGATCGCATGGCTCATGGCATCGCCCATCAGGCTCATGCGCCGCAACATCAGAAACACTCCGATCGGCCCGGAGCCGAGCCCGAGGCAAAGGCATGCGACCAGCGCCCGGCGCATGAAGCCGTAATCGACGAAGGGTGCGAAGAAGAGGTCATAGATCGTCATGCTGCCGACGCGCAGGCTTGCGCGTCCTCATCCCAGCGCTCGGCCATCGCCCGTGCCTTCAACAGGTTCTCGGCCGACATGGCGGTCGCCGTCGGTCCCCAGTCGATCATCTCGCGGGCAATCAGCAGCGTCTGCGGGAAATGCGCGCGGATCTGCTCGAAATCGTGCAGCACCGCGATAATGGTGCGGCCGTCGCCATGCCAGCGCCGGATGATGTCGATCAGGTCGCGGGTGGTGCGGGCATCGATTGCGGTAAAGGGCTCGTCGAGCAGGATCACCTTGGCATCCTGCAACAGCAGCCGCGCGAACAGCACCCGCTGCAGCTGGCCTGACGACAGTGACCCGATCTGCCGCCGCTCGAAACCCTCCAGCCCGACCGCCGAAATCGCCTCCCGCGCCTTCTGCATCTCCGCACCCGACACCCGCGAAAACGCCCCCGCCTGCCGCCATGCGCCAAGCAGCACGGTATCGAGCACCGAGATCGGAAAGCGCCTGTTGATATCGGCCGCCTGCGGCAGGTAGCCGAAATCGGTGCGCTGCAATCGATGCTCGATATGCCCCTCGCTCGGCCTGATCTCGCCCATGATCGCCTTCAGCAACGTCGACTTGCCGGCCCCGTTAGGACCTGCAATAGCCGTCAGGCTACCGGCGGCAATCGTGCCGGAAACGTGATGCACGGCGGGATGCCTGTCATAGGCGACGGTAAGGTTGGAAAGCCGGATCAACGCTTCGCTCACGGCAACTGTACCGCCCATGCGATGGCTGCCCAGAGAAGGATGGCCACGAGCGCGGCACCGATCACGCGAGTGATCGCGGAGGCGCTGATCAGGCGGGGAGAGAGATTGTTCAGGAGGGGCATTGCAGGCGCTCATTATGTAATAACATTACTTAGTAACGTTATAACGGGAGCTCTGATGGCGACGCAAGTGGCTGCGCGCCGAAATTTGGACGATCAACAGAGGATAATCGGAATATGGGCCAGGTCGTGAATTGAGGGGCGCTTCCCCCCCCTTGCGCGACGTCATCCTCGGCCGTCGTGCCGAGGATCTGAGCACGCTGCCTCGAATACAACGTTGCAGCGGGAGCGTAGGGGCGGGAGCCGGTGGAATTGACGGGCGGGAAAGGCGCGACGTGTTTGCACCGAGCGCAAGGCCAGCCACCCGCAGCTCCGTCCTCGCCTAGCGTCCATTCACGTCGAACAAGATGCACCCTGGGCAGATACTCGGGACAGGCCCTAGTATGACGTCGAGGATTTGAAGACGCCCGTCAACTTATTGAAACGACGCCGCTTCCCCCCTTGCGCGACGTCATCCTCGGCCGTCGTGCCGAGGATCTGAGCACGCTGCCTCGACCGCAACGGCGCAGGAGGGCGAGAGGGCAAAACAACCTCCCGCCAGCAACATCTCCTCAGAGCTGCTCGATCATCGTCGCTGCGCCGGAAACCGTGGCCTGGCCTGGGTTTTCCTCGACGTTGAGCGACTTCACGACGCCGTCTTCGACCAGCATTGAATAGCGCTTGGAGCGAACGCCCAGTCCGCCGCCGGAGAGGTCGGCATCGAGGCCGAGCGCCTTGGTGAAGCTCGCGTCCCAGTCGGGCAGGAAGTGAATCTTGCCGAGGCCGCCGGAGGATTGCGCCCAGGCGCCCATGACGTGCCAGTCATTGACGGCGACGACGGCGATGTCGTCCACGCCCTTGGCGAGGATCGCGTCGCGGTTTTCGAGGTAGCCGGGCAGGTGGTTCAGCGAGCACGTCGGGGTAAAGGCGCCGGGCACGGCGAAGAGCACCACGCGCTTGCCTGCAAACAGCTGCTCGGTGGTCGTCTCGACCGGGCCGTCGGCCGTCTTTTCCTTGAAGGTCGCGGAAGGAAGCTTGTCGCCGATCGCGATGGTCATGGGTCTGTCCTCGTGTTTTCTTTGAAGTGTGGTCTGGAATGAAAGCGGCGGAATGCCAGCCTCCCCGGACTATAGGACGGGATCACTCGAAGACAAGCGGGGTCTCGATAGCACGGTCGCCGTCGATGACGAGCGCGCTCCATGTCTTGCCCTTGACGTCGTAATTCCTGGGAAGCTTGCCCACCGCGATCGTGGTCGAAAAGCTGGTGCCGTCGCGCTTGCTGGTCTTGCGCTTGGTGAAGGCGTAGCCGCTGGGGCCGGCGACGATCACCTGCGGCGCCGTCTCGCCGGCTTCCGGAAGGGTGATTTCCAGCGACAATTCCTTCATGTCGGGAGACAGCGCATGCGCGGTGACTTCGAAGTCGGAGGAAGGCTCCATCGGCAGGCGCGCTTCCGCGGCGTCGAGAATGGCTTTCTCCTCCGGTCGCGATTGCGGCGGCGAGAGGAAGTCGAGCGAGAGCTTCGCCTGGAAGGGAATGCAGATATCCTTGCAGATGCCGATGAAGGCTTCGACCTCGAGCTTGGCGGGTTTCGCATCCGTCGCCGTCAGCCGCAACGGAAGCGTCACCATGCTGTCATAGGCGACCTCGTCGACAGCTTCGGTGACGATGTGCTTGGGCACCGGATAGAGCATCGTATCGAGTTTGACGCCCGGCGTGGAGACGGTGACCTGGGGCGGAATGCCGGCATTTCCCGGCTCGCGCCAATAGGTGATCCAGCCTGGTTTCGGCTCGATCTGCAGCCCCGCGCGGATGTGTCCGTCGCCATCGGCGGCAAGCGCCACCAGCCGCATCCGCCCGCCCTCGTTATCGGCCCAGGCACTGGTTTCGGCCCGTGCGGCATGGCTCGTCGCCAGCATTGCCGCAAGACAAGAAACAGCTATCGGGATAGCGCATGAGGGAAGTGGAATAGTCTTCATGGATCAAAGGTTTATTGAATATCATGAAAATCTGCCAGCAATCTCTATCATTTAAGTTTTCATTTTCAGTTGATTGATCTGTGACATTGCCCCATGTTTCCGTTGTCGGGACTTTCAGCGGTCTGGCAGCAGGAGGAATGATGTCGTTAGCAACTCTGAAGAACAGGCGCGAACGCGGCTTCTTCGATGGGCAGTTCCTCATCGCCATGCCGGCCATGGAGGACCGCAACTTCGCGCGCACGGTGATCTACATCTGCGCGCACTCCGATCAGGGGGCAATGGGCTTCGTCATCAACCGCCCGCAAAGCCTGACTTTCACCGATGTCCTGCTGCATCTCGAAATGATCAAGGACGAGGAAGCGATCGTGCTTCCGTCGCCGGCGCGCGATTTCCCGATCCAGACCGGCGGACCTGTCGAGAGCGGCCGCGGTTTCGTGCTGCACTCTGACGATTATCTTTGCGATTCCAGCATTCCCGTCAGCGACGACATCTGCATGACGGCCACGCTGGATATCATCCGCGCCATCTCCAAGGGTGAGGGGCCGAAGCGCGCCACCATGCTCCTTGGCTACGCGGGATGGGGTGCAGGTCAGCTGGAAGCGGAGGTCGGCAACAATGGCTGGCTGAATTGCCCGGCCAACGAAGAATTGATCTTCGATCGCACGCTCGACGACAAATACGAGCGTGCGCTGGCGTCGATGGGCGTCACCGCCGCGATGCTTTCGGCTGAAGCCGGGCACGCATAATTCGCGCGGAACGATCTTCCAGAACGTGCGTTTCCTTTCGGCAAGCGGGACAGGTCGTCCCCGATCCCTTTAAGGAGACACGAGATGGGTAGCACCACCGACAAGATCGCCGGCAAGGCCAATGAAATCGCCGGCAAGACCAAGCAGGCAGCCGGCAAGGCGACGGACGATCCGGCGCTTCGCGGAAAGGGCGCTGCCCAGGAAGCCAAGGGCAAGGCCCAGGTCGCCACGGGCAAGGTCAAGGACAAGCTGAAGGGCGCCGTCGATCGCCTCTGATCGGCCGGACGTCGCAACGATGCCTGCTGCGCTTCCGCGCCGCGGGCATTTTTTTACTCTCCTGAACCGGGAACGGGAAGCCGATGAGACTGTTTGCTTGCGACAGCTGCGACCAGGTTGTCCATTTCGATAATCGCCAGTGCGTCCGCTGCAGCCATCGGCTCGGCTTTCTGCCCGGTGATCTCAGGATGCATGCGCTGGAACCGGCAGACGATGCTTGGCGGCTAGCGGCCGATCCCGAGCGGCGCGTGCGCTTCTGCGCCAATGCCGGCCTCGACATCTGCAACTGGCTCATACCGGCGGAAGGCGAGGGGGAGTTTTGCGTCGCCTGCCACTACAACAGGCTGGTGCCGAACACGAACACCGAGGACGGCATCGAGCGCTGGCGTCGCATCAGTCAGGCGCAGCGTCACCTCTTCTATTCACTGTTGCGCTGGCGCTTGTCACCGCCGGATCGAACCGAGGATCCGGCCGGCGGTCTTGTGTTCGATTTTCTGGAAGATACCGTTCAATCCGATGGAAACGTCGTTCCCGCCATGACCGGCCACGACGAGGGCGTCATTGCCATCCGGGCGGCCGAAGCCGACGATCTCACGCGCGAGCAGGCGCGGGCGTCGATGAACGAGCCGTATCGAACGCTGCTCGGTCACTTCCGTCACGAGATCGGCCATTTCGTCTGGAACAAGCTCGTCCGCGACCGGGATGCATTCGAAGGCTTCCGCGCGGTGTTCGGCGACGAGCGTCAGGATTACGGCCAGGCGCTGCAGAACCACTACCAGAACGGTGCGCCGCCCGACTGGCAGCTGAGCTTCATCAGTTCCTACGCGACCGCGCATCCCTGGGAGGACTTCGCCGAATGCTTCGCGCATTATCTGCATATCGTCGACACGCTGGAGACCGCACGCGGCTTCGGTATTGCGATCGATCCGCGCGGTCATGAGGAGATGGCGGCGGAAGTGGATTTCGACCCCTACCGCGCGGCGAGCGCCGAACAGCTTGTCAGCGCCTGGATCCCGCTGTCGGTGGCGATCAACGCCATCCAGCGCAGCATGGGCCAGCCCGATTCCTATCCCTTCGTGCTGTCGCCCCCCGTCGTGACGAAGCTCGAATATCTGCACAGGTTGATCCAGGAAAGAGCAGCCGAACAACGACAGCGGGCCGCCTGACGGTCGTCAGGCGCGCTTGGTCAGCGGAAAGCGTTCCTTCAGCAGCCGCAATACAGATTCCGATGCCATAGGCGGGCCGAAGAGATAGCTCTGGCCATAGGTGCAGCCCATCTTCGCCAGCTCGATCGCATCCTCGTTGGATTCGATCCCCTCGGCGACGACCTTCATCTCCAGCTCGCGCGCCATCGAGATGACGGAGCGCAGGATCGTGGCCTTGCGGTCGGTCGCATCACGCACCAGCGTCTTGTCGAGCTTGATCGTGTCGAACGGGAAGCGCGTGAGGTAGGAGAGCGACGAATGGCCGGTGCCGAAGTCGTCGAGCGCCAGGCCCATGCCGGTCTCCTTCAGCTTCTCCAGCACCAGGCGCGCCTGTTCGGGGTTCTCCATGACCATGGTCTCGGTGAGCTCGAGCTTCAGCCGCGACGGGTCGCAATGGGTCTTGGCCAGCACCGAGCGCACGTCGTCATAAAGCTCGTTGGTGAGCAGTTGCGCACTGGAAAGGTTGATGGAGACGAAGATCGGCAACTCGCCGGTCTGGCCTTCCCATGCCATCAGATCGTTGGTCGCCTGCTCGAGCGCGAAGACGCCGAGCATGTTGATGATGTCGGAAGTCTCGGCGATCGGAATGAACTCGCTCGGCGGAATGGTGCCGCGCTTGGGATGTTCCCAGCGCATCAGGGCCTCGAAACCGGCGATCTCCACATCCTCGAGGCCTGCGATCGGCTGGTAGACCATCGACAGTTCCTTGCGCTCCAGCGCCCGGCGCAGGTCGGACTCGAGCTGCAGACGGTCGGCGCCGAAGTCGCGGAAGGCGGGCTGGAACGGCTCGACGCGGTTGCCGCCGGCGCGCTTGGCGCGGTACATGGCAAGCTCGGCGTCGCTCAGCATCCCGGCCGCCGTTTCCTGCTGGCCGACGAAGGAGGCAAGCCCGATCGAGGCGGTGAGGATGATCTCGCGATTGGCGAAGTTGATCGGCACCATGATCGCCTTGCTGATCGCATCGGCGAAATCGGCGACCTTGGCCGGATCGCGTTCCGACGTCAGCACGAGGCCGAACTGGTCGCCGGAAAGGCGCGCCAGCGTATCCTGCGGCTTCAAGAGACGGCGCAGGCGGCGCGTCAGCGCGATCAGGATGTTGTCGCCGGCGGCGATGCCGAGCGCATCGTTGACCATCTTGTAGCGGTCGATGTCGATGACCATCACGGTCGGTCGCAGCGCGTCGCCGCCCGGCGCCAGTGCCAGCACCGACTGTAGTCTGTCGAGGAACAGCTGCCGGTTCGGCAGGCCGGTCAGGTTGTCGTGCAGCGCGTCGTGCAGCAGCCGCTCGATCGAGTTCTTCTGCTCCGTCACGTCGACGATGGTGCCGACGCAGCGGATGATCTCGCCGTTCGAGCCGAGCACCGGCCGCGCGCGGATCAGCAGCCAGTGGAAATGTCCGTCTTCGGCGCGAATCCGGAACTCGTGGTTCAGCCGCCCTCGGCGGTGCTCCAGGAGCACGTCAAGCGTCGCGCGGAAGCGGTCGCGGTCGTCGGGATGCAGCCGCGGCAGCCAGTTGCGGGCGGCGCCGTGCATGGTGCCGGGCGACAGGCCGAGCTTCACCGAGACGTCGGGGATGGTAACGACGCGGTCGCGCGCCACATCCCAGTCCCAGACCATGTCGCCGGAGCCGGCGACCGCAAGCGACTGGCGCTCGAGATCGGAAAACAGCCCCTGCTGGAACGCGCCGCCGGCGAAGGCGTGCTGCATCACGGTGAAGCCGATGAGAAGCACGATCAGGACCAGGCCGCCGCCGAGTGCAGGCTGGATGATGTCGTTGTCGAGCCGGCCGGTGATCGTCAGCCAGGCGCCGAAGATCCACACCAGGATCAGCGCCCAGGCCGGCACCAGGAGAATGGCGCGGTCGTAGCGGTTGAGACCGAGATAGATGATGAGCAGCAGGCCCATCGTGGCCGTCAGCGCGAAGGAAAGACGCGCTACACCGGCGGCGATCGCCGGATCGTAGATGGCAACCCCGAACAAGAGCGCAAGGCCGAGCACCCAGGCGAGCGTGAGGTAGCCGAGATGCGTATGCCAGCGGTTGAGGTTGAGATAGGTGAACAGGAAGATGACGAAACTGGAGGCCAGCGCCACTTCCGCGCAGGCGCGCCATATTCGCTGATCCGCCGAAGCGATGCTGATCAGCTTGCCGAGGAAACCGAAATCGACGCAGATATAGCCGAGCACGGCCCAGGCGAGCGCCGCCGTCGCCGGCAGCATCGAGGTTCCCTTGACGACGAACAGGATCGTCAGGAACACCGCGAGCAGGCCTGCGATGCCGAGCACGATGCCCCGATAGAGCGTGAACGCGTTGATCGTGTCTTTGTAGGCGTCCGGCTCCCACAGGTAGATCTGCGGCAGTTCCGGCGTCGAAAGCTCGGCGACGAAGGTGATGACGGCACCCGGATTAAGCGTGATGCGGAAGACGTCGGAATCGTCGCTCGGCTGCCGGTCGAGCGCGAAGCCTTCACTCGGCGTGATCGCGATAATGCGCTGCGAGCCGAGATCAGGCCAGAAAAGCTTGGAGTTCACCAGACGAAAATGCGGCGCGACGATCACGCGCTCCAGCTGTTCGTCGGAGACGTTGGCGAGCGCGAACACGGCCCAGTCGCCCTGGTGGTTGCCGGAGCTCGAGCGCACCTCGATGCGGCGGCGGATACCGTCGGCGCCGGCCGCGGTCGAAACCTGAAAGGCTTCGCCCTGGTTGGCATAGATTTCCGTCGTCGCCGTCAGGTCGAGCGCCGTGTCGTCACGGGAGATCTTCACGGGCTCGGCCGCCTGCGCGGCGCCGGCCACCAGCATCAAGGCCGACATAAAAAGCGCTGCGATCACCGCGATCAATTGTCCTGACGGTGATGAGGGCAGCATACGGTTTTCAGTCATCGGCTGTCGGTTATCCTGCCTTTATCCGTATCCGTGGCGAGCAGTGAAAACATCACGTGATCATGCCACTGACCGTTTATCTTCAAGTATCCGCGCAGATAGCCTTCCCGCTGAAACCCGGCTTTTTCAAGCAGGCGGATGCTCCGAGCGTTATCTGGAATACAGGCTGCTTCGATGCGGTGCAACTCAAGCCCCGCGAAGATGTAGGGTATAACCAACCGAAGTGCGGCGAACATATGGCCCTGGCCGGCATGCGCCTCGCCCATCCAGTAGCCGATCATGCAGCTTTGCGCGGCCCCCCGGCGGATGTAGCCGATGGTGATGCCGCCGAGCAATGTCATGTTCTGTTTGTGGAACAGGAGCAGCGGTACGGCCTGGCCCGAGGCGTATTCCTGCTTGCCGCGAATGACGCGGGCGCGATAGGCCCCCTCCGTCAGCTCATCGCGGCGCCAGGTCGGCTCCCATGGTTCGAGGAACTGCCGGCTCGATGCCCGCAGCTTGTGCCACTGGTTGAAATCCTGGTAACGCGGGAGGCGGAGCACATAGTGCTCGTTCTCGAGTTCCACTGCTTCCGGCTGCCGTGACAGGAACCGAAAAACAGATTTTGTCATCTATTGCTCCCGGCAGGATGGATGGCGTTAAAGGCTGGCCTGCTTGCTCTGCACGGCGGGCGCCGTGAGCGAGGCGGCGATGTCTTCCATCGGTGCCAGGTGTTCGAGCGGGCCGATCGCCGAAAGCGTCGGAACGGTATCGAAGAACAGCCGGCCGGCGAGATCGGTCAGGCGCTCCACCGTGATGCCTTCCAGGCGCTCCATCATTTCCGGATTGGAGATCGGGCGGCCGTAGAGCATCATCTGCCGGGCGATCTGCCCCGCACGCGCGGCCGGGCTTTCCTGGCCCATCAAGAGCTGTGCGCGGATCTGGGCGCGGGCGCGCTCGATTTCCTTCTGGTCGATCGACGCCGCCGACTTGTGCAGTTCATCGATGATGACAGGCACCAGTTCCGGTAGGTTCTCGCCGCCGGTCGCGGCATGGATGCCGAAGATGCCGGTGTCGGAGAAGCCCCAATGGAAGGCATAGATGGAATAGCAGAGGCCGCGGATTTCGCGCACTTCCTGGAACAGGCGGGACGACATGCCGCCGCCGAGGATGTTGGCGAGGATCTGCGAACAGTAGAAGTCGCGGGCGTGGTAGGCCTTGCCCTCGAAGCCGAGCAGGATCTGCGCGTCCATCAGGTCGCGGGTCTCGCGGACATTTCCGCCGATATAATGGGCCGCTTCCATGACGGGCGGCGCGCTCGGCGCGGTCGGCAGGGATGCGAAACGGTCCTCGACCATGCGCACGAACTCGTCGTGATCGACGGCGCCCGTGGCGACCACGAACATGCGGTCGGTCGTGTAGTTTCGGCTGAGATAGCCGCGGATCTGCTGCGGCGTGAAGGAAACGACCGTCTGCGGCGTGCCGAGAATGGCGCGGCCGAGCGTCTGGTCGCGATAGGCGACTTCGGAAAAGCGGTCGAAAACGACGTCGTCCGGCGTGTCGTTGGCGGCGTTGATCTCCTGCAGGATGACCTGCTTCTCCCGCTCCAGCTCTTCTTCCTCGAAGGCTGATTCGGTCAGGATGTCGGCCAGGATATCGACGGCGAGCGGAACATGGTCCTTCAGCACGCGGGCATAGTAGGAGGTCGTCTCGGTCGATGTCGCGGCGTTCACTTCGCCGCCGACATCCTCGATTTCCTCGGCGATTTCCCGCGCCGTGCGGCGTTTCGTTCCCTTGAAAGCCATGTGCTCGAGCAGGTGGGCGATGCCATGCTCGTCTGTCGTCTCATTGCGCGAACCGGATTTGATCCAGACTCCGAGCGCAACGCTTTCGAGATGCGGCATCGTCTGGGTCACTACTGTCAGCCCGGATTTTAGCCGGGTGCACTCAACTGTCATTGGCTATCTTTCTGCGCCTGCCGTCTCTCAGGCCCGGGAATGCTTGCCGATGAAGGTTTCGACGGCTTTAAGCTCGGGCTTCGTGATCTGGAAGCGCTCCTCCTTGTCCATCAAATCAGCAAGCCACGTCGGAAGCGCGGGGTCAATACCGGATGCTGATTTTACGGCCGCGGGGAATTTCGCCGGGTGCGCGGTAGCGAGCGTCACCATCGGCGAATTGGCCTTTTCGTGCTTTTCCGCCACGAAAACGCCGATCGCCGAATGCGGGTCGAGCAGGTAGCCGGTCTCGGCATAGGTGGTCTTGATCGTCTGCGCCACCTGCTTTTCGCTGGCGCGGCCGGCGCGGAAATCCTTCTTGATGAAGGCCATCGCCTCGGGAGAAATCTCGAACCCATTCGATTGCTTCAGGCTTTCCATCGCGGCCCGCACCTTGGAGGCGTCGCGGCCATAGGCTTCGAACAGCAGGCGTTCGAAGTTCGAGGAGATCTGGATGTCCATGGAAGGCGAGGTGGTGGCCTTCACGTCCTTCATCTCGTAGCGGCCGGTCTTGATCGTGCGCGCCATGATGTCGTTTTCGTTGGTGGCGACGACGAGCTTGCCGATCGGCAGGCCCATGCGCTTGGCGCAGTAACCGGCGAAGATATCGCCGAAATTGCCCGTCGGTACCGTGAACGAGACCTTGCGATCCGGCGCGCCGAGCGTGATCGCCGTCGTGAAGTAATAGACGATCTGCGCCATGATGCGCGCCCAGTTGATCGAATTGACGCCAGAGAGTTTCACCTTGTCGCGGAAGGCGGCGTCGTTGAACATCGCCTTTACGAGATTCTGGCAATCGTCGAAATTGCCCTCGACGGCGAGCGCATGCACGTTCGTCGAGGTCGAGGTCGTCATCTGACGCTGCTGCACGGGCGAAACCTTGCCGTGCGGAAAGAGAATGAAGATGTCGGTTCGTTCGCGGCCGGCAAAGGCATCGATCGCGGCCCCACCCGTGTCGCCCGAGGTGGCGCCGACGATGGTGGCTCGCTCGCCGCGCTTTTCCAGCGCATAGTCCATCAGCCGCGCCAGAAGCTGCATGGCCACGTCCTTGAATGCGAGCGTCGTGCCGTGGAAGAGTTCCATCACGAAGCTGTTCGGGCCGGACTGCACCAGCGGTGCGATCGCCGGATGGCGGAAGGTGCCGTAGGCTTCGTCGATCATGGCGCGGAAGGTTTCGGCCGGGATTTCGCCGTTGGTGAAGGGAGACAGGATCGTGAAGGCGATATCCTGGTAGCTCTTGCCGCGAAGCGCCCGAATCTCTTTCTTGGAAAACTGCGGCCATTCACGCGGAACATAGAGGCCTCCGTCGCGGGCCAGTCCGGTCAGCAAGGCATCGCAAAAGCCGAGGGAAGGAGCTTCGCCGCGGGTCGAGATATAGTCCACTTTCGTCATCCTTGCTGTGCCGGCCGGAGAAAATCCGGGTTTTGAGGCAAGTCTGCCCTGCGCTCTATCCCGCTTGCCTCGGCGGCTGTGGCCGACAACGATCCGGAAATGTGCATCAAAACGGTTCTTACCCAATCGATTTTTGTTTGCGCCGCTGATATAGACCATCGCAAACTGTCACGAAAGGCCCTGCTTTCAAGTCGTTGGGCCTTGCAAACGCTTTGTGAAGAGGGTGGAACTATCGTGCTTGGTAAGGTCTCGCGTCTCATCGTTTCCGCATCGGTCGCCGCCATTCTTGTCGGTTGCAACTCGCTCGGCGTCGGCGGTGGAGACGCTAGCACGGCGCAATCGACGCAGGCTGGCGGCAACGGCCAGATCATGCCGATGGCGCCCTCCAACCCGTCTTCCAATGGTCCGCAGATAGGCACCGCGACCACCGCTTCGGGCACGACTGCGCCTGTGGTGCAGGGCGCCTGCCCACAGATCTTCATGAAGGATTCGGAAGCGATCTACCGCAGCTATGCCGGTGGTGCCAAGACCGGCGAGCCGGATAAGCTTTCCGTTCAGGCCTCGATCGGCGATTACACCCGCCAGTGCTCGCTGAACGACCAGAACCTGTCCATGACCGTGGTCGCCCAGCTGCGGCTGATCGCAGGCCCGGCCGGTGGTACAGGCAAGGTTAACCTGCCGATCCGCATCACCGTTCTCGACGGCGAGGATGCGCTCTACTCGGAAGTCACCAATTTTCCCGCCGACATGACCTCCGGCGCCACCCAGGTCCTGTTCCGCAAGGACGGCATCAAGCTGCCTGTTGGTTCAGGCGCGCTGGTACGCGTCAACATCGGCTTCGACCAGGGCGCGCCTGCAAAGGGCAAGAAGAAAAAGACGAGTTGATTGGGGTAGCGCGGCTACAGTCGTGTTGTGGTGCTAAACGGATGAGGTGGTCCGCTACGCGGCACAACGCCTAACCTTTTACTCCCCTCAATCCAAACTTACGCCACGCCTTCCCATTCCGCCAGCGCCGCAACGATGCCCGGCAGGTCCACCATGCGCGAGATCACCGTCTCCGCGCCCGCATCCGTCAGCCGGTCCGCGTGCGACGGATACGTATGCGAGGCGCCGGTGAAGCCGATGACGCGCATGCCAGCGGCGCGGGCCGCCTGCACGCCATGCACCGAATCCTCGACCACCACGCAACGCGACGGCGCTGCACCCATCTGCTTGGCGCCATGCAGGAAGATATCAGGCTTCGGCTTGACGCGATCGGCGCCGAGATCCTTGGCCGAGAAGATGTTCGGCGCGAAAAACTGGCTGAGCCCGACCTTCGACAGCATCATGGCCAGTCGTGCGCTGGAGGAATTCGAGCAGATGCAGCGCTTGAGATCGATGCGCTTGAGGGCAGCCTCTACGCCTGCGATCGCCTGCACGTCGCTCGCAAGGCGCATGTCGAGCAGCTTTTCCGACTTGTCGAGCAGCGAGGCGGAAAGCGGGATGCTGGCTTCGCGCTCGATCTGCAGCAGGATGTTCTGCCAGGTCATGCCGGAGAAGCGCTCGCCCATCTCCTCGATGCTGATCGGGTAGCCCGCTTCCGTCAAAAGCTTGGACTCGACGTCCGCCGCGATGATTTCGGAATCGACCAGGACGCCGTCGCAGTCGAAAAGAATAAGGTCGAAGCCGTTCATGTAAGTCTCAAGCCTTGGTTAGGGGAAGAGGCGGCTTTACACGATGCCTCGCCCGATCTCAACCGGCAGGCCGTCATGGCTGGCCTGCGGCGGCCGGGAGGCTAGGGTTGCGCTCAATTGAAATGCCTGCGGATGCAGGGCCTTGCCGCCTCGACAAGCCAGGGTTCGCCCTCTAATGGAAGGATATGGCCAAGGAACCGGAAGACACAATCGCAAGCCGCATCAGCCGCGTGCTTGCCGACCGCATCGTTCGCGGTGAACTGCCGGCCGGCTTCCGGCTGCGTCAGGATCATGTCGCCGAGGAATTCGGCGCGAGCCATGTGCCGGTGCGCGAAGCCTTCCGCCGCCTGGAGGCCCAGGGGCTGGCGATCAGCGAGCCGCGCCGCGGCGTCCGCGTCGCCTCCTTCGACCTCAAGGAAGTCCGCGAGGTGGCCGAGATGCGGGCCGCACTGGAAGTCTTGGCGCTGCGCCACGCTGCCAAACACCTGACGCCGGCGATCCTCGACGCAGCCGAAGAGGCCACCCGCGAGGGCGATGCCGCCGCCGACGTCCACGCCTGGGAGGAGGCCAACCGGCGCTTCCATCGCCTGATCCTCACGCCTTGCAACATGAGCCGCCTGCTTACCTCAATCGATGATCTTCACGCCGCCAGCGCCCGCTTCCTGTTTTCCGCCTGGCGTTCGGGCTGGGAAAAGCGCACGGATCACGACCACCGCGCCATCCTCGTGGCCTTGCGCCAGGGCAGGGCGGAAGAGGCCGCCGGCATCCTCGAGCGCCACGTCCAGTGGATCGGCCGCGCGCCGAAATCCACCAGGAAGAGTGGCGAAAACGGCGAAGCCTTCGCCATCGTCGGCTAACTTTCCAAAATTATAGATAATCGGCGTGATTCCCTCGGAAAGTCGCGCCTTTGCGTCTGTTTTCACTGCCGATCTTGCACGTTATCCCGCGTGTCCACTGCGCAATTGCATCGTGCCCGCTTGTCATGTCGAGAAATCTCTCTCATAAAATAGATGGGAATCAAAAATTATCTATAATTTGAGAAGGAGAGTTCATGTCCCTGTTCGACCAATCCCAAGAGTTCCGTTTCGACCCGCTGCGTCTGGCCGCGCGCCCGGCCGCCATCAAGGCCGTCTTCGTGCTGGCAGGCACGCTCATCCTCGCGCTCGCCTCGCAGATCTCGGTGCCGATGGTGCCTGTGCCGATCACAATGCAGACTTTCGCGGTGACGATGATCGGCGCGCTCTATGGCTGGCGTCTCGGTGCGGCGACGGTTCTCGCCTGGCTGGCTGAAGCGGCCATGGGCTTCCCGGTTCTGGCTGGCGGCGCCGGCGGCCTCGCGCCTTTCGCCGGTCCGACGGCAGGCTATCTCGCATCCTTCCCCGTGATCGCAGCGCTTGCCGGATGGCTTGCCGCACGCGGCTGGACCGGCGACGCCGTGATCCGCAGCTTCACCGCCCACTTCGCCGCCAATATCCTGTGCCTCGCGATCGGCGGTCTGTGGCTCGCCAACCTGCTCGGCATGGAGAAGGCATGGCTGCTCGGCGTCGCCCCCTTCATTCTCGGCGCGGTGCTGAAGTCGGCGCTGGCAGCCGCCGTCCTGAAGGGCGTCAGGATCTATACCGGCCGCTGAGGTGACCGTTCATCTGCGCGCCCACCACCTGCTCTGCATGCTGACCTTCGTCGGTGAAGGCTACACGCCCGCCTTCACCGAGAATTACATCCGCATCGCCCGGCGCCTGTCGTCGGGCGAGGAAGTCGAGGTGGTCGATGGCCCCGACGATATCTGCGCGCCGCTGCTTTCAGGAGCGGCGGCGCATTGCCACAACGAAAGCGTCGTGGCGCGTGACGCGGCGGCGGCGGAAGCCGTCGGCCGTTTGCTGGGGGTTAAGGTCGGGATGGGCACCCGCATCCGCCCCGACGCGGCGCTGCTGAAACGCCTGCGCCGCAATTTCGCCCTCGGCACGATCCGTAGGGCCTGCAGCGAGTGCGAATGGAGCGAACTCTGCGGCCATGTCGCCGAGCGCGGTTTTGCCGAGGTGCTGGTCACGCCCGGCTGACGCATGCGCAAAACAGGCGCCTGAAGCGCGCCGCGCTTCAGGCCGCGACCGGCGTCTCTACCGGAAAGAGCGCCAGGAACCGCCGCTCTCCCTCCGGCGAAAAGATCACCGAACGGCTTCCCGCCGTGCGCCGCGCCCAGCCCTTGTCGAAGAAACTCGCAAGCAGCGCCTTGCCGAGGCTGCCCGCCAGATGCGCCCGCCGCTCGCTCCAGTCGAGGCACGAGCGGCAGAGCGGCCGCCGCGATGCCTTGAGGTCGGCCACATCGATGCCGATGCACTCAAACGTATCCTCGCCCTTCGCCGTCAGCGCCAGCCCGTCGCCCACGGCGTCGATCGCGCCCCTGGCGACGAGGCTATCCAGCATCCGCACCCCGTAATCGCCGGCCAGATGGTCGTAGCAGATCCGCGCTTTACGCAGCGCAGGCTCTTTCGGCCCCGGCTGGTGGCGCAGGTGCCCGCGCCCGGCGGCAAAGCCCATGATGCCCTCGAGCAGCTTGCCCACCGCGTCGTCCGCCAGCGTGAAATAGCGATGCCGGCCCTGCTTGCGTTGCGCCAGCAGGCGCCCGGCCTCGAGCTTGGCAAGGTGCGTGCTTGCCGTCTGCAACGTGATGCCGCCGGCCGCCGCCAGCTCGGTGGCGGTCAGCGCCTTGCCGCCCATCAGCGCCGTCAGCATGTTGGCGCGCGCCGGATCGCCGATCAGCGCGCCGATCTGCGCGATATCAGGTCCTTCCTTCACGGCTCACCTCCTGCGGATATCATCTTCCATACTTCGACCGTAGCCGAAGCATCTTCGTCCCACAACATGGCAAAACCATCCTGCAATCAAGGAGAAAAAAGATGATCACCTGCTTCATCCGCTACGAAATCGACCCGTTCAAGAAGGACGCCTTTGCCGAATATGCCCGCAATTGGGGCCAGGCCATCCCGCGCAACGGCGCCGATCTCATCGGCTACTTCGCCCCGCATGAGGGCTCGGCGACCACGGCCTACGGCGTCTACAACATCGAAAGCCTCGCCGCCTACGAAGCCTACCGCGCCCGCCTTGCCGCCGATCCGCTCGGCCGCGAAAACTATGAATTCGCAAGACGCGAGCGCTTCATCCTCAAGGAAGACCGTATCTTCCTGCGGAACGCCTCGCTTCCCCACGCCGCAAAGGTGTTGCCATGATCGCCGTCATCTTCGAGGTCCTGCCCTATATGGGCGAGCGCCACACCTATCTCGATCTCGCCGGCGAACTGCGGGTCGAGCTGGAGACGATGGATGGCTTCATTTCCATCGAGCGCTTCGAAAGCCTGACGACGCGCGGCAAGCTGCTGTCGCTCTCTTTCTGGCGCGACGAGGAAGCGGTCAGACGCTGGCGCAACCTCGAATGCCACCGCTCCGCCCAGGCCTCCGGCAGGCGTGGTATCTTCGCCGACTACCGCCTGCGCATCGGCCATGTCGTGCGCGATTACGGGATGACGGAGCGAGAGGAGGCGCCGGCGGATAGCCGGGCGGTGCATGATAGGGTGGGCTAATCGGTAAGGAAGCGTGCGCGCAGATCGTCGATCGCAATCTACAGACGGGGCATCTCGTCGTCGGAAAGGCCGTGATATTCGTGCCGCAGCACGTTGCCGATCGCCCGTACTTGTGGCCAAGGGATTTCCGGCCGCAGATCCTTGATTTCGTCGGGCAGGGCGCGGCTCGCCTCCGAGATGATCTCGACGGCGCGTTGCAGGGCGTGGCGAAGCAGCCAGTCAGTCTGATAGTCGTGCAGCGATTTTCCTGTGGCGGCGTTCTCGATTCCGTTGATGGCCGCATGGATGTCGTCGAGGAGATGCCTGATCTCGCGCGCCATCAGAAAACCTGCATCGCCGTCGCTTCGATCTCAGGTCTCAGGCGAGGGTGCAAGCCGTCGCGGGTCGTAATGTCGACAGATGTGTCGAGCCTTGCTCCAGCATCAGCTTGATGCCGATCAGGTCGAAGGCATTGAAGCGGCTCTCGGGGTCATAATCGATGAAAAGGTCGATATCGCTGGCGGCGTTTGCTTCGTCGCGTGCGACCGAGCCGAACAGGTAAAGCGATGTCGCGCCGAGTGCGCGAACCGCCTCGGCATTGCTTTTCAAACGTTCGAACGCTTCGCTTTTCTTCATTTCCTGACTGTAGCCGATCCCGCCGCGCTTTTCCATCGAACCAATATTTTTCCCGAAATCGCACCCCGGTTCAGCCTTTGGTAACCAAGATGAGTAACCATAACAGACAGTAAAGAGCGTAATGTGTATGAGCGAGTTAAAAGATGGCGTCAGTATTTCCGCTTGCCGATCTCAAGGCCTCCGCAAAGGCGGGTTCCTGGATCGACACGATCATCAAGGGCGATTGCGTTGCCGCTCTTGAGGCCCTCCCGACCCATTCCGTAGACGTCATTTTCGCCGATCCGCCCTATAACCTGCAGCTCGGCGGCAACCTGCATCGTCCCGATCAGTCGCTGGTCGACGCGGTCGACGACGAGTGGGACCAGTTCGCCTCCTTCGAAGCATATGATGCCTTCACCCGCGCCTGGCTGCTCGCCTGCCGCCGCGTGCTGAAGCCGACGGGTACGCTCTGGGTCATCGGTTCCTATCACAACATTTTCCGCGTCGGCGCCACGCTTCAGGATCTCAACTTCTGGATCTTGAACGACATCGTCTGGCGCAAGACCAATCCGATGCCGAACTTCAAGGGCCGCCGTTTCCAGAATGCGCATGAGACGATGATCTGGGCGAGCCCGAACGCCAAGGCAAAGGGCTACACCTTCAACTACGACGCCATGAAGGCCGCCAACGACGACGTGCAGATGCGCTCCGACTGGCTGTTTCCGATCTGCAATGGCCATGAGCGCCTGAAGGGCGAGGACGGCAAGAAGGTGCATCCGACGCAGAAGCCGGAAGCGCTGCTTGCCCGCGTTATCATGGCCTCTTCCAAGCCCGGCGACATTATTCTCGATCCATTCTTCGGCTCGGGCACCACTGGCGCCGTCGCCAAGCGCCTCGGCCGCCACTTCGTCGGCATTGAGCGCGAGCAGGATTATATCGACGCGGCTTCCGCCCGCATCGAGGCGGTCGAGCCGCTCGGCAAGGCCGAACTGACGGTCATGACCGGCAAGAAGCAGGAGGTCCGCGTGGCCTTCAACACGCTGGTCGAAAGCGGTTTGATCAAGCCCGGCCAAGTGCTGACCGATGCCAAGCGCCGCTACAGCGCCATCGTGCGCGCCGACGGCACGGTTACGGCAGGCGGCGAGGCGGGTTCGATCCATAGAATGGGCGCAAAGGTCCAGGGTTTCGACGCATGCAACGGATGGACGTTCTGGCATTTCGATGACGGGCAATCCCTGCGCCCGATCGACGATCTCAGGGCCGTCATCCGCAGTGATCTGGCAAACGCGGGCTGATCCGCGAAGGCCTGATCGAGACTGCCGTCGTCCGGTTTTTGTACCTCCAGTTGCGGAAGACGGCAAAAAGACGCCCGGGATCATACCCCGGGCGTCTTCAGTTTTTGGCTATCGCTCAACAGCAAAGCGCCCCGGGAAAGCCCGGAGCGCTTGATGCTAGTCGAGTATTGCGGTCTCGCCTCAGCGCTGCAGCAGCGCCATCCGTTCCTCGTCCTCGTCGCGCTGGCGACCGCCGATCGCGGCGGCGACACTGGCGATGAAGGCGCCGACGAACAGCGACAGTGCACCGAAAAGGGCAACCGCCGAAGCCGTCTTGCGGGCATCATCAGCCGCCTTCTGCGCGGCTGCTTTCGCATCGTTGATCCGCGTCAAAACGGCATCGATGCGGGCTTTGGCGTCGGCCTCTGAGAGCCCGGTGCGCGAGGTGACCACCTGCTCTAGGTAAGTCTGGTCATCGGCCGAAAGCTTGCCATCGACGATACCGCTCACCAGCACCCGAGACACTTCTGCGCTCACCGCCTCGTTGCTCTGATTGGCGGGCGCCGCGGCCGGATTGGATGGGCGCAACAGTGCATCGGTGAAATAGGCAGGCGAAAAGCCGCTGCTATTGTCGCTCGTGCTGGCTGCCGTTGCCGCGCCAGCCGTTGCCGTAGCGCCGACGGCCGTTGCGGCTGCCTGGGTGCCGGTGCCGAGCACCGACGAAAGCGCCGAGCCCAGCAGTCCGGCGACCACGACGGTCGCGAGCGCCCAAGAAAGAAAACCGTGCGCGGTGTCACGGAAGAACACCTCGTACGTATGGACGCCGACCCATTTCGCCCGGAGGCGGCCGGTGAGATAGCCGCCGAGAGCCGCCGAAACCCACTGCACAACGATCAGCCAGACGGCCGCGGTGGCGCCGAGCGTCGTCAGCGACGCACTGTCCCCTGACCACGGGGAGACCATAGTCAGGCCGAGCCCGGAACCGATCAGGATGAAGACCAGCGAGATGGCGGTCGCGGCGAGCGTGCCGGCTATGATCGGTCCCCAGCTCACGGCGGAAGAGGACGATTCCAGCGGCGCGTCGGTCACGACGGTGGACGAGGTGTAGGACATCGCCGCCTCCTAGTGCCAGAACAGCAGGATGATGAGGATCAGCGGAATCGGAACGCCGAGAAACCAAAGCAAAATACCTCTACCCATCGTAACCTCCTGTCAGCGAAGCTGATCAATTGTTTTGCTCGAAGCCCGCCACGCGCGGGTCTTCCCAAAACTTTCAAGGTCACTCATTGTTCCTAACGCGATGGAAAAATTGCGGTTTCCCATCGCGCCGGGTAGGGCTGACGCTCAGAACGCCTGGTAGTCTTTCACTTCCACGTGGGTCACCTTGCCGTCTTCGTTGAAGGTGAGGGTTTCCTCGCCTTCACGCGTGAGCGGCTTGCCCGTCTTGCTGTGCGTGGCGCGCACCGACCACACCGCACGTCCGGCATTCGGGCTCACGCGTTCCACAAGCGTATTGAACGCCGTCTGATCCGGGTAATCATCGAAATACTTGCGGAATGCGGCCATGATCTCGTCGCGGCCCGAAAGACTGCCGACGCCGTTCGACGTGTAGGTCGCGTCTTCCGCGAAGTAGTCCTCGATGACAGCGTAGTCGAGCCGGTTGACGGCATCGTGGAACAGTACGACTTCCTTGATGGGGTCGAATGTCATGGTCAGACCCTCACGCCGCGTTCCGAAAGATCGGCGCGCAATTGCTCGGCGCCGGTGAAGAGCACCGCATCCCATCCCGCCTTTTTGGCGCCTTCGACGTTGGGCGCCGAATCGTCGATGAAGATCGTCGCCCCCGGATTGAGACCGAAACTCCTGGCGTGCGTTTCGTAGATCGCGATGTCGGGCTTGATCAGACCGATATCGCCGGAAACGGTGACGCCGCGCGGCTTGGTGAGGAAGGGGAAGCGCACTTGCGCCTCGCGGAACGTGTCGGAAGCGAAGTTCGTCAGCATCGTCACGTCACGGCCCTCGGCGATCAGCCTTTCCATGATCGCGACGCTGTCGTCGTAGGAATGAGATACCATCTCGTGCCAGTGCTTGCGGAAGGCGCGGATGTGTTCCTCGCGATCAGGATGCGTCTCGATCAAAAGCGCCTCGGCGTCCGCCCATGTGCGTCCGCGGTCCTGCTCGAGGTTCCAGTCGTGGGTGCAGACATTGTCGAAGAACCACTGCCGCTCGGCGGCGTCCGGAATGATGCGGCTGAAGGGGATGCTTGGGTCGTAGTGGATAAGAACTTTTCCGATATCGAAAACGATATGATCAATAGGCATTTATCCGTCCTTGGACTGTTGAAACGCGCGTGGAATAGCCGATGTGATCGCTTTTTTCATGACTGTGGGCAATGCCTGCGCGTCAAGATTTGTAACCGGCTCCCACCATCCGTCATCCCCTTCGATCCTCGCGGGGATCGCCACGCGCCAGATCGACAGCCTGAGTTCGAAATGGGTGAAGACATGGGTGACGATGCCCGATGGCTGCCAGTCGGCCGCGAACGGTGCCGCGTCAGCCGAGGTCTCGCCGTCGATACGCGCCGTCCAGCCCGTCGTCGGCACCTCGGTCATTCCGCCGAGCAGCCCGCTCTCGACCCTGCGCCGCAACAGCACCTCGCCATCTGATGTCACCGCCACGAAGGCAGCGCCGACGCGAACGGGCTTCGCCTTCTTGGCGGCCTTCACCGGGAAGTGCTCTGGATCGTGAAGCGCCAGCGCCTCGCACGATCCGTTGAAGGGACAGAGCGCGCAGGCGGGCCGCTTCGGCGTACAGATCGTGGCGCCGAGATCCATCATCGCCTGGGCGAAATCACCCGGCCGGTCCGCCGGCGTCAGCAGCCTCACCTTTTGCTTCATCAACGGCTTGGCTGCAGGCAGCGGCGTCGAGATCGCATAAAGCCGCGAAATCACCCGCTCGATATTGCCGTCCATCACGGCAGCCTGACGGTTGAAGGCGATCGCCGCCACCGCCGCTGCCGTATAATCGCCGATCCCCGGCAGCGCCTTCAGCCCTTCCTCCGTATCGGGAAAGACGCCGCCGTGATCGCGAGCCACCGCCTCGGCGCATTTCTTCAGGTTGCGAGCCCGCGCGTAGTATCCGAGCCCCGCCCAGGCCGCCATCACGTCCTCACTGGGTGCGGCGGCCAGATCGCCAACCGTCGGCCAGCGCGAGAGGAATTTCAGGAAATAGGATTTGACGGCCGGAACCGTGGTCTGCTGCAGCATCACCTCGGAGAGCCACACATGATAGGGATCGGCCTTGATCCCGCGCTTGGCCATCGGCGGCGAAACGCGCCAGGGCAGCTCGCGGTGGTGGCGGTCGTACCAGTCGAGGAGGGGCTTTGCGGAGGGGGCGGTCGGGGTCTTTATGGTCATCATTTGCCGTGGCGAAGGGAAGTGCCTTATACTTGGCGAAGCAATGCTGCCCGATCAAGGCAAGCGTGCCTGATCGCGGCGGCATCCAAAGGTTTCCATGAGTTATCCACGCAAAGGTGAAAAACAGATCTCCGAACTGGCCAACGGCCTGATCGACCCCGTGCTCGCCAAGCGCGCCGGCATCAACACGGCGCTCTTGGGCTCCTGGGACGAGATCGCCGGCCAGGATTTCGCCGATTGCACGCGGCCGGAAAAGATCGCCTGGGCAAGGGGCGGCGATGACGGCAGCTTCCGCCCCGGCGTTTTGACCATCGCCTGCGAGGGTGCCCGAGCGTTGTTTCTGACGCATGCGCAGGGCGAACTCATCCAGCGCATCAACAGCTTCTTCGGCTTCTCCGCCGTCCACCAGATCCGCATCGTCCAGAAACCGGTCTCGCAGGCCTCCAAACGCTCCCGCACCCCGCCACCGCTGAAAGGCGAGGCCGCCCGCCGGCTGGAGGGGATGATGGAGGGGATCGAGAACGAGAAGCTGCGCGAGGCGGTGAAGCGGCTGGGTACGGCGGTGTTGGGGAAGAAGGGACGGTAGACATTTTACGGCTGCCAATGGGCGAGGAGATCAGAATGTCAAACAAGCGATCATTTGGCACAACACGCGAGACTACGCCTCTTTCCGACGAGGTGATGCGTAGAAAAATTCGGGAGGCGATAGACGACCCGAGGCCTGATATCGATGCCGACGTTGTTTTCGATCGCATCGATCGTCGCCATGCTGAGCGCATGAGACGCGAAGGCAAGGATTAAACGCCGCCTTCCGCGCCAAATAAAATCAAGAGTTGCTTGCCAGTCCCACCCCTTCGTCCCATCAAGGTCACAATTGTTTGAAGAAACTCGTTCATGCGTGCCTTGTTCGCGGCCATCAGCCGTTATATCGCACTTCCAGCCGCTACTCTCATTTATGAGGAAATTATGCAGATGTCCGAAATGCAACTGACCAAGCGCCAGCTCCTGGGCGGCGTGGCTGCCGCGACTGCCGGCCTGGCGGTTTTCAGCAGCGCCAATGCGGCTGCCGAGATCCCCACTGCTGATGGCGATGTCGATATGGCCGCCGTGCTGAAGCCGGGCGAGCTGCCGGAAATGGCGCTCGGCAAGGAAGATGCCAAGGTCACCATCGTCGAATACATGTCGATGACCTGCCCGCACTGCGCGCACTTCCACACCACGACCTTCGACGAGATCAAGAAGAAGTATGTCGACACCGGCAAGGCTCGCTTCATCATCCGCGAATTCCCCTTCGACCCGCGCGCCGCCGCCGCCTTCATGCTGGCGCGCTGCAACGCGTCGAACCCGACCGAGCTCAGCACGCCGGAGCAGTATTTCCCGATGGTCTCGATGCTCTTTAAGCAGCAGCAGACTTGGGCCGCCGCCGAAGACGGCCGCGCCGCGCTGCTTCAGATGTCGAAACTCGCTGGATTTAGTGAGGATAGCTTCACGAAGTGCTTGACGAACCAGAAGCTGCTGGATGAAGTGAACGCGACGCGGGAACGGGGTTCCAAGGAATTCGGCGTCAACGCCACGCCGACTTTCCTCATCAACGGGAAGCGCTACTCTGGAGACATGACGGTTGACACCATGTCGGCCCTTATCGACAGCCTGCTCTAAGCTGAACCGTTCCTATAAGACGGGCGACGGCGGAAGCCGTGCGCCCGTTTTTTCGTTGGATAGTCGCCAAGCTGAGGCGACCGCATGAAGTTCAACAAGCTTCGCGTCGTCGGCTTCAAATCCTTTGTCGAACCAACGGAATTCATCATCGAGCGCGGCCTGACCGGCGTCGTCGGGCCGAACGGCTGCGGCAAGTCCAATCTTGTCGAGGCGCTGCGCTGGGTGATGGGCGAGAATTCCTACAAGAACATGCGCGCGTCCGGCATGGACGACGTCATCTTCTCCGGCTCCGGCAATCGCCCCGCCCGCAATACCGCCGAAGTCGCGCTCTATCTCGACAATGCCGAGCGCACGGCGCCGGCCGCCTTCAACGACAGCGACGAGATCCAGGTCACCCGCCGCATCGAGCGCGAGCAGGGCTCGGTCTATCGCATCAACGGCAAGGAAAGCCGCGCCAAGGACGTGCAGCTGCTCTTCGCCGACGCCTCCACCGGCGCCCGCTCGCCGTCAATGGTCGGGCAGGGGCGCATCGGTGAGTTGATCTCCGCCAAGCCGCAGGCCAGACGCCAGCTGCTGGAAGAGGCCGCCGGCATCTCCGGCCTGCATTCGCGCCGCCACGAGGCGGAGCTTCGCCTGCGCGCCGCCGAAAGCAATCTCGAACGTCTCGACGACGTCACGTCGCAGCTTGAAAGCCAGATCGAGAGCCTGAAGCGCCAGGCCCGCCAGGCCAATCGCTTCAAGTCGCTCTCCGCCGATATCCGCGCCCGCGAGGCGATGCTCCTGCATATCCGCTGGGTGCAGGCCAAGGAGGCGGAAGCCGAGGCCGACAGCGCGCTCAACCAGGCCACCTCGATCGTCGCCGAAAAGGCGCAGATGCAGATGGAGGCCGCCAAGGCGCAAGGGATCGCCAGCCTCAAGCTGCCGGAACTGCGCGATGGCGAAGCCCGTGCCGCCGCCGCCCTGCAGCGGCTGCAGATTGCCAAGACCCAGCTCGAGGAGGATGCCGGACGCATCCTTCGCCGCCGCGACGAACTCACCCGCCGCCTTGCGCAGCTCGCCGAAGACATCCGCCGCGAGGAGCGGCTGGTGGCCGACAATGCGGCGATCCTCGCCCGGCTCGATGCCGAGGAGGCGGAAATCTCGGACGTGCTGGCCGATTCCGGCCGCCATGCCGAGGAAACCCGCGAGGCGTTCGAGGAAGCTGCTGCCAAGCTTGCCGATAGCGAGCGCGTTTTCACGACACTCACCGCCGAGCGCGCCGAGGCCGCCGCCGGCCGCAACCAGCTGGAACGCGCCATCCGCGAGCTCGCCGATCGCAAGATGCGGCTGGAGCGCCAGATGGACGAGGCCAACCGCGAGCTGTCCTCGATCGGCGAAAAGGTCGCGACGCTGCCCGACCCCGAGGAAAAGCGCGCCATGGTCGAGGCTGGCGAGAACGCCGTCGCCGAGGCCGAGGCCGCCATCCAGGCGGTCGAGCAGACGCTGGCCGCCGCTCGCCAGACGGAAGCCATGTCGCGCGCGCCGGTCGATCAGGCCCGCTCGAAGCTGAACGCGATCGAGACCGAGGCGCGCACCATTTCCCGGATGCTGGCATCCGGTGCGGCGGCCGGCGAGTTTCCGCCTGTTGCCGACGATCTCAAGGTCGATCGCGGCTATGAAACCGCGCTCGGCGCCGCATTGGGAGACGATCTCGAATCGCCGCTCGATCCGCGTGCGCCGGCGCACTGGTCCGATAATGGTGACGGTTCGGGCGATCCGGCGCTGCCGTCTGGCGCCACGCCGCTGATAGACTGCGTCCGCGCGCCGGCCGAACTCACCCGCCGTCTCCGGCAGATCGGTCTTGTCTCGGACGCGGATGCGCCGACGCTCATGAAACAGCTGAAGCCCGGCCAGAAGCTGGTGACGACATCAGGCGCCGTCTACCGTTGGGACGGCCACGTCACCGGTGCCGATGCGCCGAGCGCCGCCGCGCTCCGCCTTGCCCAGAAGAACCGCCTGTCGGAGCTGGAAAGCGAGGCAGCGCTTGCCCGTGATGTTCTGGACGAAGCGGAAGAGCGGCTCGCCGTCGCCGCCGAGGCGATCCAGCACGAGGAGCGCCGCCTTGCAGATGCCCGCGACGCCAGCCGCCTGTCTTCCAGGCATCTGACGGATGCGCGCGAGGCCCTTGCCGCCGCTGAACGAGCCTCGGGCGATCTTATCCGCCGCCGCGATGTCGTCACCGAGGCGGCAAGCCAGCTGCAGAGCCAGCTTGAAGACGTTGCGTTCCAGGAAGAGAACGCCCGCATTGAGCTCGACGACACGCCCGATCTGACCGAAATCGACGAGCGGCTGCGCCAGCAGCAGGCCGAGGTCGCGACCGATCGCGGCGCGCTGGCCGAAGCGCGCGCTGGTCATGAAAGCCTGAACCGCGAGAACGAGGCGCGTCAGCGCCGCATCGTCGCCATCGGCCAGGAGCGTCAGACCTGGCACCAGCGCGCCGCCAGCGCCGAGGATCACATCGCCAAGCTCCGCGATCGCGAGGAGGAAGCCCGCGAGGAAGCCGCCGATCTCGAAATGGCGCCCGACGAATTCGACGACAAGCGCCGCGCGCTGATGAGCGAATTGCAGAAGATGGAAGAGGCGCGCCGTGCCGCCGCCGATCTTCTTGCCGAGGCCGAACTCGTGCAGCGCGATGCCGACCACAAGGCGGCAACGGCACTTTCCGAGCTTGCCGAAAGCCGCGAGCGTCGCGGCCGCGCCGAGGAGCGCCTGGTTTCCGCCCGCGAAAAGCGGCAGGAGGGCGAAGCCCGTATCCGCGAGGCGCTGAACGTCGCACCACACGAAGCGCTGCGTCTTGCCGGCCTCGAAGTCATGCAGACGATCCCCGATATCCGTGAAGTCGAGCGCGAGCTCGAGCGCCTGAAGATGGAGCGCGAACGGCTGGGTGCCGTCAACCTGCGCGCCGAGGAAGAGCAGAAGGAGCTGAGTGACCGCCTGGCCGCTCTCATCAAGGAGCGCGATGACGTGATCGACGCGATCCGCAAGCTCCGCGGCGCGATCCAGAGCCTCAACCGCGAAGGCCGAGAGCGCCTGATCGCCGCCTTCGACGTGGTCAACGCCCAGTTCCAGCGGCTCTTCACCCATCTCTTCGGTGGCGGCACCGCCGAACTGCAGCTGATCGAATCCGACGACCCGCTGGAAGCTGGCCTCGAAATCCTCGCCCGTCCACCCGGCAAGAAGCCGCAAACCATGACGCTGCTGTCGGGCGGCGAGCAGGCTTTGACGGCGATGGCGCTGATCTTCGCGGTGTTTCTCACCAACCCCGCGCCAATCTGCGTCCTCGACGAAGTGGACGCCCCGCTCGACGACCACAATGTCGAGCGCTACTGCAACCTGATGGACGAAATGGCCGCGTCGACCGAAACGCGCTTCGTCATCATCACCCACAATCCTATCACCATGGCGCGCATGAACCGCTTGTTCGGTGTGACGATGGCCGAGCAGGGCGTATCGCAACTTGTATCTGTGGATCTGCAGACGGCGGAACAGCTGCGGGAAATCGCCTGATTTTGGGGCTTTCGGCACCGAAAACCCCAAAAAAAGTCAGTCACATTTAGGCGATATCACCTAATCGGGTGATGTGTTTGTACTCAACTTGTATTAAATATTACGGGAAGACAGGTGCTGCCGACAGATTATGTCTGTGGCGGCAAAGACCATACCTTCGCCGGGCCGGAGCGAAAAGCTCTGGGCGCGGTTGTTGGCGTGATGGAACCCCCCGTCCGGTTTCCTGGCTGGACGGACATAAGGCTTTGCGGGACTTTGTTGCGGTCCCGCAAAGCTTTCCTTCTCTCCACATTTTCATCCCTTTGGTCAGGCTGTTTTTGTGCGCTGCAACATTTCGGCCGTATTTGTCGATTTTCATTTCCGCACCAACGGATTAAGTTGATCCTGATATGGTGTTGGGGGAACTATGACCAAGTGGGTCTACACATTCGGCAATGGTCAGGCGGAAGGTCGTGCGGTCGACCGCGAGCGCCTGGGTGGCAAGGGCGCCAACCTCGCGGAAATGTGCAGCCTCGGCCTTCCCGTTCCTCCGGGCCTGACGATCGCCGCCGAAGCCTGCGGCGATTACGACAAGGCCGGCGGCCGTATCCATGATGAGTTGAAGGCCCAGGTGCGCGCCGGCATCGCCACAATCGAGGCCAGTACGGGCCGTCGTTTCGGCGCCGGTGATCGCCCTCTGTTGCTGTCGGTGCGCTCGGGTGCGCGCGTTTCCATGCCAGGCATGATGGACACCGTTCTCAATCTCGGCCTCAACGATGAAACCGTGCAGGCGCTTGGCCACGACGCCGGCGATGCGCGCTTCGCCTGGGACAGCTACCGCCGCTTCATCCAGATGTATGCCGATGTCGTCATGGGCCTCGACAACGAGGTCTTCGAGGAAATCCTCGAGGACGAGAAGGCGCGTCTCGGATACGACTACGATACCGAGATGACATCAGGCGAATGGCAGCACGTCGTCTCGCTTTACAAGACCATGATCGGCGAGGAACTGGGCGAGGATTTCCCGCAGGATCCCGAAATTCAGCTGTGGGGCGCGGTCGGTGCCGTCTTCCAGAGCTGGAAAAGCGCCCGCGCCGTCACCTATCGCCACCTTCACAACATCCCGGAAAGCTGGGGCACGGCCGTCAACATCCAGGCCATGGTCTTCGGCAATCTCGGTAATTCCTCCGCCACCGGCGTCGCCTTCACGCGCAACCCCTCGACCGGCGAAAAATCTCTCTATGGCGAGTTTCTCGTCAATGCCCAGGGCGAGGACGTCGTCGCCGGCATCCGTACGCCCCAAAGCATTACCGAGGAGGGTCGCATCAGTTCGGGCACCGACCGGCCGTCGATGGAAAAGCTGATGCCGGAGGCCTTCAGACAGTTTTCCGATATCTGCGTCGAGCTCGAGAAACACTATCGCGACATGCAGGATATCGAGTTCACCATCGAGCGCGGCAAGCTCTGGATGCTGCAGACCCGCTCCGGCAAGCGCTCGACCCGCGCGGCGATGAAGATCGCCGTCGACATGGTGGACGAGAAGATGATCACCGAGGAGGAGGCGGTGCTCCGCATCGAGCCGTCCTCGCTGGACCAGCTGCTGCATCCGACCATCGACCCCCGCGTCGATCGCGCCGTCATCGGTACCGGCCTGCCGGCTTCGCCGGGTGCGGCGACGGGCGAGATCGTCTTTACCGCCGAAGAGGCGGTGGAAGCCTCCGAGGCCGGCCGCAAGGTCATCCTGCTGCGCGTCGAGACCAGCCCGGAGGACATTCACGGCATGCATGCCGCCGAAGGCATCCTGACCACGCGCGGCGGCATGACCAGCCACGCGGCCGTCGTCGCCCGAGGCATGGGAATCCCCTGCGTCGTCGGTGCCGGCACCATGCGCATCGACGCCCGCAACGAGCGACTGATCGGCATGGGTGTTACACTGAAGAAGGGCGACGTCATCACCATCGATGGCTCCGCCGGACAGGTGTTGAAGGGCGAGGTTCAGATGATTCAGCCGGAGCTCTCGGGCGATTTCGGCCGCATCATGCAATGGGCCGATCGCGCCCGCCGCATGGCCGTACGCACCAACGCCGATACGCCGGCGGACGCCCGCGCTGCACGCTCCTTCGGCGCCGAGGGCATCGGCCTTTGCCGCACAGAACACATGTTTTTCGAGGGCGACCGCATTCACGTGATGCGAGAAATGATCCTTGCCGAGGACGAAAAGGGTCGTCGCGTTGCGCTCGACAAGCTACTGCCCATGCAGCGGCTCGATTTCACCGGTCTTTTCAGCGTCATGCATGGATTGCCGGTAACGATCCGTCTTCTCGATCCGCCACTGCACGAATTCCTGCCGAAGACCGACGAGGAAATCGCCGACGTCGCGGCGGCCATGGGCATGGAAGCGACGGCGCTCAGCCAGCGCGTCGATGCCCTGCACGAGTTCAATCCCATGCTCGGCCACCGCGGTTGCCGTCTTGCCATCTCCTATCCCGAGATCGCCGAAATGCAGGCGCGCGCGATTTTCGAGGCAGCCGTCGCCGCTGCTCGCGAAACCGGGGCAGCGGTCGTGCCGGAGATCATGGTGCCGCTGGTCGGGCTCCGCTCCGAGCTCGATTACGTCAAGGAGCGTATCGAGGCTGTAGCCAAGGAAGTGACCGCCGAAGCCGACATGCGTATCGACTACCTCGTCGGCACCATGATCGAGCTGCCGCGCGCGGCATTGCGGGCGCATATCATCGCCGAGGCCGCCGAGTTCTTCTCCTTCGGCACCAACGACCTGACGCAAACGACCTTCGGCATCTCGCGCGATGACGCTTCGGCCTTCATCCCGACCTACCAGCGCAAGGGCATCATCGAGCACGATCCCTTCATCTCGCTGGATTTCGACGGGGTAGGGGAGCTTATCCGCATTGCCGCCGAACGCGGCCGCCGCACGCGCAACGACATGAAGCTCGGCATTTGCGGCGAACATGGCGGCGACCCGGCGTCGATCCATTTCTGTGAGGAAATCGGCCTCGACTACGTGTCCTGCTCGCCCTTCCGCGTGCCCATCGCCCGCCTTGCGGCCGCTCAGGCGATGATCCAGCGGCAATAGTCGTGGCGCAGCTCAGCGATAGTGCCTGTAGTAGTAAGGCCGGCCATAATAGGGGCCGCCAATATTGTATGACATGTCGAGCATCAACATATCGCTGTTATAGCGCGCCGCCGCACTCCGGCTGAGATCGATCCGCTGCAGGCAGGTGGCGAAGTTATCGGTGCCGCGGCGAAAGCCGTAGCTCAGGCATTGCTTCTCGTCGCCCGCCCGCCGCTCGGCGGCGGTCTGGCACGAGGCGAGGCTGACGGCGATCGCCGCCAGTGTGATGGAGAGGGTCAGAATACGCATCCGGATGACTTCGCGCTATTTACCTCGTCAAACAAGACGCCTTTCGCGCGGTTGCGTCAATCCGAAAGTGCTTTTCAGGCTGCGCCGGCGGGATCGCCGATCGGCAGCAGCGCCGGGTTGAGGGTCGGATCCTGCGGGTTCTTGCTGTCGCCGGGATCCTGTGCCGGCGTCAGCGGCGGCTTTTCCTGCACTCGGTCTGGAACGCCCGGTGTCGGCGTGGGACCGCGCGGGGTTTCCGGGCTGGGTGTCGGGATAGGGTCGCGATTGGGCATGATTGACATCTCCTTTTGAAAGGAAACGACACCCGCCGCCATTGGTTCCTGCTTTCGTTCCGCGACGATCGCCTGTAAGAAGGCCGCTTCGTCGGTATGGAAGGCAGGCATGGCACTACGCGATCGATTCTCGAAGAAACTGACTTGCCCGCAATGCGGCAACAGCGGCTTTGCGGAAGCATCTGAAATCGACGATCCCAAGCGCAAGCATCCAGGCTTCACGGTGGATCAATTGCCGCGCGGCCTCTTCATGCAGCGCGCGTCGAACTATCAGGAAAACACCGTGATCAAGTGCGAATGCGGGCGTAAGTTCCCCTTCCGCAGCGTCTCGGAAGCGGCAAGCGGCTGAGGGCAGTAACCTAGAGCCGCTCGAGAACCTTGATGAAGGCCTCGGCGAAGCGCACGATGTGCGCGTTTTCGGGCTCCGGCGCTTCCATGCGGATTTCGCTGCCGGTGTGATCGAGCACGGCCAGCACAATGCGCATCTGTGAAGCCGAGGAGGGAATGCGCAGCACCGCGATCCGCCGGCAATCCTCCATCAGCCCTTCGGCGGGAAGATCGAACAGGAATTCGCCGCCGGCACGTGCCGCCGCGACCCGGACGGCATCGCAGAAATCCGCGTCGCCGTCATAGCCCTCGAGCGAAAGCTCAAGCTCCAGAAGCTCCATCGGCAGCAGCGGGTCGGATGGATCGACCGCACCCATTGCCGGCGGCTGGGTTTCGGCTGCGAGCTCGGGTGAAATCATTGCCCTTCTCCTCTTTTTCCCTGTTCGTCAGGAGATCGCCCCTACGCAATGGCCAATGAATATCAGAAAATGCTTACGCACGCCATTGCCGTCTTCTTCGTGGATTGCGCGTCACTCTTCGAGACAACAGTTTCAATTTAGGCGAATCTTGCACTAAACAAGTGATGGGCCGATTTGTGCGTTCATGCGGGACGCGCCGCCTGCGAGTGACCGGTAAGTTTGATGGCAATCCGTTTTGACCGCCCCGTTTCCAGTGCCGCCCGCTTCGCGCGGCGCATCGGAGCATTTGCGCTGGTGCTCTGCCTGGCGGCCCTGGTCGGCCATCGTTTCGGCGGTCTTGCGACGCCCTATTTCGTGCTGGTTCTGCTGGTCTCGATCGGTCTCGCGCTTCTGGCCGCGCTTCTGGCCTTCATGGGGTTGCGCAGCCTGTGGCAAACGGGCGCCGAGGGCGGTCTGGATGCGATGAAGGGGCTGATCTTCGCCGCGCTGCCGCTGATCGTCGGCGGTCTGGCCGCCGAGCGTTACTACAGCCTGCCGGCGCTCTATGAAGTCTCCACCGATATCGAAACCCCGCCGGCCTGGCTGAAGCCCCCGAACGCCGACCAGATGTGGCTGAAGCGCAGTCCGATTGTGTCGGACGCGGACCGCGAGAAACAGGTCGAGGCCTATCCCGAACTCACCGGGCGCCGCTATGACGGCGCCATCGACCGCGTTCTGGAAGCAGTGAAGAAGGTAGCCAAGCTGCAGGGCATCCGCATCGTCCGCGCCGATGGCGATACCCTGCCTCAGCCGGAGACGGAAGCGCCACCGCCCAAGCCGCAGGCCGACGACAGCGCTGTGACCGACGCACCCGATCTCGTGCCGGTTCCCACCCCGCGCCCCTATGACGACGACGTCGCCCAGCTCATTCGCCGCGCCAACGGCGTGACGCTGCAGGGCGATACCCGCACGCTGGTGCTCGGCCTGCGCTTCGATGTCGAGATCCGCCTGCGCGAGGAGGCGGAGACCACCTTCGTCGACCTCCGCGTCGCCTCGCGCTACGGGCCGCACGATCTCGGCATGAGCGCCGATATCGCCGACGATTATCTCAAGGCGCTTGACGCCGAGCTGCTCGGGATCGCCGGCGGCTAAGCATCTTCCGATCCTGCCATCAACCGATGAAGCGGCCGCGCTGCTCCGGCGTCGGCACGTAGCATCTCTCCCGCCGCCCGGCGATGCGAAGCCGGTTGCGGGCCACGAATTCGTAGATCAGGTCCATCAGCCCGCGCGGGAAAAGCCGCAGCACACGAACGGCAGACCACGGCGCGCCGAGCCCGGCCGCCATGCGGATCGACCCTTCCGACTTGAAATAGGCGCGCCCGTTCTCGATGAGGATATTGGTCTCGTAGTCGGGTGTCGTAAGCCCGTAATGTCGGTAGAGCGCCTGGCCGAGCGGCGATTGCGCCGCGAGAAAGCGATAGCGGCCCGTCTTGTCGTGCTTCAGCACGAACTGCACCCAGCCCGAGCAGAAGATGCACTCGCCGTCGAAGATGATCAGCGGGTGATCGTTGGGGAAGGCGGGTATCTCGGGGTCGTCGCGGTAGCTGTAGTCGGCGCGCATATCACGTTCCTCGCGCCGCCGGCCGGTAATGGCCGCCGAGCGACGGCGGTCCGTCCGTTTCGACCAGCCCCTGTTCCAAAAGGTCCTCGATATGGGCGAGCACCGAAAGCGCGGCGGCGCCATGCAGGGCCACATTCGTCTCGCGATAGATCACCTTCACCATATCGGCGATGTCGGTATCGCCGGCGCGGATCCGCGCGAGGATCGCCTGCTCGCGCATCCGCCGGTGGGTCTTCATGGCGCGCATGAAGGTCACGGGCTTTTGCACCGGCCCGCCATGGCCGGGAAACAGGATGCGGTCCTTGCGTGCGATCAGCTTGTCGAGCGAGGCCATGTAATCGGCCATCGAGCCGTCGGGCGGCGCCACGATCGAGGTCGACCAGGCCATGACATGATCGGCGGAAAACAGGATGCCGGTACCCTCCAGCGCGAAGGCCGCATGGTTCGCCGTATGCCCCGGCGTCAGCACCGCCGACATCCGCCAGCCGTCGCCCGCAATGCTCTCCCCGTCGCCGACCGCGATATCGGGCGTGAAGGCGGCGTCTGAACTCTCCGCGAACGGGTTGACCTCGCCCAGATGCAGCGGCCGCGCGGCGCGGTGCGGCCCTTCGGCGACGATCACGCCACCAGTTGCCTCCTGCAGCCGCCGCGACAGCGGCGAGTGGTCGCGATGCGTGTGGCTGACGAAGATGTGGCTGACCTCGCGCCCCCGTAACGTCAGCATCAGCGCCTGGAAATGCGCCTCGTCCTCCGGTCCCGGATCGATCACCGCGACCGAGCGGTCGCCGACGATATAGCTGTTGGTGCCGAAGAAGGTGAAAGGGCTTGGATTGTTGACAGTGATGCGCTGCACGCCGGGCGCAACGCTCACCGCCTGGCCATAGGCCGGCTCGAAACGGGTGTTGAACGCGGGATTGGCCATCCTCTACTTGTATTCGATCTCGATGAAGGACATCGGCGCGTCGCCGGCATTGACGACATTGTGCTCGGTTCCGGCATCGCGCCGGTAGGCGGCGCCCTTGGTGATATCCACGCGGCGGCTGCCATCCTTCTCCTCGATCAGGAAGCTGCAATCCGTCATCGGCACCACCACATAGCCCATGCCGTGCACATGCACGCCGGTATCTGCGCCCGGCTCGAAATCCCAGCGAGTGATCCGCACGACGGCGTCGTCGAGAAGAAGCGTGGCAAGGGCAGGGGGACGTGCGCGATACTGGCTCATGATGGCTCCGGACGCTGATCGATCGGTCGACCGAGACCTAGCACGCGCGAGACCGGATCGCACAGAAATATGCGAACCGGAGAAACATAATCATTGTGACGGGAACGGACCTTTGCTAATCAGGCCCCGATCCGGCAAGCGCTTTGCGCTTCCAGGCCATGGTGGGGCGTCGCCAAGCGGTAAGGCACCGGTTTTTGGTACCGGCATTCCCAGGTTCGAATCCTGGCGCCCCAGCCACCTTGAGGTTGGCCGACCCGGACACATAGGTCACAATCCATACCTGATACATAGGTGACGACCTCGTGCCGAATGGGTTGTCGATGGTTTTCACCCGCCGATCGATGGGCATAAAAAAGGCAGCCCCGGAAGGCTGCCGTTTCGATTTCTCGCAGTGTGCCAGCTCAGCCGGCAGCCGGGGCAGCAGGTGCCAGGAACTCGGCGCAGTAGGACGGGCCGTTGACGCCGGGGATGTCGCCGGACACGCGGATGCTGCGGATCGTGTAGTCCGAGCTCGTGGTGATTTCGGCCTGGCAGCGCAGATAGAGCGTGCGCGCCGGCGAAATCTGCTTGCCGCGCTTGCCGTCGGCGCCATCGGCATACTTTGCCGGAACCCGCACGGTCTTGTAGCCGCCCTTCCAGGTGTAGCTGACACCCGAGCCATTATCGACGTCGTTGATCGGCGGGCCGTAGGCAGCGAAGAACTTGCCGGCCGACTGGCCGACCCAGCGGCTGGAGATCGGATCGGCGGCGGTCGGAATGGTCGTGCAGCCGGCGAGCGCAATGGCAAGCCCGGCCGCGGCAAAGGTGCGGAGTTTCATCGTGTGTCCCTGAAGTTGTCGCGCATTCGACGGCGAATCGCTGCCTCAAGGCAGTCTTCGCCTGTCCCGTCGAGCGCTTTAGCGTGGAATCCGGCAAAAGAAAATTGGGCCTTGTTCGCACGTGCAAAATTTGCCCGAACTGTGGCTTTTTCTCCGCGTTCTCAACCGTCGCTGACCGCGTCGTCACGCCGCAAAAGAAATGCGCGCAATTTTCGATTTTGACGCTTGCGCAACGACATGTGCCGTTCTATAGAGGCGCCGCTGGTCACGGAGTGTAGCGCAGTCTGGTAGCGCACCACGTTCGGGACGTGGGGGTCGCAAGTTCGAATCTTGCCACTCCGACCAGCTAGAACCCTTGCACTGCAAGGATTTTCTCCCGAACCTCGCTGCTTCGCGAAATCACCTTTTTAGATCAACGGGCCGATTGCGGACCGTTTCAACTTCCGGACCGGCTTAAAAGGCGTTTACGGCCTGCTGCTGGAAGTCCGGACTTGCGTGCGCATAAGTGCGCTCGAACTCCTCGGCGGTCATGCCGAGAGAGGCTGCTGCCTGCTCCGTCTCCACTCCTGCCTGAGCAAGCTAGGTCGCCCTGGTGTGGCGCAGAACGTCCTCACCAAAGCCTGCCGTCGCGCGAATCTGAGTCGGCATCTCGTATTGCTATGCATCCTCGAATGTCATGAGCACCTAGCTCGCCATCTACCCGCTTTTCGCGGTCGGCGAACTCGTCAACATCAATCGCGCTGCTCATGACCAAGGGGAAACACGGAATGGAAAACCTCGCTGATCTGCCGACGCCTGCACTCATCACCCTTGGCGCTACGTTAGCTGTGATCTTCGCGGCGCGTTACCTGGGCTTGATGAATGGCGAGCGATCGGGACCGGTGAACAGCCCTGCAGCTGCGCAGGTGGCGGCAGTGATCGTCAACCCGACCGCGCTCAACAACGCTACGGCGGCCGTCGATCGGCTTTCCGAAGCGACGATCGAGGGTAATGAGCTATCGAAAAACCACGTGCACATGATTTGTCGCCGTGTTGAATCCCTCGTCGATGAGGTTGAAGGGCTCACGCGGACGCTTGCGGATCTGCGGGTGGAGCTTGCGCGCCGTCAATGACCGCGCGCTCAGTCAAGGTGCTTGGCGAATGATCGTGTTGAATTCCTCAATCGTCATGCCTTCGGGGGCGGCATAAGTATCTGCGCCGTCCCAAACGAAGCCCGCTTGAAGCATCTTGTCGTGATGTTCTTTGACAAGCCTTAGGGTGCTGTAGATCTGCGCCGTTTGGTTGTCGTAGTCGGATCCCGTCACCAGAGCCGTTCGCCCCCTTTTCCATATTTTCATCCGCTTTGGTGCTCACTAGTTGGAGATTTCATCAGATTTAGTTCTCTGCGCCTGCGAAGCCGGCGGGCCCGATGAGATCGGCCCTCGAGGTTGCCCATCGTTGAAAAGTGAGCCAAGAACGGCGGGGCCTACAACGGTATCAGCGACGAGATGAGATGCCGCGAGGGACAAATGCCCATAATCGTAGGTCATAAGCTGCGGCGCCGATAAGTGCCGATCGGTGTACCGCAGGCACCCGCTGTCATTGCAGAGGCGGTCAACAATCGATACGTAATTGGCTCCCGCCGCAGTTGCGGCGCGGCGATAGGTTTCGTCGAACTCATGGAGGTCAGGCTCGGCCCACCTCCTGTCAAACTGAGGAATATCCGCTACGGACTTTCCCCTGACGCCGATCTCAACAGCAACAATGTCTGGAAGGGGGCGTTTCCATACGGGCACCTGTCCAACAACCATCACCGGCGCAATGTTCCGAAGCCTCGCAAGCTGTCCAAGAAACTCCGAAAAGTAGCTCTCATATGCGCCGCGCGAGGTTCTGTCTTTAACCCACTGATACATATGACCTGATACGATGATGAGGTCGGGTTTTGCAGCCGTGATAATTGCTTCCGCTTCACGGTTTAGCTTTGCGCACCTATCTGATGTGCCGTTGTAGCTGCGCTCGCTATAGTTCGGTACAATCGGAAGGCAGCCTGCGGCAGCAAGTAGAGCCACGTCGAAATGGTTAGCTTTCCCAAAAACCCGCAACCCTGGAAACAAACTCGCCGCGTGGGAATCCCCCACTACGAATACCTTCTTGATCCCCGTGGCCGCTGGCAAGCAGTCCTGAGGAGAGAAAGCATCAAACTTCGGATCGAGGATGAAGCAAGTGTTTATCTGCTGTTCGTCTTTGCCGGAGTCTGGCGTTACGCGCGCGAGGCGCTCCAAATCTGCGACCCTGATGAGAATGGCGCCGACAACGACAGCTGCAATTGATAACGGAGCGATCAGCGCAAACTTGGCCAAAGGGATGGCCGATTTGCTTCTGAATGGACGCTCAACAAAGCGCCACGACAGACCGGACAGCAACAGGATAACGAGAAGCGCGCAAGTGATTTGGAATGGAGTTGAAAAGAGGGATAGTTCTTCGGCCGCCACGATAACCGGCTGGTGCCACATATAGATGCTGTAGCTAAGCAAGCCTGTTACGACCAGAATGCGGTTGGAAAGTATGCGCGCAAGGCTGGTACCCTCGTGTGCCGCGAGAAGCAAACCTGCGGTGCAGGCTACTGGGGCGATTGATCGCCAGCCGGGGTATGACGCCACTGCGCCGAAGGTGGCGTAGATGCAGAGGAGACAGGCCAGTGAGACCCACCCCGCCACTTCGACTAAGTGTCGTGATACCCTGTCTTCAAGTCTTGGCGGCTCAAGGAGCGCAACCGCGGCGCCAGCCAATATTTGCCAAATCCTTGCAGAGAAGGTGTAGTATGCGCCGCCTGGATCAGCATGTGTGATGATCAATGATATCAGTAGGCCAATCATAGTGGCGGCAATGATTGCGCGTCGGATATTCACGCGCTTTCTGAACGCGAGCCACATCGCGATCGGGAAAAGAAGATAGTACTTCTCTTCGATAGAGAGGCTCCAAGTGTGGAGCAATGGGCGGGGACCTTCGATGTAGTCGAAATACCCGCCCGATTTGCGAAAAAATATATCCGACGTGAGCTTAAGGGTCGAGAATGCGCTTCTGATAAAGCGAACATAGTCGCTCGGAAGCAGTATCAGGTAAAAAAGGGGGATCGTTGCGGCGAGCACCACGATGATCATCGGAAGGATGCGCCGCATTCGGCGCTCATAAAACTCCGAGAAAGAAAACCGATCGTTGCGCAAATCGTCCATGATCTTCGCCGTGATCAGGTAACCGCTGATCACGAAGAATACATCGACTCCAACATAGCCGCCCGATGCATACGCGAAGCCGGCGTGAAACAAAACCACTGGTATGACAGCGACGGCTCTCAGCCCATCGACTTCTGCACGGTATTTCAAGAGAGTCTCGCCAGACGGAATGTTACTTGATCGTCGATCGTTCAAGCGATGGCGCGCTTCTTTGCTACAACATGCCACCCCTGTGTCATAAGCTCCGAGGAACCACGGCTGAGCTTCTCGCCGTCGTCGTCGGCTGCTCCTTTCGCAATTCTTGCGGCGAGCTTAAGGATTTCGCGCTTAACAAAGCTCATCTTTGTTTTTGTGTACTTGCGATAAATATGAGCGGTCCGACTGAGCTCCTGCTCAAGGAAATCGAAATATCCGCCGTTCGCTTGAAGGGTCACGACCTCCAGGCCTAATTCTTCAAAGTGATGCCTATAGAAGAAGGACGAGAACCCCGTTGCGTAGTGATAGGGCGCAAAATGCGTCATCGACCAGAAGGGAGCTGTCACGATGATCGTGCCTCCATCTTTTGCAAGCCTAGCGAGCTTCCTGACAGCTGCAATGGGGTCCGGAACGTGTTCCAGCACTTCCGTGCATAGAATAGCATCGAACTTTCTATCTTCCGGGATGTCTAGGAGGTCACAGCGAATGTCGATCTGGCTGAAATCCCACTCGCCCGTCTGTAGTCCAGATTGATCGCCCTTACCATCGTAAACTGCAACATCCTGCGAGACATAGTCGAGGTGACTGCAAAATTCTTTGTACTGGCATTCGCCAGCCCCAACATCGAGGATCGTGCTCTTTGAAGGCAGTAAGCGCAATTGCTGAGCCACCCACTCTAGTCTAATTGTCTCGTTCTTGTTTCTCATTTCGCGTCACCCCAAAAATCCGGCGCCGTATTATCTGCTACTTAAGAGAATAACAATGCCAAAAAGCAACCATAAGAATCATTGGGAATACTTTCTGGGGAAATTAAGCGAATTGCTTGAAGTTTCTCAATAAACCATTTCTGGGTGGTTTTCGGGTTAGAGCTGACAGCGTCTTTTCACCCGGTGGATGAGCTACCATTGAGATTAAAAAACACGGTTGCAATCACGATGTTGTGAAGCGATCGGCTACAATGCGAGCCGCGTTCTGGCGGGGGTGCCTGCCGGACCGATTGCGGACCGTTTCCTTGGACAGATGAGGAAGAGGCGAGAACAGAGAGTGGCCGCGCCTTCCGGAAATCGTAGGTTTTTGCGACGCATTCTCCGTTCGGGACGTGGGGGTCGCAAGTTCGAATCTTGCCACTCCGACCAGCCGAAAACCCCGCTTCGGCGGGTTTTTTCTTTTTGGATACGCCGCAGCGCGGCAAACGACCTAGCTGCCATCCTCTCCAGACATGTGTCGCCCACGTCACACCCTGCATCACCGTTCAATTAATTCGTCTTAGGGCTTGCCATTCGTCGCTTCCCGAAGAACTATATCGGCGGGAGCATGATAGTGACGGGAACCACACATGCCTAAGACTGGTAGAATTGCGATATCGGGAACAGCTCTTTCGGGGGCATGCGTATTTACGGACGAGGGCTCGGGCGGCAAGATCCGGGGCTGTCCGCTCTTTTTGGGAATGCTGGCCGGCAAGGGCAGCATCCGCCTGTCGGATACGTCGAGCGGACGTTGGACGTCGATCGAGATCAACAAGGTCGATCGACGCGGTAACGCAACCTTCCGCTGGATCTAGCGGTCGCGCCTCGATTTCACCCGCACCCTTGCATGTCGGCGGCAGCCTGCATCGGCTATCGCACAGCTGTGCATTGTCTCGGAAATGTCGCGGACAGACACGTGGCTGTCGTATCCGCGTATCCACTCCAATGAGATGCGACTAAAGTAGCGATCCTCACAGACAACATAAAAACAGCGCGCCTCCGGCGGGCGGGGAACAGTGCATGAAGGCCTCAGAGTACAGAGCTGCGGTTGCCGTGACGGGACTCGACACGGCTGGCGTGGAAAAACTTTTCGGTGTGGATCAGCTCACTCACCGGCGCTGGGCGTCGGGAGAGCAGGAGGTGCCGCGTGCCGTGGCGCTTTGCCTGCTGTTGATGACGGCCGCCAACGTATCGGTGGCGCAGGCGCAGATACTGGCCGATGGCGAGCCGCGTCTGGCGTTGGCCGGGTAGTGGGCCTGACCGTTTTTGTGAGGGTGTCTCCGACGCGCCGTGGGCCGCAAGTCGCGCGCGGCGCGTCGGTGCCGTCAGGCGCCGAGGATGGCGTCGATCTGTGCGATCAGCGCCGTATAGGTCTCGATATGCCGGCGATACTCGTTCTTGATCTGGTCGGTGATATCGGCCAGCGGCCCCTTGCCCTCCGAGCGGAAATGGCGAATGTCCTTCTCGCTCGTTTCCTCGAGGTTGGCCTCGTATTCCTTGATTCTCTGCGCGTAGTCTTCGCGAAGTTTTTCCAGGCTCATCTCACACCTCCTGCATTAAATGTCGGCCGCCGCGGTACAGCGCGTTTCGTAGCAGCGCGGCGTATCCTTCTAAAAAGGTTGCCTGAAAGAGATGCGGCGCTTAAACCGGATTGACAGTCCCCGCCTGAGATAAAGTGAACAGATGAGCACCAGGAATTACTATTCGAACATGGGCGGGCTGCCGCCGCAGACCGAGCTTCTCTCCAGCAAGGCGGTGTTCACGACCGCCTATGCCGTCATTCCGCGCAGCGTGATGACCGATATCGTCACCAGCTATTTCCCGCATTGGGAGGGCACGCGCGCCTGGGTGATCTCGCGGCCGATGACGGGGTTCTCCGAGACCTTCTCGCAATACATCATGGAAGTTCAGCCGGGTGGCGGCAGCGACCGACCGGAGCCGGAAAAGCGCGCCGAAGGCGTGCTCTTCGTTGTTGACGGCGAGGTCACGGTCGATCACGAGGGCACCACCCACGTGCTGCGCCCCGGCTCCTTCGCCTTCCTGCCGGCGGGTTCCAAGTGGACGTTGTGGAACAAGGGGGCCGCTGTCGCCAAGTTCCACTGGATTCGCAAGGCCTTCCAGGAGGTCGATGGCCTTGAGCCGCCGCCGGCGCTCTTCACCCATGAAGACCAGAATCCGCCGCAGTCGATGCCCGATACCGACGACGTCTGGGCGACCACCCGCTTCATCGATCCCAATGACCTGCGTTACGACATGCACGTCACCATCGTCACGCTCGAGCCGGGCGGCGTCATTCCCTTCATGGAAACCCATGTCATGGAGCACGGCCTCTATGTGCTCGAGGGCAGGGCGGTCTATCGGCTGAATCAGGATTGGGTCGAGGTCGAGGCCGGCGATCACATGTGGCTGCGCGCTTTCTGCCCGCAGGCCTGCTACGCCGGCGGCCCCGGGCGCTTCCGCTACCTGCTCTACAAGGATGTGAACCGGCACATGCCGCTGTTTTGAGCAGCGCAATGGCGGCGCTGATATTGAGGACCATCCGATGACGGCTTCCTTTGAGATAAAACGCGCCGCCCCGTCGGATGCGGCGGCCCTTGCCGCCTTCGCGGCGCGACTGTTCCGCGACACCTACAGCGATGACACAGCCGCCGCCGATCTCGACGACTACGTCGCCAAGTCCTTCAGCGCCGAGCTTCAGGCGGCGGAAATCGGCGATCCCGAAGCCGCCGTCTTCATGGCTACGGACGGCGGCGTGCTTGCGGGATATGCCTACGTGGTGTTTTCGCCAGAAGAAGCCGATCTCGCGCTGCTCAGCCGCATCTACGTCGACGCGAACTGGCGCGGCCGCGGAGTGGCCAACCATCTGCTCAACGCTGCCATTGCTGAATGCGCGGCGCACAACGTGGGACGTCTGCAATTGACGGTCTACGAGAAGAACGCTCGCGCCATCGCCTTTTACAGCAAGGTCGGCTTCGCGGTTATGGGCACTACGACCTTCACGGTCGGCGAGGACGTGCAGGCCGATCTCGTCATGGAACTGGACGTGATGGCGCGGCGCGCCGGTCACTGACCGCGCACGGCAACTTTGCCGATCTGCGCAGGACGCTCCCTGCCGGCAGCGCCTTCAATCGAGCCGCTGCCGCGCAAGCCACTGACGCGGCGACATGCCAAGCTCCGTGCGAAAGGCGGCCCGCATGGCTTGAGCGTCGGCAAATCCGCTACGGGCGGCAACGTTGTCGAGCCCCTGGGTGCCGGCGGCAAGCAGTTCCTGCGCGTTCAGGAGCCGCAGTCGCCGCAGCCACTCCCCGAGGCTCCCGCCCGTTCGCGCGCGGATATGCCGGGTAAGACTGCGCCGGCTCATGCCCGCGCGGTCAGCAAGCTCGCCGAGTGTCGGCGACGCGGCGGGATCGGCGCGCATTTCGTCGAGGAGATGCGCCAGGCGAAGGTCGGCGGACGTGCCGATTGCCGGCCGCTCGAAAAGCTGCGGCTGGGCGCCGGTCCGCTGCGGCGCGACGATGAGGTGGCGCGCCACGCGATTGGCCTCTCCGATATTTGCAAGCCGGGCAAGCAGATGCAGGCAGCAATCGATGCCCGAGGCGATGCCGGCCGAGGTGACGACACGTCCCTCATCGACGAAGATGGCGCCGGGATCGACAGTCACGCCGGGATAGCGTCTTGCGAAATCGTCGATCCGGGCCCAGTGCGTCGTTGCCCTGCGTCCCTCAAGCAGGCCCGCCTCCGCCAGCCCGAACGCCCCGAGGCAGAGCCCGACGACGATCGCACCGCGCGCGCTGGCAACGGTCAACTCTGCAAGGATGTCGGCGTCCACCGGCTCGTCATGATCGCGCCAGCCGGGCAGGATCACGACATCCGCGTCACGTGCCGCCGCAAGCGGGCAAGGCGCCTCGATGACAAGTCCCGCCGAAGCCGCGATCCGCGGCTGGGCGGCGCAGACGTCGATGCGATGGCCACTAGCGGTGAACGCCTCGCCGAACACCGCAAGCGGTGTCGAAAGCATGAACGGACTGATCCTGTCGTAGGCGATAACCGCGATGTGCATTGGCCCGATTTACTGCAAATCTGTCCATCGGGCCACTCTTCGCAGCCGTACGCCGCGGATAATATCCGCGTAGTTTTGATCCATAAGGAACTGCCATGAGTCGCACCCTTCTCGTCATCGATATCCAGAACGACTATTTCGCCGGGGGCGCTTTGCCACTATGGGCGGCGGAGGAAACGGAGGCGCGCATTGTCGCTGCCATCGGCCTGGCCCGCAGCCAGGGTGATCGGGTGGTCCTCGTTCAACACGTTTCGACAGCCGGCACGGGCCTCTTTGCTCCCGACGGTCCAGGTGTCGCGATACGGCCCGCTGTGATCCGTGCGGCGGGACCGGCACCTGTCGTCGTCAAACATCTTGCCGATGCGTTTCAAGATACACAGCTCGACAAAGAATTGGAGGGCACGCGGGAGTTGCTGGTTTGCGGGATGATGACGCAGAACTGTGTTGTCTTCACCGCGATGTCACGGGCGGCCGACCCGTTCGATGTTCGCGTCGTCAGCGATCTCTGCACCGCGCCGACCGAGGCCGTACATCGGATTGCGCTCAATGCACTGGCGTCGAAGCTCGACGTGGTGGAGGCCGCGCAGTTGTGGAGCGGCTTAGGCGCCTGAGTGATTGCTCTCCAAAAGCGGGGCGATCCGGCCCGGCTCAAATGCCAAGTCAGATATCACTTGCTGCATAAGGCCAGCGACGTGCGGCCTGTGCGGCCGTCATGCGCCGGATCTCCCCGGCGCGGTGCCCGCCACCGGCCAATGCCGCAAGCCGCCGCAAAAGCCGGCCGTCGATGACGATGAGGCTGCTCAGGATCAGCGCCATTCCCGTGAGCTCGAACATTTGCAGCCGTTCGCCGAGAAAGACCGCGCCGAGCAGCGTGGCGCTCACCGGCACCAGCAGCGTTACAAGCGAGGCGTTGGTCGCCCCGGCCGAGGCGATGAGGCCGAAATAGAGGATGAAGGCCAGCGCCGTACATAGCAGACCGAGGACCGCGATCTCTAGCCATGTCGTTCCGTTGATGGGAATGATGTCCTGTGGCGTGCAGAAGATGACGACGACCGGCAGCATGAGCAGGCTTGATACCGTCAGCTGGCCGGTGGCGATCACCTCAGCGCCGATGGCGCGGAAGCGTCTCGCAAGAACGACGCCGAACGCATAAGAGATCGAGGCACCAATGACGGCGAGTTTCGCCCACAGGGGTCCATCGAGATCGGAGAGCAGACCTGGCCCGATCAGCACGCTCGCGCCGCCGATGCCGAGAGCGATGCCGGCGAGTGCTGCGAGCGACAGCCTTTCGTCTTTCGTCAGCATGGTGGCGACAAGGATCGTCCATAGCGGTGTCGTCGCATAGAAGATCGAGGCAAGGCCTGCGCCGATCTCTGTCTGTCCGGCGAAGATCAAGGAGAAGGGGATGACGTTGTTGAGCAGCGCCAGACCGAGAAAGCCGGCCGGCCGCGCAAGTGCCGGGGCGAAGGACAGGTCGCGAATTCTGAGCCAGAGATGCAGCGCCAGTGCGGCGATCGTCACGCGATAGAAAACCAGAGCCAGCGGCGAGATCTCGGAAACCGCGATGCGCCCCAGAAAGAACGAACCGCCCCATAGCGCTCCAAGCAGCAGCAGCCTGCTCCAATCGCGTGCCGACATGGCACGCACGGCGTTGACATGTGATGAGGCAGGCCTTGTCGGTATTGCGAAACCACGCATGCCCTTCGCTCCTCCCAAAAGAAAACGGGGCCGATCCGGCCCCGTATCAAGTCGTCAGGTCAGATATCGCTTGCAGCGTTCGACCAGAGATCGGCGGCTTCCGCCGCCGTCATCCGCCGGACTTCCGCTTCATGGCGGCGGTTGGCGAAGAGTTCGCTGGCCATGATCTGATCGGCGAGATCGGCCGGCAGCGACAGGACCACGCGGGCGTCGCCGCCATGGATGCCGCCGAGCTCCGAACGCTTGCCCGTGATCATGCCGCCGGCGACCGTGTTGTTGGTCTCCGGGTCGATCAGGATGAAGGCGCCGGACGAACGATTGTGCTCGTAAGGGTCGAAGATCGCCGCCTCGTCGAAGGAGAGATGCACCTTGCCGATGGCGTTCATGTAGAGCGTCTCGGTGGCGCTCCACGCACCGCTCTTCAGCTGCAACTGCGCGACAGGCTGGACCTGCACGCGCTGGCGGCGGCTGCCGCTCTTCAGCCAGTAGCGCTTTCCGGCCTCGATGCCCTCGGGCTGTAGCGCCACGACCTGCGCGTCGAAGGACAGGCCGACCTGCGGCTGGCTGTCGATCGAGACGATCATGTCGCCGCGCGCCACGTCCACCTGGCGGTCGAGCACGAGGGTGATCGCGTCACCCGCGACCGCCGCATTGCGCACGAGGTCGAAGGTGACGATCTTCGAGACGTTGGCGACCATGCCCGACGGCAGGATCATGACGCTGTCACCCGGCTTCACCGAGCCGCCGGCGACCGTGCCCTGATAGCCGCGGAAGCTTTCGCCCGGACGCGAGACGCGCTGCACGGAGAGGCGGAAGCCGACCGTCTGCGACGAGCGGACAGTGGCGAGTTCCAGCGTTTCCACCAGCGTCGGGCCGGCATACCACGGCATCGAAGCTTCGCCCGAATAGACGACGTTTTCGCCCTTCAGCGCCGACATCGGGATCGCGGTGATCTGCTTCACGCCGAGGGACAGCGCGAATTCGCGGAATTCGTGGACGATCTTCTCGAAGCCGACGCGGTCGTAGTTCGTGAGGTCGATCTTGTTGACGGCGAGCACGAACTGCTTGATCCCCAGCAGCGAGGCGATCGTCGCATGGCGACGCGTCTGCTCGAGAATGCCGGCGCGTGCATCGACCAGCAGGATGGCGAGATCGGCAGTCGAGGCGCCGGTCGCCATGTTGCGGGTATACTGCTCGTGGCCGGGGGTGTCGGCAACGATGAAGGAGCGCTTGTCGGTCGCGAAATAGCGATAGGCGACGTCGATGGTGATGCCCTGTTCGCGCTCGGCCTGCAGTCCATCGAGAAGCAGCGCGAAGTCGGGCAGGCCGAGATCGTTCTGCTTGCCGGTTGAATCCCGGCGCAACGTCGCGGCCTGGTCTTCCTTGACAGCCTTGGTGTCCCATAGCAGGCGGCCGATCAGCGTGGACTTGCCGTCATCGACGCTGCCGCAGGTGATGAGGCGCAAGGGTCGCGTGTCGCGCACGGCCTGTTGAGGCTCGGCGGCGGGTGCGGCGATGGCGCTTGCTGTTGCTGCTGCAGTCATCTCAGAAGTATCCTTCACGCTTCTTTTTCTCCATCGAGCCGGACTGGTCGCGGTCGATGGCGCGGCCCTGGCGTTCGGAGACAGTGGCAATTTCGAGCTCGGCGATCATCTCTTCCATGGTCGTGGCGGTGGACTTGATGGCGCCCGTCAGCGGGAAGCAGCCCAGCGTGCGGAAGCGGATGAAATCCTCCTGCTTCGTCTCGCCGGGCAACAGCTCAAGCCTCGGATCGGAGGCTGCGATCAGCATGCCGTCGCGCTCGACAAAGGGGCGCTTGGCGGCGAAGTAGAGCGGCACGATCGGGATGTTTTCCGCCTGGATGTAGCGCCAGATATCGACCTCGGTCCAATTCGACAGCGGGAAGGCGCGCACGCTTTCGCCACTGCGGATCTGGCCGTTATAGATGTTCCAGAGTTCCGGGCGCTGGTTGCGCGGATCCCAGCGGTGGTCTGGCGTGCGGAAGGAATAGATGCGCTCCTTGGCGCGGGAGGCTTCCTCGTCGCGCCGCGCGCCGCCGAAGGCCGCGTCGAACTTGCCGGCGTCGAGCGCATTGCGCAGCGCTTCCGTCTTCATGATGTCGGTGTAGCGCGCCGAGCCGTAGGTGAACGGCGTGATGTTCTCCGCTTCGCCGCGAGGGTTCTTGTACTCGATCAGGTCGAGATCGTAGTCCTTCACGATCTGGTCGCGGAAGGTGATCATCTCCGCGAACTTCCAGCCGGTGTTGACGTGCAAGAGCGGGAAGGGGACGCGGCCGGGATAGAAGGCCTTGCGCGCCAGGTGCAGCAGCACGGAGCTATCCTTGCCGATCGAGTAGAGCATCACGGGGCGCTCGAACTCGGCCGCAACCTCGCGGAAGATATGGATGGATTCGTTTTCGAGCGCCTTCAGATGCGGATCGAGCGGCGGCCGTGTGCTCTGCGGATTGCTGAGTTCCGTATCCGGACGGTTATCGGACATGTCTTACTCCAGACTTCGCTCATTCCAGGCCGGACAGCCGGAACGCAATTTCATGTGATCTTCGGGGAGCCGCGACGACAGCCGCGCTTCGGTCCCGAATTCGGGTTACTGTCGGGCCGGGATTGCCGAAGCTTCTTCGGCAACATGCAGACCGCATTCGCGCTTCTCGTCCTGCTCCCACCACCAGCGACCTGCCCGTTCGGGCTCGCCCGGCTTGATGGCCCTTGTGCAGGGCTCGCAGCCGATCGACGGGTAGCCGCGGGCGTGAAGCGGGTTAACCGGTACGCCGTTATCGGCCACGTATCCACGAATTGTGTCAATATCCCAATCGGCCAGCGGGTTCACCTTCAGCAGATGCCGCTCGGCGTCATATTCCACAAAGGGGGTGTCCGATCGGTTGGAGGACTGGCCGCGACGCAGTCCGGTGATCCAGATGGTTGCCCCATGGAGTGCGCGCGCAAGCGGCTTCAGCTTACGCACGCCACAACAGGCATGCCTGGCTTCGACGCTTTCATAAAAGCCGTTCAGCCCGTACTTCGCGGCATAGGCGTCGATATCGGCCTGCTCCGGCTCGTAGCGGTGGATATGAATGTCGTACTGCTTTTCCGTCTCGTCGATCAGGTTGAGCGTTTCGGGAAAAAGCCGGCCGGTCTGTAGCGTCGCCACGTCGATCGGCAGGCGATGATTGCCGATCTCGGCAGTGATCACCTGATCCTCGATGCCGAGAGAGGTTGTGAACACCACGCGTCCGCCGAGCCCGGAGACGAACGACAGGCGTTCGGCCAGGTTCAGACTAGCAAGTTTCGCGTTCAGCGTTTCCGCTTCTTCGATTGTATAGGCAACAGTCATGGGAATCCTGTCCTTGATGTTGGCCGGAGTATCGCAGGTCAGGAAAGGAACGGACAGAAACGGGCATTTCGAATGCGGGCTTGAACGGAGCAAATATCTCTCCTCGGCCGCTGCAATGCAGAAAAGCAGCCGCGTTGCAAAGCAGCCGCGGCCGTTAAGGCTTAATGTCTACTGATTTAGTGGACTTACACGTAGCCTGTCAATCGGAAATGTGAATTGATGGCTTGTCGACTGCGAAAGGGCCGCGTTTTCACCTAGTGTGGACACGGGTTCGCCGGAGGGTTCAGCAAAAACCGGAAACGAACGAAAAACCTTGCAGCGCAAGGCATTTGCCGTTCTGTTCAAGTTCGGTTCATGCGGCGCATGCCATTAAAGGTAAAACAGGGATTCGGGTGGAATGCGCTTGCGTTCCGTCATGTGTGTGTCGACGGTCGAAAATGATTACGCAAAAAGCAAAATACGCGCTGAGAGCGCTGACGGTTCTGGCCGACGCCGACGCCGGCGAACCGGTGATGATCTCCGACATCGCGGCGCAGCAGAAGATCCCGAAGAAGTTCCTCGAGCAAATCCTTCTCGACCTCAAGCACCAGGGAATCGTTGCCAGCCGCCGCGGCAAGCAGGGCGGCTACCTGCTTCTGAAGCCGGCCGACATGATTACCTTCGGCGAAGTGCTGCGCATCATCGACGGCCCGATCGCCCCGCTTCCCTGCCTGTCGATTACCGCCTACCGCAAGTGCGATGATTGCGACGGTGAGCAAAACTGCGAGATCCGCCACGTCTTCGCCAAGGTCGCCGACGCCACTCGCAAGGTGCTGTTCTCGACGACGATCGCCGACGCCGTTGCGCCGGCGCGCGGTGCCGAGGTCACGAGGCTGCTGGCTTGAGGGCCGGCAGGTAACTTAGTGGGCCGGCTCTTCCTGATGTGACGCCTTCTCCGCCGCGCGCCGCGCCCGGATCGCGGCTGCGATGAACACGCGCGACAGGCCGTGATAGAGCGGCTCGCGCGACAGGAAGCGAGATGTCACATAGCCGATCATCGACACCGCCATGATCGGGATCACGGCCTCATGATCGCCGGTCATCTCCAGGATAATCACGAAAGCCGTCATCGGCGCCTGCACGACGCCCGCGAAATAGCCGGCCATGCCGAGGATCGCGGCAAGCGCGATGCTGCTGCCGATCAGCGAGCCGACCGTGCTGCCGAAACCGGCGCCGACGGCGAGCGACGGCGCGAAGATGCCTCCGGGAATTCCCGATATCATCGACAGGAAGCTCGCGAGCAGTTTCTCCACGAAAAAGAACAAGGGCAACGGATGCCCTTCGACCGCGCCGCGCGCCTGCTCGTAACCCGTGCCGAACGTGCTGCCACCGGAGGCGATGCCGATGACGGCAATCGCAAGGCCGCAGCCGCCTGCAAGGCACAGCATGCGTTTCAAGGGTTGCGGCTGCGCCCAGCGTCGTACGCGCTGGCCGACATGCAGTGCAAGGCCGCTGAAGCCGGCGCCGAGCGCCCCGCCGCCGACGCCGCAGATGAGCACGAGGCTCCAGTCGGCCAGATGCATCGGCGCGACGGAGGTGGAACCGAAATAGTTGTAGCTGCCCGACAGCCCGAGTGCTGCTAGGCCGGATAGGATTACCGCCGTCAACACCAGCCCGTTCGACCGGGACTCATAGGTGCGGCTCATCTCCTCGATCGCGAAGACGATGCCGGCGAGCGGGGTGTTGAATGCGGCGGCGATGCCGGCGGCCGAGCCCGCCAGGATCAGGCCGCGCGCTTGCGCCATGCCGCCGAAGCGGGCGACGGCGAGCATGATCGATGCTCCGACCTGCACCGTCGGCCCTTCGCGGCCGATCGATGCGCCGGAGAAGAGCCCGAGCACGGTGAGCAGGATCTTGCCGCCGGCGATCCTGAGCGACAGCAGCCGCGTGCGGTCGACCTCCTCATGCAGGTGACGCGCCGCGATCGCCTGCGGAATGCCGCTCCCCTGCGAATTCGGAAACAGCTTCGCCGCCAGATAGGCGGACAGCACGAAACCGGCCGGCGTGATGACCAGCGGTAGCAGGAACGACCAGCGCCCTGATGTCGTCACCGCCGAAAACGCCTTCTGTGCCATGTCGGCAAGCTCCGCAAAGGCGACGCTGATCAACCCGATCGCCAGCGCCCCACACCAGAACACCAGACGCGGACGCCAGAGCGAGAACGAGCCCCGAAACACGCGCGAGCGGCGGATGAGCTTGGATTTGCGGTAGAGAGGGGGCATGTCGGTCACTTGGGATGGGGATAGGATAAGGGGGCACCGGTCTTATCTGCCCCGTGGCCGGTGTTTGCAAGCCCTGGCGAATATGCGGGCGAGGTTGCGGTTTTGAGATATATGATATCCTCCGACCAAACAGGAGGAAGCTCGGATGAGAGTAAGCGTCGATATCTGCGAGGATGACCTGAAGGCTCTGGATTCCATCGCCACGCTTGAGAACGTCTCACGCTCATCTCTCATTCGCCGGGCGATCGGCAAATTCCTCTGGCGGAGTTCGCCGAATGATTGGAGCGAGGCATTCGGCCTATGGAGAAACCGAAAGGTCGATGGTCTCACCTATCAGGATGAGATCAGGCGCGAGTGGCAAGACAAAACCCCTTAAAAGCGAAGGTTTCAACGTCGCCAGTTGTCCGGCATTCTGGACAACGATGGCAACGCTGAGATGGATGCCGTGAAACCCGCAAGTTCCTCTGCAATAGACCTCGCGCCCGATCTGGGCGACGCCGCCGAAAGCGTCTTGCGGGAAGGCGAGACGTTGCAGGCATTTGTCGAGGGCGCCATGCGCGCTCGGATCGAGCACCGCCAGTTCATTGCACGCGACGTTGCCTCCGCGGAAGAGGCAACGCGGACCGGCGTTTATTACACCGCCGAGGAGATCTTTGCCGAGTTGAGAGCAAAGCTCGACAAGGCACGGGCGGCGAAACCGAAATAGGGCGTTCAGCCCTACCGGTCGCTCGCTTCCCAGCGCGGATTGATCCACGGCTCCTGGTTGGAGCGTGGTAGCGGCTGCTTGCCGAGGATGTGATCGGCGGCCTTCTCGCCGGTCATGATCGAGGGGCCGTTGAGGTTGCCGTAGGTCACGTGCGGGAAGATCGAACTGTCGGCGACGCGCAGGCCATCGACGCCGATGACCCGCGTTTCCGGATCGACCACCGCCATCGGGTCGTCCTTGGCGCCCATCTTGGCTGTGCCGCAGGGATGATAGGCGCTTTCTAGGTGCTCGCGCAGAAACGCGTCGATCTCATCGTCCGTCTGGACGCTGTCGCCCGGCTGGATCTCGGCGCCGCGATACTGGTCGAAGGCCTGCTGGCCGAAGATCTCGCGGGTGAGCCGCACACAGTGGCGGAACTTCTCCCAATCCTCGGGGTGGCTCATGTAGTTGAAGCGGATGACAGGATCGGCCTTCGGATCGGCGGAAGCGAGCGTCACGTTGCCGCGCGATTTCGACAGGTTGTAACCCACATGCACCTGGAAACCGTGGCTCTTTGCCGCCGCCTTGCCGTCATAGCTGATCGCCACCGGCAGGAAGTGATACTGGATATCCGGCTGCTTGACGCCGGGGGCCGAGCGCAGGAAGGCGCAGGCCTCGAACTGGTTGGACGTGCCGAGCCCCGACTTGGTGAACATCCACTGCGCGCCGGCAACACCCTGCCAGAACCAGGGTAGCCAGGAATAGAGCGACACCGGCTTGGTCGAGACCTGCTGGAAATAGAATTCCATGTGGTCCTGCAGGTTGGCGCCGACGCCCGGCCGGTCCACCTTCACCTCGATCCCCATCTCCTTCAGATGCTTAGCCGGACCGATGCCCGACAGCATCAGGAGCTTCGGCGAATTGAACGACGAGGCCGAGACGATCACCTCGCGGTTCGCCTTGACCACCTCGACCTTGCCGCCGCGCTCGATCTCGACGCCGACAGCCCGGCCGTTCTCGATCACCACCTTGCGGGCAAGACCGTAGACGAGGTCCACATTGGCCCGCTTCAGCGCCGGCTTCAGATAGGCCGATGCGGCCGACCAGCGCCGGCCCTGATAGATCGTCTGCTCCATCAACCCGAAGCCTTCCTGCTTCGAGCCGTTATAGTCGTCGGTGGCCTCGAAACCCGCCTGCTTGCCGGCCTCGATGAAGGCGTGGAAAAGCGGGTTGCGGAAGCCGCCGCGCTGCACGTGCAGCGGCCCGTCGGTCCCCCGCCATCCCTCTTCGCCGCCGTGGCTGTGTTCCATCCGCTTGAAATAGGGGAGCACGTCGGCATAGGCCCAGCCATTGGCGCCAAGCGCCTCCCAGCGGTTGTAGTCCTCGGCGTGCCCGCGCACATAGACCATGCCGTTGATCGACGATGAGCCGCCGATCACCTTGCCGCGCGGCGCGGTGATGCGCCGGTTGTTGAGAGCAGGCTCGGGCTCTGAGAGATAGCCCCAATTGTAGCGCTTCATGCTCATCGGCCAGGCAAGAGCCGCCGGCATCTGGATAAACGGCCCGAAATCCGACCCGCCCGCCTCGATGACGATAACGCTGTTCTTGCCGTCTTCGGAGAGACGATAGGCAAGCGCCGAGCCCGCCGAGCCGGAACCGATGATGACGAAATCTGCCTGCTGCATGATGAGTTCCATAGCTCGTGGTGTCGTGTCTAAGACCCCGCCCCAACCCCTCCCCACAAGGGGGAGGGGCTTAACCCGCTGCGCTCTTCGGCCCGTTCCAGCGCTGAGCGGTTGCGGCAATCTAGCCCCTCCCCCTTGTGGGGAGGGGTTGGGGAGGGGTCTCTATTTTAAAGTCTCAGTAAGGCGCCTGCACCGGCCCCATGCCGACATAAACCGTCTTGAGCTCCGAATAATGCTCCAGCGCCGCCAGCGAGTTCTCGCGGCCGAAGCCGGACTGCTTGGAGCCGCCGAAGGGGATCTCGACGGGGCAGAGATTGTAGGTGTTGATCCACAGCGTCCCTGCCTCGAGCTGGTCGACGACGCGGTGGGCGCGGGTGAGGTCGGCGCTGAAGACGCCCGCGGAGAGGCCGAATTCTGTGGCGTTGGCGCGCTTTATCACCTCCGCCTCGTCGTCGAAATCGAGCACGCACATGACCGGTCCGAAGATCTCCTCGCGGGCGATGGTCATGCCGTCGGTCACGTCGGAAAACACGGTCGGCTGCACGTAATAGCCTTCACCCGAGACATTGTTCGGAATTCCGCCGCCGGTCAGAAGCGTCGCGCCCTCGGCCTTGCCCTGGTCGATATAGCCGAGCACCTTGTCGCGCTGCGCCTTCGAAACCATCGGACCGACCTGCGTCGCCTCATCCATGGGGTCGCCGATCACCATCGCCTCTGTGCGCGCCTTCAGCCGCTTCAGGAATTCGCCCTTGATGTCCTTCTGCACGAACACGCGTGTGCCGTTGGAGCAGACCTGGCCGGTCGAATAGAAATTGCCGAGCATGGCACCGCCGACCGCACTGTCGATATCGGCGTCCTCAAAGACGATCAGCGGCGACTTCCCGCCGAGCTCCATCGTCACATGCTTGAGATTGCCGGCCGCCGCGGCGGCCACCTTGCGACCTGTCGGGACCGAACCCGTCAGCGATACCTTGGCGACGTCGGGGTGGTTGACGAGCAGGGGCCCGGTGTCGCGGTCGCCCTGGATGACGTTGTAGAGCCCCTTGGGAAGGCCCGCCTCGATCAGGATTTCGGCGATCTTCAGGGCGCCGAGCGGCGTGTTTTCCGACGGCTTGAACACCATGGCGTTGCCGGCGGCCAGCGCCGGTGCTCCCTTCCAGCAGGCAATCTGCTGCGGATAGTTCCAAGCGCCGATGCCGACGCAGACGCCGAGCGGCACGCGCTTGGTGTAGGCGAAATCGCCGCCGAGCGGGATGTAGGAGCCGTTGAGGCCGGCCGCGATGACGCCGCCGAAGAACTCGAAGCTGTCGGCGCCCGAGGTCGGATCGGCGACGATGGTCTCCTGGATCGGCTTGCCGGTGTCGAGCGTTTCGAGTTCCGAGAGCTCGCGGTTGCGCTCGCGCATGATGTCGGCGGCGCGCTTGAGGATACGGCCGCGCGGCGTCGGGCTCATCGCCGCCCATTCCGGCTGCGCACGCTTGGCCGCGGCGATCGCCTTTTCGACGATCGCGGGTGTTGCCGCATGCAGGCGCGCGATCACCTCGCCGGTCGCCGGATAGAGGCTCTCGATCACGCTGCCGGCGGCATCCTCGACATATTCGCCGTCGATGAAATGCGAGGCTTTCGGCTGGGCTTTCAGGGTCACGGTGTCAGTCCTCTTTGGAATGCGGCGCCAGCGCCGAGCTGATGTAATCTTCGGTAAGCGATATCGAGGCCTCGATGCTCACGGGAACCGATCTCAGACTTTGCCTGATGTAGAGCCCGTCGATCATCGCGGCCGCGCCTTCGGCAATGCGTTCCGCGGCGTCGGCGGGGCAAAGCCGCTTGAGGTCGGCAAGCAGGTTGGAGCGCAGCCGCCGCGCATAGATCACCAGGAACCGGCGCGTCTCTTCCGAACGCTGCGCCTCGGCGTAAAAGGCAAGCCAGGCCGCGATCGTCTCAGGCGCGAACTGGTCCGCCTGGAAGTTGACGCGGATGATGGCCGACAACCTCGCCCGCGGCGTGTCGGCTCTTTTCAGCGCCTTCACGCTGTCGTCGCGCAGCTGCCTTAGAAGAAAGCGGATGGTCTCGATAAGAAGCCGGTCCTTGCTGCCGAAATAGTGGTGCGCCAGGGCAGGCGAGACGCCGGCGCGCCGGGCGATCTCTGACATGGTCACGGTCAGCGAGCCGCGATCGCCGATGACGCTCAGCGCCGCGTCGACAAGCGCCTTGCGACGAACAGGTTCCATTCCGACTTTCGGCATACGGGCAGCTCCGATGTTGGTTCATCATATTTTTGATTGACTGATCAATCAATAAAAATCTGTCGTATGCTTCGCAGGCTATATTTCCTTTTACTTTTCAACCGTTGACTCATATCCTGACGGCAACCGGGAGGTGCATGATGACCGACGTTCCAAGAGAAATGTCCTTTTCGTCCCTGCAGTCCAAATGGGTCTGGTTTGTCGCCCTGGGCGTACTACTGCTGGTCTGCGGCGTCATCGCCGCCGCCAACGTTTTCATGGCCACCGTCGTATCGGTGTTTTACGTCGGCATGCTGATGCTGGCGGGCGGGGTGGTCTATCTCATCCACGCATTCCAGGTGCGCACCTGGAACCAGGTTCTCTTCTGGGCGCTGAGCGGCGTGCTCTACGTCATGGCCGGCGTCTTCGCCTTCATGAACCCCATCCTGGCTTCGGCGGCGTTGACGCTATTCCTGTCGATCGCGCTGCTGATTGCCGGCATCTTCCGCCTCTGGGTGGGCATGCGCATGCGCCCGACGAAGGGCTGGGGCTGGGTCGTCGCCAGCGGTCTCATCACCGCGCTCGCGGGCTTCGTCATCGCGCTCGGCTGGCCCGTTAACAGCCTGTGGATCCTCGGTCTTTTCCTTGCCGTGGACCTGCTGATCCAGGGCTGGACGATGCTCGCGTTCGGCCTTGCGTTGCGCAGCTAATTTGTCCTCGCAATTCACAGCCGCGTCTCACGCTTTGTTTCTTTTTTGACAAGAGCGTGAGTGAGGGCTAAAATTCGGCCCCATAAAAGGCAACCGAACAGCCGGCAACGAGGTCGGCACGCGTCGGAATAATCACCCGCCCCCAGCAGGACACAGTCTGTCCAAAGAGGTACAGGGAGGACTATCATATGCCGATGGTAACTGTTTCCATTTCTCCGCTGCAGGCCGCCGATATCCGTACGGCTGTCGATAATGGCGACTATGCGTCCAGCAGCGAAGTCGTGCGTGAAGCGTTGCGGCTGTGGGATGCAGCCCGCAAGCTTGACGGCTACAACAGTGGAGTGCTCGATCACGATGGCGCGCATCTTGGCGGCAAGTGCGTGGCCGACATGTTCGCCGACCACGAGGCCGAGCATCGCCGGTCCGCCTAAGGCCCGGCTCAACGAAAAGCGATCGGCCATGCCGGTCGCTTTTTAGCGAACTTTCACAAAAGTTTCATACTGGAGAAAGGCTTCATTGACCCTTCTCCCGCAAGGTCCTGCGGAAAAATAATAATCACAGTGGAGAATGGCATGTCCTTGGCTGCCACCGCCGAGCCCGCCCTCGTCCGTCGCTATGCCAGCGATCAGATCGTAACCCTTGCCAAACTCGTCGTCGAAAACGCTTTTCAGCCGATCGTTGAAACCAACACCGGCGTCGCCTTCGGCTATGAATCGCTGATGCGCGGTCAGGACCGCATCGGCTTCAATTCGCCGCTCGAAATTCTCGATGAGGCCCACAGGCACGACCAGCTGCTACAGCTCGAACAGATGGTGGCGAGCCGTGCGCTCGCGAAATTCGCGACGGTTCCCAATTTCGCCAATGCCACGCTGTTTCTCAATCTCGATGTCCGCCTGATCCCCTATGGCGAACGGATCGTCGAAAGCCTGCTGCATCATCTAAAGCTCGCCAGCATCCCGCCATCCTCGATCTGCTTCGAGTTCTCCGAGCGGTTCGACAATACCAGCGTGCCGGAATTCTCGGCGCTGGTCTCGCTGCTGCGTAAGGCCGGTTTCAAGCTGGCGATCGACGATTTCGGCGTCGGCCACGGCGAGATGAAGCTACTGTGCGACTATCCCGTCGATTACCTCAAGGTCGATCGCCACTTCATCGCCGATATCGACGGCAGCCCTCGCAAGCGGCATCTGTTGAAGAACATCGTCCATATCGCCCATGTCCTCGGCACCCGCGTCATCGCCGAGGGTATCGAGACGGAAGCGGAATTCGTCGCCTGTCGCGAATTTGGCGTCGATCTCGTACAGGGCTGGTTCATCTCGCGGCCGACCACGCATGTCTCCGAACTGGTGCCGTCCTTTCCGCATCTGCAGGACCTCGGCAAGAGCAAACGCAACAACCAGTCGCTCGACGAAATCCTCATCCGCAAGCAGATCGAGGTGCTGCCCACCGTCTTCGAGAACGACACGATCGACAGCGTCTTCGAAGTCTTCCGCCGCAACCCGCAGCAGGCCTTCTTCCCGGTTCTCAACGCCAATGGCGAGCCGCGCGGCATCCTGCACGAGCGCCACCTGAAGGAATACATCTACCACCCCTTCGGCCGCGATCTCCTGAAGAACAAGGTCTACGAGCGCACCATCTCCAACTTCGTCGAGATGGCGCCGATCGTCGGCCTGGATTCCGATGCCGAGCAGCTGATGGCGATCTTCGCCAATATGGAAGGCAGCAACTGCCTGCTCCTGACCGAGAACATGCGCTACGCCGGCGTCGTGTCGGCCGCCTCGCTCATCAAGGTCATGAACGAGAAGAAGCTGAAGACCGCGCAGGACCAGAACCCGCTCACCGGTCTGCCCGGCAACCACGCCATCCGCGATTTCATGCGCGACGCCAGCCGCGACGGCGATGATGTCAGGCACTTCTGCTACTGTGACTTCGACAACTTCAAGCCGTTCAATGATGCCTACGGCTTCCATCTCGGCGACCACGCCATCTCGCTCTTCGCGGCGCTGATGCGCCGTTATTTCTTCGCCGAACGCCACTTCCTCGGCCATGTCGGCGGCGACGATTTCTTCATCGGCGTGCGCGGCTGGAACAAGGAAGAACTGACGGAAATCCTCGACCGCCTGATCGGCGATTTCCATGAGGATGTGCTGCATCTCTATTCCGATGCCGACCGTGCGGCGGGCCGCATTCGCGGCCACGACCGCGCCGGCGTCGAAGCGCTCTTCCCGCTCATGCGCTGCTCGATCGGCGTGCTGGAATTGCCCGAGGGGCTCGTCATCGACGATATCAGCCGCGTCAGCGCCGCCATCGCGCAGATCAAGGCGGAAGCCAAGGAGAGCGACGAGGGGCTTGTCTTCCATCTTCTGGGCGAGGCGAATTGACGCTCCGGCGCTTCCGGCCTTCTCAAGCCCCGAAAGCTGAACTATCTCCTCTCGGATAGGAACCGAGGAGATCCGTTCATGCCCTTGCCCACGCATATGCGTTTCGTCGATCTGCCGAGCTTCGGCGCGCCCGAGGTGATGACGATCGCGACCGGGCCGCTGCCGGTGCCGGGCGAGGGGCAGATCCTTGTCCGCACCGAGGCTATAGGCGTCAACCGGCCTGACGTGGCCCAGCGTCAGGGCAGCTATCCGCCGCCGAAGGACGCCAGCCCCATCCTCGGCCTCGAACTGGCCGGCGAGGTCGCGGCCATCGGCCCCGGCGTTACCGGCTATTCGATCGGTGACAAGGTCTGCGGTCTCGCCAATGGCGGCGCCTATGCCGAATATGGCCTGCTGCCCGCGGGCCAGGCCTTGCCCTATCCCAAGGGCTTCGATGCGGTGAAGGCCGCGGCCCTGCCGGAAAACTATTTTACCGTCTGGGCCAACCTCTTCCAGATGGCCGGCCTTACAGAGGGGGAAACCGTGCTCATCCACGGCGGCTCCAGCGGCATCGGCACGACGGCCATCCAGCTTGCCCGCGCCTTCGGCGCCGAGGTCTTCACGACCGCCGGTTCCGCCGAGAAGTGCGAAGCCTGCGTCAAGCTCGGGGCCAAGCGCGCCATCAACTACAAGACCGAGGATTTCGCCGAGATCGTCAAGGCGGAGACCGGGGAGGGTGTCGATATCATCCTGGACATGATCGGCGCCGCCTATTTCGAAAAGAACCTCGCCACGCTCGCGAGGGATGGCTGCCTCTCCATCATCGCCTTTCTCGGCGGTGCGGTGGCCGAAAAGGTCAACCTGGCGCCGATCATGGTCAAGCGCCTGACCGTCACCGGCTCGACGCTGCGTCCGCGCACCGCGGAGGAAAAGCGCGCCATTCGCGACGATCTCCTCTCGCACGTCTGGCCGCTGCTCGACGAGGGCAAGGTTACCCCCGTCATCCATCAGACCTTCGCCTTCGAGGACGTGGTCGCCGCCCATCGCCTGATGGAAAGCAGCAGCCACATCGGCAAGATCATGCTGCGTCTCTGACGATCAGGCTGCCGCCGGCTCTTGCGTCTTGTTGCCGGCGGTCTGGATCGACAGCGAGATCAGGATCGTCACGATCCCCGGCAACGCCATCAGCACGAATAGCCAGTGTGCGGCCGATATTCCGCCGGCGATGCCATCAGGCGCAAGCAGGCCGGTGCTGTTGACGATGACGCCCGCGAAAGCCGCGCCGAATGCGCTGCCGAGCGACTGAACGGTGGTGATTGCCGCCGAAGCCTTGTCCTGCTCCGAGGTGGCGACGATGCGAAGCACTTTGGTCACCAGATGTGCCCAGCCGAGCCCGACCCCGAACCCCATCAGGAACATGAATATGACGGCGGGCGCGAGCCGCACGAGGCTGCCGGCCTGGTTGTCCCGTGCCAGAAAGATCGCCAACGCCGCAACCGCAATCGTTTCGACCACACAGCCGGCGACGATCGCGCGGCCGGCGCGCCTGCCCGAAAGCGAGGCGCTGAGGAACGCGGCTGCCGTCCAGCCGAGCGCGACGAGTGCTGTGAGATAGCCCGATTCCAGGGGGCTGACACTGTGCAGCGACTGCAGGAAATACGGAATGTAGATGTCGCTGGTCAGCACCAGCATCAGTAGGAACATCGTCAGGTAGACCCGGGCGATCGGCATGCCGAAGGTGACGGCGCCTGATGGCAGCAGGCGGTTTTCACTCCGTCGTTCGATCCCGAGCATGGCGAACACGGCAATAAGGGACGCCGCGACGAGCAGCGCCTTCGATTGCGTGGCCTCGATCGTGCCGGCAATGCTGACCAGCAGCACGGCTGCGAGCAACAGCCCGATCTGCACAAGCGGCGTTCGACCGGGAGCCCGGTCGTCATGCGCCGACGGCAGCAGAACGGGTGCCAGTACGGCCATGAGTACACTAACCGGAACAATCAGCATGAAGGCATGTCGCCAGGCGCTTCCATCGGAGAACAGGCCGCCGAGGCTCGGGCCGAGCAGCGTCGCCACGCCCCATATCGCGGCGTAGAGCGTCGAAGCCTTGCGCCACAGGTGCTCGGGATAGGCAAAGCGGATGAAGGCATAGGCGAGCCCGCCCAAAGCGCCAGCCCCGAACCCCTGCACGGCGCGTCCGGCAAGAATGACCGGCATGGAGGGCGCCAGCGCGCAGATCAGGCTGCCGGCGGCAAACATCAGCGCGCCAGCCACGTAAACCGTGCGTAGGCCGATCCCGCGCGGTCGCATGGCGACGAAGATGGAGCCGAGCACAGCGGAAGCGACGAAAAGCGTCGTCACCCAGGAGAGCAGTTCCAGCCCGCCGATATCGCGCACGATCGATGGCGCGATGGTCGCCATGATGTAGGCTTCGACCGCATAGAGCGTCACGCCGCCGCCGAGCATCAGCGTGGCGGCCAGAACCGGCCTGGAAAAGAGATGAAAGACGGAGGAGCGCTCCGTCGCGACGTCATCGATGCTGCTCATGCGGAATGCCTTGAATGTTTCCTGGAGAGTTTTTTGCAAGTTATAGCGCAGCACGCAGCCGGGCACGGCTAGGCCGTTTGCCGGGAGGTTCGCGGGGTTCGTTCGAGAAACAGCAGCAGCCCGATCGAGCCAAGCCCGATCGCAGCCGCGAAGATCGCCGTGCCGGAATAGCCGGTGAAGCCGGTACCGATCGCAAAGACCGACGCGCTCAAGCCGTTGGCGATGAAGGTGTTGACCGAGATCAGCGAGCTGCCGAGCCCCGGTCGATCGGCGATCAGGTCTTGCAGGTAGGTGATGGGAACGCTGAGGATCGCTGCCGCGCCGCAGGCATTGATCGGTACCAGCGCGTAGATCTGCCAGGGCGCCGAGGCGAATCCGAGAAGGACCAGATAGAGACAGTAGATCGTGGCCCCGAACGCCAGCACATGCACGCTGCGAAACCGCCGCTGCAGCCCGCCCCACATCATCATGAAGGGCATCTCCAGGAAGGCGACGAGGCCTGCCATGAAGCCGACATCGACGACGCTGCCACCGGCCGAGTGTGTGATGATCAGCGGCGACACCACCGAGCTCACGCGCTGCAGTCCGAGAAGCGAGGCGATGATGCCGATCCGCGCCAGCACATGCGGCGACAGCAGCCGGCCGAGCGACGAAAAGAACCCGATATGTACGGGCGGCGGCCCCTCGCGTTTCGGCGCCGGCTTGGCGACGAACAGGTAGAGAGAGAAGCAGACGAGGCTCGCAATGCCGGCGATGCCATAGGCCGGCATCATCGATTGCGAATGAATGAGATAGAGCCCGATCAGCCCCGGCGCCAGCGCCCACGAACCCGAGAACAGGGCGCGCACGGTCGAGGTTATCGCCGCCGCCTGTCCCCGGTCCATGGTGTTCGTCGTGGTACGGATGCTGGCGAACAGGATCGAATAGGTGGAATTGCTGATGGGAATGAGCACCAACATCGAGAACACGAAGACGGCCGCCGTGCGGAACTCGTAGATCAGCCCGAAACCCAGCATGCCCGAGACCGACAGCGCCAGCACCAGCGGCCGCCGGTCGCTGAGCTTGTCGGACCAGATGCCGAGCGTAAGGCTGGTGCAGACATTGACCGCCGCAGCCAGGAAGATCAGCCCGGAATAGGCCCGGTCCGAAAGCCCGAGCTCGTTGATCCCGATGATCGACTGATACGGCATCGTCGACGCATAGGTGAAGGCAAGCGCGATCAGCGTCAGCGTCGGAATACGGATCCTGGCGTCGCGCAGGATGGAAGAAAAAGCGGATGGCATGGCGTGATTCCCTATGCCCCAGCTATAAATCAGTAGTGTGCTTTCGAATAAGCAAAGTTTGTGATGGCGAAGGTCAAATCGCGTGATGAGTGGTCGGATTTCGTGATTGCCGGCTCTACAGCCCAATCCGCCCGAATGCCGGGATCTTGACTCCCGGATTGGCGACATCGACACCCGCGACCAGTCCCATGAAATGCACCTCGAAGCCGCTGCGCGCGCCGGCGGCGATGCCGACGAGCCCGTAGAGCGTCGCGTGCATGTCGCGGCCATCGGCATCGATCTCGAACATCCGGCCATCCGTCAGGAAATCGCGGCCCACGGCATCGGGCGGCAGCACCGCGCCGAGGTCGGGTACCGCCCTCAGCACATGGGCGACGAAGCTGTTGGAATTCGGGCCGGGATAGATGCGGTAGTCGCCGACACCGGAATAGGGGTAGGACTGGATCGCGCTCTCGACGGCGGGAATGAGACGGGTTGCCTCGGCGCCCTTGATGGCGCGCACGATGCGCGGCCGGTTCGAATACCAGTAGGCATCCGCCACGTAGTTGTTGCGGCGGATCGGCGAACCCCAGCCGACCTTGTCGTAGCGGTTATAGGCAGTATCGCCAGTCGCCTTCGTCACGATCCAGGAATGGCTGGCGACGGCGCCTTTCAGCCCGCCGGTGCTCGCCGACATGATGTAAATCGCCGCCTCAGGGTCCGCATCCGGCTTCGGCAGCACGCCGGACGTGCCCCAATCGGCCTCACGCCAGCTCTTCGGGTGGTTCTGTAGCGACCACCAGCCGGCCGCAGCAAGCGCGGGAAGAATGTAGATGACGAGGATGAGGAGCAGGAGCCGTTTGAGATGACGCATGGAAACGCCGGTGACCTTCCGATGGCGGGGTTGCGGGTGGACCATTCACGGCCAGGGTGGCGCAATTGAGCCTTCTTTCCGGGGTTGCTTTATCACGCCCATCCTCTAAGGCTGGCAGCCTCTCAGAACTGCAGGAAACCCGCCATGAACAATCCCGTTACCGTTGAAGTCACCCGCGGCGCGCTCGTCGAAAGCCGGCATCGCGGATCGGTGATCGCGGTGGATGGCGACGGCAAAGTCGTGTTCTCGCTGGGCGATGTCGATGCCGGCGTCTTTCCGCGCTCGGCATGCAAGGCCATGCAGGCGCTGCCGCTGGTCGAAGGCGGGGCGGCGGATGCCTATGGCTTCGGCAACAGGGAACTGGCGCTCGCCTGCTCCTCGCACAATGGCGAGGAGGAGCATGTCGCGCTCGCCGCCTCGATGCTGGCGCGCGCCGGTCGTGACGTCGAAACGCTGGAATGCGGCGCCCACTGGTCGTCGAGCCAGAAGGTGCTGATCAAACAGGTCCGCAGCATGGACAAGCCGACGGCCCTTCACAACAATTGCTCCGGCAAGCATGCCGGCTTCGTCTGCACCTGCTGCCATGGCGGCATCGATCCAAAGGGCTATGTCGGCTATGATCACCCGTTGCAGCAGGAGATCCGCGGCGGGATGGAAAGCCTCACCGGCGCCGTGCTCGGCCACGACAATTGCGGCACCGACGGCTGCTCGATCCCGACCTACGCCGTTCCGCTGCGCGGCCTCGCGCACGGCTTCGCGAAGATGGCGACCGGGGCCGGCCTCGAGCCGCTACGCGCCAAGGCCTCGCGTCGTCTGATCGAGGCCTGCATGGCCGAGCCCTTCTATGTTGCCGGCACCGGCCGCGCCTGCACGGCACTGATGCAGGTCGCACCCGGCCGCATCTTCGCCAAGACGGGCGCCGAGGGTGTCTTCTGCGCCGCCATTCCCGAGCAGGGCATCGCCATCGCACTGAAGTGCGACGACGGCCATTCGCGCGCCGCCGAGGTGATGGTCGCCGCCACGCTCGCCCGCTTCTTCGAGAAGGACAGCGAGATTCGCACAGCCCTGGAGGCCATGGCCACCGTGAGCATGCGCAATTGGAACGGCATCCATGTCGGCGACGTTCGCGCTGCGGCTGTGCTGGCAGCATAGGTCGTGCCGAAATGATGCATTTCGGTGATGAAATGTAGAATTAACTAATGCATGCGAAACTAAGCGCCACGACAACGCATGCGGTTCTTCTGATTTAAGGTACGCTTGGCACAGTATATCGAACGCCATGAGGGCAGGATATGTTTGCAGGCCGCTATCTCTGGTGGATGCTGATCGCGATCGCGGTCTTCCTGTTCTTCACCATGTGCTTCGATTACGTGACCTGGCTGAGCGTCGTCATCTCCGGCTGCACCCGCGTCGCCGGCTCCTGCGGACCGCTGATCCTGACCATGTCCGGTTCGATGAAACCGTCAGGCGTCTATCTCGCCGGCGGCATCATCCTCGTCGTCACCTTCGCGCGCATCCACTATATCGGGTTGAACTGGTTATGGGCGCTGGTCGCCGCCGTCTGGTTCGTGGCATCCGCGCCGTTCCCGTTGCTTCTGGCGAGCGGCTGGACCGGCCAGCTGAAGCCACAGGCCGTGCTCGAAGCGCTGCCGGTCTCGTTCCTGTTTCTCGTCACCTTCTGCATCTACATCTGCTCCGCCTTCGAGGAGAGCGGTACCAAACCATTCGGCGTCTGGCGGCCGGTGCGGCTGGCGGCGCATCTTTCGGCCATCTATTGCGCGCTACTGGCACTCGCCGAGACCTCCGCCTTCGCGACGATCCCCGGCCGCATGCTGGGAGAGCCCGGTTTGACGGCAGTCGTCGCCGGCCTGCAGCCGGGCCTTCAGGATATCCTGACGCTCGGTTCCAACGACCGTATGCTGGCGCTGATCGCCTTGGGGATCTTCGTCGGCTGCATGGCGTTCAGTATCCTGCAGGAACACCGCGACGCCCTGCATGCGCGTTTCGTTCAGCCGATCATGCTTCGCGGATCGCGACATTGAGGTCACGATAGGGCGCAAGCGCCGTCGGCCTGTCCGTCGCGACGATCAGGCCCGAGATATCGGCGATCGGCAGCACATGGCAGGCGGAGACGCGATCGAGTTTTTCTTCCGTCAGCAGCACATGCGTTTCCGCAGCACTGCCGGCGATATGCCGCTTGATGGCCGCCTCCTCGAAATCACCGGTCGAAAGCCCGTGGACCGGATGCGCCGCCGTCACGCCGAGAAAGAAGATATCCGGCCGAAGCTGCGAGATCGCCGCCATCGCCACGGCGCCGGTCGCCACCATCGAATGTTTGTAGAGCCTGCCGCCGATCAGGATCACCTCGGCGGTCGGGTGATGCTCGAGCTCCGAGGCGATGGTCGGGCTGTGTGTGACAATGGTGAAGCCGAAGCCGGTGGGCAACTGCCGCGCCACCTCAGCCGTCGTCGTTCCGCCGTCGAGAAAGATCATCTGCCCCGGCTGGATCATGCCGGCGGCCTTGGCGCCAAGCTTCTGCTTGGCCTCGGAGGCAACCGTCCGCCGCGCCGAGAAATCCGGCAATGCCGGCGCGATCGGCAGGGCGCCCCCATGCACCCGCTTCAGCAACCCCTCGGCCGCCATCTCCCGCAGATCCCGCCGGATCGTGTCCTCAGACAAGGAGAACTCCTCGGCGACGCGCTTGGCGATAACCTGGCCGTCGCGGCAGAGGATGTCGAGGATGAGCGATTTGCGCTGGGTGGTGAGCATGGCGATCCTGCACGAAAATGGACGCAATATCACGATACTGCACGAAATGATTCGACAATCAAGAAATATCATGCATTTTCGTGCGACCCCGTGCATGAAGCCGGGAGAGCACAGGAGAATGACCATGTTGATCTTGATTGCAGGCCCCTACAGATCCGGCACCGACGACGATCCCGCCAAGATGGCGGAGAACCTCAGGCGCCTAGAGGAGCCGTCTTATGCATTGTTCCAGGCCGGACACGTGCCGATGATTGGCGAATGGGTGGCGCTGCCGATCTGGCATGCAGCCGGCGGCCAGAATATCGGCGACGATCTCTACGAGGAAATCTTCCACCCCGTCGCCGGCCGCCTGCTGCAATTGTGCGACGGTGTGCTGCGGCTGGAAGGCGCGTCCAAGGGTGCCGACAACGATGTCAGGATCGCCAACGAACGCGGCATCCCTGTCTGGTATCGGCTGGAGGATGTGCCGGGCTGCGCCAGGGCCGCATAACGCGGAATCGAGGCCGGTTCGCCGGCCTCGATTCCGGCATGTTCGATCAGCCCGGGCCGCGCTATAAAGCTAACGGAAAAGGGAGATGATCATGCCGACTTTATATTTCGGGAAGGGCAGCTGTGCGCTTGCCAGCCTTATTGCGCTGGAGGAATCCGGCCTGTCGTTCAACGCCCATAAGCTCAACCTCGCCAATGGCGACCAGCGCACGCCCGATTTTCTCAAGATCAACCCCAAGGGTCGCGTTCCCGCGCTGGTCACCAGGCGCGGCACGCTGACCGAAACGCCGGCGATCCTCGCCTATGTCGCGGCGATGGCACCCGAGGCGGGTCTGGCGCCGCTGGACGATCCCTTCGAATTTGCCCGCCTGCAGGCCTTCAACAACTACATCTGCTCGACCGTGCATGTGAACCACGCGCACCGCCCGCGTGGCAGCCGCTGGGCGGATGATCCCGCCGCGCTCGAGGCGATGAAGGCCAAGGTGCCGCAGACCATGACGGAAAGCTTCACGCTGATCGAGGAGACCATGTTCGAAGGCCCTTGGGTCATGGGCGAACGTTATACCGTCGCCGATCCCTATCTCTTCGTCATGACCGACTGGCTCCCAAGCGATGGCGTCGACCCCGCCCGCTTCCCGAAGGTCGCCGCGCACCACGCGCGGATGCTGGAGCGCCCGGCGGTGCAGCGCGCGCTGCAGAGGGAGAAGATCTAGCGGAGCGAACTCTATCGCCGAAATGCAGCCGAAAGCCGCTTCGGCGCGCGAAGCAGCCACGCGCCGATCAGCCTCTCCGTGAGTTCGGCATCGTCGATCTCCTCGGCGCGGAGCGGCATATAAGGCCAGCCCACATAGTGAGCGGTCTGGAAGTAGATGTGCGGCGCCATCTCGATCAGTCGCTCCTTGTCGTCGATCGAGATCGGAATGACCAGCGTCGCCTCGTCCTTGACCGTGACGAACGCCTTGCCCCCGACCTTCAGCGCCGGATTGCCATAGGACGTACCCTCTTCCACGCCCGGCAGGCCAGCCTGCGCGGTCAGTCGCTTCACGCGTGTGAACTGGATGTCGGTACTGTCGGGCATGGCAGTCCTCGCGCCGGTTTGCAGGGATGGTAGCAGGTTTTGGGAGCGCTGAGCGGGTCTTGTTCTCCTCCCGGTCAACGGCCCGATCCTCTCCTGCAACCACGGGATTTCCAAGCGCTGAATGCCTCCGTGATCTCGCGCGCCGGCAAAGGTCGCCTCCATAAAAACCGACATATGCGCGCGCTATTCAGGCTGTTGTCAGGTGAATCGCATCTTCAGCACCTGCGAGATCGAGACGTCTCGGGCAGGTGCGGAGCAGGGGCGAATGACAAGAACTGAACTGGTCAGGTCTCTCTGGCTACCGTTGGTGGTCGTCATCCTGTTTGCCGCAGCCATTGGTCTGCGGCCGCTGATGCCGATCGATGAGACGAGGTATCTCACCGTTGCGTGGGAGATGTATGTCCGCGGCGGCTGGTTCGATCCGCTGACATTGAATTTCGCTCCCTATCATCACAAGCCGCCATTGCTGTTGTGGCTCATCAACATGTCCTGGGCTGTCTTCGGGAGCAGCCGCTGGGCCGCCACCGTGCCCGTCGTGCTGATGGCGATGGCGAGCGTCTACCTCACGGGGATACTGGCGCGTCTCCTGTTTCCCGTCGAACTCGCCGATCGAAACCGCACGAACCTGATCACGGTCGCCGGTGCGCCCTTCCTGACCTACGGCACGATCATCATGTTCGATGTCACGCTGACCGTCTTCGTCCTCCTGTCGCTGATCGGCGTCGTGCTTTATGCCCGGGAGAGACATTGGCGGCATATTCTCCTGATCGGCGTGGCGTTGGGGCTCGGCGGTTTGACCAAGGGTCCGTTCGCTCCCTTCTGCATCTTCTTCCCGATCCTGCTCGCGCCCTTCTGGGCGAAGCGCCTCGGCAATATCTGGACATGGTATGTCGGCAACGCGCTGGCAGGCGTCATCGCTCTTGCCATCGTGCTTGTCTGGCTGGTTCCGATGCTTGCCCAGGCCGACGGCGATTTCGCCTATTGGCTGCTTTGGAAGCAGACGGTCGGACGGGTGACGGGTGACATCGACGCGCATCTGGCGCCGTTCTATGCCTACCTGCCGCTGCTGCCGGCCATGCTGGTCCCCTGGATATTTCTTCCGCGCTTCTGGAAGGAGAGCATGAAGCTTCGCGCGCAATTCGCGACAAGCGAGGGCATGCGGTTCCTGATATGCTGGCTTGTGCCGACCTTCATCGGCTTTTGCCTATTTAGCAACAAGCAGCCGCACTATCTGATGCCCCTGGTTCCCGGCGCGATGATCCTTGCGGCGCTCTGCCTGCGAACGATCCCGACGGTGAAGCTGGCGCAGACCACGGCCCTGATGGTTGGCCTCTTGGTGGTGGGCCAGGCCGTTGCGGCCGCAACATTCCTGCACCGCTACGATCTGACTGATATGGCGACGTACATCCGGGACAATCCGGAACGCGACTGGGCCTTTGTCACCAATTACCACGGCGAGTTCGGCTTTCTGGCGCGTCTGCAAAGGCCGATTGACGAAGTGCAGCCCGACGAACTCGCCAAATGGTACCAGGATCACCCGAACGGCTACGCCATCATGATCTACCGTGAGCCCGAAGAGGTTTCCGCCTATCTCCGGGTCGCCGATAATCCCTACCGCTCGCGCAATATGGGTGTGTTTGCCCGCGATGTGACCGAGGACAGGATGTCGGTGGCATCAGGGGAGGCGCCCGTGAACAGCGTCGGCCTACGGTAGTTCGAGGCACCGCCCGGTCGCGCCGGCGCCCATAGGCACGGATCCGCGAGGAGATGGCCGACACACTGAAGCAGTGTCCCTGATCTGATGTCAGACGGGTTCCTGCGACCGCGCCGCCTGCATGGCGAGATAGGCCGGGCGCGACTGGCAGCGTTTGATCCAGGCGGCGATATGGGGATGCGTGTCGAACAGATACTGCTCCGACTGCGCGTAGCGCATGACCTCAGCGAGGTTGAGGTCGGCCACCGTAAAGCGTCCGCCGACCAGATAGTCCGATGTCGCCAGATGCGCGTCGAGCATGGCGAGCGGCTTCTTCAGCGAACGGCAGGATACGGCGATCGTCGCCTGCCCCTCTTCGGTGTTTTCTTTTCCGTTGTCGTAGGTCTGGACCATCCTGACGGTATGCGGCTCCACCTCGTTCGCCGCCCACAGCGTCCACATCGTGATTAAACCGTCTTCCTCGACTGTTTGGCCGGCAAGCTCGCCGCCGTCCTTTCGCGCAAGGTAGAGCGTAATCGCCAGCGACTCGTGCATGACGATGCCGCCGTCCTTGATGCTGGGGATCAGGCCAAGCGGGTTGATCGCTACAAATTCGGCCGACAGCGTGTTGAGCGGCGCGTCCGGTGAAAGCGGGTTTTCCAGTCGGCGCGCCTGCAACACCGGCACGGAGGTGAACGGAAGGCCGAGTTCTTCCGCCATCCAGTAGACGCGCGAGGCGCGCGAGCGGTAGACGCCATAGATTGTCAGCATGCCGATGTCCCTTGCTTGGCCGATGTGGTGCTTGCTTGAGTGGGCAGACTAGTGGCCGGCGGTCGCCGATGAAAGGGCGGCTCGCTGATGGTTCAATGAAAGCTTTTGATATCAGGCGTTTGCGGCTCACGAAACGCGGTTGCGCTCGATCGTCAGTTGAGGGTAGGCGGCATCGCCCGCCGCCGCAAGCTCGCCGGTCACCTTCTTCACCCATTCGAAGCCGAGCACCGCGCCATCGGGCGTGTCCTCGAAGACATTGTCGGTGATGACAGCCGATCCGGCGCCCTCGGCGACCGACACCGCGCAGCCGATCCTGGCCTTGCGGATGATGTTGCCCGTCACGACGAGATTGCGCAGATAGGGCCCCCAGCCGAGCTGCAGCCCCCAGCGCGGCGCGCCTTCCACGACATTGCCGGAGATCAGCGTGTCGGCTTCCGCCGCGATCCCGATCCCGAAGCCGACGTCGGGTCTGTAGGGTCCCTCGAGCGTCAGGTTGCGGATCACGTTGCCGGTCACGCTGGCCAGTCGTCCGCCTTGGTCGAAATTGGCGATCGATATGCCGTTCGCGGCACCGTCGATCATGTTGTTGGCAACGACGGCGCCTTCGAATTCGAACTCGACATAGATGGCGGTCTCGCCTGAGCGCAGGCACTGGTTGCCCGATATCTGCACGTTGGAGCCGGAATTGGCGCGGATGGCGGTGAAGGCGCAGTCGGAAACGTGGTTGTTCGCCACCATCACGTTGTCGGCGCGGAAGATGTTGATGCCGTTGCCGTTCTGCCCGGTGCCGCCGTCGTTGGCACGGATCCGGTAGACCCGGTTGTTGGTCACGATGGCGTTGTCGGTCGCCTTCTTCCAGCGGTGCACGAGAATGCCGCCATTGCCGCAGTCGAACACCGCATCGCCGGTCACCGATACCCCGTTGGTTTCCACCGCGTAGATGCCGGATTGTCCGGCGCCCGATATGCGGCTGCGTTCGATCCGCCCGCCGCAACGCTCCAGCTGCACGGCATGCTTGCGGCTGCCCAGGATCTCGCAATTGTCGATGACAACCTCGTCGACACCGGTGAACTGTACCAGCGCGTTGGCATAGTCGCCGAGCCAGCGATTCTGGCCGTCGATGACGATGTTGGACAGCTCGATGCGCCTGACGTTCTCGGCTGAAAACAGATGCCCGTCGCCGGTGTAGACGATCCGCGACGCGCCGGGAACGCCTGTGATCCTGGTATTATCGGGCAGCGTCAGATTGGAGACCTTGTAGGTCCCCGGCGGCAGGAACACCGGCACGTCTGCCCGCGATGCTTCATCGATCATCCTCTGCAGGCTGACGCTCTTGCGGTCGCCGGCGTCGGGCAAGGTCTTGTATTTCACGGGGTCGATCGAGCCGCGCAGATCCGGCTGCGGGCTTGCCGCGAAGGCGCGCGGCGCGAGAAGGGCTGCGGCCGATGCCGCGGTCAGGCCAAGCATCGCCCGGCGCGTCGAAGTTAACGATTGGTTCTTCATGATCCCGCACACGCAGGAAACGTGCCATCAGATGTATATCGTTTTGAAACAGTGGATATAGTTCGAAAAATCATAGTCTATAATTGTGGGACCGTTTTTGTTCTTTTGTTCATTGTTCAGTTTAAATCTCTGAATGCGAATATAGGCTGGTTCTTAGTGCAATTTTTTTGAGTTCGCTGTTGGGAGCGGCGGGCTGGAGCGGATGATATGAATGAACGGAGTGCGAAACGTCACGGAGACGCGCTGGATGAAGCGGTAGATCGCGTGGTTTCAGCAACCGAAGCGCTGGTGGTCGCGAATGCCGGCAAAGCTTCCGACAGTATCGAAAGCCTCTCCCTCAAGGCCATTCATGAACTTCCTGACTTTTTCTACGTCAAGGATCGTGCCAGCCGTTTCCTCTTCGCGAACGCCACGACGGCGCACAGCCTCGGCTTCTCCAACACGGCCGAACTCTCCGGCAAGTCGGATTTCGATCTGTACGATTTCGAGACGGCGCAGCGCTATTTCGACATCGAGCAGGCCATGATGACATCGGGCGAGCCGCTCATCGATATGGAGGAGGTCACGCCCTCCCGGATCGGGGAAAAGGCGGCTTGCCGGCTGACTTCGAAAATCCCCTTGCGCAATGATCGTGGCGAGATCGTCGGTCTCATCGGCGCCTCCCGGGATATTACCGAGCGGAAGCGTCAGGAAGAACTGCGCCGCCGTCAGGCGGAGCTGCTCGAGATGATCGCCCGCAACGAGCCGCTGGAGACCGTGCTCGAGACGCTTGTCCTGCTGGTGGAAGCGGAGATCGATGACGTCTCGGGTTCGATACTCCTGCTCGACAGCGAGGGCCAAAGGCTTCGGCATGGCGCGGCTCCCCATTTGCCGGGAGCCTACACGCGCATCATCGATGGTATCGCGATCGGCCCGAAAGTCGGTTCCTGTGGTACCGCCGCTTGGCGCGCCGAGCCGGTCATCGTTGAGGACACGCTCAACGACCCGTTGTGGGAGGATTTCCGCAGCGTGGTCGGCGCCTTCGGCTTCCGCTCCTGCTGGTCGATGCCGATCCTGACGGCGCAGTGCAATGTGCTGGGCACCTTCGCGCTCTATTCGAGTGCCGTGCGCGCACCGACCCGCCGCGAGACGGAAATGGTCGCGATCGCGACCCATCTCGCCGGCATCGCCATCGAGCGCAAGCGCGGCGACGAGCGCATTCACTTCATGGCGCATCACGACGATCTCACCGGCCTGCCTAACCGAGCCTTTTTCAAGGAGCGGATGGCAAAGACGCTGCACCAGGCACGCGCGGCCTCCAGAAAGGTCACAGTCGCCTATATCGATGTGAACGGCTTCAAGGAAATAAACGACAATCTCGGCCATGCAGCCGGCGACGAGGTGCTGAAGGAAATCGCGGCCCGGATGGCCAATTGCGTGCGTGCGTCCGATATGGTCGTGCGCCTCGGAGGCGATGAGTTCGTCGTGGTTCTTGTCCACCAGTCCAGACACGATATCGGTATCACCCGTCGCCTGCGCGACCTGCAGAAGGCCATTTCGAAGCCGGTACGGTTTCAGGGACGTGAAATCCCCATTGGTTGCAGCATCGGCGTGGCCGCATTTCCGAACGATGGCGCAACGGCGGAAGAACTTCTGCTCAATGCCGATCGCGCCATGTACAGCGCCAAGCAGCAGGGCCTGCAGGCACCGCTTCACCATTACTCCAGGCAAGACGCGGCGACCGAGTTGCCGGTGAGCGATCAGGAGGAACTGCGGCTCGCCATCGTCCGCGATCAACTGTTGCTCCATTATCAACCGCAGGTCGACGTGGTGACCCGCAAGGTCACCGGCGTAGAGGCGCTCGTACGCTGGGAGCATCCGCAAAAGGGCATGCGCCCGCCGGCCGAATTCATTCCGCTGGCCGAGGAATGTGGCCTGATCATCCCGCTCGGCTTGTGGGTGCTCAACGAGGCCTGCCGGCAGGCGCGTCAATGGCAGGACATGGGCCTGCGGCCGGTACGGATCGCCGTCAACGTCTCGGCTCGCCAGTTCACCGACCCCGATTTCGCCCGCCATGTCGTCGAGACTGCCGAGCGCCACAAGCTTGACCTATGCTGGCTCGAACTCGAGCTTACCGAAAGCGTCCTGATGCAGGATGCGGAAAAGGCGCTGGCGATGATGGATGCCCTTCGCCCGCTCGGCGTGCGCTTCTCCATCGACGATTTCGGCGCCGGCTATTCCAGCCTCGCCTCGCTCAAGACCTTTCCCTTCGATCGCCTGAAGATGGACCGCTCGCTGATCGAGGCGCTGCCGTCGGACAAAACCGCGGTTGCCATCGGCCTCGCGGTCATTTCGCTGGCGCAGACCCTGAAGCTCAGCGTCGTCGCCGAGGGCGTGGAGACCGATGCGCAGCTGGAATTCCTGAGCTTCGCCAAATGCGAGGAGGCGCAGGGCTACCGCTTCTCGAAGCCGGTGCCGGCGGATCAGATCCCCGACCTGTTGAAAGCTTAAACCTCAGGCGAAAGCCGGTGTGTTCCGAGATAAGCCGTCAGGAGCCGGACGAGTTCGCTCTCCAGCCCTTCCTCGAAGCCCGGCTCGACATACCCGTCGAGCAGCGTCCGCACCGGGCCGACCAATGCACTGAAGGCAATCGCGCTGGTCATGGCCGGATCGTCGAAGCGGGCGTCGGGCGCGCTTTCGAGCATCGCGGCGATCGCCGAAAGCATCCGCTTGTGCATTTTTTGAACCAGAAGCGGGCCGCCGCGATCGGCCGACACCGCGTAAAGCGCTTTCGATTCCTGCGGGTCGCGCAGCTTGGCGGCGAGGAAGGCCGAAACGAGGCCCACCGCCATCTCATCGATTGGCTTGCCATTGAACGCGCGGCTTGCACCCTCGATGGCATCGGCGACACCTTCCAGATGCGTTTCCAGAACGGCCGACAGCAGCGCGTCGCGGTTCGGATAATATTGATAGACGCTGCCGACAGACATGCCCGCCCGTTCGGCGATGCGCGTCGTCGTGCAACGGCTCAGCCCCTCCCGCGTTAAAACCTGAATCGCCGCGGTGTGCAGCGCCTCGACGGTAACAGTCGAGCGGGCCTGAACCGGGTTCTTTCTGGGCTTTAGGGCTGCTGTTGCCGTGTCCATGAGAATGCGAATTCCGAAACTGAAGGATCCTTCATATACTTTCCGGCATCCGATAAGGCAAGAAAGCGAAAGCAATGACAAGCATCGAACAGGCAGGCACGTTCAAATTGGGTTCCCGCACCGTCAACCGTCTCGGCTACGGCGCCATGCAGCTCGCCGGCCCCGGCGTCTTCGGCCCGCCCAGAGATCGCGACGCCGCGCTGGCCGTGCTGCGCGAGGCGGTCTCGCTCGGCGCCAACCATATAGACACCAGCGATTTCTACGGACCGCATGTCACCAACCAGATCATCCGCGAGGCGCTGCACCCCTATGCCGACGATCTCACCATCGTCACCAAGATCGGCGCCCGGCGCGGCACTGACGCCTCTTGGTTGCCGGCCTTCTCGGCCGAGGAACTGGCGCAGGCGGTGCACGACAATCTGCGCAATCTCGGCATCGAGGTGCTCGATGTCGTTAACCTCCGTATCATGCTCGATGTCCACGGTCCGGCCGAAGGGTCGATCGAGGAGCCGTTGACGGCGCTGGCAGAGCTGCAGCGCAAGGGACTGGTCCGACACATCGGCCTCAGCAACGTCACCGCCACCCAGGTCGCGCAGGCCCGAGGCATTGCCGAGGTTGTCTGCGTCCAGAACATGTACAACATCGCCCACCGCAAGGACGAGGCGCTGATCGACAGCCTGGCCAGGGATGGTATCGCCTATGTGCCGTTCTTCCCGCTCGGAGGCTTTTCGCCTTTGCAGTCGTCAGCGCTGTCGGATGTCGCGGCGAGCCTCAATGCAACGTCGATGCAGGTGGCGCTCGCCTGGCTGCTGCATCGCTCACCCAACATCCTGCTGATCCCCGGTACATCTTCCGTGGCGCATCTGCGCGAAAACCTGAAGGCGGCCGAGCTGCAATTGTCGGCCGAGGTGATCGCGACGCTCGACGCGATCGGCGCGTGATCCCTTGAACGGTTCCGGTGGCATCCGCGCGGATGCCACTGGCCGTCGCCCGATTTCCCACTATCTCTAAGGGCATGAGACCAGACGCACTGCTCTATCCCGCGCCCGAGGGGCTGTACTGCCCGGAAGGGCGGTTCTACGTCGATCCGGTGCGCCCGGTCGAACGCGCGCTGATCACCCACGGCCATTCCGACCATGCCCGCTCGGGCCACGCCAAAGTGCTCGCCACCCGCCAGACACTCGATATCATGAGGATCCGCTACGGCGACGATTTCTGCATGAGCGAGCAGGCGGCGGCCTTCGGCGAGGAGATCGTCGTCAACGGCGTCAAGGTCAGCTTCCATCCCGCCGGCCATGTGCTCGGCTCCGCCCAGATCGCCATCGAGAAGAACGGTACCCGCATCGTCGTCTCGGGCGATTACAAGCGCCGCCCCGATCCGACCTGCGCGCCCTACGAGCCGGTCGCCTGCGACGTCTTCATCACCGAGGCGACCTTCGGCCTGCCGGTGTTCCATCACCCCGATCCATCAGGCGAGATGGCCAAGCTTTACGCCTCGCTATGGCAGTTCCCCGAGCGCACCCACATGATCGGCGCCTACGCGCTCGGCAAGGCCCAGCGCGTCATCCGTCTGCTGCGAGACACCGGCTATGACGAGCCGATCTATATCCACGGCGCCATGGAGCGGCTCTGCGACTACTATGTCAGCCAGGGCATCGATCTCGGCGAGTTGCGCCCGGCAACCGTCGAGGGCCGAGACAAATCCGCTTTCAAGGGCGCCATCGTCGTCGGCCCGTCGTCCGCCTTCGCCGACCGCTGGGCTCGCCGCTTCAACGACCCGCTCCCCGCCTTCGCCTCCGGCTGGATGATGGTGCGGCAGCGCGCCAAGCAGGGCGGCGTCGAGCTGCCGCTTGTCATCTCCGACCATTGCGACTGGCCCGAGCTGACCGAAACCATCACCGAGCTGCATCCGGCCGAAGTCTGGGTGACGCACGGTCGCGAGGAGGCGCTGGTGCGCTGGTGCGAGCTGCAGGGCATCAAGGCCCGGCCGCTGCATCTGGTGGGCTATGAGGACGAGGCGGAGTGATGGTGGTGCGCAGCCATGAAAACCCCTCCCCAACCCCTCCCCACAAGGGGGAGGGGCTTACGCGCGGCGCCGCCGGCGTACATCTCAACCTCTCAACTTGCGAAACTGTTTCGATTCTTCCCGAGAGGCCTCCCCCGGTTAGTCCCTCCCCCTTGTGGGGAGGGGTTGGGGAGGGGACTTTGCGACAAGCAGGAAGGTCGCGATGAAAGCCTTCGCCGACCTCCTCGACCGCCTGGTCCTCACCCCATCCCGCAACGGCAAGCTGAAGCTGCTGACGGATTACTTCCGCGACACGCCGGACCCTGACCGCGGCTATGGCCTCGCCGCCATCGCCGGCACGCTGGATGTCCGCAACGTCAAGCCCGCCATGCTGCGCGAACTGGCGCTGGAGCGCATCGACGATGTGCTCTTCCGCTATTCCTACGACTATGTCGGCGATCTCGCCGAGACCATCTCGCTGGTCTGGGACAACGAGCGCGACATCGAGCGTTCGGCGCTGGCACAGCCGCGCCTCGGCGCCGTGGTGGCGGAGATGAATGCGCTGGGGCGCACCGAGGTGCGTGGCTTCGTCCGCGACATGCTCGACCGCCTCGACGCCTCCGGCCGCTTCGCCTTCATCAAGCTGGCGACCGGCGCGTTGCGCATCGGCGTTTCGGCGCGGCTGGCGAAGCAGGCGCTGGCCGATCTCGGCGGCATGGATGTAGCCGAGATCGAAACGCTCTGGCACGGGCTGCAGCCGCCTTATGAGACATTGTTTGCCTGGCTTGAGGGCAGGGGCGGCAAGCCGGTGCTGGCAACGCCGGCGATCTTCCACTCCGTCATGCTCGCCAATCCTGTCGAACCCGGCGATCTCGACGCGCTCGATCCCGCCGATTACGCCGCCGAATGGAAGTGGGACGGCATCCGCGTGCAGCTGTCGCGGGCGGGCGACACCAGACGGATCTACTCGCGCTCCGGTGACGACATCTCCGGCGCCTTTCCCGATATCGTCGACGCCATCAGTTTCGAAGGCGTGGTCGACGGCGAGCTTCTGGTCGGCGGCACGTCGCGCTCCAACAGCCCGACGCGCACCTTTTCCGACCTGCAGCAGCGACTGAACCGCAAGACGGTGACCTCAGCGATGCTGGAGGAATACCCGGCCTTCATCCGCGCCTACGACCTCCTTTTCGACGGCGAGGAAGATGTGCGTGGCAGAACGTATGTCGATCGCCGCCATCGCCTCTCCGAGATCATCGAGCAGGCGCCGCACGAACGCTTCGATCTGTCGTCGCAGGTAACGTTCGACTCCTGGGACGAGCTCGACGCGCTGCGCTCGACGCCGCCCGATCCCGTCATCGAAGGCGTCATGATCAAGCGCCGCGACAGCGTCTACCAGTCCGGCCGGCTGAAGGGTCCGTGGTTCAAGTGGAAGCGCAATCCCTTCAATGTCGATGCGGTGCTGATGTATGCGCAGCGCGGCCACGGCAAGCGCTCCAGCTACTATTCCGACTTCACCTTCGGCGTCTGGGCCGAGACGCCTGACGGAGAGCAGCTGGTGCCCGTCGGCAAGGCCTATTTCGGCTTCACCGACGCCGAGCTCGAAATCCTCGACAAGTTCGTCCGCAACAACACCACCGAACGTTTCGGCCCTGTGCGCGCCGTCCGTGCCGACAAGGATTTCGGCTTCGTCGTCGAAGTCGCCTTCGAAGGCATCAACCGCTCGAACCGTCACAAGTCGGGCGTCGCCATGCGCTTCCCCCGCATCTCCCGCCTGCGCCCCGAAAAACCCTCCTACGAAGCCGATCGCCTGCAGACGCTGGTGGCGATGATCGATGCGAAGGTGGGGTAAAAAGCGTTTCCCTAGACGAAAACGCATCACACGCCCGATCCTCAACACAATGTGTCTTGGCGTCTGCGTTTCCTGGTGTAACCATCTGAAATGCTGGGAATATGGAAGTGCGAAATGACATCGAATGAAGACAACGGTTTTTTCCGCCAGCGCCGCCTGGTTTTGACCGGCATCGCCGGCGCCCTGTTGGCGCCGAGCGTGGCACCCATTGTGGCGAATGCCTTCGAGGTGCCGAAGGAACCCCGGCTGATCACCCGCGACTATGCCAAGGTCCGCAATCGCTTCCGCACCAAGCTGCTCCAGAAGGGGCCGGCGCCCGACAGGTATGAGCCGCTCGACGCGCCTGCCAATGCCGACAGGATCTTCTATCGCAGCGGCTATGGCGGCGAGCTTGAGCTGACGGCCTGGGTTTCGAAGTACAAGCGCGGCCACAAGTCCAGGCCCGGCGTTCTCTTCCTGCACGGTGGCAACGCCATGGGGATAGGCCACTGGAGGCTGATGGACCCCTATGTCGATGCCGGCTTCGTGGTGCTGATGCCGTCGCTGCGCGGCGAAAACGGCCAGCCGGGCAATTTCTCCGGCTTCTATGACGAGGTCGATGATGTGCTGTCGGCAGCCGATCGGCTCGCGCATCTGCCGGGTGTCGATCCCAACCGGCTGTTCATCGCCGGCCACAGCATTGGCGGCACGCTCACCATGCTGGCCTCAATGAGCACCCACAAGTTCCGCGCCGCGGCTCCCATCTCCGGCAACCCCGATTCCTTCCGCTTCTTCAATCGCTATCCGCAGGATATCCGCTTCGACGACAGCAACCCGCACGAGTTCGAGGTGCGTACCGCGCTCTGCTACGCGCAGAGCTTCAAGTGCCCGGTCCGGATCGTTCACGGCACCGAGGAGGCGAATTTCAACGACCGTGCCGGCCTGCTCGCTAGTCGCGCCCGTGCGGCCGGCATTCATATCGAGACGGATACCGTGACCGGCAATCACACCTCGGCACTCCCGGCGGAGATCGAGCAGAGCATCCGCTTCTTCCACGGCGTCGCCGCGTGAAATCATCGGCGTGCGAGGCGGATGGAAAGCCTCGCGCCAGCCGCGGATGCCATCTTCGGCGCAGTTATCGGAATTGCTGTCGTCGACGAGGGTGGATTTATGAATTTTCTCAGCCGGGTGCCGTCTTTCGCCGGACTTGCGGTCGCGGCCCTGTCGCTCAGTGGCTGCAACATCCTGATCCCCGATACGGGCGCGACCGATCCCGCCCGTTTCGTGCAGGAAACCTCGCCGGTCTTCTATCATCCGCCGGGTGTCGATCCCGATCGTGTCCGCCCGATCAACGCGCCGGTGCCGCAGCGGCCGGGCGTTCCGGCGACGATCTACAACCAGACCTACGGCATCCCCGGCGCGACCACGAGCCGCATCTACGGCCTGCCGGTCAGCAATCCCGTCAGTGCCGCCATGTATTCCGAGGTGCGCGACAACGATTTCACGTTGCCGGCCATCCCCGTCAGCCGTGTCGATCCGCAATATCTGCGCCAGGAAGTGGATTATCCGAGCAGCGAAAAGCCCGGCACGATCGTGGTCAATACCAAGACCAAGCACCTCTACCTCATCGAGCCCGGCGGCAAAGCCATGCGCTATGGTGTTGGTCTCGGTCGTGAGGGCTATGCCTGGTCCGGCCGCGGCGTGATTCAGTGGAAGCAGAAGTGGCCGCGCTGGACGCCGCCCGATGAAATGGTCGAGCGCCAGCCCGATGTCCGCTCTTTCTCGGCGGCGAACGGCGGCATGAACCCCGGCCTCGGCAATCCGCTCGGCGCGCGCGCCATGTACATCTTCAAGGACGGCCAGGACACGCTCTACCGAATCCACGGAACGCCGGACTGGCAGTCGGTCGGCAAGTCGACTTCATCGGGCTGCGTGCGCATGCTGAACCAGGATGTCGTCGATCTCTATGACCGTGTTCCGGCCAAGGCCGAGATCGTCGTGATGTAGCCGCGCAACAGCCGCGCGGATATCGTATGCCCCCGAGGGGACACGACTTCGTGAGGTTATGGTTTATTTAACCCGAGCGGATAGATTTGTTCGTGGCGACAGGATGTTGCCTAACCTGCGGGGCCAGCCGTCGCTGTCCCGTCAAAGGAAAAACGACACGAATGAGTTCTGAAAAATCTATCTCCCGGCGCAGCTTTCTTTCTTTGTCTGCGCTCACCGCGGCTTCCGCACTCGCCGGCTGCGCATCGACAACGGGAAGCCCGACCGCACAGCGGATCGCCTTCCGCAATCCGGTCCGGATGTTCCAGACCGTGCCGGCGCCCACCGACGCCGAGCTGGCCGTGATGTACGGCCCGATCGAGGACGGTGGTTTCCTGATCCCGCCGGTTCCCTACCAGCAGATCGACCCGCGCTTCTACCGTCAGCAGGTCATCGACCCCACCGGCGAGGCTCCCGGCACCATCGTCGTCGATACGCCCTCGCGCTTCCTCTATCTGGTTCAGCCGGGCGGCACCGCGATGCGTTATGGCGTCGGCATCGGTCGCGAAGGCTTCGCCTGGCAGGGCGATGGCGTCATCCAGTGGCGTCAGAAGTGGCCGCGCTGGAAGCCGCCGAACGAGATGGTCGCCCGCCAGCCCGAACTCGTCAAATACTCGATCGAGAACGGCGGCATGGAGCCGGGCCTCAAGAACCCGCTCGGCGCCCGCGCGCTCTACATCTTCTCCGGGGGACAGGACACGCTCTACCGCCTGCACGGCAATCCCGACTGGCGCTCGATCGGCAAGGCGGTTTCCTCCGGCTGCGTCCGCCTGCTCAACCAGGATATCATCGACCTCTACGACCGCGTGCCGACCAAGGCGCCGATCGTCGTCAAGCAGTAAAGCGCCTTTCGTCTCTCCCCAAAGCGGGGAGAGACATTCGCTGCCGGATCAGGGCCAGAATGACGGCAGGCGGTCAGACCGCGGCCTTCAAATTGGCCCGCAATCCCTGCAGCATCTCGCGGATCGTCACCATCTCCTCGATCGTGCAGCCCGCGGCTTCGCCGATGCCGGACATGATGGTGTCGATCTCGGCGCGCATCTCGTGTCCCTTTGGTGTCAGCGACACGATCACCTGCCGCTCATCGGTTGGATCGCGCAGGCGCGTCAGCAATCCGCTCTGTTCCAGCCGCTTCAGGAGCGGGGAGAGCGTGCCCGAATCGAGATCCAGCTTCTCGCCGATCGATTTCACCGGCAGCTCTGCTTTTTCCCAGAGCACCAGCATGACAAGATATTGCGGGTAGGTGAGACCGATGCGGTCGAGGATCGGCTTGTAGGCGCGGGTAAACGCATGCGCCGTCGAATAAACCGCGAAGCAGAGCTGCCTTTCCAGGCGCTTCTCTTCTTCCGGTATGTTCATCGTCTTGGTCATCTGCGTTGTCATCATCGTCATTCCCTGAGCCCCGATTGTCCTCCTTTCAGCCCGTGAATGCAATTTGCAAAATTCACTTGCGTACAATTTAATTGCGCGATATACAAAATCCAACCCCAACGCAAAAGGAGACCGACATGCCTATTCTCTACACGACCAAAGCTTCCGCCACCGGCGGCCGCGCGGGCCGCGCTGTTTCCGAAAACGGCGTTCTCGACGTCACGCTGACTGTTCCCAAGGAACTCGGCGGCGACGGCGCGACCGGCACGAACCCCGAGCAGCTTTTCGCCGCCGGCTATTCCGCCTGCTTCCTCGGTGCGCTGAAATTTGTCGCCGGCCAGCAGAAGGTCAAGATTCCCGAGGATACGACTGTTACCGCCACTGTCGGCATCGGTCCGCGCGAGGACGGTGGCGGCTTCGGCATCGAAGTGTCGCTCGCCGTCCACATTCCCGATCTCGACAAGCCGACCGCGGAGAAGCTGGCCGCCGCCGCGCATATCGTCTGCCCCTACAGCCACGCGCTGCGTACCTCGACGGAAGTGCCGTTCACCGTCGTCTGATCGGCTGATCCGCTGTGAACGAGACGCCACGCTGTCGCAAGCGTGGCGTTTTCGCGTTTAAAGGGCGATGCAAAAGGGCAGAAATATCACTCGAATCTAATATTTCTCGTGGGAGAATGCTGACTACCTCATCATACCAGTTGACGAGTGTGCGACATTTTGAAAGAGTTGCCGCGCTCGCCGGGAGGAGGCATGTCCGCTGGAGTATGGAGAACCTGACAGGTTCATGGGCCGAAATATCGCCCAAGTCCGGACACGAATTCCATCCCAAGAAGCGAGCTGAGATCAACACCAGGCATTCCCGCCTCGACGGGTCTGCAAAGCACAAGTCATGTTCGGGGGGCCTGTCGGCCGGGATGTGGTTTTGTTGCGGGAGGATTTAGTGAACGCGACTGTCAAAATATCAGAGCAGGATCAGCAGGTCGAAAAGTCGGCCATCAGGAAGATCTCCATCCGGCTCGTCCCCTTCATCGCCCTGATGTTCTTCATCAACTTTCTCGACCGCACGGCAATTTCCTTTGCCGGCCCGAACGGGATGACGCAGGACCTCGGCATGACCGCCGCCCAGTTCGGGTTCGCGGCCGGCATTTTCTTCTTCGGCTATATCGTGCTGGAAATCCCCAGCAACCTGGCTCTCCACAAGTACGGCGCGCGCCGCTGGCTCGCCCGCATCATGGTGACCTGGGGTATCGTTGCCATGCTCTTCACCTGGGTGAGCAGCGTTTCCGGCCTCTACACGCTGCGCTTCCTGCTCGGCGTTGCCGAAGCGGGCTTCTTCCCCGGCGCCATCCTCTACCTCAGCACCTGGGTCCCCGGCCGTCACCGCGCCAAGATCCTCGCGCTCTTCTATCTGGCGCAGCCGCTGACCACTGTCATCGGTGCTCCGATCGCCTCGCTGCTGATCCAGGCGCATGGCCTGTTCGGCTATGAAGGCTGGCGCATCATGTTCTTCGGCGTTGCCGCGCCCGCGATCATCGTCGGCATCATCACCTGGTTCTACCTGCCCGATACCCCCACGGCCGCCAAGTGGCTCACCGCGGGCGAGCGCGACTGGCTGAACCGTGAACTCGCCAAGGAAGAAGCCGGCAAGCTTTCCGGCCACGGCTCGATGACCCTGCAGGCCCTCAAGGACAAGCGCGTCTGGCTCCTGTCGGTCATCTACTTCGGCCTGATCTACGGCCTCTACGCCCTGGCCTTCTTCCTGCCGACGATCATTTCCGGTTTCGAGGCAAAGTTCGGCACCAAGTTCGACGTCTTCGACAAGGGCCTGATCACGGCAATCCCGTATCTGCCGGCCGCTGTCGCGCTGTTCTTCTGGAGCCGCGATGCCTCCAAGCGCGGCGTCCGTGCCTGGCACGTCGGCATCCCGGCGCTCGTCGGCGCCATCAGCATCCCGCTCGCGCTGCTGATGTCTTCGCCGGAAGCGACCGTGCTTGCCATCACGCTGACGGCTTGCGCAATCTTCTCGGCGCTTCCGAACTTCTGGTCCTTCCCCTCGCGCTTCCTGACGGGTGCGGCGGCCGCGGCCGGCATTGCCCTCATCAACACGGTAGGCAACATCGCCGGCTTCGCAGCGCCCTACATCACCGGCGCGGTCAAGGATGCCACCGGCCTCTTCGAGCTCCCGATGTTCATCGTCGGCGCCCTGATGCTGATCTCGGCGATCCTCGCCTTCTCGATCGGCAAGTCGATCAAGGATCCCCACGCGAAGTAAGGTCCGACTTCAGTGGACAATGACAACCCGGTCTGTTCTGCAGGCCGGGTTGTTTCGCTTCTTGGTGGGGCGGTGGCGCCATCACATCTTTTCATCTGAAATAAATCGTCTATATTATTTCCAAGGAAAGGATGTTGCCATGCTTGTCGCAAAACAGATTTCGGGTACCCGCCCATCGGAAGGCGCCGTCATGACCAAGGCGACGGTCAACGCCGCTGAGAGGCTCGGCATCAGCGCCCGTACGCTGTCTTCGGTGCTCGGCCTTTCCGAAGCGACCGTTTCGCGCATGAAGCGGCAGGACTATCTCCTGGAGCGCGGCTCGAAGTCCTTCGAGCTCGCCATTCTTCTCGTGCGCCTGTTCCGCTCGCTCGATGCGATCGTCGGCGGCGACGAGGCGATCGCCCGGCAGTGGCTGCGCAACGCCAACACGGCGCTTGGCGCCACGCCGCTCGAAAAGATCGTCAGCATTTCAGGATTGACCGATGTCCTTGCCTACCTGGACGCCCGCCGCGCTATCGTCTGAAGCACGATCCGTTTCCGGCCGCTTCTGGCGCCTGGTCGAGGCGCAGCATCAGATCTCGACACTAAAGATCGTCGATACGCTGGACGAGCAGACGCTGCTCGAAACGCTGCTGGAAGAAAGCAAGCCGGCGCTGCCGCCGGAATGCGCGGGACTAGATTATCTGCTCGCGACCCCGTTCCGCTATGGCGCAGTCTATCCGTACGGTTCGCGCTTTCGCAGGGCAGGGCGCACGCTCGGCGTCTTCTACGCCTCGGAAAAGGTGGAGACGGCGCTGGCGGAAATGTCCTTCTACCGGCTGCTGTTCTTCGCCGAATCGCCCGAGACGCCGCTGCCCGCCAATGCCGCCGAATACACCGCCTTCGCCGCTGTGATCGACGCCCCCGCTGTGATCGATCTCACCCGCCCGCCGCTTGACCGCGACCGAGAAGCCTGGACCGATCCCCAAAACTACGCACCGTGCCAGGCGCTTGCCGATGCCGCGCGCCAGGCCGGCTGCCAGGCGATCCTCTACCAATCCGTCCGCGACCCCGCCCGCGGCCGCAACATCGCACTGCTGACGGCCACCGCCTTCGCCGCCCGCGAACCCGTCGACCGCCAGACCTGGCGCATCCGCCTTTCGTCGCTTGGTGTGCAAGCATTGTGTGATTTCCCGAAAACCAGGATCGGCTTCACGCGGGCGGATTTCGCGGCGAATCGAAGGGTTGCGCTGGGGTAGCCAGAGAGCCGGATCAGCTTGATCCAAGTGTGCTGATCGAGTTTGTTGCGAGTGTCACGAGCCGGTCGAGCAAGCCGAAGAATATGTCGATACTGAAGCCGACAAGAAACGCGATGGTGAGCGTTCCGACGGTAACATCGGAAACGATGATGCCTCGCGAAAGAGGGGGCGCCCAGAACCACGCGACCGCAATGCCCGAAAAGCCGCCCAACGATATGCGAAGCAACACGTTGCCAATGTTGGGATTAGGCAGCAGCGGGTTTAGGATCGAGCGCATGTAGTACATCAAGGATCCGAGCGCTCCATAAATCGCTGGAAGAATCCATAGGCCCAACACGTCGGTTGCCTGCTCAAATGTGCTGATTTCATACCTGCTGTAGGGAAATGCCTCTGAATCGGCGAGGCCTATGGCACATCGGAATTTGGATGATATCGCCATTTGGCCCTTTAGCTCGTCGAACGGGGTGCCGTCGGCGCTATTTACGACGGCTGCAATTTCCTGTGTGCTGCCGTTTGCGCTCGCGGCACAGGAGCCGCGACCGTACCCGTCGGCCATTTTCGGAGTGGGGTAAATAAGGCCCCTGATCTGATAGTAGATACGCTGAAAGGGCGATAGCTGAAGCTTAAGATCGAACAGGCTCTGCATGTCGACATCAATCGATTGCTGCATCGACCGGACCTGTTCCATCTTGCCTCTTACCGCTGTGCTTAGCGGGCTGCTAGGGTTTCGGAGATCTTCAATAGTCTTCGCTTCGGCGTTGAGCAGGGGATAGATGGTGTCATTTATGATGGCAGCCTGCTGCGCGATCTTGTCAGCCGGACGTTCGGCAATCAGTGTCGTTGCGTTCTTGTAGACGCTCGTGAAATATCCGCACAGAAGAAGAGCGCCGATCGCCACGGCCACAAACGTTACAGTAGTTCGCGCGGATCGCGCGACGCGGGTCTTGTCTGACGTGTCATAAGGGTCCCAGCTACGCAGATCGATCAGTGTTACCGGTAGAATGAGGTGTGCCGCGTTGTTCAAGGCGGTCTGCAACTCAGCGGCTTCCTGACTGCCCCAGTCGATATCGGGATTTGCCGATGCCTTCTGGATCGCGACAAACAGGCTGCTATCCTTGAAGCGGCCACAGCGCTGGCCGTAGCGAGCGATCAGTATCGCATCATCGATCAATTCTCTGAAGGTACTGCTCGTCATGCCGACCTCCCTCCGCGATCAGCGATTTAACCCAATACCCCGGGGATCCAGCCTTGAGCTGTGGGGCAGCCGCATCGCTCGCCGGGCGGCCCTGGCGGCGATGCCCAGCACCAGAATTGCGGGGTGAAGCAGATTGTCCCGGGCGCATGCGGCGGCACCTGCGCCATGACCGCGCCCGCGATGGCGAGTCCGGCTGCAAGGACGATACCGAAGTAGGCAAGGGCGCGCGTTCTCATCTGTTGCACGAGTCCAGATCAAAAGATGTATTCGGTTGTTTTATGAATTAACTCTCAACTTATAATAATATTAGAAGGATGTAAATATAGACGAGCGGTAGCCTCAAGCCAACGCTCGCAGGTCGTCGCGCAGGCGCACTGCATTGCCGTCGGGCAGGCCGGACTCCAGTGTCGCGTGCGTGCTTTCCCAGATCGGTACCGCCGAGGCCAGCACAGCCTTTCCCTCTGGTGTCAGGCTGAGCAGCCGGCCGCGGCGATCCCTCGGGTTCGGCGCAACGACGACCCAGCCGCGCCGCTGCAGCGGCTTCAGCGCCGCCGTCAGCGTCGTCTGGTCCATGGCAAGCAGGCTTGCGACCGGCCCCATGGGCGGCGGTTCGGGGCGGTTGAGCGACATCAGCAGCGAAAACTGCCCGTTGGTCAGGCCCACCGGCCTCAGCGCATCGTCGAATAACCGCGCCAGCGCGCGCGCCGCGCGCTGCACATGCAGGCACAGGCACGTATCGCGTACCAGCAGCGTCGTCGCAAAAGGAATCTCGGTCGCGTTTGACATAGGCAAATTATATTGATATCAATTCAATTATTCAAGCCATAGGAGAATAGACGGACAATCCGATAGCGCCGGAGGAGGGCGCAGACGATGCAGAACCAAGTCGTTTCCCGCGAAGAATGGAACAAGGCCCGCCGCTCGCTGCTCCTGAAGGAGAAGGAGGCAACGCACCTGCGCGACAAGCTCAACGCCGAGCGCATGGCGCTTCCCTGGGTCAAGGTCGACAAGGACTATGCCTTCGACACCCCTCAGGGCAGGAAAAGCCTCGCCGATCTCTTCGATGGCCGCAGCCAGCTGATGATCTACCACTTCATGCTCGGGCCGGATTGGGAAGCGGGATGCCCCGGCTGCTCGTTCCTGTCCGATCACGTCGATGGAGCGCTGCCGCATCTCAACAATCACGACGTCACATGGGTCGCCGTCTCCAGGGCGCCGATGGAAAAGATCGAGGCCTACAAGAAGCGCATGGGCTGGAAATTCCCCTGGGTGTCGTCCTCGGGCAGCGATTTCAACTTCGACTATCACGTCTCCTTCACGCCTGACGATCTCAAGCAGGATACGGTCGTCTATAATTTCACCGCCATCCCGCCGGCCGAAGCCCATGACGAACTGCCCGGCCTCAGCGCCTTCTACAAGAACGACAGGGGTGAAATCTTCCACACCTACTCCAGTTACGCCCGTGGGCCGGAAGAATTGATCGGCACGCTGATGATCCTCGATCGCGCACCCAAGGGCCGCAACGAGGATTCGACGATGAACTTCGTCAAGCGTCACGACGAGTATGAAGTCGCGGAGAAGGCTGGCTCCTGCTGCCACTGAGGCGGTACGCGAGCAGTCATCCAGGACCGAAGTGGGACGTGAAGGGAGATCACCATGTCCGAGACACACGGCAAGTTCATCTGGTGCGAGCTTATGACGCCGGATACAAGAGCGGCGGCGGAATTCTACGGCAAGGTCGTCGGCTGGACGACGACATCCATGACGGTACCCGGCCAGCCGCCCTATACGATCTTCGAGGCGGGCGGCATTGGCGTTGCCGGGATGATGGATTTCCCGGCCGAACTTGAAGGGCAGGGCATCCCGCCGAACTGGACAGGTTATGTCGCGGTCGACGATGTCGACCAGTCGGCCCGCGATTTCGCCGCCAATGGCGGTACCGTGCGCCGTCCGCCGGAGGATATCCCCACGATCGGCCGCTTCGCCGTCGTCGCCGATCCGCATGGCGCGGTGATCTGCATCATGACGCCGTTCCCGATGGAAAATCCACCGCCGGAAGCGCCGATGGGGACGCCCGGCCATGTCGGCTGGCGCGAGCTCTACGCCGGCAATGGCGAGGAGGCCTTTACCTTCTACGCCAAGCTGTTCGGCTGGACCAAGGACCACGACTTCGACATGGGCGAGATGGGCGTCTACCGCATCTTCGCCGAACACGGCGTCCAGACCGGCGGCATCATGACCAGGCCCACCTCCATGCCGATGGCCGCCTGGGCCTATTATTTCAACGTACCGGCCATCGATGCGGCCATCGAACGCGTCAAGGCGGGCGGCGGCACCGTGCTCAACGGCCCGATGGAGGTGCCCGGCAACAGCTGGATCATCCAGGCGACAGACCCGCAGGGCGCCTTCTTCTGCCTTGTTGCGCCGGCGCGATAGCGCGTTTCGCCTGCTGTTTTCGGTTCACGCCCCGGCCGGTCGCTCCGTGTCGGGGCGTGCCCGTTTATACTGTCGGCCGACGAGTTCTATCCTTCGAAAAGGCCACGAATCCATCGCCGGCAAAACGCGGTCTGGCATCGTCACGCCTTTATTATTTCATTAATTTTATTAGATTTTTAGCGTTTCAAGCATTGCCCAAGTGCTTTCGCGGTTAACCGTCCCTAAACATTTTTGGGCGGATGCATAACCGGCTATGTCGGCAGGGTTAAGGAAGTATTGCATTTGCCCCGTCGACGTAATTGATAGGCTCCAGTTTCATATTGGGGTTATCTGTATGTCTATCGAAGATCTGCGCATTTCTGCTGTCGACGGCGAGCACGTATCCAGCGACGTTATTGCCGATACGCATGAGGATGGATCCTCCGCCCGAGAGGGTGTCGAGATCGCACAGGCCGATACCAGCCAGCAGCCGGTGCGCACCGATCGCTTGCCGGAAGCCCCCGCCTCTTCAGCCCCGGTAGCCGCCGCAAATCACCCGAACGAAGTTGTCCCGGATCAGAACAACGTCGCCCACCTGCCGGCCGACGTCTCGATCGACGACATCCGTATCGAGGGCAACAACCTCGTTCTCGTCCAGGCCGATGGCACCGAGATCGTCATCGTCAACGGCGCCCACCACATCCCGACCTTCCTGCTCGGCGAAGTCGAGCTTCCGCAGCAGGCGGTGATCGCCGCGCTAGAGCAGAGCAACATCAACGTCGCCGCCGGCCCCGACGGTTCTTATTCCGCAAGCGCCGCTCCCTCGAGCTCTGGCGCCGATTTCCAGGATTCGCTCCAGCAGGATGCCCAGGATCCAACCCAGCTCGCCCAGCTTCTCGCCGACACGCAACAGCCCGACGGCGAGTTCGCCGATAGGGAAGAACTGCGCAACGGCGTGCCGACCATCACCGCCACCGAATTGCTGACGCTGACCGAGAACGAGGGCAGCGAAGGCGGCTTCAGCGAGCAGACCGTCAACGGCACGTTCGGCTTCACCCCCGGTAGCGACGGCGGCAAGATTGTCGCTGTTCAGCTCTCCAACTCGCTGAACATGGTCGAAGGCACACAGAACGGCTCACATGTCGACCTGACTTCCGACGGCAAGCCCGTGGTCGTGACCGTCAGCGGCCTGACCGTCACCGGCTCGGTCGACGGCCACCCGGTCTTCGTCCTCACCGTCACCAACCCCAGCACCGGCGCCTTCACCTTCACGCAGTCCGGCCCGCTCGACCATCCCGACAAGGGAGAAGCTGGCGCCGACGACACCCTCCGGCTGCTCTTCAACTACACCGTGACCGACAAGGACGGCGACAGCGTCACCGGCACCGGCGCGATCGACATCAATGACGACGCGCCGAGCGTCGGCGAAGGCGTTGCGGCGCAGTCGATCAAGGAAGCGGACCTGCTCAAGGGCGAAGGCGGCAGCGCCAGCGTCCACGACATCTCGCTCGGCATCAATTGGGGCGCAGACGACGGCGCCAACCGCGACCTGACCTTTGCAGACGTGCAGAAGGACCTTGGCGCCCTGAAGTCCGATGGGCAGACCGTCCAATATGTCATCTCCGATAACGGCCACACGCTGACCGGTTATGTCGGCGAAGGCGATGACATGCACGAGGTCTTCGTCGTCAAGCTCGATCCGACGGCGCCGAACGGCGCCTACAGCTTCACGCTGATCCAGCCGCTCGACCATCCGCAGGACTCCAAAACGGGCAACGAAACGCTTGGCCTGACCTTCGATTTCGTGGCCAAGGATGCCGATGGCGATACGGACAGCGGTTCGTTCGCCGTCAACGTCAAGGATGACGTTCCTACGGCTGACTTTTCCGGCACCAGCGTGATCAACGAGCACGGCGTCAACGGCGTGTTCACCACCCAGTCCGCGACCGGAACACTGCTGTTCACCGGTGGCGCTGACGGCGCGACGATCACCGACCTGACGTTCCGCACCTCGATCGACATGGATGCAAAGGACAGCTATCCGCCGCTGAGCTCGCACGGCGTTGCGCTGACTTACGTCACGACTGTCGACAACGGCGTCATCACGCTGACCGCATCGGCAGGCAAGACCGTGGTCTTCACCCTCAGCGCCGATCAGGAGACGGGCGCCTATGAATACAAGCAGTTCGCGTCCATCGATCATCCGCTGAACAGCAACGATCTTCGCCTTGTCTTCGATTTCGCGGCAACCGATGCTGACGGCGACAAGACTGCGTGGAACACCGGGACCGTCCAGGTCGATATCCTCGACGACAAGCCGACGACGACACAGGCAGACCGCTACATCACCGTCAGCGAGAACGACATCCACGGCGCGACGCCGGACACGGGCTCGAAGAGCTTCACCATCAACTACGGCGCCGACGGCGCTGGAAAGACAAGCTTTACCGGCAAGGTTCACCTTGATATCGGCGGCGGTACCCCCGGCAACGTCGATTTCACCCTGTCCGGTCCTGGCGCTACCTACGAATCCCCACTGAAGTCGAACGGCCAGCCGGTCATCTTCACCCTCTCGGCCGACGGTACCAAGATCATCGGCTATGTCGGCGATATCAGCCATCCCGTCATCGAGCTTTCCGCGAACGGCACGTCCGTTACCGCGCAGCTGTCGCAGGTGCTCGATCACGTTGCACGGGTTGATGGTACGAATGTCGACAACATCCGCATCGATGCCACTGTCTCCTTTACCGACAGCGATGGCGATGCCGTCAACAGCATCATCCGTGTCAACGTCACCGATTCCGGTCCGACGATCACCGGCACCCCTGAGGCCGTGAACCTGCTCGCCAACGGCGACTTCCGCGCAACCAGCACCGGCTGGCAGGCGGCGGGCTGGGACAACGGCGGCTGGGCCGGCTCCGCCAACAGCGATATCGGCTGGAAGGTCGAGGGCACCGGCAGCGGCCAGCTCGAGCGTGTCAGCAACACCTATTCCGGCATGAAGACCAGCAATGGCGCGCCGATGGTGGACATGGGCGCTTCGCCCGGCAACACGACGATTTCCCAGGACATCACCGGCCTCAAGGCCGGCGACACCTACACGCTGAAGTTCGACGTCGGCGCGCCGGTTCCGGCAAGTGCCCGCCTAGAAGTCTTCTGGAACGGCGTCAGCATCGGCATCTACGAGCCGGGCAGCGCGATGGTCACGGAGATGAAGGTGCTGACCGCGAAGGACGGCACCAACACGCTCACCTTCCAGGAAATCGGCGACGGCAATGACAACAACGGGACCTATCTCGCCAATATCAGCCTCACCAAGGGCAGCGACGTTCCCGTGTTCACGGCATCCGCAGGCGAAGACGACAATATCTCGCTTGAACTCGCCGCCGGCCACCAGTTCTCGTTCGGCGCCGATGGTGCCGGCAAGGTTGTGCTCGGCGTCGCGACCGTCGCGACTGCCTCCGGCATCCCGCTGACGCTGGATGCCTCTTCTTACACCTATGAAAACGGCCATGTGGTGATCAAGGCGGGCGTCTTCGATGCCCTCAATGCCGGCGAAATCGCCAATGTCACCATCCCCTTCACCGTGACCGATGCCGATGGCACGGCGAAGACCGGCGTCTATCAGGTCCAGATCACCGGCGCCAACGATGCCGCCACGATCACCGGCTATGCTCCGGGCGCTGCTGTCCAGGAAGACGGCACGTTGCACGCCCAGGGCGCGCTGAAGGTCACCGATGTCGATGCCGGCGAAAACCATTTCCAGACCCCGGCTTCCTCGTCGCTGACGGGCGCCTACGGCACCTTCACCTTCAATCCCGCCAACGGCCAGTGGACCTACGATCTCGACAACGCCAAGGCGCAGGAGTTGAGACAGGGCCAGACCGTCAACGAGACCCTGACGGTCGTCTCGGCCGATGGTACCGCGCAGCAGACGATCACCGTCACGGTGAACGGCGCCAACGATGCTCCGCATCTTTCCGCCAGCACGACGAGCGTGGTCTACAGTGATCACTCCTATGACGACACCTTCACCGCCGCGACCGGCCAGCTGACCACGACCGACGCCGATAAGGGCGACAGCGCTCGATATGGCATCGCCGGCAACGGCGTGACGACCGGCAACTTTATCGACGGCGCCTACGATATTTCCAAGACGGGCACCTACGGCACGCTCTACCTCAACAGCCAGACCGGCGCCTACACCTTTGTCCCCAATGATGCCGCGATCGAAGGTCTCAAGAACAAGCAGACCGAGAGCTTCCAGCTGACCGTCACCGACGGAGCAAACGCCACCGACAGCACCAGCTTCCAGGTGACCGTCGAAGGCGCGAACGACAAGCCCGAGCTTTCCTCCGTCAAGCTGTCCTTCACCGACACCGCTGACGACGACCGCTTCTCGGCCGTGAGGGGCTCGCTCGTTTCGACCGATCGCGATGCCGGCGACAGCGCTCGTTACGGCGTCGAAGGGGCATGGCGCGGTCTCTTCGCCGTCGGCGGCACGCTCTATGATACCGCAAAGGATGGTCGCTACGGCACGCTCTACGTCGACAGCAAGACCGGTGCCTACATCTACGTTCCGGATGGCGACGCGATCGAAGCGCGCAAGACCGACACGTCGGAAAATTTCACCATCAAGGTCACCGATGGCTCCGGCGCCAGTGACGACGCCAACTTCACCGTCGATATTCATGGCGCCAACGACACGCCGGAGCTTTACGCCACGCTGACGAACATCACCTACAACGACAGCAGCCGCGACGACGTCTTCTTCTCGCGCTTCGGAAGCCTCTATTCCAGCGACCGTGATGCGGGCGATCGTCCGACCTACGGCATTACCGGCGGCGGTGCCTCGAACGTCTCGGGCTACGATATCGCGAAATCAGGCACCTACGGCACGCTTTATCTGAACAGCACCACCGGCAACTATGTCTACGTTCCGAAGGACGGCGCGATCGAGGCCCTGAAGGCGCATGCCTCGGAAAGCTTCGACCTCACGGTTACCGACCAGTCCGGCGCATCCGGCAAGGAAACGCTGACCGTCAACCTCGAAGGCGCCAACGATCGCCCCGAGATATCGGCCACGCTTTCCAGCGTCACCTACCGCGACACCTCCGCTGACGACAGCTTCTCCGTCGCCAGCGGCAAGCTCTCCTCGACCGATCGCGATGCCGGCGACAGCGCGACCTATGGCGTTTCCGGCGGTGTGGCTTCCAGCGCCCGCGACGGCTTCGACGTCGCCAAGACCGGCAGCTACGGCACGCTCTACCTCAACAGCAAGACGGGCGCCTACATCTACGAGCCGAACGATGCCGCCATCGAAGGCCGCAGATACGATACCGACGAGCGCTTCACGTTGACCGTCACCGACGGCTCGAACGCCACCGACAGCACCACCTTTGTCGTCAACATCGATGCCGCCAACGACAAGCCGGTCCTCTCGCCCGTTACCATCGGCTTCACCGACACGGCGGCCGACGATGCGTTCCAGCCGATCACCGGCAAGCTTTCGTCGACCGACCGCGACCTGGACGACTCCGCCAGATACGGCCTCGGCAACGCATCCTCCGGCACCTACAAGATCGCAAACGTCAGCTACGACCTGAAGGCCAGCGGCACCTACGGCACGCTCTATCTCGACAGCAAGACCGGCGCCTATGTCTACCAGCCGAACGACACCGCCATCGAGAGGACAAAGACCGAGACGAGCGAAAGCTTCCAGATCAAGGTCACCGATGCCGGGGGGCTCTCCGACCAGCAGACCTTCACCGTCGAAATCCACGGCGCCAACGACAAGCCGCAACTGACGATCTCGCAAGACGAGGTCAGCTATAGGGACACGGATAAGGACGACAACTTCAACGCGGCATCGGGCACCATGTACTCGTCCGATCGCGATGCCAACGAGACCGCCACCTATGGCGTCTCCGGTGGTGTCGCATCGAGCGCCAAGTATGGCTATGATGTCGCCAAGGTCGGCACCTACGGCACGCTCTACGTCAACAGCAAGTCCGGCGCCTACACGTTCATGCCGAACGATGCCGCGATCGAAGGCCTGAAGTCCGGCACCAAGGAGACCTTCACGCTGACGGTTGCCGACAAGTCCGGTGAGATCGACAGCAAGGACTTCGACGTCAAGATTTCCGCGACCAACGACAAGGCCACGATATCGGGCGACGCCGACGGCAGCGTCAAGGAAGACACGACCCTGACCGCACACGGGACGCTGACGGTCAACGACCGCGACACCGGCGACGATCACTTCAGGACGCCCGCAAGCCTGAACGGAAAATACGGTGTCTTCACCCTCGACACGGCAACCGGCGCATGGACCTATACGCTCGACAACGACAGCCACGACGTCCAGAGCCTGGGCGCCGGCCAGTCGCTGACCGATAGCATCACGGTTTCCTCCGCTGACGGTACGGCGTCGAAGGTGATCGATGTGGCGATTGCGGGTACCAACGATGCCGCCGTCATCGGCAGCCCCAACAATGCGCAGGTCATGGAAGGCGTCAACGTCAGCGCTGGAAAGCTGACCGCTGAGGGCACGATATCGATCACCGACGTCGATCGCGGCCAGGCCTCCTTCCAGGAGACGGTGACCAGCAGTGGCCCGACCCTCGGCAGGCTCGAGCTGCACAGCAATGGAACCTATACCTATTCGGTGAAGGCGGATCTGGTCGAATATCTCGGCGACGGCGAGAAGAAGATCGAGACCTTCGTCGTGAAATCTCTCGACGGCACGTCCAAGGAAGTCAGCTTCACGATCGTCGGCACCGAGGACCGGCCTTACATCACCTCGGTCGAAGGCACGGGCACGGTTACGGAAACGGCTGGCCAGACGGGTTCCTCTACGGAGCTTCATCTGGACCGCGTCATCGTCTTCACCGACGACGACATCCACGACACCCACAGCCTGCAGATCACCGAGATGACGAGCACGGCGCCGGGCGGCCATTTCCTGGGTAGCGTGGGCTTCACGATCCTTGACGCCGTCGGCAACGCCGATGGCAGCGGCCGCCAGGCGCAGCTGAACTTCACCGTCGTCGACAAGGACATCGACTTCCTGGCCGCCGACCGGACCATCGTCCAGACCTACCAGGTCTCCGTCGTCGACCAGCATGGCTACGCCAGCTCGTCCCAGACGATCACCATCACGATCGTCGGCACGAATGATGCGGCTGTAATCAGCGGCACTACGGCTGGTGCTGTTGTTGAAGACGGCACTTTGACTGCCGGCGGCACCTTGACGGTCACGGACGTCGACACGGGCGAGGGGCATTTCCAGGCTGCGGATCCTGCGGCGCTCTCTGGTCAATATGGCACTTTCAGCTTCAACGAAACGACCGGCGTCTGGGGTTACGCCCTCAACAACACGGCCGCGAACGTCCAGTCGCTGAAAGGCACCGATACCGTCCAAGACACACTGATGATCAAGTCGACCGATGGCACGGAGCAGGAAATCTCCGTGACCATTCACGGCGCCAACGATGGTGCGGTGATTGCCGGAACTAAAACGGGTTCGGTGACCGAGGATGGTGATAAGACGGCCGGCGGCACCTTGACGGTAACGGACGTCGATACGGGAGAGGCGCATTTCCAGGCTGTGGATCCGGCAGCGCTCTCCGGTCAATATGGCACCTTCACCTTCAACCAAACGACCGGCATTTGGGGCTATGTTCTCAACAACACGGCCGCAAACGTCCAAGCACTGAAAAGCGGCGAGACCGTCCATGACACGCTGACGGTAACGACCGCTGACGGCACCACCGAGACCATCAAGGTGGCTGTCAACGGAACCGACGATATCGCGAAGATATCGGGCACATCGACTGGAGTGGTGACCGAAGACGGCGCGCTTCAGGCGTCCGGCGCGCTGACGGTCACGGACCCGGACGCAGGCGAGGCTCACTTCCAGTCGCCGTCGACGCTCGCAGGCACTTACGGCACCTTCACTTTCAATGCGACGACGGGTGTCTGGGGCTACACGCTCAACAACTCGGCAGCGAATGTCCAGGCACTGAACAGCGGCCAGTCAATCATCGACCGCCTCACGGTAGTATCCGCAGACGGCTCGGCTTCTCAGACGATCGAGGTGACCGTCAACGGTACCAACGATGCTGTGCCTGCGACCATCGACGAAAGCACGAATGCGGACGGCCGGTACGCGTTCACCTACGACTACACCAGTCCAAACAAGATCAACTTCGCTCTATCGAGCCTGTTCAATGTTACCGGAAATGCGAGCTATGCCGTTTCGAAGGTCTATACCAGTGGCTCGGACGACTGGCTCCGTCGCGACGGCAACGTGATCAGCGGCAACCCCTACCAGGGTGGGTTCTTCGAAAGCAGCGATGCGGGGCTCTATGTCTATCGTGTCACCGTGACAGACAGCACCGGCGCGCAGCAGAGCACCTACGTCGCGTTCAGCGCGATCGAATATTGGGGGATCGCGATCGAGGTGCAGAATAACGGCAATGCCTATAACGAGCACTCCTATTCGTATGCCAACGATGGCATCGGTGATCTGATCACCATCGGCAGCACTGCAGCCAGTGGTCAGTTGTACTCGGGCGGCGGCAGCGATGTCGTCATCGGCAATGCAAAAGCCAACTACATCGATGGCGGCTCGGGGGATGATGCCATCTACGGCATGGCCGGCGACGACACCCTGTTTGGCGGAGACGGCAATGACTTCATCGATGGTGGCGAAGGCAACGACACCATAACCGGCGATGCCGGAAACGATGTTCTGCTCGGCGGTGCCGGCAACGACACCTTCAACTACACAATCGGCGACGGCGCCGACATCATCGACGGTGGCTCCGGCAGCGACAAGCTGATCATCACGGGAACGAACGGTGCCGACACGCTGAACGTGTCGATCGCCGACGGTATAGTCACTCAGTTCAACGGCAGCACCGTGACCAGCGTGGAAACCGTCACCGCCGATCTGCAGGGCGGCAGCGATACCCTGTCTTATGGTGCCACGTCCCAGGATGTGGTCGTCAACCTGTCCACTTCCTCGGCAACCGGCTTCTCGAGCATTTCTGGTGTCGAGAACGTCACCGGCGGTTCGGGCAACGACACATTGACCGGCGATGCCAACGCCAACATCCTGATCGGTGGTGCTGGCAACGATATCCTCAATGGCCGCGGCGGTGGCGATATCCTGACGGGTGGCACGGGCAAGGATACGTTCGTGATCGGTAGCGGTGAATCATCGCCGGTCATCTCCGGTTCGGGCAGCAGCATCAAGATTTCCGGCTACGACATTGTTACCGACTTCAAGGTGGCTGACGGTGACAAGCTGCAGCTGTCTGGCAACGTCGCATTGGCCAACTCGACCAACAGCGGCAACTTCAACGATGTGTCGGGCAGCGTCACGATCCGGAACCACACGATTTCGAACGGCGTCGTTACCTTCACGACCACCTCTGGTGCCGTTAAGATCGACTCGCTGGCGGACGTTGCGACGGCGGTGCGCTATCTCCAGGGTGGCAACATCGGTGATGGAAAGGTCGTAACCTTCACCGCCATATTCGACGGGATAACGCACAACTTCATCTACCAGCAGGAATATTCGGGCCAGTATACGCTCGTTGACCTGCAGGGATCGATTGCCAATGTCGCGTCCCTGATCGGGTCCTCGTCCAAGAGCCAGATCGACCCCATCATCCTCGATCTCGACCATAACGGCATCGCGCTCACCACCCTCGATCACGGCGTCTCCTTCGACATCAACGCCGATGGTCATCAGGACAAGATCGCCTGGACGGCAGGCACGGATGGCATTCTGGCCTACGACCTCGACGGCAACGGCAAGATCGACAACGGCAGCGAGATCTTCTCGCCGCACTTTGCCGGTGGGACCTATGTCGATGGTCTGGCGGCGCTGGCGACGCTTGATAGCAATCATGACGGCAGGATCGATGCAGCCGACGAGGCCTTCTCGAAGCTCACCGTCTGGCAGGATTTGAACCACAACGGCATCACCGATGCCGGGGAGCTTTCGAGCTTGACCGATCACCAGATCACCAGCATCTCGCTCGATGCCTCGGCCTCCGGCACGGAGATCTACGGCCAGTCGATCATGTCCGAGGGAAGCTATACGACTTCCGATGGCGTCGGCGGTCACTTCGTTGAGGTCGCCTTCGACACCACGCTCGGCGGCACCGACGGCGATAGCCACGCCTACACGATGTTCGGCAGCGATGGCGACGATCTCATCGCCGGCAGCGGCGGCATGTACACGGTCACCGGCGGTGCCGGCGCCGATACCTTCGTTCTAGATGCCGACGCCTTCAACGACGTGAAGCTTGCCGATGTCATCACCGACTTCAAGGCAAGCGAAGGCGATACGCTCGATGTCTCAAAGCTGCTCGACAGCCTCCTTGGGCATCAGGCGAACGAGGCGGAGGCGCTGGCAAGCGTTAAGACGACGGTCTCGGGCACCGATACCGTGGTCAGCGTCAACGACAACGGCGCCTGGCATGACGTTGCCGTGCTTCAGAACACCACCGAAGCCGTCAAGATCCTGTTCGACGACAAGCACGACGCGACCACCGCCCCGCACGTCGGCTAACCCGCCACGACACCATAACCCTCGAAAAGGCGCCTCGGCGCCTTTTCCGCGTTTTCAGGCGGCCGGCAGGCGCGAGATCGGGATCGGCTCGTCGGCGTCGCCGCCGCGTTCCATCGCCATCTCGTCGGCGAGCTGGCGAATGTGGTTGAAGTCGGTGGCGCCCTCGAAGACGGCACCGCCGAGCCTGACGGCGATCGAGAGCGGCATCTCGCCCGCAGTGAACGAGGCGGCGGTTACACGCTGGCGGATGCGGGTGCCGACATCCTGGGCGTTCTCGATCGAGGCGCCGGGCAGGAAAACGCCGAGCTCGTTGGAGGCGAGCCGGGCCACGAGGTCACCGCTGCGCACCGAGGACTGGATGATCGAGGCGAGCGACTGGATCACGGTGTCGGCCCATTGCGGCCCGTAGCGGCGGTTGATCTCGTCGAGCGTGTCGATCACCACCGCGATCATCACCCCACCAGCATCGGTCGCGATCCGCTTGCGCCGATCCATGTAGTGCTCGACGGCGGCGGCGAACGCCGTCCCGTTAAGCGCCTTGGTAACGGCGTCGTGGCGTTGAGTATAGTTGACCGTATCTTGCAGTTTCTTTAGCTCGCCGACCTTGAGTTGCAGAAGCATAAGAAGCGGAAATGCAACAAAAAGCGAAATAAGAATTGCACCTACGAACCCAACCAAAAATGGTTGCTCCGGCGCGAGAAGGTTTAAGATAAGTAACACCCCGACTGATCCCGCCGCGCAGCACAACGCTCCGACGATGGAGATTCGGAGAGCAGAAATTGTAGTTGTTGCGGATGAGTAACGTTGGCCGAAATTCATTGCGGTTTGCACCCGTTTGTATGTCGAGCCAGCTAATCAGGCCGGGGCAAAATCCCGGTTAAAAAATCCTGTAAAATTCTCGCTTTAGGTAGTTCTTCCCTGCCGGGTTAACTGTCTTCGCAGGAAGCCGCGGGCCGCAATTGGAATGTGGAAAGATTGGTGTTACTCGTTTACCCAAGAATAGGCTTTGGTATACGAAATCATCGTATGAATCTTGATGTTGAGGGGCATCTTCTTTGTTCAATCGCAAAAGAATATTCGCAGTCTTGTCTGCAACTGTTGCTATAGGCCTTACTTTTTGTGCTGATGCCGGTGCAATGACATTGCAGCAGGCAATCGAAAAGACGATGAAGACCAACCCGCAGATCTTGCAGGCGGCAAAAGATCGCGAAGCGGTTGAATTCGAACTTCGCCAGGCCCGCGGTCTTTACTTGCCGTCGGTGGATCTCGAAGCCGGCATCGGCCGTCGCCGTCTGTCGAACAACAGCTCCGGCGCGCTGAGATCCGATCATGATTACCTGTCGCCCGGCGATGTCGGCCTGACGGTATCGCAGACCATCTTCGACGGCGGCAGCCGCAAGGCGCAGGTGCAGCAGCAGGCTGCCCGCGTCGATGGCGCTTCCTTCCGCGTTCTCGAGCGTTCGGAAGCGCTGGCGCTCGAAGTCACGCAGGACTATCTCGAATACATGCTGCAGAACCAGATCGTTGCTGCCGCCAAGCAGAACGTGTCCTTCCATCAGGGCATGGTCGGCGACATCAGCGAGAGCATCAAGGGCGGCGCGCTCACCGATGCCGACCGCCTGCAGGGCAGCGAGCGTCTCCAGGCCGCCAAGGCCCGCCTGCGCGAAGCGCTGGAAGAGCTGGAACAGACCAAGATCCGCTTCCTCCAGGCCGTCGGCGAGCAGATCTCCAACCCGTCGACGCCGCCGTCCGTCGCCAAGTATCTCCCGAAGACGCTGAACGACGCGGTCTATGTCGCCGCCAGGAACAGCCCGCGCATCTACTCGGCCAATGCCGATGTCGACGCGGCCGACGCCGGCGTTCGCGGCGCGCGCGCCAACTACATGCCGAAGGTCAACCTTGAAGGCACGGCCCGCGTCGGTGACGATATCGACGGCGACGAAGGCAATACCAACGACTACCAGGTCCGCGTCGTCGCCCGATGGAACCTTTATCGCGGCGGCATCGATGTGGCCCGCGAGCAGGAACAGATCCGCCGCTCTGGCGAGCAGCGCTATGCGCTGGCGCAGGTGCAGCGCGAAGTCGAGCAGTCGGTTCGTTCCGCCTGGAACGAGCGCGTCAGCCGCAGCGATCTCTCCAAGATCCTCGGCGAGCAGACCTCGATCAACGAAAGGCTGGTCGGTTCCTACCGCGAGCAGTTCAAGGTCGGCCAGCGCTCGCTGCTCGACGTGCTCGATGCCCAGAACACCCGCTTCAACACCAAGGTGCTCGCCGATACGGCCCGCGTAGCGTCGCTGTTTGCTGAGTACAAGATCCTGGCCGCATCCGGCAACCTGCTGCAGACCATGAAGCTGCGCCCTGTCGAACAGGCTCAGCCTTATGCGCGCGACGGCTTCGCGGTTCCCGCGACGGCAGCCAACCCCAACTATGTCGAGCTGGATTCGCACCAGAAGGCTGGCATGCCGCTGGACCTCCTGGCCCCGATTCGACAGCAGTAGTCGAAACGGCCACGGACCATGTTGAACGTAGCGCTAGAGACTTCGAGCGGCACGCCGCTTCAGACATTCAAGGCCGCGTTCAAATCCGTGGCCGCGTTCTACGGTCGGCCGAGTTCCGACACCGTCCTCTTCTCCGGCCTGCCGGACGAGGTGACGGAATCGCTGGAGACGGATGACGTCGAGCGCATCGCCGAGCGTATCGGCCTGCAGGTCATCCGGCACGGCGAGCGCGAATGTCGGCTGGGCAATTTCGATTGCCCGGCAATCGTCTCCTTCGCCGACGGCGGCGTCCTGCCGCTGCTCGAAGTGGCCGAGGACGGCTCCTACGTTATCGATATCATTCCGATCGCCGGCAGCCCGCTGCGGTTGACCCGCGCCGAGTTGATGGCGCTGAGGCCGCAAACGGCCTTCGCTTTCACGCTGTTCTACCAGAACGCCTCGGAAGAGGCGCTGGTCGGCAATGCGGTGGAGATCGAGAAGCGCCACTGGCTGGCGACGACCCTTCGGCCCTACTGGCGCACCTATGTCCGCGTCATGGTCGCCGCGCTCTTCATCAACCTGATCGCGCTCGGCTCGCCACTGTTCACGATGAACGTCTACGATCGGGTGCTGCCCAACAAGGCGATCCCGACGCTGTGGGTTCTGGCTGCAGGCATCACGCTTGCCTATCTCTTCGATTTCCTGTTGAAGACCGCGCGCTCGTCGCTGATCGATTATGCCGGCCGCAAGGCGGATCTGCGCCTGTCGCAGATGATCTTCGACAAGGTGCTAAACTCGACGCTTGCCTCTCGGCCGATGTCGACGGGCGAATATGCCAACCGCGTCACGCAGTATGAATTCGTGCGCGAATTCTTCACCTCGAACACCATCGGCGTCGTCATCGACAGCCTGTTCGTCTTCGTCTTCCTGATCGTGATCTACCTGATCGCCGGCTGGCTTGTGGTCATCCCGGCTGTCGCCTTCCTGCTCTCCGTCGTCATCGGCCTCTACGCGCAGGCCGCCATCGGCAAGCGCATGGCCACAGCCGCCAATGAGGCCTCGCGCCGTCAGTCGCTGCTGGTCGAGACCATTTCCACGATCGAGACGCTGAAGAGCCTGCGCGCCGAAGCCACCATGCTGCGCCGCTGGCACGAGCTCACCAAATATTCGAGCCGCACCAGCGAGGATATCAAGCACGTCTCGACCAACGCCATCAACATGACGATGTTCGTGCAGCAGATGGTCAGCGTCCTCATCGTCATCGCCGGCACCTACGAATTTTCGGAAGGCCGCATCGCCATGGGCGCGATCGTCGCCACCGTGATGCTGGCAAGCCGCGCCGGCGCGCCGCTCGGCCAGATCGCCATGACGCTCGCCCGCTTCCGCCAGGCCACCATGTCGCTGCGCATCCTCGACAAGATCATGGAGCAGCCGGACGATCGTCCCTCGACGGTCGGCTTCGTCAACCGCGAGATCGCCCGCGGCTCCTTCAGCTTCCAGGATGTCTCCTTCCAGTATCCCGGCTCCGATTACCCTGTCATCAACAAGCTGTCCTTTAGCGTGAAGCCCGGCGAGCGCGTCGGCATCATCGGGCGCATCGGCTCGGGCAAGACCACGCTCGGCCGCCTGCTCGACGGATTGTTCCAGCCGTCCGGCGGCCGCGTGCTGATCGATGGCGTCGATATCCGCCAGTATCACATGGCCGAGGTGCGCGCCGCTGTCGCCGTCGCCGGCCAGTCGTCGGATCTCTTCTCCGGCACCGTCAAGGAAAACCTCTTGATCGGCCGCGCCGATGCCAGCGACGAGGAGCTGCTCGAGGTGGCCCGCATGACAGGCGTCGACGAGTTCGTCGGCAACCATCCGCGCGGCTTCGACATGCCCGTCGGCGAGCGCGGCACCAATCTCTCCAGCGGCCAGAAGCAGGCGCTCACCATCGCCCGCCTGCTGCTGACGAAGCCGAAGATCGTCTTCCTCGACGAGCCCTCGGGCGCCATGGACCTTGCCACAGAGCGGCATCTGATCGCCCGCCTGTCGAAGGCCTTTACCCGCGACACCACGCTCCTGATCGCCACCCACCGCTTCAGCATGCTCGAACTGGTGGACCGCCTGATCGTCGTCGACAAGGGCCGCATCATCGCCGATGGCCCGAAGCAGGCCGTCATCGAGGCCATGCAGCGCAAACCGGCAGGGCCGCAGGCATGAGCAGCCAGGTCGACAACCCGCCATTCCTCGCCCGCGCCATCCTCGCTCTGGTGGCGCTTGTCATCGCGAGCTTCCTCGCCTGGGCGGCGATCGCCGATGTCAACGAAATCGCCCGCGGCGAAGGCAAGGTCATTCCCGTCTCCAAGACGCAGATCATCCAGTCGTCGGAACCCGGCGTCGTGCAGCAGATCGCGGTCGTGCTCGGCCAGGTCGTGCGCAAGGGGCAATTGCTGGTCCAGCTCGACAACACCACCACCACCTCCACGCTCGGCGAATCCGTCGCCAAGGCCCGTGCGCTCGGCGCCAAGGTGGCTCGCCTGAAGCTGGAGGAAGACGGCCAGTACGACGCGCCCTTCGTCTGCCCGCAGGAAATCCTCACGGTGGCCAAGGATGTCTGCGCCAACGAGGCGCAGCTCTTCGCGGCTGATCGTGCCAGCTACCAGAACAAGCTCGGCGTCCTCAAGGAGCGCGTGCGCCAGCGCGACAACGAGCTCAGCGAAGCCCACGCCAATATCGATCGTCTGGTCGAGAATATCGACGGCGCCCAGCGCCAGTACGATCTCATCAGCCCGCTGGCCAAGAAGAAGCTGGTCGCGCAGACAGATGTCCTGAAGACCGAGCGCGACCTGGCCGATCAGAAGGGCCAGCTCAAGGTCTATCAGGAAAGCATCGTTCGCCTCGAAGCCGCCGTTCAGGAAGCCAAGCTGCAGCTCGGCGATCTCGCGCTCGAGCTGCGCCAGCAGGCGCTCACCGACAAGGCGCAGGCGCTGGCCGAGCTCTCCGTCGTCGACGAAACCATCCGCGGCGCCTCAGATCGCGTCAAGCGCACCGATATCCGCTCGCCGGTCGATGGCATCGTCAACACGCTCGAGGTCAACACCATCGGCGCTTATGTCGATCCAGGCCGCGTCATCGCCGGCATCGTGCCGACGGCCGATACGTTGCTCGTCGAAGCCAAGATCTCGCCGCGGGACGTCGCCTTCGTCCGCCGCGGCCAGCCGGCCATCGTCAAGGTCAGCGCCTACGACTTCTCGATTTTCGGCGGGCTGGAAGGCGCCGTCGAGAACATCTCGGCTGACAGCCTCGTCGAGAAGGAAAAAGGCGAAACCTATTATCTCGTGCAGGTGAAGACGGAGCGCTCGGAACTCGAGCGCAACGGCAAATCCTATCCCATCATTCCCGGCATGGTGGCCTCCGTCGAAATCATGACGGGCAGCAAGACCGTGCTCAGCTATCTCATGAAGCCCATCAACAAGGCGCGCTCGGAAGCGCTGACGGAGCGATAGATGCTGATCGTAAAGCCCGGCAGCACCGCGGTACCGGAAAGCGATCTCCTCGATGAGGGACTGCCCGTGATCGATGCCGGCGAGATCGAGCCGCGCTTTCGTGCCGTCATGGGCAGAGGTGGCGAGCGCCGTGGCATTCGCCTGGAGCGCATCTACTGGGATGGCCTCGGCCGCATGTCGGCATCAGGCCGCATGTCGACCTCCGACCTCGTGCACTACACGGCCTCGCAGATGCCGGAATCGGGCAATCTGGCCTCGCTGCTGCGCGTGCTCAGCCTCAAATGGGCATTGCGCCGGCTGGATACGGTTGAAGACATTTCCTCGCTCGCCAACGTCAACGCAATCATCCAGGCCTCGCCGTCGCCGACCGTCCTTTTGACGCGCGACAAGAAGGTGCAGCTGTTCAACGAGCCTTTCCTGTCGATGCTGCGCCAGCGGCTGCCGATGGGCAATGCCGAGCAATTGACCAAGGGCCTGCGGTTCTCGATCGATACGCAGATCGACGAAGCGCTGGAAACGCTTGGCCGCAACAAGGGCAAGACGCTCAACACCGGCTTCACCATCACGGTGGGATCGATGACGATGAAGGGCCAGATCAATCTTGCGCTGGCGCCGACCCACGAGAAGCCGATGCTGATCGGCTATATCTCCCGCTACTGATCAGCTGCGTTGCAGCGCCAGATGCGCGCCGAGGCCGACCAGCGTCGCGCCGCCCAGCCGCCGCACCAGCCGCTGCGCCGAAGTCGAGCGCCGCAGCCTGCCGATCACCGCGCCCGCCAGAAACACGCAGACGATATCGGCGGATGAAAAGATCACGTTGACGATCGTGCCGAGGATGACGAACTGCAGCCAGACCGGGAAAGCGGCCGAGGCATCGATGAACTGCGGCAGGAAGGCGAAGAAGAAGATCGCCGTCTTCGGGTTGAGCACGTCGATCATGAAACTCTCGAACAGCGCCCGCCGACCGGATTTCGGCTCCGTGCCGGGCAGGGCGGTCTGGCCCTCCTGCTTGCCGCGAAACAGCGAGATACCCAGCCACACGAGATAGGCCGCGCCGATCAGCTTCACCGCCATGTAGAGAACAGGCACGGCGTGAAACAGGATAGAGAGCCCGGCGGCCGCTGCCGCCACATGGACATAGCAGCCGAGATGAATACCGAGCGCCGCCATGAATCCCGCACGTCGCCCGCGCGCCATGGTCTGCGCCGCCGCGTAAAGCATGGCCGGACCGGGCATGTAGGCAAAAAGAGTGGTGGTGATGAAGAAGCTGATCAGTAGTTCGGCGGATGGCATCGGGTCCCCCATTCAAGTGCTAAGCCGTTGATATCAGGCCGCGCTTGATCTGCATAGCGGATCAGGGAGAGACTTTGCCGGCCGACCCGGACGCCGGTCGGGCGATCCGGAATGGCCTTGTTGCGTCAGAAGGCAACGCCTTCGCCGGGCGCGACCTTCTCGATCGGCATGGCGGCCGCCATCTGCTTGGTCCCGACGCGCGAGCCGTGCAGGTAGCCCTTGCCGTTGGCGATCGAGTAGAGCGGCTGGTAGTCGGGCAGGCGGCTGTCGGCCAGCACCTCGTCGCGCATGTTGTCGAGAATGAAGCGGCTGCCGCCGACCGAGACGGACAAGACGGCGTGATAAAACCTACGCTTCTGGTCGAACAGCACGACCACGGCCACTTTCCAGCACAGTGGGATCCGAAGCTTGGAATTCACGTGACTTGAAGTCGCGGC